>Ga0307508_10000098_pt1 | contig 103295 bp, 84 predicted proteins | sample 9_EM_MG_FD_203089 | JGI IMG/M metagenome (GOLD analysis project Ga0307508, IMG submission 203089) | Populus trichocarpa ectomycorrhiza microbial communities from riparian zone in the Pacific Northwest, United States - 9_EM | ecosystem: Host-associated > Plants > Roots > Unclassified | place... | reverse complement strand
CGTCCGTTAACGCCGCGGGCTCGCACCAATGACGTGTCGGTCATCTCGGCACTGCCGTTCACCTTGTAGCGCATCCTCGTTTCTTCAGGGACACCTGGCCCGCGCGCGGGGTTGGGTTGCTCAGAGGCAGCCATTGACTGCCAGGGCTTGATGCGATGTTGATGTCGGGCAGGCTTGGCTGTCGCGCGCGGCCGAAGTTGCGCTGGAGATAGCGAAGCGGCCGGTGCGGCATCGTTCCCGCGTTCATGGGTGCAGCAGCTTGTGCGGTGCGGCGTTTCGCGTTTTCGGCAATTGCTGCGCGCCGCAGCACATCGCGCGTTGCACGTGTCCCTAGGCTTGCCTTCATCCGAAAAGGAGTCTTTGAATGAACCAAGTTCCCGTCGCAGCTGGACGAGCCGATGTGACCGCCGCTGCCGCGCCACCGATGACGTCGGCGCAGACCGACTTTCTGTCGGAGCTTGCCGTGCATCTCGGCATGCTCCCATCCGACGGCGCATCGCTGGCTGCGCCGCGGCTGTTCACCGGGCCGGCAGGCTTGGCGTGCCGGCTGCATCTGTTGCTCGGCGAGCCTGCCGTGCGCCCGGAGGCCTTGTTGCCGATGTCGGCGCAGGAGCTGGTCGGCCCGGAAGTGCACCGCCTGCTGTCGCTGCAGTCGCTGGTGCTCAGTGAGCTGGGTTGGTACCTGGGGACGTCGGGCGAAGGCCTGCTGCAGCTCAGTTCTCTGGCCTGGATCGACGACCCGCAGGATGCGGCGACCGCACTCGACCTCGCCAACGGGGTCGGCATTGCGGTGCTGCATGCGCTGATGAGCGACGAAACCATTGCCCCGCCCGCAGACCGAATTGCGCATTGATCACAGAGAGGCCTGAAGACCATGGTTTCGCCCATCTCGAACCCTTCGCCAGTCGTGCGGTCGTCTGCTCTGGCAGAGTCATCGGTGGTGTCTTCGGGGGCGGCGGGGCCGTCACGGGAGCTGCCTGCCTTGCCAGATTTGCCGCGGTGGCAGTTCCCCTCGGGCGCTCATTCGCAGTCCGCGCGCGGCTTCGATGAGTCGAGCATGAGACGTGTCGGCCGAACCGCGTTGCCCATGCCGTCGGCGGCGGCACGCTTTGCCAGCGACGCCGAGGCCTTGCTGCCTGCGGCGAACCTGTTCGGGCGATCCGATCGATTCGAGGCCAGCCCCACCCGCCAGGCGGCACCGGACGTGGTGCTGGACATCGACCGGCTCTCGATGCGCAGCAATTCGTCGCGCCAGACATCGTTTCCGAGCGAGACCCAGGCGACAGGGAGGCCCGACTTTGTCGTGGACATGAGCCGCCTGACCGAGGCTTCCGCGCTGAACGCGTCGCGCCGATCCCGCGTCGATGCGCAGGGAGACTCGCTCGCTGCTTCATCATCTCGGGCTGCGTCGCACGGCAGTGTGCGATCCAACGCGCCCGTGGCCACGCCGCGCGAGCGCGTCGTGACTGCCTTAGGCACCATCGACTTCCACGCACCTGCGGGCGAAGCGCGGGCCGCTGAGGTGGCGATGGAGGCGCTGTACGTCGACTGGGCAGCCAAGGTGCTGGAAGCGCGCGAGAAGGCTTTCGGCTCCGGCAGCTATGCGCTGGGGCAAGACCGCAGCATCGCGCTCGGCGAGGCCGCGCTACCGGCGATGTACGACGGCGCGCGGCAGTTCATCTCGTCGATCTCGCGCTCGCCGGTGCGCAACGCGGTGGCCACCTGGCTCGGACCGCACCGCGCCGGCACCGATGCCAGCGGCCAAAGGCTCAACGCGGGCGAACTCAACAACAACTACGACCCGGCGTTGGCCGGCGGCGTGGCCGGTGCGGCCACTGCCCATGCCGTCGACACGGCGCTGCTGTCGGCGATGGACCGGCGCGCCCGGCTGGCCAATTTCCCGGAGTTCAAGGCGGTGGACTTGAAGGCGCTGGTGCCTGACCCGGCACCGGTGCAGTTGCGCATGGTGCAGGGGCGCAAGGAGTATTGGCGCCCGCGGCAAGACGAGCCCGGCGCGCTGGACGCGGCAGCGCCCGCCGGGCAAGGCACACCAAGCATGGCGGCCTTGAAAGACAAAGCCGAGGGCCGTCGCAAGCTGCTGTCGGATGTGCAGGACATGCTCGAAGCCAAGCAATGGGGCATGCTCGCGCAGCCCGTGCTTGCCGGTGCGTTCAACGTGCTGCGGCGTGCTTCCATTCCCAAGGAGGCGCTGCTGCTGCCCCTGCCCGTGCTAGGCCATTCGATGTGGGCGTCTGGCCTGGGTGGGGCCAGCGCCAAGCTGACCTTGGGGCTGGCCAAGTCGGCGGCTTGGGCCGATGTCGACAACCTCGTCGGCGGCCGGCAGCGCGTCAATCTGTTCGCGACCAAGGTCGCCAACCCGGATGTTCGCCCTGCGGCGCTGTCCGACATTCGCGGTCTGCCGGGGCATGCCTGGGAGGTGACGAAGGAGGCGGCCTCGCTGGCCGCGCACTTTACGGCTGGGCCCTGGCGCGAGAGTGGCACGCTTGTTCCGTCGCGCGAGGCGGTGCAGGCGCGCGTCGGCGACGTGGCGCGAACGGTGGTGTCGAATGTTCTTGCGAGCGTGCTGTCGACGGCAACCGGGCCGCTGGTGGCGCAGATCCTGCGCAACGGTGCATCGGCACCTCTGACAGGCGAGTCCGCGCGTTCGGGCGCCTACCTGCTGCAGCAGGCGGCCCAGAGTGCGACCAACGACTTCGTCTGGCAGGCCTCGAAGGAGGCCTTGAGAGGTGGCGCGTACAACCTGGGCGCGTCCCTCGACCGCTGGCGCGACAACAAGCAAGCGCAGTGGCTGAATACTGCGCATGTTGCGCAGAACGAGCTACCAGGGTTGGCGACCCGCTTGCAACGGGTTGCCGACACACTACCGGTCGGCGGCGCCTCGCAAGCCCATGCGGCACTGGCCGAGATGCGAAGCCTGGGCCGTGATCAGAACGTCCGTGTCGATGTGGCGCAACGTGCGCTGACCGCATTGAAGGACCTGCCTGCACTGGCTGCGGCAGATCCGCAACTGCATGCCGGCCTGGTGCAGCGAGCGGAGACGGTGATTCGCAGCATGGCGCAGCGCAACGAGCTGAAGCGGTGGCGCGACCCCATGGGTGCGCAGGCACAGGCCGATCGCAGCCGTTGACGAGGGTGCGCCTGAACGGCGCTGCCGTCGCGGTCCGCCATCCACGAAAGCCTTGAAGATCAGAATGTCGAGACCGGCAAGGAGCCGCGGCTGGGGCACCCTGCGCTCGTCGCAGGGGACAAGGACCCGTTGTCCGAAGAGTGGAGCTGGGGCAAGCAGGCGCGCATTTCCGGCGAGTTGCGCTGGAATGAGAGCCGTCAAAGTCGAGTACACGCGAATGCTGCGCAGAACGAGCTGCGGTGGTTGGCGGCTTGGTGCAACGAGCTACTGCTGCGCCGCCGGCTGGCGTCGCGTCGCGTCGCGAGCCCATGCCGTCAGCGACCCGACCGCGACCCTTCGTGAACCGGCGCACCGCTTCGCGTGGCGCATGCGGCATGCCGCTGCAATGTTCAGCATTGTCGGGGTAACTCAACCGTGCAAAGGGATGGCAGACATGCTTCGCAACATAACCACATTCACTTCGAGCGCTACATCGAGCTCGCAGCCCGGCGACGCCACGAGCGCTCAGCCCGTAGCGACACCCAGCGCACCAGCTGAGGAGCCGCTCGCGCGCAGAACGTCCGGGAGTGCAGATGCCGTGGCGCGCAAGCGGGTCCGGATTGGCGACAGGAAATTCAACATTCCGGTGCCGTTCACGAACAACGTGAAGACAGAGGTGTCATTCCTGCCGACCGGTGGGACCATTTCAGCCCAGGGGTCGGCGCATTCGTACGAAGCCGGAAAGGTTTCGGGCAACGAACTGCTTGCAGGCATCAAGCTGCCACGCAATACCAAGGTCACGGCGCATGAGTTTTCAGCGGAACAATTCGGTACCGGCATCGACTCGAAGAACATGAATGACAAACACTGGCTTGAGATGATGCACAAGATCAGTGCCGATCCGAGCCTGGCCGACAAGATCGTGGTGACCCATGGGACGGACTCGATGGCGCTGACTGCATTCTTCCTGTCGCTGACCTTGCCTCCCGAGCTCCAGAAGCGCAAGAAGGTCGTGCTCACCGGCTCAATGCTTCCCTCCAATCTGCCCAACGCCGACGGGCCCGGGAACCTGAGCAAAGCCTTCACGCTCGCCAAGAGCAAAAAGGGCGCGGGTGTTCTGACTGAGATGGCGGGGGACGTGTTCAAAGCCCCGTTTTTTGACAAGCGGCATACGAGTTCGGTCAAGGCATTCAAGGCAGTCAACTCCGAGATGGCGGGCCAAGTCAAGAAGGGAAAAGTGTCCATGGCACGCACGCAAGATGTACCGACACGAACGTTTGACTTGTCCGGCCTGAAGCAGTTGCCATACGTGCAAGTGATCGAGGCATCACCAGGCACCGACCCGAAATTTACGCAAGCATTTATTCAGGCAGCCGTGGACAACAAGGCTCGAGGTATTGTTTTTGCCGGCACTGGCAACGGAACGATCGATCAAGAAATCGAAGGAACGCTGAAAGCCCTGGCGAAAGGTAAGAAAGACATCCTGGTAGTTCGCGCATCGATGGCTGGCGAGGGAGAGGTGGTGCGCAACGGCCACTTCAAAGACGATGAGTTCGACGTTGCTTGTGCCGGCCGTCTTCCCACTGCGCAGCACGCCCGGGTGCTCGCTCAAGTGGCCTTGGCTGCTGCTGACAAGGAGTCAGCGGGGCAGTCGATTGACATGGCGGAGGTGAGAAGGGCCTTCGACGATTACCAATCGCCTGAGCACCGGAACCCATAGAGGGCCGTGAGGACTGAGGCTTTGCTGGGCGTTTGCGGTGGTAGCTTTCACGGTGGTGTCATGTGCGCACAAGATGATGCGAACGCATGTCGATCAACGGAAATTTCAGTTCGCAAGACGTGCATGCACCGCCAGCATGGTGGACCATGCCTGTCGCGATTCTTGCTCGTCCTTGCACTCGCCCGCGCGCGGCGGTCGCCCGCTTACTTCGCCCCGGCGACATCCCGGCCTTGCTGCGGCTTGAGCGGCGCCAATGGACGGAAGGTCAAGCCGCCGATGCGGCCGAACTGTTGCTGCGCATCAAGGCCCACCCCGAGCTGTGCGTCGGTGCGTTTTGCAGCGCCAGCGGAGAAGCACTCGCCTCGCTGTTCATGAAACCCGTGCGGCGCGAACAGATTGTGCAGGCACGCAGCTGGAAAGATTGCGCCCGCATCGTCGACGCCGAAACCGAGGCTCCGCCCACGCGCAGCCTGTTCGGCATCAGCTTGACCAGCGTCGACCCCCAGGCCGCATGGAGCCTCATCGGGTTCTTCTGGCCACGTGCTCTCAAGCAGGGCTGGCGAGACATCTACCTGGGTTCTCCGATCCCAGGGCTGAAGCGCGCGCTGCAGTGGGAGCGCCAGCTCGTGGTCGAACACTACGCGCGCGCGCGGCGCGGCGGGTTGCCGCAAGACCCGCAGCTGCGCTACTACCACCGCAGAGGCTTTCGCGAGATCGTGGCAGTGCGCCCAGGCTACTTCCCGCATGAAGACTCGCTCGACCATGGCGTGCTGCTGCGCGGGCAGATTCCACTCGCCCGCTTGTGGCCGCTGTGGCGGCGCCTGCCGTTGCCGCTGCTGCAGCGCATGTCGCGCTTCATCACCGCGGTGATCTGAAACGTGGTGGGCCTGAGTGTCGACGGTGCCGGTCGCGTGGCACCCTGGAATGGCGATGCATTTCGAACCCGCCTGTTCGACGCGCTTTCGCTCTTGCTGCCCTGCGGCGAGGTCTTCGTGATCCAGGCCGTGTCGGACTGGCTGGCTGCCACGCCGCAGGCCGAGGCCCGCCTGCGTTCACAGGCCGAACGTTTCGTGCGCGAGGAGAGATCGCATCAGCGCGCACACCGGCTGTACAACGACGGGCTTGCGCGCAGCGGCCTGCCGGCGCTTGCGTTGGAGCAGCGCGTCGAGTCGGCGGTGCGTGAACTCGCACACCTGGATTTGCACACACGCCTGGCTTTGTCGGCGGCCTTCGAGCATTTGACCGCTCTGCTGTCGGCCGAGGTGCTGTGCGGCTCGGTGTGGTTGACCGCATCGCCATGCCGCGAGAGCCGGCTGTGGCGCTGGCATTGCGAAGAGGAAGTTGCCCACCGGCACGTCACCATCGACCTGCTGCGTGCCGGCAAGGTGGGGTACCTGTGCCGCACCGGCAGCCTCGTGCTGGCCACGTGCTACCTCGGCAGCGACGTGGTGCGCCTGGTGTCCGCCTTGTGTGCTAACGACGTTCGCCGCGGTGCGGTGGGTCGTGGCCGTTTGCTGCTGCAGGCCTGCCGCCTGGCTTGGCGAGCCTGCCCAGGTGTGTTGCGCATGGCTGCAGCCTGGCTCGGCTACCTGATGCCTGTGCATCGCTGAGCTGGTTTGCTTCGCAGGCCGCACTGGCGTTTCGCGTGGGGCATGGCCTGTTGCCGTGTGAGCGCCGATCCTTCGTCCGTATCGCATCACTGGACGAACGGAGCCGATCGCCATGCCACCTTATGTGCACTTCATCGCCGAACCGGGTTTCTCAACACCCACGGCACACCAACCCGAACGCGTGGCGCCCCTGCTGACGCGACATTCGCTGCTGTATCCACCGGTTGCCGCGGCAGACGGCGCGCTGCCGACCGATGGCTTGAACGCACTCAATGCCGGCATGGGCACCGTCTGGAAGCCGGCCAGCGGTTCCCTCAGCAGCGAAGACACGCTGCTGACCACGCGCTACCTCGCAGTTCAGGCACTTCAGTTCAGGCTGGAGCAATTGCTGCAGGGCCGCGGCGTGCTCTTCAGTCCCGAGGTAGACCTCTTTCTCCACGGGCGATTCGACCATGCCTATGTCGACGCGGGCACCTATCGCCGATTGATGGCCGATGCAGCCAAAGACCTGCTGGGCGAGCCCGAAGCCTTGCCGGTGTTCTTCGACCTGCGAGGCGAGCGCCTCGTCGTCGACACATCGCGCTTCTTCGAGACCGGAACGGCGCGGCCGACGTCTGCTGCGTTTCAAGGCATCGTTGTGATGACGGAGTCTCCCCGCTTCATGGCTTACCTGGAACAGCAATCGGCGCTGATCGGTGTGGACTTGCTGGAATCTCAGATCAGCCTGGCATGCAAGACCCTGCTGGCGGAAGCGCGCTGCGTTGCGCGCTATGTGTTGACCGAGCCTGGGCTCGAGCTCACCAGGCCGGCCGAGCAGCTCGCACGCTACGTGGGTGCCAAGGTTGTGGTGCGTGCCCTGTTGACCGGCTCGGCGAACGAGACGCAGGCCACGGTCTCGGCCTTCGGAGCGCTATGGCGGCAGGGGCTGTGGGGCCGTGACAAACCGGCCTTCACTTTGTCTTGATCCTTTCGCCGACTTCGCAGCAGTGCATGTCGTTTCGCTCAGTGCATGAGATGAGAGTTTCATGCACCTACTCTGGAAATGCGGAGCGTGGAACCTGACCGCTGTCAAGGTGACACGCACTCGTATCAACTGCCTCACCACTAGGAGCCCACATGTCATTCAACAGCATCAACACCAACACGAAAATCGATACTGCCATCCAGCAGAACATCGACACCTTCAACAAGACGGGCAAACCCACCGGCCCCGCACAGGCCCCATCGGGTGCTCCCGAGGGCCTGGCCGCTCGCAAATCGGGGGGCGACGGCATGGCACCGCGCCAGAACATCGGCTTGAAGATGAGTGACTCGCCCTCGGGACCGCCTTCCGGCCTTCCGTCCGGTTCACCGAAGGCAGGCGGCACGGATCCCAGTGACCTGTCTCATTTGAGCGCCAAGGTCCGGGAGGATGGGGTCAAGACTGCCGGCCACGATGGCAACGATGCCATCAAAGACATGGCGGAGATGAACGCCATGAACATGAAGTTCCAGGTGGCCACCGGCCTGATGGCCATGCAAAAAGGCATGGTCGAAGCCTTGTCCAAGACCGTCAAGGATGCAGGCGCCAAGGTCGCGCAGCTGGCCGGCTGATCTCCTTTAGAAGTTTCCTCTAGAAGGCCCACACCGTCTGCTGACGGTGTGGGCCTTCTTGCATTTGGCCGAAGAAATTGGCTTGGGGTGCGTGGGCGATTGGCGCCTTCTTTCATGACATTGATGAGAAACGAAGAGAGGATTGGTGAGGATTTCGCTGAAAGCTTGTGAGCCACATCAGCGCCTTCAAAACCTAGCATGAACTCATCAGCAAACGCCAATGACTGGCACTCACGGAGAGATCATGCTTCTACTTGCTTTGACATCGCTACGCGCCGTACAGGCTCACGACGATCTGGCCCGGCTCGTCCTTGAAGGCGACTTTTCCAGCGCGCTGCGCCTGGGATGCGATCGCATTGAGCGCGGCACTGGTGCAGCGGATTCGGTGCAGCGTGCGCTGCTCGGCCAGCTCATCGGCCGCGTGATGCTCGCATGCGGAAGGGAAGAAGAAGCCGAGGAGCTTTTCCAGCGCCAGCTGAAGGTTTACGAATGCCTGTCGCGGCACATGGTGCGTTGGCACGGCTCGCTGGACCAGGGCGCGCTGCTGCTGCACCTGAACCGGCCGGCACGTGCGGTCGAATGCTTCAACGCGGTGGCCGACGATCGCCGCGCTCCCGTGGACGTGCGCATCGAAGCGATGGCCGGTGTGGCGGTGGCGATGCATCGCAACGGCGAAGGTCGTACGGCCTTGCAGGCCTTGGATGTGGCGCGTGACCTGAGCGGCTCGCTGCCCGATGGCCGCATCGGCCAGCTGGTCGACTGCATCGCCCTGGAGTTCGCCATGCTGCATCGCGAGCGGGCCAGCGAGGCGCTGGACGACCACGCGCTGTGCGCCGTGTACAGCGAGAGTGCAGGCGAACTGGTGGCGCACGACGTGCTGCGGCAGCAACTCGGCGCTGCGGCCAACGCCTTCGGCGCGTCTGCGCCCTTGGTCGCACTGCGCATGCGATACCTGCAGCAACTGCTGGTTGCGGAATGCACCGGCGCGGCCGCCATCGCGCATGTCAACGACGGGTTGTCGTGGCTGCGTGATCGCCGCATCGCTGGCTTCGAGGTGCCTGCCCGTATCGAGGCTGCGCTGATGCTCATCGCACGCGGCGCACTGCGCGGAGCGGCCGACGTGCTGGCCCAGCTGACCTTCAACGAGCAGCAGGTGCACCGCAGCCGCTACGCGGCCGAGCTGCAGTACTGCCTCGCAAAAATTCACCAGCACCAAGGGCGTCACGCCGATGCGTTGCGCTTGTACCGGCACCACACCCAGCAGGTCGTGCAGGCACTCAAGGGCAATGGCGCGCCCAGCAGGACGCCGAATTTCCTGCAGCAGGCCCAAGAGGCGGGGCAGGGCGACGCAGCCAGGGGGCGCTTGCCCCTGCGCTATCGCCGCGCCTACCAGTACGTGATGGACCACCTCAGCGACGAACACCTGTCGGTGCGTCAGATCGCGGCCCACGTCGGTGTGACCGAACGAGCCCTTCAGCTTGCCTTCCGTGCCCATCTGGGCATGACGCCGGCCGAGCTGATCCGCACGCGACGCATGGAACGCATTCAGGGTGATCTGCGCGAGCACGGAGACAGAGAGGGCGTGTTGGAGGTTGCGGCGCGCTGGGGCATCACGAACCGGTCCACGCTGGTTCACAACTACCGCACCCAGTTCGACGAGACACCGACGCAGACGCTGCGCGGCGGCGCCGACATCTGGACGGTGAAGCAGTGACGGCGGCTGTATGAACGCTTCAGTCAAACCGGCCATGAGCGCACTGCGAGCTGTCACCGAACCGATACTGCGTTTGAAGTTTCTCTTCTCTCAGCACCTGAAGCGCAAGAGCACCGGCGGTCCAACCCGCGACGTGCGCCACCGGCCCGGCAGATCGTTCGCGATCCCGTCCCCGCGGGTGCGCCGCATGCGCCAGGACCTCAGCGAGCTGCTCGACCGCTACCCTCCGTCGCGCTCCGCCTTGCGGCACCTGTGGCATCTGGAGCGAGCCTTGCGTCGCGGGGATGCGGCCTTCGGGATGCTGTCTGCCGATGCACTCGATGGAGCGCTCACGCAACTGGAGTCACTGGTCACCGACTGGTCGCCGGCCGGCATCTCCAGCTTGCGTGCCAGGCTGGTCGTTGCCATCATGGGTCGCGAATCGGTCGGTCCCGATGCCAGTGGCTTTCGGGCGCTTTCGCAGTTCTATGAAGAGAAGGGGCTTGATGTGGAAGAGGTCAGCGCTTCGGTCTTCATGGAGGTCGACGAATCGTGGACGCTTGCTATGGCAAAGGCGGTCCAAGGCGCACCCGCATGACACTGCACCCAAGTCTTCGATCCGCTTTTGTGACGCAGGTCAAAGGCTGCCAAGCCGGGCGGGCGCTCATGGCATCTTCGTTGGCAGCAGGGGCGTGAGAGGCAACGCGGGGACGGAGGAAGGTCTCGTCTGCGCGGCAGCGGCGTAGACGGCTGCCAGCTCGGCGCGGTAGGCCGGCATCTTGCACTGGATGGTGCGGGCGTAGCGCTGCTGCGCTTCGTGGGCGGCAGCGAATTGTCCGGTGGCGAACTGGAAGCGGGCATCAATGGTCATGCCGGCGGGGTGTTCGCTCAGCCAGGGGCCGAGGTCGCGCAACAGCTGCCGGGCGGCGGGCACGTTGCCGGCTTCCAGGTGCAGCCAGGCGGCGTCCAGCCAGGCGTGGGCTCGCCACAGCCCCATCGGCGCGGTGTCGCCGGCCTCGGTCAGCCGGGCGAGTGCCGCTTCGGAGTCGCCCTGCAGATGGGCTTGCTGGGCTTGGCAGTGCAGCAGGCCGCCGCGCAATTCGGCGTCTGCGGCGCAGGTGGGGAGTTCACGGGCTTCGACGAACACCGCGTCGGCTTCGCGGAGACGGCCGGACTGGATCAGGGAAGTGGCCAGCCAGGGCAGCTTCTCATGGGCAATGAGCCAGGAATGCAGGCTCTTATGGGAGTCCACCGCCATGCGCATGTGGTTCGCAGCTTGGGCATGATCCCCTTGAGATGCTGCATCGTTGCCTCGCGCCATCACCAGGAGCTGCTGCAGCGCAGGGGACAGTCTGGGCTCGAATGACTGCATGCTTGCCAGTACGCGCGCCGATTCGCGCGTGGCTCGAAGTTCCCTGTAGAACCAGCAGAGCGATTCGCCGGCGGCTGCGATGTAGCGCAACTCCGACGATGACTGAGCCCCTCCGAAAGCATCTTCAGCATGCTTGATGGCCGCTGACCAGAGCCCCGCCTCTACGCAGGCATGGGCCAGGTTCAGCGAGGCCACCACGAAGAGGCTGTTCAACCGGTATTCGCGGCTCAGGCCGACCACCTTGCGTCCGAGCTGCAGGGATTGGAAGAGGTTGCCGTACTTGGTATGCACAAGCGCGGTGTAGAGACTCGAATAGAGGCCGTAGACCTTGTTGCCCCTTTGCTCATGGAGGCTCAGGACTCGGGCGAGATCCGCATTCGCGCGCTCGAAATCGCGTTGCATGACGGCAATGCCGGCCCGCTGGATGAGTGACTGCGTAACCCAGTCTTGAGGCCCATAGGTGTTGGCCTGGCCTAGTGCTTTGCCCAGGTGGTGATTGGCTGGCGCGTACAGGCTCTTGCTGTTGTAGGCGATGGCCATGGCCTGGTGCGTCATGGCCGTCAAATGCGCATCGCCGGTTGCTTGTGCCTGGCTGAGCAGGTGTTCCGAGATGCGCAAGGCCTCGTCATCGCCGAGGTGGGCGAGGGCGCGTGCGTGTTCGAGTTGAACGTCGATGTTGTCGGGGTCGATGTCGAGGACGACCTGCAGGAGCTTGACGGCGATCTTCCACTTCTGCTCACCGACGGCTTGCATGGCGCGCGCCATGCTCTGGTTGGCCAGGGGGTCGCTGGAGTTGAAGGCGATGGAGACGGCGGCGTCCTCCGGGAAGAGAGACGCCGCCACCTCGCGTGCCAGCAGGCGGCCCAGCTGCGTGACTTCGGCGGCCAGCAGGCTCCTGGCACCGTCGCGCGGCGCCAGATCGAAGCCGTAGTCCAGGCGGAACTGTTCGCCATCGTGGCTGATGGCCACGTGCACCACGTGGCGTACGCCCAGCAGCCGCTGCACGACCTGCACGCGCTCCTCCAGGCTGGCCTGCGCGCCCAGGCTGCCCAGCGCGGTGAGCAGCGAGGGCGTGGAAGCCACAGCCAGGCGGGGATCGGCGCTCAGCGCCTTGGCGCTCAAGGACATGAGCCCCAGCTCGATCCAGTCCAGCTCGGCCTGGCCGGTGCAGTTGTCGAAGGGCAGCAGGGCCAGCGAGACCATGCCCGCGGCGAGCGCCGGGGTGGCTGGTTCGGGCGGGGCTTCGGCGTCTGCCGCGTGCTCCAGCTCGCCGACAAAGTGATAACCCCGGCGGTGCACGGTCCGGATGAGTGCGGGCCCTTTGCCGCTGTCGCCGATGGCTTGGCGGGCCTTCATCACGGCGCACGTGATGACGCTGTCGGAGACGAACTCGTGCTGCCACAGCTGCTCCAGCAGTTCGTCCTTGGTGACGACGCGGTGGCGTTGCTCGATCAGGTAGACCAGCAGGTCAAACGGCCGCGGCTCCAGCACCTGCTTGTGCCCCTGCAGCAGCACCTCTCTGCGCGTGGCGCTCACCTCGCATTCCCTGAATCGATACTCGCTGGGGTTCATTCGTCCTTATTTGTTTCTTGACGACGTGCAAAGGACATGGGCTTGGCTCGTCATGATCCGCAGCCCGTGCCAGCCTACACGGCGGATATCGTCACCCAGTAGCTCGTGCGCTCGAGGACGCGCACCGGCTGCGTCTGAGCCAGCGCGCGCAAGGTACCGTCGGAGTCGTCCAGCGAGAACACGCCGCTCACCCGGATCTGAGCCGCCTTGGGGTCGATGCGAAGCACACCGACGCGGTAGGGCTGCAGGGCAGCTACCAAATCACCGAGCGGCTCGTTGTCCAGCGCAACAAGGCCTTGTGTCCAAAGCGCTTCGGTTCCGTGCGCCGCGAGAGCTTGCGGCGCACCCGTCGCGCTGAGGAGAACCAGGCGGTTTTCAGCGGCCCGCACTTGCTCGCCCGAGTGGGACGTGGCGACCACGGTGCCGCTGAGTACCGTCACGCGTGTCTGCTGGTCGAGTGCCTGGGCCACGAACCGGGCGCCGTTTCCTTGTACTAAGCCTTGCTGAGTTCGAACCAACAGCGGGTTGGCTGTGTGAGCTGCCGCATCGGCAAGCAGGCGGCCCCGGCGCAGCGTCACGGCGCTCTGCGTGTTGTCGAACGCCAGGTCGACGGCGGTGCGGGCGTCGAGCAGCAGCGTGCTGCCATCGGGCAAAGGCGTCTGCCGGCGTTGTGCGATACCGGTGCGCTGATCTGCCAGCACGTCGTACTCCCGAACGACCTGCAACCCGAGGAGTCCGCCTGCACCGATGCCTGCGCACGCGAGCGCGGAGCGCAGCACGGCGCGTCTGCCGGCACGCGAGATGGTTTGCTGGATCACAGCGCCGCGCACGCCGTGCTGCGAAAGCCGTTCGAAAGGGCCTAGCGCCTGTGAGATTCGTTGGATGGCTGCTTCGTGGCTCGGGTTGCTGGTGCGCCAGGCCTTGAATGCATTGACTTGACTGGTGCTGGCTTCGCCGGAGCGCAGCAATACCATCCATTCCACTGCTTTCGCGACATTGGGTTCTAGGCTGGCCATGGCTTTGTCATCCTTGCATGCAGGAGGGGCTGGATTCAGGCGGTGGCTGCCGCGATGGCCGTCAGCGCCTGGGTCATGTACTGGCGAACCATGCTAGCGGAGACGCCCAGCTCCTTGGCAATTTCGGCATAGGTCATGGCATCGAGCTGGCTGTAAAGAAAAGCACGCCTGGCCTTGACCGGTAGCAAGTCCAGGGCCGCCTCGACGGCCAGCAGCGCTTCGATGATCAGGGCGCGTTCCTCGGGCGACGGATAAGTGGGCTGTGGCGCCAGCGCCAGCGTCTGCAGGTAGGCCTGCTCCAGGTCACGCCGGCGCCAGGTGTCGAACAGCACGCGTTTGGCAATCGTCGTGAGCAAGGCGCGCGGCTCCCGAACCTGATCGAGGCCACGGTATTGCGCCAACTGCAAGAAGGCCTCGCTGGCCACGTCTTCCGCGCCATGGACGGAGCCGGCCTGCCGGCGCATCTGGTCGCGCAGCCAGGTGTAGTGCTCACGAAAGATGCTCTGGAGGCGACCTCGCATACGGCGTTTACCTAAGTGAGGCGATAAGGGTTGCGCAGATCTGGCACCTGGCCAGTGTGAGAGATGGATGCCGTAACGTTGTAACTGTCGAACCTTGCAAAGGCAACAAAATTCCAGCTCGCCAAGTAACCTTGTTACGCCCTATTGTTGCCGGGCGATCTGTCAGAACGAAGTCAGCGCGAACCCCCGTTGCTGTGTTTGTTGTGCGATTTGTCACCAAAGGTTGATCGTCACGATGTGGGCCACACCCCGTGGTCAGCACCCGTTTGCCGCGACCTCAGTCGCAATTTTTTTTCTGACCACTGTCACTTTTCGAGTCTCGTTTCACATCCCTCATGAAAGCCGTCCAACCATCAACTTTGTAAGAACGGGGGATCCGAGTGAAACTTGCAGCGCTGTTCGTCAACAAGGCCAAACAATTGACCATTGCCCGGGAACTGAGTTCCCAGGGCGTGGAAGTGGTACCCGTGCAATCGGTCGGCACCCTGCTGAACTTGCTCCGACGTTCGGACGTCCAGGCGGTATTGCTGGAGGATGCAGAAGCCCACCTCATCGACTGGCTTGCGATGCTGGGGATGCGCATGGCCGGGGCCGTGCCTGTCATCGTCGTGGGAGGCTCGACCGGAATCGGCATGTCGGAAGCACTGCAGCATGGCGCGACCGACTACGCCGAGTACGACGGTTCGGTCGACCAGCTCCTTGCGCGATTGCGCGCACGCGTCGGCACACGCGGCGCGCCGGCCAGGCAGGGCATGGAGGTGGGGCCGTACACCCTGTGTTCAGTCACCTCTGCCGTGTGGCGCGATGGCGTCGAGATCAATCTCACGGCCCGCGAGTTTGCTCTCGCATGGGTGCTGTTTTCGAATGCCGGCCGCGTGGTCAGTGCCGCCAGCCTCTCGGCCCGCGTCTGGGGACGATCCAACGACGTGTGCAAGCGTACGCTGGAGCAGCACATCTACAAGTTGCGGCGCAAGTTGTCAGCCGAGGCATCGCGTGAGCTGCTTAGGATCCATGCGGTTTACAGCGTCGGATACCGCCTCGACCTGATGGTGCAAGAGGCCGTTTGGGCGCCGAAGCCGGTGCGTGGTGCAGACGCGATGGCACCGATCAATGTGGTGGTTGCACCGCTGGAAACCCGCAGTGTTTCGAGTTCTGTATGGGCGTCGTAGCAAGCAAGGGGCAGTAACTTGCGGTCTCTCAACGCACAAATTACGCGCGAATCCAGAAGTAGTCCCCGGCACAGATGCCGGCGAACATCTCGTCAGTGGAGCTCAAGATGTTGTTCTGCCAGTAGCGGCCGTGCTCGGCGTAGTGCGTGAGCGTTTCCGCCAGCCATGCGCCGTCGATTGAGTCGCTCATCGGCACCCGCACGATCAGTACGATGCCACCGGTGTCCGCGTTGAGACCGAGTTGCGCCTGGTCTTGCGCGTAGATGCTGAGATTGGCTTCCAGCAGCAGACGAAAGATGCGCAGCGTCCGGCCGGCCGTGACGATGCCGTAGTAGAAGTTGAGGTACATCGCACCCGGATCGTTCTCGAAGTTGGCGAACTGGACCTCGAAGCCTTCGATCTCCATCGTGCCGCGCTCGAGCACCGCGGCCGCATCGGGCAGGCCGATCACCTCGCACAGTTCACCGACGAGCGATTGATAGCGCTCGTAGCTCATTCACGCGCTCGCTGCATGTGGCGCGATGCACTGAGCAGTTCCATGCGGTCGCAGGCCTGGTCGCGTTGCTCGTGGGTCCTAGGCTGATCCGCGTTGAGCAGGGTCAGCGGCAGCAGGAGATGACGGTCCTGTTCCTTCTCGGTGACTGGAGTGGCGCGTGCGTTTTGCGTGCGCCCGGCGGCCGTTGTTTCCACCAGCATTTGTTTGACGCGCTCGAGCGTTGTGAATGCGCCGCGCTCGCGGTTGCGCTGCAGGTAGGCTCGCACAGCCGTCAGCTGGAGTGCCTCGCTGGACAAGCCCATTCCGCCGGACCCCACGGCGGGGCTTGCGATCGCCAGCAAGATGTTGAGCAATGCGTGTGCGTGCTCTGCCATGGTGTGGGTGCCGCCGTTCCTGCAAAGCGCTTGAGCAGGCGAACCGCAGAGTTGTTCCAGGAGCGATTCCAGTGTCTGCGCAGAACGTGTCGGTTCAGGCCGCATCCGCACCTGCGGCAGCGGACGTGCTTTGCGCTGCCCGGCCCCGTTGTGGCTGGTGTCGTCAGGCATTCCATCCGTGTTCGCGGCCTGGGTTTCAGGGTCGTCTTCCAAAGCGTCTGTACGGGCCGACACGGTAAGCAGCGGGTCGTACTGCTCCGTCTCGTGCTCCGCAGCGCCGTTCTGCGCCGTGCGCGATTTCTGGCGCGCGCGCAATGGCACGGGCCGGCGCGGTACCGGTGGTGCCGGGTTGCGCCCGTGGCGGAACACATAGCCGCCGAAATGCCCATGGCCAGTACTCGCGTGGTGGCCATGGTTCGAGGCGTGCTTGGGATCGTGCTCGGTACGCTGGGCGGCGGCAGCATGAGCTGTCGATCCATGGCGGATCGGGGCTGTGCTCATTGAAACATCGCGGCCAGCAGGTTCTCGGCAAATCGGAGTAGCGTGGCGCCCGCCCAGGGGGCGCAGAGGGCCACGACCACCGTGACGGCCAGCAGCTTCACGCCTTGGGAAATGCTCGAATCCTGCAGCGAGGTGACGGCCTGCACGAACGAGATCAGCAGGCCGACGATGGCCGACACCGCCACCGCGGGCAGCGACAGCAGCAGGCACATCATGAGTGCTTCAGAGGTGAGCCGGATGACGTTTTCGTAGTGCATGAGCCGGCCTAGCGGTAGGTGAGAACGAGCCCGTGGATCAGCTTCGACCAGCCGTCCAGTACCACGAACAGCAGCAGCTTGAACGGGATCGCCACGTTGGTCGGCGTGACCTGCGACAAGCCCATCGCGAGCAGCACGTTGGCGATCACCAGGTCGATGACGATGAAGACCAGATAGAGCAGAAAGCCGATGCGAAACGCCGCGGCGAGTTCGGTCAGCAAGAAGGCCGGCGCCAGCACGAGCAGGTCGTCTTTCTTCAACTGCTGCGCGCGTTCGGGTGGCCAGACGGCGGCGGCGGACTTGAGGAAGAACGCCTTCTCGTTCGCATCGGCGTGTTTTTCCAGGAAGCGGCGGAATGGCTCGCGCGCTGCGTCGGCGGCGCTGATGATCTGCTGCGCATTCGATGGCGCGTTGGCACCCGACGCGAGCTGAACGTGTTCGGACGCTTCCATCAACACCGGAGCCATCACGTAGCAGCTGACGATCAGTGCAATGCCGTTGAGCACCATGTTCGGCGGCACCTGTTGCACGCCGATGGCATTGCGCAGAAGGCCCAGCACCACGGCGATCTTGGTGTACGAGGTAACCACCATGGCTGCGAACGGCAACACGGCCATGGCCAGCATCACCAGGAACAGCGAGATCGGATCGGCGTTCGGCAACGGCATCATGATGCGGCTCCTTGTGTGGCCTTAGCCGCGAGCAGGCCCATGCGCCGGATGCGCACGCCGAGCTGGTCGCCGATCGCCACCAACTGGCCGATGCCCAGCGTCTGGCCGTGGCAGACGAGGCGCACGCTGGCCTCCAGCAAGGCCACGTCGAGCTCGATCACCGAGCCTTCGCCCAAGGCGGCCAGCTCGCCCAGGCTTACACGTGCGCTGTCGATCTCGAACGCGACAGGCACTTGCAGGTCGGCCAGCCCGTCGGTATCGAGCGAGGTGCCTTGGCGCGACGAGGCAGCGTCTTCATCGACAAGGCGTGGTGCCGCGGTGACATGCACCCGGGATTGTTCAACGTCGACGTTGGCGTGTGCTTGCATGGTGATTCCCAGTCCGAACGAGAGAGAGGCATGCCAGCGTGTGCCGGCGCGCTGTGTGGGGCTGCACAGAATGAAATCCCCGGGTGCGATGTCGCGCAGCCGCTGTGAGCTCAGGTGCCGCTCGAAAAGCCGCAGACGCGTCGGCACCTGCAGGCCGCGAAGCGGCTCGAGATCGGGGTTCACGCTCTGGCGCAGTTGCGTCTCCAGATGCGTGGCAAGCGATGTGTCCAGACGCACGAGCGCCACTTCGCCGCGGCTCAAGGCCATGGCTGGCACATCGCAGGTCGTCACCGCTTGCGGTGCGTAGCGGCGCACAGCCCGCACTTCGACAGCGGGCAGCACGCGGGTCAGGCGTGCAAGCAGCGGCGACAGCAGCGCTGCCGTCACCTCGAGGGCCAGCGTTGCATCAGGCAATTCGGTGGCCATCTGCAGCCCGGGCCATTGGTGTGGGTCGAGCGCCACGTCTGCGCTGCCGTGAGCGCAATTCAGATCGATCGACAGGCGGTCGGTGCGAGGCCGGCTGCCGAAGACGCGGCCCGGTTGCTGCCCCAACACTTGCGCGAGCCAGGGCTCGAAGCGGCGATCGAAACCGACGCGCGCGGCGCGGGCCACCGATGGCAGCATCGAAGGCAGGCGCGGCGCGATGCTCGTTACACGCACTGCCTGCCTGGGCTTCAACGACTCCTCAACTTTCATATGACCTCGATGTCGATCCCGTGAGGCAAGTTCGCCATGTGCTCGAGCTGTAACTGCAGTCTCGGCCGATGCAAGGAGATTAGGCGGGCCGCCCGCTGCGACTGTGTGGCGAAGCGAAGCGACAGCCAGTGGGGCGAAAGGTGGAGCCGCAGCTCGGTGTCCGGCAGCACCTGGGGGTCCATGGGCACCGTGACGGTCCAGGTCACGAAGGCAGGGTCGGCACGGGTGCACAGCGCGGCGATCATCTTGGCCATTTGATCGGGCCAGGCATCTTCGGCGGTGGTCATGGCGGCACCGGTTCCGAGCGCTTCGGTATCGTCGAGTGCGCGGTCCGGCTGTTCCTCTTCCGTGGAGAAAGCGGGTGATGCGGCCTGGAGCGGGGCTGCACGAAGCACCGCCTGCGTGTCTTTGGCCGGCCGTGCGGCCACCGTGCCGGCGTGCGGCGGTGTCTCGGTTGCCCGCCCGCCATGCGCAGGGCCCGTGGTCGACGCACTGCCGGCCGATGCCTCTCGCGGCGCAACGGCCGCCGTGGAGCTAGGCGCCGTAGCGCCGCGGCGCAAGGGGGCACTCAGCGTGCGGCGAAAGCGATCGGCCGACTGCGCCATCGCGACGTGGTTGTCGCTGTGCGACTGCGGCGCCGGCTGCGCGAGCTCCGACACCGCCAGAAAGCGGATCGGACGGCGGGCATCGGTGCGAGACATCGGCGCTCGTCTTTGAGCTTTCGGCCCGTCAAGCGCTCACGCGGCCGATGGGTCGAAGCTCGACCAGGCTGCCCAGTTCCTGGAAGGAGTAGACACGCAGCCAGTCCAGGCGCGCCTCGATCATCTTGCGCACGTAGCGGCGGATGTCCATCGAGGTGACGAGTGCCACGCCTCGCGACGCATCGCCGGCGATCTCGGCGATGCGCTCTGTCAGCGCCATGGCGTTCTCGGGTGGCATCGCGAGGTAGTTGCCGGCCGGTGTCGGCTTGATGCATTGGCGAATGGCTTGCTCGATGCCCGGGTCGAGCAGGATCGCCGACAGGTGGCTTTGCCCAGCCGAGGCCTCGAAAGCGAGGTAGCGGCCGAGGTCGCCGCGCACGTATTCGGTCAGCAGCAGCATGTCTTTCTCTTTCGGGCCCCAGACGATCAGGCTCTCGAAGATGCTGCGCACGTTGCGGATCGGCACCTGCTCTTCCAGCAGGCGCCGCAGCACCTCGGCAATGCGCTGCAGCGGCAGGATCTTCTGCACTTCGGCCACCAGCCCCGGGTACTCGGGCGCGACCCGGTCGATCACCCATTGCACCTCCTGCACACCCATGAACATGTGGGCATGGCGGCGCAGCACGCCGAACACTTGCGCGGCAATCACCTGCTCCAGGTCCAGGCAACGCGCGGCGCGCTCGGCCTCCGGCACCGCGGAAACCGGCAGCCACAGAGATTCCGGCTGGCCCAGCAACGGGCCATGGCGCTGGGCACTGCCGGCCAGTGGCGACGACACGTCGGTCAACAGCAGCAGGCGGCCGGGCACCGCCACCTGGCTCACCGGGACGTCATTGAGCAGCACGTCGAAGCGGTGCTCAGTGAGATCGGACGAGACCCACATCGCGGCGCCGGGGAAGGGCAGGCCGAGATGCGCCTGCAGCTTGTGGCGCTCGGCTTCGAGGGCTTCGTCCAGGCGATCGGCTTCGAGCAGCCCACCCAGCGGGCGAGACATGCGGATCGCCAAGGGCTTGGCGAAGTGGGGCGGGTTTTGCAGGATGGCCGGTGCCTCGCCCTTGCCGCCTTCGCGCTGCAGCGCGCTGATCGGCTTGGAGATGGCGCTCGCCTCTTCTTTGCGCTGGCGCTTGCCCAGCAGGTAGGCGGCCCCTGCGAGCGCGGCGGCCAGTGCCATGAACTGCAGTACCGGAAAGCCCGGCACGGCGGCGAAGGCCAGCGTCAAGGCACCCGCGAGGTACATCGCGCGCGGGTTGCGCGTGAGCTGTGCGCCGATCTCCTGGCCCAGCGAGCGTGGTTTCTTCTCGTGTTCGTCCGCCACGCGGGTGATCAGCACGCCGGCCGCCACGCAGATGAAGAGCGAGGGGATCTGCGACACCATGGCGTCGCCAATGGACAGCACGGCGAAACGATTCGAGGCTTCGCCCGCCGTCATGCCGTGATAGAGCACGCCGACGACGATGCCGGCGAGGATGTTCACCAGCGTGATGATCAGCCCGGCAATGGCGTCGCCCTTGACGAACTTCATCGCACCGTCCATGCCGCCGTGCATCTGGCTTTCCATCGCGAGCATCGAGCGTTTGCGCTTGGCTTCATCGCCGGTCATCAGGCCGGCGCGCAGGTCGGCGTCGATGCTCATCTGCTTGCCGGGCATCGCGTCCAGCGTGAAGCGGGCGCCGACCTCGGCCACCCGCTCCGAGCCTTTGGAGATCACGATGAACTGAACCACCGTGATGATGAGGAAGACCACGATGCCCACCACCAGGTTGCCGCCGACCACCAGGTTGCCGAAGGCCTCGATCACATGGCCTGCGTCAGCATGCAACAAGATGGCCTTGGTGGAGGCGATGTTGAGCGACAGCCGGAACAGCGTGGTGAACAGCAGCAGCGAGGGAAACGACGACAGCGCCACCGCGTTGGGGATGAACAGTGTCGTCATCAGCAGCAGCACGCTGACCGCCATGTTGACGGCCAGCAGAGAATCGATGACCAGCGTGGGCAGCGGCAGGATCATCAAGGCGACGATGGACACGACCAGTGCCGCCATCGTCAGGTCGTTGCTGAGTGTGGCGTTGAAGCGGAATGCCATGGCGGTCTCCAGGGAATGCGGCGATGCGCGGGCGGCTCAGCAACCAGGCCCTGATTGCCGTGCAGGTGAAAGCGTCTTCAGGCAACCCGACCGGCACAGCGAGCCGGCTGCCCTGTCGAACAGCTCAACCGAGGGTAGGGGGCGGCGATGAGTCGCGCTGCACGCTGGCGAAGGCCGGTCCGGCCGGGCGAAGTAGCGGCTGATTCATTTGCCGGCCGGCGAGGCCGGCACCTTGGAGGCCCTTATCCCTTTGCCTACTTGCGCTCGAGGTCTGAACCGTCGGTGCGCACGTTTCGGTTCGCGTCCGCGATGTCTTGCGGCCGCGTCCCCACGGGCGGGTTCTGTGGCGAACGGTCCATGACGCCCGAGAACATCTCGTCGTAGCCCGTCACGCAGTTGTCGCGCACCGTCTGGTACTCGGGGCTGACCGGCTGGCCTTCGTAGGACTTGAAGCGCTCCGCCTGTTCCGGCGTCATGTGACCGTGGTCGTGGCGTATCGAGGCGTCCTTCATCACCTTGTCCTGCCCCGCGGGCAGCGCGGGCGAGCGGACGGCCTTGATGTCGAACGGCTGTCCGTCCGGGAAGGTGCCTGTCTCGTGCTCGACCTTGCGCGAGCCCGGTCGCAGACCGGTCTGTGGCGAGTGGCCGAGCACCGGGCCAACCCCGTACTGCGCCTGCTCCTCGGGAGACGATTGAAGCTGGACGTGCCCGGGATCCCGCACACGGCCTTTGGAATCCGTGACCGTCGGGGTCGCGACCGTGGAAATGGGCCGGCCTGGACCCAGCTCGGCATCCGAGCTGCTACGGCCGTCGGACGTGGAGGACTGGGAACGCGGGCTCCCGCCCTGCGTGGATGCGCCCGGCGTGTTCGCGGAAACACTCTCGTCTATGGTCGGTCCCTTGTCCCGCAGCCAGGAGAGCATCCGGCGCGGCCCCAGCATCGAACCCGATCCGAGTCGACTGGGCGAGGGTGGCGGGCCGCCGTCGCCCGGTGTGCCTCGCCCGCCGAGTTCGATCGCACTCCTGCTTCGCTGAAGTTGCGGGTGGCCGCGCGCGGCCACGTTCGCGGAGTTCGACGCGTTCCCCGACTGGATCAGATTCGGTGTGAGGGAGTTGATTCGCTTGAACGCCATCTTTGTCTCCTGGCAGTGTTGTGGGTCTGAGCTTCTATCTGGTGCAGTGTGGTGAGCGCATCACCTACGTGACGGCATCACCGCGAAGGAAGTCCCGCGTAACCGAAGGGGTGCACCGATCCGGAGCAGTTTCGTTCTCGAACACATGGCTTCGCCCCATGTGGCGAGCGCCCGGCGAGCGGCTCATAGGCTTCATGCAAGGGAAGTTGCGGACTGCCCTTCCTGCCCACATGAACAAGGAGACCCCATGACATCAACACTTCCCACCGCCGCTGCGAGCGCAGAAACCATGGACACCGCTTTCGCTGCGCTGTTGGCGCGCACGCACGATCTGACAAGAGACGCTTCGCTGGCGCTGGGCTTGAACACGCAGGCTGCGGCACAGGCAGCGGCCGACGGTGGTGTCGTGATGGATGGTGCGCCGGTCACCGTGTCTCCGCTGCCCCTGGACCCTGCCGACGGGCCACTGAAGAACAGCAAGCTGATGGTGTCCGTGGACACCGGACGCCGTCTGCAGGACCTGGATGCGCAAGCTGCTGTTGCGCTGTTCGCTCAAGCGCCCGGCTTGCTCGCTGTGTTCGACGCGGCGATCGGCTGCCAGCCTGACGGCGTGATCGTGCTGCACCGTGTGATGAAAACCGTGGACACGGCGGCCGGCGATCTGGCGCACTGCATGCGCGTCTCACGCCAACTCGCCCGGCTGCTGGACGCCGAAATGAACGCCGCGAAGGAGCAATGATGAGCATCTCATCCGCTACTGGCGTAACCCCGTCACGCAGCCCGGAGCCGCTCACTTCAGGTGGCCCCACCAGCACTGCTCCTCCTACTCCGGCGCAGACGCAAGTGCCGGCGACGACAGTGGAGGGCGGCCTTCGATCGCGTGTGGCGGCCGCTGCAGACGGTGTTGCCGGCATGGCGCGACGCGTGGGTTTGCCGCAGGCGGCTGCCGCAGTGCGCGATTCCAGCGTGACCCAGGCGCTTGGGGGGGTGGCGAGCGCAGTCGTGACACCGGCAGCGTCACTGGTGGTAGATGTCGTGACCACGGGCATCAAGGGCGTGAAGCAGGCCAGTCATTCGTCGGCGTCGAGCCAGCCTTTGCAGGCTGCCTTGAGCGGGAACCTTGCGGAAGCCGGCGCCCAGATGGGCGCTCACGAACAGGCGGTGGAATATGGCAAGCACTCGGCACAAATGCTCGACCGCGTGTTGCCGTTTGTGCTGTCGGTGGCGCGCATCGGCGTGGCCGGCACGTCCATGGCCTTTGGCCTGGGGCGCAACAGCGGCTTGGCTGCCGGCGATGCGCTCGGGCGGGCTGAGCGCGGCGCCGCGCAGTCGGGTGGCTTCATCAGCGGCAGCGCGGCGCCGGCCGCAACCTTGTCTTCGCAGGCGGTGGGCCAGTCGGTTGCGACCGGCGTGCAGCAATGGCTGCTCGGGTCGGCCACCGGCGCCGCCGGGAACCTGGCAGGCCAATTCCTGGCCGCGCCGGTGCTCAATCTGATTCCGCGGCAGTTCAATCCCATCGACGCTCGCGCCGTGGTGCCGGATGAGACCGTCGCCCTGATGAACCAATTGAAGCCGGGCTCCGGCAGCGAGTTGCGTGACCAGGTCAAGGCAACTCAGGGCGACATCACGAACATCTCGAGCGAGAGCAACGTACGGCTGGGGCAGGTTTCATTCGATGCCGTCACGGCGGGCCGTTTTGCCATTCAGGGCGCCACGCCGCTCGGTGCAAGTGGGCAAGTCGCCGTGGGCCTGGCTGTGTCGGCCACGGCGGGTGCGGCGATCGGCGCCGTCATGGCGGTGCGCCAGTCGGTCACGACGGTGGATATCCCGAAAATCGCCGACTTGCGTCTAGCGGTGGCGTCGGCTCCGGCCGATGGCGCAGCGGCGCTGGCCCAGGTGCCGACGAATGCTGTGCCGCTGTTCTTTGCCAAGCACATGGGTGCTGCGCCTGCGCATGGCGGCGAATACATCGAGGCGGGCCAGGCTGCGGCCGCTCCCAACGAGGCGCAACGCAGCCGCATGTCGCAGACCCTGGAGACGATCAAGAACGGGGTGATCGGCTTTGCAAATGGCGCTGGCGGCGCGGTGAAACAGGCTTTCGTTACCAGCGCGCTGAACGAACCGTTGCCGACCACGCCGGGCGCCGAGAGCGTCAGCGCGGCGGGTCGGGCCTTGGCCACCGCCTCCAACGTTGCGGCCAGCGGTGTGCGCCGGTTTGGACAAATGGCAGCTTCGACCGCGGTGACCAACAGCATGTCCACCGTCAGCAACATGCTTGCCAGCGCGACCGAAGGCCCCGCTCAGCGCGCCGTATTGGCATTGGGCAATGCGGTGGGCATCCACACCGCGATCAAGCCCTGGTTCGATGCGCTCGCACGCGACATCCCTGCCGGGGACAACGCGATGCGTGCGCAGCGGCAGGAAAGCGTCAACGCACAGACCGCTCGCCGCCTGCCGGTGTAAGCCACTGACGCAGCTTTCAGAACCGGGCGCATCAATGGCCGGCGCCGAATGCTGTGCGGGCGAGAGTGTCTTTTTCATCGGTCTCGGTTCAGACACCCGGCGTGTGTCGCCGTTTTTCACATGGGGTTCACCATGAACATGCTTGTTGCGAACAACAACCTTCTGACGGCACTGGTGGTGTCTGCCGACGGTGTGGCTCAAACCCAGCCCACGGGTTTGGCGCCCGAGCTGTAGCAGCGGCTGGACGCCGTGGCGTGGGTGTCGATGTTGCGCGTGCCCATTGCCATCGATCACGCCGTGCCATTGGGCAGCGGGCAGGGCGCGATCACATTGGATGGCGTGCTGAAGGCGCGGATCGGCTTGGCGGCGCAGCCGCAGATTGAGACGGCAGACAAACGCGCGATGCCCGAGCAGCAGGCTTGGCTTCAGTCGCCACAGCAAGAGGCCGTGTGGTCGTAGCCGCCGGTACGGCAGCAGCCGTTGTTTCCGCAAATTCAGATGCCGCTGCAGCTGCCCGCACTAACGCCAGGACAGCAGCCAGAACTGCGGCCAGAACAGCCGACCTCCATGAGCCGCCTCGACGTGGTGGTGGTGCTGCAGCGCAACGAGGGCTTGTTCAAGAAGTCGAAGTCGGGCAAAGACTTCTTCGACGGCAAGACCTTCGACCGCAACAAGCTGCAGAAGATCATCAACGACCCGGCCAGCAAGCCGGACAACGTGGAGGCCGCAAAGAAGCTGCTCGACGATCCGGTGCTGTTCGGCATGCTCGACAACGCCAAGCGCGGCCACAAGAGCAGCGGGTGGCGCACGTCGGACGACGGCATGATCGGGCGCAAGGATCTGTTGGCCTTGCGCGAGAAGATGAACAAGACGCCGGCGCCCGACCACGCCGCCGCTTCCGATGCTTTCAATGATCCGAGCGCCGTCAACGAGATGCGCAATGGCCAGCTGAACCAGCCCGACGTCAAGACCGTGAAGGGCGGCGGCCTCAAGAAGATCGTGTCCGGTGCGATGAAGGTCTATTCGACGTTCCAGAAGATCAGCTCCGAGGTGATGGGCGCCATCGCGGCGTCGAAGATCCCGCTCGTCAGCCAGGCGGCGGCCGCGAGCTCGATGGTGTCGAACGCGATCTCCGGCGGGCTCGACATTGCCCGAACGGCCATCAATGACGGCAACGGCAAGCTGGCGGCTGCTAAAGCCGCATTGAGCTTCGGCAGCCAGGCGATCAGCAAGACCAGGGCGAGCAGCTTCTCAACGATCGCCGTCCAGCCTGATGCCCGTGCCGGCGCGATGCTGCCGAGGCCGCGTCGCCATCGGCTTCAATTCATGAAGGTGGCGGTCAGCCCGACGCTGCGCCGGGGCTGCAGCGGTATGTACCCCGGCGTGGACTGGGTTCCGTAGAGCTGGCGGTCGAACAGGTTCTTGATCGAAACGCGCAGGGCCAGGCGCTCGGCTTCGCGCGTCCAGGACAGATCGAACTGCGCGCCACCGGGCAGGCGCAGCCCCGATGGACCGCCGGACGGATCGGGTGGAACGACCCAGCTGGACGAGTACGCACGAAACGCGAGGCCCACGCTGTGGTGGACCGGTTCGGTCGCGGGCAGCCGGTAGCGGGCCAAGAGGTGTAAGGAACGCTCGGGGATGCCCGTCGCGGGCGATTCGACGCTTTGCAGTGGCGCAGAGTCAGGCCCAGGCACCGCGTCGCGTGCACGAATGAGATTCAGGCCGAGGTGCATGTCCAGCGCTGGCGAGACCCGCCCCGACAACTCAGCCTCCACCCCAGTGGAGGAACGGCCCGGAAGCGCGAATAGGCCGCTGTCGGGTAGTTCACTGGAGCTTTTCAGCGTGGTCAGTTGGCGCAGGCGAAAGGCTTCGAGCGTCAATGCCAACCGGCGTTCCAGCAGTTCGAGCTTGGTGCCGGCTTGCGTCTGGCGCAACTTGCGCAGAGGCGCAGCGGTGCCGTCGTAGAGCAGGTAATCACCGCCCTCGACATCGACCTCGACGGAGTACTGGGTGCCGGCATACACAGAGACCGTCGGCGTGATCTGGTACAGCAAGCCGGCTTCCCAGTTCGTGAATTTCGGTTCCTGCAGGGGATAGCCGTCGAAGTCCGTGGACTCTGAAGAGTGGCCGCGTTGCGCAGCCAGTCGGGCGATCCAGTTGCCCAGGCGGACCTGATCCTGCAGCAGCACTGCGCGCTTGCGCTTGCGTGTGGTTTGGGAGCTGTCATCGGTCGGTGTTGCGGGCAAGGGGGTCACTCCGGGTTCGAACGTGGCAGGATCGACGTCCCAGCTCGCGGACTCATCACCGATCTGCGAGCGCCAGTGGTCGAGATCGAATGCCATCAGAAGCCTGTGGCTCATCGGACCGGTCGCGAAGTTGCCGATCAGGCCCCATTGCATGCTGGCGCCTCGCGCGTCGGTCTGGTGGCGCGCCAGATCGACGCCCGCCTCGTCGTCGAAGGCCCAGTACAAGTGCTGGCGCATATCGCTGTCCAGACTCTCCCGGCGCCCCTTCCACGTCATGCGCCATTGCGGAGACAGCTGCCAACTGAGGTCGAGTTCGATGTCGGTGGAGCGCCAGCGCATCCCGTCTGTTGCGTCGATCGCGCCCACCTGGCTCGGTTCAATGGCGGTGAAGCTGCCGTCTGCGCGTTGCATGCCGCCTCGGCTGATGGGCTCGGGCGCGATGCGCCGATTGTCGGTTTGCAGTGTGAGCGTTGCGTTGACGTCCGCGCCGCGGTAACCCAGCAGGCCGAGCAGGCCAGTGGCTTGCTGGGAGGCGTAGCCGCCGTCGGTGTGGCCACTGCGGCTGCCGTATGCCACGGTACGCCAATAGGTCCGAGGGGCTACTTCGCCTGCGGCTTCGAGGTCCGTGCGTAGCGTGCCGCCGTCGCGAGAGGTGAATCCCTGTTTCACTTCCGCATAGGGCTGCGTCTCGATCGATTTGCGCACCAGATTGACGATGCCACCGCGTCCGCCGAAGTCGGCAACGCCGCCGATGACACCACTGGGGCCTTTGAGCACTTCGATGCGTTCGACAAAGGCGCTGTCGATCGACAACCCGCCACGGAGGCTGCCCATGCCCGACAGCAGGTACTGCGCAGGAAGGCCGCGCACCATCAGCGAGGGCACCATTCCCTCGCTCTCATCGGTGACACCTGTGACGTAGCGCAATGCGTCCGTCGTCGTGACGTTGGGGCCGTGCAGATCCAGCGCGTCGCGCGTCACCACCGAGACGGACTGCGGCAGTTCCAACAGCGGCGTGTCAGTGCGTGTTGCCGTCGAGGCGGTCGATGCTCTCAGACCTTCGGCGTGAGATGCGCCGGCAGAGGCGAGAACGAGCACGGGGTCCAGCGTATAGCGAGGCGGGTCTTGGGGCGGATCTTCGGTTGGCGGTATCTCGTACACCGCAGAGGCAGGCCGTTCGGTTGTGGTTTTCGTTGCTGGCTTTGCAGCCTGGTTGGGGTACACGGTCACCGTGCCGTTCGGCGTCACGTCGATCGACAGGCTGCTTGCGCTGAGCGCCCGCATGAAGGCTTGCATGGGCGTGAAATCGCCCTGCACAGGCGCTGCCGCCTCTCCTTCGACCAGTCTCGGACTGAAGGACACGATGGCGCCGCTGCGTTTGCCGATCTCGATCAGCGCGTTGCTCAGCGGCCCGCCCGGGATGTTGAATGCGAGGGGTTCTTGCGCCATGGCTGCAAGGGCAGGCGGCGGACACGACCCGCAGAGTGCCACGACGATCGCCACTTTGGCCAGTGTCTGGTGCATGGGAGCCGGGAGTCGCCCGCCCGCGGCCTTCGAGGCTTCCCCACTCTCGTGTGTGTCGACGACCACCTTGCGCTGGATATCGAACCGGCGGCTCGATGGCAGGGCGTCGATCGTGCAGACCTCGGGCGGAACGTGCCCGGCTTGAATGGCGGTGTCCATGGTTTCGCTGCAGGGAGTCAAAGCCGACATGGCTGGGGAGACAAGCTGTTTCCCCACACCACTGCCGGTCCGAGCCAGCGTACGGGGTCGGCTCGAATGACGTGTCGCGTAACGATGATGATTCGATGACGCACTCTCGCGCACTTCTTACGGCGAGCAGACGATCGTCAACTACCGGGTAGCAAGCCGGGGAGTGTGGGGGTCGCGAAGAGGCGGCTCGGCGCCCCGGTGCTTCAGCAGTTCCTCAACGGGCACTGCCCATCCTGGTGTCTGGCCGTCGCGGCGTTGCGGGCGAGGCCACACCGGCCTCGCGCGTCAATTCACGAAGGTGGCGGTCAGGCCCACACTGCGCCGAGGCTGCAGCGGCATGTAGCCCGGTGCGGACTGGGTTTCGTAGAGCTGGCGGTCGAACACGTTCTCGAGGGAGATGCCCAGTGACCAGTGTTCAGCCGCGCGCGTCCAGGACAGGTCGAACTGCGCGCCACCCGGCAGGCGCAGCTGCGCTGGAGTGGCTGACGGACTGGGCGGAACGGCCCAGCTGGACGAGTAGGCGCGAAATGCGAGACCGACGCTGTCGCGGAACGGTTCACCCTTGGACAGGCGATAGCGGGCCAAGAGGTTCAAGGAGCGCTCAGGCACGCCCGTCGCGGGCAGCTCGATGCTCTGCGGTGCCGCGGACTCGGGCCCTGGCACCGTTTCGAGCGCACGAATGAAATTCAGGCCCAGGTTCATGTCCACCGCTGGCGAGACACGTCCCGACAACTCGACTTCCACCCCGTTGGCGGAACGGCCTGGAAGACTGAAGAGGCCATTGCCGGGCAATGCTGAGGAGTTTTGCAGCGTGTCCAGTTGGCGCAGCCGAAAGGCTTCGAGCGTCAATGCCAATCGGCGGTCCAGTAGCTCGAGTTTCGTACCGGCTTGCGTCTGGCGTAGCTTGCGCATCGGGGCATCGGTGCCGTCGAAGAGCTGGAGGTCGGCGGCTCGGCCGTCGACCTCGACCGAGTACTGGGTTCCGGCATACACAGAGACCGTCGGCGTGATCTGGTGCAGCAAGCCGGCGTCCCAGTTCGTGGCCTTCGGTGCCTGCAAGGCCATGTTGTCATCGTAGTACTCGGAAGCGTGAGTGCGCTGCACAGCCAGCCGGGCGATCCACTTGCCCAGGCGGAGCTGATCTTGCAGCAGCACGGCTCGATTACGTTCGCGTTTTTCGCGTGTGGTCAGGGTTAGGGCATCGCCACTGTCCGGCGTCGCGGGCAAGGAGGTCACTCCGGGTTCGAAAGTGGCCGGATCGACGGCCCAGCTCGCGGCCCCCTCACCGAGCTGCGAGTGCGAGCGGTTGAGATCGAGTGCCACCAGCAGCTTGTGCTTGATCGGCCCGGTCGCGACGTCGCCGATCAGCCCCCATTGCATGTTGGCGCTCTGCGCGTCGGTCTCGCGGCGCACCAGATCGACGCCTGCCGCCGACTCGTCGTCAACGATCCAATAGCGGTGGTGGTGCATCTCGCTGTCCAACCTTTCTTGGCGACCCTTCCAGGTCATGCGCCATTGCGGCGACAGCTGCCAGCTGAGGTCGAGCTCGATGTCGGTGGAGCGCCAGCGCAGCCCGTCTGTTGCGTTGACCGCGGTCACTTGGCCCGGTTCGACGCCGGTGAAGCCGCCGCCTGCGTTCGGCATGCCGCCTCGGCTGGTGGGGGCGGGCGCGAAGCGCTGATTGTCGGTTTGCAGCGTGAGCGTGGCTTTGAAGTCGGGGCCGCGGTAGCCCAGCAGGCCGAGCAGGCCAGTGGCTTGCTGGGGGTCGTAGCCACCGTCGGTGCGGCCACTGCGGCTGCCATATGCCACGGTGCGCCAATAGGTTCGAGGGGCCACTTCGCCAGCGGCGTCGAGGTCGGTGCGCAGCGTGCCGCCGTCGCGAGAGGTGAATCCCTGTTTCACTTCAGCATAGGGCTGCGTCTCGATCGATTTGCGCACCAGATTGACGATGCCACCGCGTCCGCCGAAGTCGGCAACGCCGCCGATGACACCACTGGGGCCTTTGAGCACTTCGATGCGATCGACAAAGGCATTGTCGATCGACAGCCCGCCACGCAGGGTGCTCATGCCCGACAGCGAGTACTGCGCAGGAAGGCCGCGCACCATCAGTGACGGTACCAACCCCTGGCCTGAAGCGTTGACGTGCGCGGTGACGCCTGTGACGTAGCGCAACGCGTCCGCCGTGGTGGCGTTGGGGCCTTGCAGATCCAGCGCGTCACGCGTCACCACCGAGACCGACTGCGGCAGCTCCGACAGGGGCGTGTCGGTGCGCGTGGCCGTCGATGAGGTTGATGCTTTCAGGCCCGCTGCGTTAGACGCCTCGGCCGAGGCGAGAACGAGCACCGGGTCCAGGGTCAAGTGAGGAGTTTCTTCGATGGGCGGCATCTCGTACGCCGCAGCGCTGGACCGCACGGTGGTGGTCTTCGTCGTTGGCTTCACACCGAAGGTCGAGAACACGGTCACCGTGCCGTTCGGCGTCACGTCGATCGACAGGACGGTAGTACTGATCGCCATCATGAAAGCCTGCATGGGCGTGAAACGGCCCTGCACAGGCTCTGCCGCCTGTCCTTCGACCAGGCTCGGGCTGAACGACACGATGGTGCCGCTGCGCCTGCCGATCTCGATCAGCGCTTGGCTCAGCGGTCCTCTCGGGATGTCGAATGCGATGGGTTCTTGCCCCATGGCCGCAAGGGCCGGCGGCGAACACGACCCGCAAAGTGCCACGACGACCGCCATCTTGGCCAGTGTCTGGTGCATGCAGGCCGGGAACCGCTCGGAGACGGTCGTCGAGATGCGTCGGCGCAGCTGCGCATCGACGATCGCCTCACGCCAGGTGTCGAACCGATGATTCGGTGACAGGGCTTCTGTCGTGGAGACCTCGGGCAGGGCATGCCCGGCTTGAATGGCAGTGTTCATGGCTTCGCGGCAGGGAGTCAAGACCGGCACGGCTGGGGAAACAAGCTGTATTCACACCACCGTCGGCTCGTGACAGCGTATGGCGTCGGCTCGATCAAGATGTCGCGCAATCATGATGATTCGATGACGACTCCTCGTGCTGCGCAGGTTCCGGAACTAGTTCTCACTGTTCCGGATTGCCGGCATGCCGGCGCTTCTGTGGATTTACGCCAACATCTTCATCGGCTCTGCCGGCGTGGGCTCGTCAGCGGCCGGGCCTGGTGTGCTCAGCTGGCGAAAGCGTCTTCAGGTAGCCCACCCAGCGCAGCACGCCGGCCACGGCTTCGAACAGCTCCTCGGGCACCGGGTCGTCCAGGTTGAGCTTGTGCAGCGCACGCGCCAGCGGAGGGTTGCCGACGATGGGCACGCGAGCTTGTTCGGCAATCGCGCGGATGCGCATGGCTTCGGCGTTCATGCCCTTGGCCACGATGATGGGAAGAGGCGTTTCGCCGGGCTCGTAGCGCAACGCGACGGCGTAATGTGTCGGGTTGGTGATGACCACCGATGCACCCGGCACGCGCTTCTCGGGCGGTGAGGTGGCCATTTCGCGTGCGAGCTGCTTGCGCTGGCCCTTGAGCTGCGGGTCGCCGTCACTTTCCTTGTGCTCGCGCTTGATGTCGTCCTTCGACATCTTCTGGTCGCGCTTGAACAGCCACTTCTGCAGCCCGAAGTCCACCGGCCCGATGACGATGAACACGACGCAGCCGGCCGCCAGCAGCTTGAGCATGGATTTCCATGCCAGCACGCCGACGCCGGCCGGGTCGAAATAGGTGGCACCGACCAGCAGCGGGATCAGGCCGACGATCAACACCCACATCACCGCGCCAAGCGCTACTGCCTTGGCGACCATCTTCAGGAAGTCGATGATCGAACGCACCGAGAACAACTTCTTCAGGCCCTCCGCCGGGTTGAGTTTGTCGAATTTCGGGGAGAGCGGCTCGAACGAGAGGTTGAACCCGACCTGGCCGAACGAGGCCACGAACCCGATCGCCACCGACGTAGCCACCAGCGGCAAGATCGTGCTGATGCCCGACTTCAGCAGCTCCGTCATCACGGCGAAAAGATCGGCATTGCTCTTCACGAGCGTGCCTTGCTGCAACGCAAGCAGCACCGATTTCGACAGCTGGTCGAACATGGCATCGCCCGTCACGATCAGGCAAATCAACAAGCCCACGAGGCTGGCCGCTGCGTTGACATCCTGGCTCTTGGCGTTCTGCCCCTTCTTGCGTGCGTCGTCGAGCTTCTTCTGTGTTGGCTCTTCGGTTTTTTCGCCGGACATCTCGGGCTCCTGCGGCTGGCCGGTTCAGGCTGCCAGCTCGAGGCCGAGGATCAGCATGTCGCGGCTGCGGCCTTCGGCCCACACCACGCCGGGCAGCGAACCCCAGGCACTGAAACCATTGCTGCGGAAGAGGCCGCGGCTGGCGGTGTTGTCGTGCCAGATGAAGGCCATCAGCCGGTCGATGTGCCAGCGCGGCGCTTCTCGCAGTGCGTGGCGCACCAGTGTGCGGCCGATGCCGTGGCCGCACCAGCCGCCCGCGACGTAGACGGCGATCTCGGCCGCGCAGCCGCAGGCCGGGCGGTCGGAGAAGCCGAGCAGGCTCAGCCAGCCGACGGTCTCGCCGTTCACCTGCGCGACCCACAGCGGGCGGCGATGTTGGCGGTGCAGCTCCATCCATGGCAGCAGGGTGCCTTCGCTGAAGGGGGCGAGCCGGCTGGCCGCAAGCCGGCGGCCACCGACTGGGGCCTCAGTCCCCTGCTCGATGGGGGCGGCGTTGGGCAGCGAGTCGTTGTAGATGCGCGTGATGGCCGCGATGTCATCGCCAATCGCCGGACGGATCGAGACTGCCGCGGAGTGCGCTTGCCTTGCATGCGCCGGTGCGGATTCGGTGTCTGCAGGGCCGGCAGGCAGCAGCAGGTCGGTGTTGCTCATGGGGTGGGCCCTGAAGGGCAGGAAGGTTTGGGGAGTGAGTTGGCGGGGCATGTCGAAGGTGCACACAGCAGCGCAGCGCGCCGCTGTGATTGCACGCTCAGCATGGACACCTCGCCCTGGGTGATGAACACCTCAAGCAAGGCACCTAGCGAGTTGGCCGCCGTGAGGCGAACCACTCCTTGCTCTCCCGTGAGCCTGACGAACTGGGCGACGAACGTCTGCATGGCATACCTCCTTGGGGTAATGAGACGCAATCTATGCAGCGCGAACACGGCGGGCGTGTGCTTCTGCGAAGCTGTTCGCTGCGTTGCGAAGAGCGCGCACCGCGGCGTTGCCAATGAACCTGAGCGCAGGGAGCGTCGCCCGAATGGCATCTCGGCCCGCTTGCTTCGTTATGTGGCGTGTGGCTTCGTCGACGCAACGCCGCCGACACGGCCGGCTCCTAGGCTGCTATGCAAACAAGTCCCCGGGTGCCGACGCGGTCGGTCCTGTTCATCGGAACCATCCTCGATGGTGGTTCCTCCACCAAGGAGATCACACATGTCTATTCAATCCATTGACGCCATATCGAGGCCGGGGTCGGTCGACCGCTGGCAATACGCCGACAGCTTCTCGAACATGCAACCGCAGATGTCATCGCCGACCTCATCACAGATGGGGCCCCTGATGCAGCAGATGATGTTGTTGATGCAGAGCGTGCTCGGAGCGGCTCAAGGCTTGGGCAACGGAAGCGACCCTGCCGGAGGGCTCGGCGGTGCGAACCCTTACGGAGGTGGTAGCACGAATCCGTACGGTGGCAGTGGCGGCATGAACCCTTACGGGGGGGTCAGCGGCACGGACCCGACACAAGGGCTCAACGGCGCAAAAGGGGCCAACCCGTTGGCGGGGCTGATGGAGAGTCTCTCCGATCTGTTCAAAGCGCTCGCACCGCTGCTGCAGGCGCTGAGCGAAAACAACGGCATGAAGCCCAACGATGCGGCCAACGATCTGGCCAACAAGCTGGGTGGTGCTGGCGGCGCGGGCGGCGGCGTGGGTGGCGGAGGCAGTGCCGGCACAGGCAGCAGTGGAGGTGCCGGTGGCAGCGGAGGGACCGGCAGCAGCGGCGCTTCGGGGGGTAAACACTCTGGCACCGCCGCGGCACCATCACCTGCGCCGGCTCACGGTGCCACAGACCCATCGACCCAACCCTCATCGACCAGCCCGGTCGGTTCCGCCAAGCCCACGGAGATCCCACCGGCCAAAGGAACGGTCATCGTCAATGAGCCGATCGTCGTCAAAGCCGGTCAGACTTTTGATGGCGGCGGCAAGCTCTACCAGGCCGGCCCTGCGCTCGGTGATGGGGGGCAGAGCGAGACACAGAAGCCGGTGTTCATCTTGGAGCCGGGCGCGACGCTGCAGAACGTGCAGGTCGCTGGCGCCGATGGCGTTCATACCAAAGGCGACGCAACACTGAAGGACGTGTGGTGGAAGGACGTCGGCGAAGACGCGATGACGATGAAGGGCCCCGGCAACGTCAAGGTCATCGGTGGTGGCGCCTACAACGCCAGCGACAAGATATTCCAGATCAACAACCCAGGTTCGCTGTCGATTGAAGGCTTCACGGCCGACACCTTCGGCAAGGCCGTGCGTACGAATGGCGGCAAAGACTTCCCGATCAGCATCGACATCAAGAACTCGGTGTTCCGCAATGGCGACGAGGCTGTCGTGCGCACCGACGCCAGCCAGGCCAAGGTGAACCTGGAGAACGTGACCGTTGACAACGTGCCCAACGACGTGCTGACTTCTTCGGCTTCTACGGAGGTCACTGGCGCCCAATCGCTTGGCAGCAAGGCCTTTAGCGGCTAGTCCGTCGGGGGACCCCCCGGCTCTGCCGGGGGGGCAGTAGGAGTTTGACGTTTACGTAGGCGTCCATCGCAGAAACTTTCAATCGTGGCTGTTGTGTGCACGGACACCGCGACCGGACGCGCCTACTGGCCCGGTCGGCGCTTGCTCGCGGCCATCGATGCCCTTGTGTGGCCGCTCCTGTGGGTGATCGGAATCAGCCATGTGCCGAAGCCCGTTGGTGTCATGGGGCCGGTCATCACGGCGCTGGCTTTGCTGTACGCCATTGGCCGGCTGCATCGGGCGCTGTGGTTGAACCACCGGTAACGGTTCGCGACTTGGCGCTGGGGCCGGGTGGTCGCGGCTTTGCTGATGGTCGGCGTGGTACTGAAGCTGGTATTGCCGGCGTGACAAGCGCCCCGTGGGTCGATGGCGAAGAAAATCCAGCGGATCGTGTAGCGCACGACATCGCGTCAGTGAGTGACGGTAGGGCGGTCTTCGCTCCAGCGCTCGACGTCGATGCGGCGCCACGCTCGAGAGGCCTCGCTGAGCAGCGATGACTTTCGGCTGAAAACTGTCACGAGGTGACCACTCCCGGAGGGGATGCCAGTTGTCTCAACTCCTGACGACTCAGGCGACACAACTATGGCAGTGTCCACAGCTGCTCAGCCTTCCGCCCGATGTCATGCGTCCAGCGCCGATGCCCCCAAATCGTTGCCGCGGGCCTTACGGCAACAGAAGCTGCTCCAGAAACAAAAAAGTCAGCCGGCGCAAACTGGCTGACCTTGGTGTCTATTGGCTCCTCGATCTGGGCTCGAACCAGGGACCTACGGATTAACAGGCAGTGGACTTTCGATCGTCGACCCGATGGTCTGCCTGAGCGTGGCATGACCCGCACCATCTTTGCCACGAGCCCGCGCTGAACTGCGCTCCGCCGGCGCAACTCTGAGCGTGTCGATGTGGTTCGCCCAGGATTGCAGCAAAGCTCGTCGCTCATCCCGATAGGCATGACGGTTGTACGCAGAGCGCACGCGATTGCTTGGAACATGCGCCAGGCAGTGCTCGATCACATCGACGTTGGCGCCTGCGCCATTAAAGTGCGTACTGAATGCCGCGCGCATGCCATGCGGCGTACCGTCATGGCCGAATCCAAGTCGCTCCATCAAAGCGTTCAAGCTCCGGTCCGCCATCGGACGTTTTGGATCGTCACGGTTCGGAAACAAGAACTCGTTGTTGGTCGGAACAATGGAGCGCAGCGTCCCGAGAAGACTCACGGCTTGTTTCGAAAGCGGCACCCAATGGGTTCGGCCAGCTTTCATGCGCTCGGCCGGCACCTCCCATTCCCCCGTCTTAAGATTGAAATCGCTCCACTTCGCACCGATGACCTCGCTCTTCCGACACGCTGTCAATACCATGAGCAGCATCGCGATGCGGGTCTGGTCGTTGATCGTGGTCAGGGCATCCAGCTTGCGCAGAAACTCACCCAGGAGCTTGGGAGAGAGCGCAGGGTGGTTGGATTGACTGCGTTTGCGAAGGATTCGAACTGGCGGTACTGGATTGTCTTCAATGAGGCCGCTGTCGATGGCGTATTCGAGGATACCCGATAGATAGTTCCGCAGGTTGCGAGCCACCTGTGGGGCGCGTGCTTCAACTTCCTTCAGCGCTGAGGTCAACTCAAGCCGTGTGAGGCTGCTGATGGCGCGGTCCTTGAAGCGTGGCATCAAGTCCTTGTCGATTTCTCGATTGCGCTGCTTGATGGTTGCGGAGCGCAGGTTGGCGGCCGTTGCATCGTTCCAGTCACTAGCAACTGCAGCGAACGAACCCTTTGTGCGCTGCAGTTCCGCGCGAACCTGATCCTCCCGATGCTGCCTGCGCGCTTGCACGGGGTGGATGCCTTTTGCAACGAGCTTCCTCGCCTCCGCGTGCTCACCGCGCGCCTCTGCCAGGCTGACCTCGGGAAATGCGCCAAGCGCTTGCAGCCCCTCCACGCCGTTAACGCGAAACTTGTAGCGCCACAGCTTGGAGCCGCTGGGCTGAACCAAGAGGAACAAGCCGCCGGTATCGGTGAGCTTGTAGGCGCGCTCTGAGGGTTGCGCGGACTTGATCTTCAGTGTTGTCAGCATTGGGGGTATGGCTTGGTCCGTACCCCCAAACATACCCCCAGATGTTCGAGATCGCAAGAGATTGGGTTGAACCACTTGAGACATAAATATTGGATAAGTCATTGTTTTTATTGATTTTATTTTGTCATCCTGGGATGGCCTGGAACATTCTGGGATACCCATGCACAGTTTAGGTGGCAATCTTCATGGGGGTGCGCGGTTGAAAGGAGCGTGCATTTTGCTCGCCGCCGGCGGCAAGGTGCTTGAAGACCGTGACGGCGCCTCCATGTCTGGAGCATGAACACGCAAACCAGAACTCTGCCCGAGAGCTTTCGGGTCTTGCTGACCCTGGCCCAGCTGCTGGAGCGCCTGGAACGCAAGCTCGTGCCGACCTCGGCCGACCAGTACCGTTCGGTGGTGGAGCATCTGTCGAAAGAACTCGCCGGCGTCGAACCGGGTGAAGACCTGCAAGCGTTGCTCGATACCTTCCCGGCCGCTTCGCAGCTCTACGAGAACCTGCAGTACCAGCATGCCGGCCTGTGCCGTTCGCCGCTGGATGCGTCGCTCGACGCCGAGCTGCGCACGCGCGACCTGATCCGCAAGCTCCGGCGCTGAGCCGCGCGAAGGCGGCGTTGCCGGCCACGGCGAGGGGTTGTCCGGGTTGGGGCAGGGCGGGTGTCGGCAGTCATGCTAGAACCCGCCCCAAGGGTGCACCCGACGAGAAACAGACGGAGACAACCGATGAACATTCTTCGCCGAAGGCTGACGATGGCGCTGGTTGCCGCTGCTGCATTGCTCGCGTCGTGCGCGAACACGCCCCCTGCGGGCACCTACCCGCCGATCGTTTTCGTGCACGGCAATGGCGACACCGCCGCGCTGTGGCACACCACGATCTGGCGCTTCGAATCGAACGGCTGGCCGCGCGACCGGCTCTACGCGATCGACGTGCCGTACCCGCTGGCGCGCGACACCGATAGCAAGCCGCAAGACGGCCGCACCTCCACCGCCGAGCACATGCAGTTCCTGTCAGACGAGGTCGACAAGGTGCTGCGGGCCACCGGCGCGAGCCGGGTGGTGCTGTATGGCAACTCGCGCGGCGGCAACGCCATCCGCAACTACATCGCCCATGGCGGCGGCTCGGCCAAGGTGTCGCATGCCATCCTCGGCGGCACGCCCAACCATGGCGTGCAGGCCAACCCCGACAGCAACCCCGGCAATGAATTCAACGGTGCCGGCCCGTTCCTCAGCGGGTTGAATGCGCCCAAGGGGCCGAACGGCGATGAGGTCACGCCCGGCGTGAAGTGGATGACGATCCGCTCCGACAACAACGACAAGTACGCCCAGCCCGACGGCGTATGGCTCGGTGCCAAGGGCAAGCCGACGAACGTGAGCTACGACGGCCCGGCGCTCAAGGGCGCCGAGAACGTGGTGATTCCCGGCATCGACCACCGCGAGACCGCGTTCAGCCCGGCCGCCTTTGCGCAGGCGTACCGCTTCATCACCGGCCAGCCGCCTGCCGTGCTGATCATCGTTCCCGAGGCCCGGGTGGTGCTCGACGGCAAGGTGTCGGGCCTCGGGCTCAACAACCTGCAGGGCAGCTATGCGACCAACCTGCCGCTTGAGGGTGCGACTGTCGACGTGTTCGCCACCAACCCAGCCACCGGCGAACGCCTGGGCACGGCGGTTCACGGCAAGCTGATCGGTGCTGATGGCCGCTGGGGGCCGTTCACTGCGGATGGCAAGGCGAGCTACGAGTTCGTCATTCACGCGCCCGGCTACGCGGTGACGCACATCTACCGTTCGCCGTTCCCGCGCTCGTCCGAGGTCGTGAGTCTGCGTGCCGATCGCCTGGCCGAAGGCGACAAGGACGCGAAGGCCGTCGTCACCCTCACACGGCCGCGCGGCTACTTCGGCGTGCCGCGTGATCAGATCAGCCTCGATGGCAAGAGCCCGCCGGCTGGCATTCCGACGGGTGTGGCCGGTGTGTCCACCGCCAAGCTGAAGGTGATGGATGCAGCCGGCCGATCGGTGGTCGGCGAATTCAACGGCGAGCGAATCGCAGGGATCGCCTGGCCGGTGGCCGAGAACCACGTGGTTCTGCTGGAGCTGCACTGACGCGCAGAGATAATGCGGCCCCCAGCCGGGTCGCGCCTCATGAAACTCTCGCAAATCCTCTTCTCCCAAGGCTTCGGCGCCCGCCGCGAATGCGAAGGCCTGATCGCGTCGGGCCACGTCAGCATCGGCGGCCAGGTGCATGACGACCCGTTCGAAGAGCTGGTGCCCGAGGGCCTGGTGTTCAGCGTTCGCGGCGAATCGTGGCCGTACCACGCCAAGGCCTTGATCGTGATGAACAAGCCTCAAGGTGTGGAGTGTTCGCAAAAGCCCAAGCACCACATGAGCGTCTACAGCCTGCTGCCCGTGCCCTTGCGCCGCCGTGACTTGCAAAGCATTGGCCGGCTCGACGAAGACACGACCGGGCTGCTGCTCTTCACCGACGACGGCGCGCTGATCCACCGCTTCACCTCGCCCAAGAAGCACGTCAACAAGGTCTACGACGTCACCTGCAAGCACGCCGTCACGCCCGACCAGGTGCAGCAGCTGCTGGCCGGCGTGAAGCTGGTCGACGACCCGGCCACCGTGGCGGCGGCCGCCTGCGAAGTGACCGGCGAGTTGACGCTCAAGCTCACGCTCACCGAAGGCAAGTACCACCAGGTCAAACGCATGCTCGCGGCCGTGGGCAACCGGGTCGAGGCGCTGCACCGCAGTGCGTTCGGTGCACTGACGCTGCCGCCCGCGTTGGCTCCCGGCCAATGGCAGTGGTTGAGCGGGCCTGAGGTTGTTTCACAAAAAGCCTGAAACGACCCCATTGCAGGATCACTTCAAACCGCAGCTGTCACTCAGGCGCGCTGCAGCCGGCCCGTTCGCTGGTAAACCCATGTCGCGGCGCTTGAAGAAGGGTCACGCATTGCGTGACCTTTTGAAGACGGAGTTGCTGTGGCTTCCACGATCTGCTGGCCGATTAGCCAGTTTGGCGCACACAGAAGGCACTACTTTGCGATCAAGGCGATTGCCGTTTCAAGCCGTGCTCGAACTGCAGTTCCGGTTCGTTGCAGACCAAGTTCTCGCGCCATCGCAACCACCAGAACACTACTGCTGGCCTCGCCGCTGACCAGCAGGTGCCGGGCTAGTTCACTGAGTTCGGCCATGCAGATTTCTTCTACTGCTCTGCTGGCGGTTTCGTGAACGGCACGCCGAAAGACGATTGGCACTTCTGGTCCGCTGGAAGCCGCCCAGTAAAACGTCCCAACGTCTTCGTCGGTAGTTTGGTGGGCGCTCCTCGCCAGCTTTTCCACCCGCTCCTGGATCCGCGCCCCCGTCCGCTGCCAACCGTGTGCCCGCGCAATGCGCCGCGCCAGAACTGTGTCCAGCACCGGTCCCTCGACTTCGACAACGTGCGCAATCATCTTCATCAGCATCGCGTCGTAGCCGCTGTCGAAGAACGCGTCAGCGTTCACCGCTTCAACGACGGACGCAGGGTCCGATTCCACGAAGACGGCTGGCCCGGCCGTCGCAACGCTGGCTGCGTTCCGAGCGTAGACCTCGGCTTCCTGAGCTTGCGGCTGCTGTTCAGAAGGCACGTGCTTCAGCCCCGATCCAAGCTGAACCAGCGTTGCGCCAGCGATGCCCCTGTCGGTTGAAGTTGCAGCGTCAACCGGCTCCGCCTCCTCTCTTGCCTTCGCAATGGCCGCTGCCGCTGCAGCCGCTGTTGCCTGACTCTCAGCCTCTTCTGCACGCTTGGCCCGGCTGGCTTCCAGCAAGCCCCGCAACTTCGCGTCCAGCTTCTCCAGCGTTCCCATCCGGTCCACCCACCAGTCGGTGGACCACACGCGCTCGATCTGCCAACCCAGGCCGCGCAGCACCTGCTCGCGCAGCATGTCACGGTCGCGGGCGGTGGCGCTGCGGTGGTAGGTGGCCCCGTCGCATTCGATGCCGGTGAGGTAGCTGCCCCGCGCATCGGGGTGCACCACGGCCAGGTCGACGCGGAAGGACGAGGCGCCGATTTGCGTGTGCAGTTCCCAGCCCTTGCCGGCCAGTGCCAAGGCCACGGCTTCTTCGAACGGGCTTTCAAAGTCGCCCAGGCTGCCGCGTGTGGCTTCGGCCAATGCGCGCGGGCCGCGCTCGGCAAACTCCAGGAAGTGTTTCAGGTCGCGCACGCCCAGGGCCTGCGCGCACGCCCAGGGCCTGCGTGCGCGCCAGGTCCATCTGCTCGCCCTTCAGGCTGGAGAACACCCGCAGTTCGTGCCGCGCTCGGGTGATGGCGACGTTCAAGCGGCGCTCGCCGCCCGTGCGGTTCATCGGGCCGAAGTTCATCGACACCGCACCGGTCAGGTCGGGCCCGTAGGTGATGGAGAAGTACATGATGTCGCGCTCGTCGCCCTGCACACTCTCCAGATTCTTGACGAACAGCGGCTCCAGTTCCACCTCATCAAAGTAGGGCTCGATGGTGGGGTCTCGCCGGCGTTCTTCGTCCAGCAGGTCTTCGATCAGATCTTTCTGCTCGGTGTTGAAGGTCACCACGCCGATGGTCAACCGGCTCTCGCGGAAGCCCGGCGACTTGAGCCGCGTCACGATGTCGGCCACCATGGCCTTGGCCTCGGGTTTGTTGATGCGCGCACCACCCTTCTCGTAGGTGCCCTTGATGTGATGGAAGCTCACCGCCCGGTCTTCGGTGACGGGCGACGGGAAGGTGACGAGTGATCCGCCGTAGTAGTGGTGGTTGCTGAACGCGATCAGGCTCTCGTTGCGGCTTCGGTAATGCCAGGCCAGGTTCATCGTAGGTAAGTTGGCGCCCAGGCATTCGTCGAGGATGCTTTCCAGGTCGCCTTCAACATCTTCTTCATCAGCGGCTGACTCCGCGCGGTCGAAGAAGTTGGTCGGCGGCAGCTGTTTTGGGTCGCCTACCATCACCACCTGCTTGCCTCGGGCGATGGCGCCGACTGCATCCCACACCGGGATCTGGCTTGCCTCATCGAACACCACCACATCGAAGGCGTCGGCGTCGGCACTCAAGTACTGGGCGATGGACAGCGGGCTCATCAGCAGGCATGGCGTCAGCTTCGTCAGCGCTGACGGAATGCTGCTCATCAAAGCGCGCAAAGGCATGTGCGCGCGTTTCTTGTTGATCTCGTGCCGCAGGATGCCCCACTCCGAGTTGCGAATAACGCCGTCCTGCTTCGGTAAGTCGGCACAGAGCGAGGCGCGTACCCAGGCGCGGGTCAGCTCGGTGTATTGGGCTTCCAACGCGCGGAAGTCCCCGATGCGCTTTTCATGCTCGGCCGCGACGAAGCTGCGGATAACGGGCTCGTTGTCGACCACCGCGTTCAGCCACCAGCGGCTGTAGCCCGTCTCGAAGGCGCGGTGTACGGTGCCGGCTGCGATGGCGCCGTTCTCTACGCCCGTGACCATCGGTGCCAGGCCGAGAGAGACCGCCTGTTGGCAGACCTTACGCCAGGCGCACCAGGCGTTCAAGCGGGCAGCCGACTGCACGATGGCAGCGCAGCGTTGCGCCAGTTCATCCAACGCCACTTCGCCGAAGCCGGCCTGGGCGGCTTGCGTGAACGCACCGGCGGTACTCAGCCGATCGATGGTGGGCTGCAACGCGGCCCATGCTTCAAGGTAGGCCCGGCCTGCGGCGGCGATCGAGCCGGTTGGCTCCAGCAAGGCATTGCCTTCGCCGATCAGCTTGTCCAGCGGCGCTTTGACCGCAGCGATGTCTTCGGGCGTCGTCGCCAAGTTGGCAATGGCGGCAGCCATTGAGGCCTGGAACTTCGATGCTTTGTCCAGCTCGTCGAGACGGGTGCCGAGGCCGCACCACAGGCCTGCTGTCAACGGCGTCAGGTCGTCGAAGCCGGTCAGCTGATGCTCGACGGCGGCGCGCTGGCGCAGGCGCTGCCAGTCGGCGGCCATGGCGGCGCCACAGTCGCCGTTGGCCACGCTCTGATGCTCGCCAGCCAAAGGGCCGGCGCCGCGCACGGCTTCGCGCGCGGCGTTGAAGGCCAGCGCCGCCTCGACCAGGGGTTCACGCGTGGCTTGTCCCGCCCACAGGTCGTCTGTCGCCGAGCCCAGGGGTTCGAGTGCGGCAATGTCGGTGTCCAGGGCTTTCAGTGCGCGCACGCGTTCCAGGTCTTTGGCCAAGCGTTCGCCGCAGCGGCCGTTGGCCACGGCGTCCAGTCCCTCGTCGACCCAGGTTTGCTCCTGACGAACCGCGGCCAGCACCCGCTGAAACCGCAATGCGGCTGCCGCCAGATCGAGTCGCGTCTTCAGGCCGGCCCAGATACCTTCGGTGCCTGGCCCGATCTCCAGAGCCTGTACTTCGGACCGCAATGCCCGGATGCGCACCAGCAAGCGCAGGTCGCCCGCGACATTGGGTTCACCTTCGCCGGTGACAGATGCCTCCATCGTCGCGCGCAGTTTGCGCTTGGCCAACCAGGACATGGGCCAGAAGGCCTTCTCGGCCTTGGTCCAGTCGCGCAGCAGCTGGGTCACATTGAGTTGTTCGACCTGTTCTCCGTAGGTCACAGAAAGCTGCTGTGACGTCTTCGTGATCTGATCAAGCAGCGCGAGACCTTTCTGCAGCTCGGTCTGCAGTTCTGCGGCCCAGGGCAAGCCCAGCCCGGCATGTGAGGCGCGTCGCTGTGTGAGCAAGGCCAAGCCCCGCCGGCATGCGGCCACAACGGGCTGGGGCCAGTCTGCGGCAAGCTGGGCGCTGATGTCGTGGTGCTGCTTCAACAGGATTGCGCCAGCCTGCATCCGCTCGCTCAGGTTGCGTGCGTCAGCGCGCAGCACAAACCGCCAATCACGCCCAGCTGCGTGAGGCAGGGCTCTGGCCAGCACGCCGACAGCGCCACGGGCTCGCCGCGTCAACGGCACAGGCGGCAGGCCGATGGCGCCGGCAAAGCGTTGATGCGCAGCCTGCAGGGCTTGCACCGCCGGCGGCACACCTCGTGCTGCGTCCACCAAGGCTTGTTGCCAGGCAGGCGACCATTCGCCGTGGGCCACGGCGGCCAGCGGATGGTTCAGCAGCGCGCCGTGGCCCACGGCAGCGGCGTTGACCTCCAGACGGTCCGCGACGTCACGCATGCCGTCGAGTGCTGCGCGGTCATGGGCATCGGCGCTGCCCCAGATCAGGCCAAGTTCGGGAACGTCATCGCCATCGACCACCCGTCCGATGGCTTCGAAGATGCTCATGCCGTTGGGGTGCCGGAAGTGCAGCCGCTCGACGTAGTCATTGAGATCGTCACGCAGCCGCTGCAGGCGCTGCGCTTGCGCACGCCAAGCCTCGGGGTCCACGTCGCCCTGGGCTTCCCAGGCGTTCTGGAGCTGCGCAAGCACGTCGAGTTTGCGTGCCTTGCTGGAGTGCAGCTCCAGGCAGAACTCGCCAAGCTTCACCTCGCGCAGGCGCCGGTAGACCACGTCGAGCGCGGCGATCTTCTCCGAGACGAACAGCACGCGCTTGCCCTCGGCCAGACACTGCGCGATCAGGTTGCTGATGGTTTGGCTCTTGCCCGTACCGGGCGGGCCGATGAGCACGAAGTCTTTGCCTTTCACCGCGGCCATCACCGCCGACAGCTGCGACGAGTCGGCCGGCAGCGGGCAGAAAGTCTTCTCAGGTGAGAACTCGCGGTCCAGGTGTTTCGGGTTCGGGAAAGCGACTCCCTGCGGGTAACTCGCGCGCGGTGTGTCGATCAGGTGCTTGACGACCGGGTTCTCGCGCAACTGGTCGGTGCGTTCGGTCAAGTCCTTCCACATCAGGTATTTGGCGAACGAGAACATGGCCAGCACCACGTCTTCGGCAACCTCCCAGCCCTTGATGTCCTTCACTGCCCGAGACACCGCCCTCCACACCGCCCGTACATCCAGGCCCGCATCGTCCCTGGGCAGCTCGCCATCGGCGATGCCCAGGTCGAGCTTGAAGTCCTGGCGCAACATCTCGATCAGTGTCGGGTTGAAGCGGGGCTCATCGTCGTGCAGCGCGAGCGTGAAGCCCGAGCGCATGCTCTTGCGGTGCAGCGTCACCGGGACCAGGATCAAGGGTGCGCGGTATTTGCTGCCGGGCTTGTCGTCGCGGTTCCATGAGAGGAAGCCCAGCGCAACGTACAAGGTGTTGGCTCCGCCTTCCTGCAAAGTGGTGCGGGCGGTGCGGTAGAGGTCGACTAAGCGAGGTTCGAGTTCGTCCTGTGCGACGCTGATGAACACCTCGCGTCGCTTCAAGGCGTCGAGCGCATGCGCGCGGCGCAGGTCTTCGCGTTCACGCCCTTCGTGAATGGCCTGATTGCGCGGGTCAGCACCATCCATCAGATCGGGCCGAGCCAGCAGCTTCAGCGCCTGCCCGTCGGCCAACAAATCTTCCAGTGCGCCCGCGTCTGGCGCTTCCAGCTTCAAGGCCTTCTTGCTCGACTTGAAGTTCAGCAGGTTGTTGCGCAGAGACAGGTCGAGCAACTTGCGCTGCCAACGTGCCAGTCGGTCCTTGGGGTTCAGCGTCGCAGCGTCCGGTTCGGCTGGTGTGTGGTCGTCGGGCAGGTCAGGCGCCTCGTCGAACGTCGGTTCCACAATCTGGGGCTGGCCCGCGAACGGCGTGGCGATCGGGCTCTCGGTACTGGCCAGTGGCTTGATTCGCTGCAGCCGCGCGCGGCGGATGTCGACAGCCAGTTCGAAGGCTTCTTCGTTCTCTTCCGCGATCTGCTGCGCCGCATGCTGGCTCGCGAAGCTGAAGCTCGGCGCCGGCCGTTGGGTGACCAGTGTGGTCTCGAACAGCAGGAGCTCCTTCAACTTGACCCGCTTGCGCAGGGCCGTCACGTCGTCAACCACCGTCGTCGAGAACTCTTCGGCCTTGAGCCATACACCAGCGAATGTGTGGCCCTTGGTGAACACCATCAATGGGTTGAGGCCGGCCTGCTCGATGGCGGCACAGAAAAGCAGCGCAAGGTCGAGGCAGGTGGCTAGGCCCGACTCGCCGATCTGCGCCGGGCTGCGGACCTTTTGTCCGCTGTGTTCGAAGCTGGCGGGCGGTAGCGCATAGTCCAGGCCCATAGCAGCGACCGCGCTCCAGATTGCGGAGGTCAATTCCCAGGCCCGTTTGCTGCCACCCTGGTACCCATCGAGCGCCGGTGGCTTGCCGTTCTTGCGCAGGATGTCGGCCGCTTGTTTCAGCAAGCGCTCGACGGCGGGTTCGTTGGGCTGCACGAAGGCGGCGACCATGTCGGGCAGATGGTGGGAGATGCCGCCCCATTGGTTGCGCGGCAGCAGCTCGATGACACGTTCCAGCTTTGTGAGTGCAACTGGGCCGGTATCGCGCCCGCACAACGACAGTGTGATGATCGCTGTTTCGGCCTCTGTCAGTCGCGTCAACAGGGCGCCATCGAGTTGTACATCAACGTCAGTGATGCGACGTTCTGCACCGGCGGGGAGAACGTCGATGTGCCAGAGCTTGGACCTGACGAAGGGCGGGACGGACTCGATCCGAAGTTCAAGGTCCCTGGCATCCACACGAGATGCGTTGGTGACGCTCAACTCTCGGAGCATGGGTACGGCGTTCTGGAAGTCCGCCAGATTCAGCTTCGTGACGAGTGTCGCGTCGATGCGGACATTCAAGCGTTTGCTCTCATCGTCGCTCTCGGGCGCCATCAAATCCATTGCGTACCCCCCCTCTTTAGGTCGGTCTGATTTTTGAGCCGACGAGGGCTCCCTTTGGATGCCTGGCCCTCAACCCATTCTTTCCAGCGCAGCACCTTGTCTGAAGCATCTTGTCACAGATGGTGTGAGGGTTGAGTCGAGTCCACTACGCAGATGGCGTGGAGTGAGTCGATATCGGCTTGACCGCTTTGCGCCGAAGAAGCCAAGCCCAATATTGGCACTGGCGGATTGGCAAAGGTAGAAAAGTTGGTGGATCTGCGGTGATCTGGATTTGTCACCTGCGTTCGATCTTTGGATCAAAGGGTTCGCATTAGGCGGAATCGCTGAGTCGCAGGGCTGGCGGTTCCCACAACGATAATGCCGCCATGCAAGTTTTCCGTGGCATTCACCACCCCGAGATCGCTCGAGCCTGCGCGCTGACCATCGGCAACTTCGATGGCGTGCACCGCGGTCACCAGGCCATGCTGGCCTTGCTGCGCTCGGAAGCCCAACACCGCGGCCTGCCTTCGTGTGTGATGACCTTCGAGCCGCATCCGCGCGACTATTTCGCCCGCGCCGCCGGCAAGCCTGAAACGGCGCCGGCCCGCATCGCGACGCTGCGCGACAAGCTGAGCGAGCTGGAGCGTTGCGGCATCGACCAGGTGATCGTGCTGCGTTTCGACAAGCCTCTCGCCACGCAGACCGCGCAGGCCTTCATCGAAGAAGTGCTGGTGCGCGGGCTCGGCACGCGCTACGTGCTGGTCGGTGACGACTTCCGCTTCGGCGCGAAGCGTGCCGGTGACTACGCGACGCTCGACGCCGCCGGTGCCGCACAAGGCTTCGACGTGGCGCGTATGAACAGCTACGAAGTGCATGGCCTGCGCGTTTCCAGCTCGGCCGTGCGCGAGGCGCTGGCCGAGGGCAACATGGCCCAGGCGGCGGCGCTGCTGGGCCGGCCCTACAGCATCAGTGGGCACGTGGTGCATGGCCAGAAGCTCGGGCGTGACCTGGGTTTCCGCACGCTGAACCTTCGCTTTCCGCACGCCAGGTCGGCGGCGATGGGCATCTTCGTGGTGCAGGTGCACGGCCTGGCCGATCGTGTTGTCGACGGCGTTGCCAGCTTGGGCGTGCGCCCCACGGTCGACGACAGCGGGCGCGTGTTGCTGGAGACGCATTGCTTCGATTGGCCTGCCGAACTGGGCGCCGAAGGAGGCTACGGTAAAATCGTCCGCGTGGAACTGCTGCACAAACTGCGTGATGAAGCCCGGTACGACGGGCTGGAAGCACTGACCGAGGCCATCCGGTTGGACGCCCGCAACGCGCAAGACTTTCTGGCGGAGCATGCGTCCCAACGCCGCCAGACCACGCGCGATCGAATTTAGCGCTCGCCTCACCCCCTGTTTTGCGAGCCCCGGCCCACACGGGTCGGCACCCATCTTCTGAAGCGCGCCTTCGCGGCACGCCAAGCGCCATGACCGACAAGACTCCTTCCACGCCCACCACGACCACCGACTACCGGGCCACGCTCAACCTGCCCGACACGCCGTTCCCGATGCGCGGCGACCTGCCCAAGCGCGAACCCGGCTGGGTGAAGGAATGGGCCGACAACGGCATCTACCAGCGCCTGCGCGAGTCGCGCCACGGCAAGCCGCTGTTCGTGCTGCACGACGGCCCGCCGTATGCCAACGGCACGCTGCACGTCGGCCATGCCGCCAACAAGATCCTGAAGGACATGATCACCAAGGCGCGCCAGCTCAAGGGCATGGACGCGCGCTACACGCCGGGCTGGGACTGCCACGGCCTGCCGATCGAGAACCAGATCGAGAAGACCTTCGGCCGCAACCTGAGCCGCGCCGACGTGCAGGCCAAGAGCCGCGTCTACGCCACCGAGCAGATCGCGCAGCAGATGGCCGACTTCCAGCGCGTGGGCGTGCTCGGCGACTGGGAGCATCCGTACCGCACGATGGACTTCGGCAACGAGGCCAACGAGATCCGCGCGCTCAAGCGCATCATCGAGCGCGGCTTCGTCTACCGCGGGCTGAAGCCGGTGTACTGGTGCTTCGACTGCCATTCGTCGCTCGCCGAGTTCGAGATCGAATATGCCGACAGGAAGTCGCAGACGGTCGACGTGGGCTTCCTGTCCGCGGAGCCGGCCAAGCTCGCCGCCGCCTTCGGTTTGCCGTCGCTCGCCAAAGACGCCTTCGCGGTGATCTGGACCACGACCGCCTGGACCTTGCCCGCCAACCAGGCGCTCAACGTCGGCCCGGCGATCGAGTATTCGCTGGTCGACACCGAGCGTGGCCTGCTGGTGCTCGCGAGCGCGCTGGTCGAGAAGTGCCTCGAACGCTATGGCCTCACCGGCCAGGTGATCGCCACCACCTTGGGCGCCAAGCTCGAAGGCCTGAACTTCCATCACCCGCTGGCTCACGTCGACCCCGGCTACGACCGCCTCTCGCCGATCTACACGGCCGAGTACGCGACGGCCGAAGACGGCACCGGCATCATCCACTCGTCGCCTGCCTACGGCCTGGAAGACTTCAACTCCTGCGTCGCACACGGGATGAAGCTCGACGACATCTTGAACCCGGTGCAGGGCAACGGGCAGTACGAAGCGAGCCTGCCACTCTTCGGCGGCATGAACATCTGGAAGGCCGCGCCGCTGGTGGCCGATGCGCTGCGCGACAACGGCCGCCTGTTCGCCACCTCGACGCTGGTCCACAGCTACCCGCACTGCTGGCGCCACAAGACGCCGGTGATCTACCGCGCTGCCGCGCAGTGGTTCGTGCGCATGGACGAAGGCGTGGGTGTCTTTGCGAAGGAGGAGCCTGCCAAGACGCTGCGCCAGACCGCGCTCGATGCGATCGAGGAGACGAGCTTCTATCCCGAGAACGGCAAGGCGCGCCTGCACGACATGATCGCCAACCGGCCCGACTGGTGCATCAGCCGCCAGCGCAACTGGGGCGTGCCGCTGCCGTTCTTCCTGCACAAGGAAACGGGCGAGCTGCACCCCGACACGATGGCGCTGATCGACCGCGCAGCCGGCATCGTTCAAGAGGGCGGTGTGGAGGCGTGGTCGAAGCTGACGGTGGAAGACGTGCTGGGCGCCGAGGCTGCGCAGTACACCAAGAGCAACGACATCCTCGACGTGTGGTTCGACTCGGGCTCGACCTTCTTTCACGTCTTGCGCGGCAGCCACCCCGGCGTCACGAGCGAGAAACAAGAGGCCGATCTCTACCTCGAAGGCCACGATCAGCACCGTGGCTGGTTCCATTCATCGCTGTTGATCGCCTGTGCAATGGAAGGCCACGCGCCGTACAAGGGCCTGCTCACGCACGGCTTCACGGTCGACGGCTCGGGCAAGAAGATGAGCAAGAGCCAGGGCAACTTCATCTCGTTGCAAGACTCCGTGAAGGAAATGGGCGCCGAGATCATCCGCCTGTGGTGCGCGGCCACCGACTACTCGGGTGACCTTGCGATCGACAAGAAGATCCTCGCCCGCGTGGTTGATTCGTACCGCCGTATCCGCAACACGCTGCGCTTTCTGATGGCGAACACCAGCGACTTCGATCCGTCGAAGGATGCGGTGCCGCTGGCCGAGATGCTGGAGATCGACCGCTACGCGCTGGCGCGTGCGGCTGCGTTCCAGGCCGAGGTGCTGGCGCACTACGAGGTCTACGAGTTCCACCCGGTCGTGGCCAAGCTGCAGGTGTATTGCAGCGAAGACCTGGGCGCGTTCTACCTCGACGTGCTGAAAGACAGGCTCTACACCACGGCGCCGAAGTCGCTGGCACGGCGCAGCGCGCAGACGGCGCTCTGGCAGATCACGCACGCGATGCTGCGCTGGATGGCGCCGTTCCTCAGCTTCACGGCCGAAGAGGCGTGGAAGATCGTGGCGCCGGGCACCTCGCCGTCAATCTTTACCGAGACGTACAGCGACACCTCGGCATGGGCCGACGAGGCGTTGCTCGCCAAGTGGCAGCTCATCCGCAAGGTGCGCGACGAATCGAATCGCCGCATCGAGGATTTCCGCAGTGCGGGCAAGGTCGGTTCTTCCCTGCAAGCCAATGTTGAAGTTCATGCGAAGGGTGAAACCTGGAACGTGTTGTCCAGCCTGGGGGATGACCTCAAATTCGTACTCATCACCTCGAAGGCCGGGTTGCTGGAACTGCTGACCGATGACACGGAAGACTTCCGCGTCGTGCCCGAAGCCAGCACCTCGCAGAAATGCGAACGCTGCTGGCACTACCGCGACGACGTCGGCATTGATCCAGCCCATCCGACGATCTGCGGTCGCTGCACCAGCAACCTCTTCGGCACCGGCGAAACCAGAAAGGTAGCCTGACCATGGCATTCAAGAAATCGGGTGGCAGCCTGCTGCCCTGGCTGGGCGTTGCGCTCATCGTGATCGTGCTCGACCAGCTCTTCAAGGCGCTGATCCTCGGGCACTTCCAGTACGGCGAGAGCCGCTACGTCACCTCGTTCTTCAATATCGTGCGGGCGCACAACACCGGCGCGGCGTTCTCGTTCCTCGCCGGGGCGTCGGGCTGGCAGCGCTGGTTCTTCGTCGGCCTGGGTGCGGTGGCGGCCGTCTTCATCATCTGGATGCTGCGCAGCCACGGCGGGCAGCGCATGTTCGCGCTGGCCTTGTCGTTGATCCTGGGCGGTGCCGTCGGCAACGTGGTCGATCGCCTGCAGCACGGCTATGTGGTCGACTTCATCCAGGTGCACTGGGGCGCCCAGTACTTCTTCCCGTCGTTCAACGTGGCCGACAGCGCGATCACGCTGGGCGCCATCTTGTTGATCCTCGACGAGCTGCTGCGCGTCAGGCGAGGCAGGTGACGACCCCTCGGCCGACGGATACGTCGGCCGATCCCCCGGGGGATGCGGCCCGGCTTGGGGCGGCCCGGCGCTCGGCCCGCGCCCTCGCTTAGCTGTTCATCAGCCGAAGTGGCAGACGTAGTGCAGCGTTTGCGTCACCTCGATGTCGAACGATGACTTGCCCGGCACCTTGAAGCTCTGCCCCGCGCTGTAGGGCAACCAGCTGTCGCTGCCTGCGAACTTCACGCGGCACACGCCTTCGACCAGTTCCATCACCTCGGGCTCGCCCGTGTTGAAGTGCAGCGCCGAGGGAAGAATCACGCCCACGCTCTTCTTGGTGCCATCGGCCAGCTCGATGCTGTGCGAGACGCACTTGCCGTCGAAGTAGACGTTGGCGCGGGTGCTGATGGCGGCGTTGATCTTGTCGGTCATGGCAAGGGCGGCACCTCGGGTGCGCGTGTGTTGAAGGGGAGGCCGGGATTCTATGAGCTGCCTCCCAGGCAACCCCTCTGCCGCGCCGTCTTCAGTGGGTGTCGGGGGCGTGGCGCAGCCGGTGCAGCGTCATCTGCAGCAGGCGCGCGTCGTGGCTGGCACGGTGGCGCGGGGCCTGGAAGCTGTTGCTGACCTCCTGCTTGGTCTCGTGCCAGGCCTGGGCCTCGTGCTCGCTCAACAGGCTGCGCAGGCTGTCGAGGCGGAAGGCCTGGCGCACGCCGGCCACTTCGAACAGGGCCGACAGCCAGGGGTAGTCGTGCGCCCAGCCATCGCTGAAGACGGTGCGGCCTTCGAGGCGGTCGTTCAGCAACTGGGCTACTTCCTTCACGTCGCGGCCGTGGCTGAGCAAGGAGTCGCGGCGGATGTGGTGCATCTGCTCGGCCGCCGGATCCCAATGCGTCCAGTCGGGTGCGGGGCGGATCAGCGTGCAGAAGCTGCTGCCGTCGGGCAGCACGAAGCCCACTTCGATCGGGTAGCTGTCGCGGCCGAAGCCCGAGGCCTCGAGGTCGAGAATGGCCGGCACGTCACCCGTCGCTGCCGGTATCGGCAGGGGCACGGGGAGGATGCTGGCAGCCATACCCGAGCTTAACTACTGCGGGCTCCGTGTGAACCTGAGGTAAGCCCGCTCGAACGAGGTGTTTTCAGCGCTTTGGCGCCCTGCGTCAGGGCGCGGTAATGCGGGTGATGCCGCCTCGCGTCAGCACGTAGAGCGCACCGTCGGTGCCCACCAGCATGTCGACCGGGCTGTCTTGCACGCTCGAGAAGGCATAGGCCGCGTAGCCGTTGGCGGGGTCCAGCCGCCCGATGAAGTGGGTGCCGTATTCGGAGAAGAAGTAGTTCTTGCGGTAGCTGGCCGGGAATGGGCCGCTGGCCGGGTAGAACGTGCCCCCGGCGATGCAGAAGCCGACGAAGAAGCCGCCGGTGCCCGAGCCCGCAGGGTTGGCCGCGCCGTGCCGGTAGGTGAACAGCGGGCTGGTGATGCCGGCGTTCGAGGTGAGGCCTTCGGTCGACGGCCAGCCGTAGTTGGCGCCGGCGGTGCCGAGGTTGATTTCTTCCCAGGTGCCTTCGCCCACGTCGTTGATGTGGATGCGGCCTGTGACGGGCTCCACCGCAAAGGTGAAGGGGTTGCGCAGGCCTCGCGCCCAGATCGCCCGCGCCAGGCCGGTCTGCGTGGCGTAGAAGGGGTTGTCGGTCGGGATGCTTCCGTCGTCGTTCACGCGCAGCAGCTTGCCCAGCGGGATGGTCAGGTCGGGCGCATTGGCCGACCGGGCGTTCTCGCCCACGCCGATGTAGAGCTTGCCGTCGATGCCGAAATGGATGGCGCCGCCGTTGTGGTTGGTGGCGCTCGACAGCGTGGGCAGGTCGACGAGCTTCTGCTCGGGTGTGGTGGTGCTGGCCACGTCGCCGTTGGCCATGAAGCGGCTGATGCGGTTGTGCGACCCGCCTTCGGTGCTGGTGTAGTGCACGTAGACCCAGGGCGTGGTTGCGAAGTCGGGGTGCAGCGCCACGCCGATCAGGCCACGCTCGCCGTTGGCGTCGACCGGCAGGGTGACGAAGGGCGTGGCCAGCATCTGGCCGTTCTTCACCACGCGCAGTTGCCCGCCTTGCTGGGCGACGAAGAGCCGGCCGTCGGGCGCGGTGGCGAAGGCCGTGGCGCTGCTCAGGCCGGTGATCCAGTCTTCGTTCTTGGTGAAGCCCTGCGGCAGGTCGGGCCCATTCACGCGCACCGTGGCGCTCGACCACGCCGACAGGTTGCCCGCGGCGTCGCGGGCACGCGCACGCACGATGTGCTGGCCGGACGGGTAGCCGCCGGTGGCCCAGCTCGCCTGGTACGGCGAGGCGGTGTCTTCGCTGCCGACGATCACGCCGTCGACCTGGAATTCGACGCCGGCCACACCAACGTTGTCGGTCGCTGTGGCGGTGAGCGTCACGGTGCCGGTCAGTGCGTCGGCGAAGTTGGCTGGCGATGTGAGCGTGGCAACGGGCGCCTGGTTGTCGGGGCCGGTGGCGGCTGTCACGGTCACGGCGACGGTTGCGCTGGTGGTGGCGTCGCCGTCGTTGTCGGTGGCGCGGGCGGTCAGGTTGTGCACGCCTTCAGCGCTCGGGGTCCACGAGAAGGCGAACGGGCTGGCGGCGTCTTCACCGAGCGGGGTGCTGCCATCGAAGAACTGGACCTTGGCGACGGTGCCATCGCTGTCGGCGGCCGTGGCCGTCAGTGTCATCGGTGTTCCGACCACGCCGTTGGCGGCAGCGCTCAGCGAGACGGTGGGAGGCTGGTTGGTCGCCGAGCCCTGGTCGGTGAAGGTGGCGGTGTAGGTGGTGGTGGCGGTGGGTGTCGAGATGGTGTGGGTGGCGGCACCGCCGTCGCTCCAGCTGGCGAATGTGTAGCGGTGGCCGTTGAACACCTGTTCGGCGGCAACCAGGTCGCGCTCGATGCCCTGCACGCCGGTGAAGACGTGAGGCCCGGTGATCGGCTGGCCGTCGAGCGTCAACTGCAGGCCGGCGGGCACCGTGGCGAGAGTGACCTGCGCCTTGCGCGGCAGCACGTCGCGCGTCACCTCGACCGCGTGGCCCGCGCTGTCGGTCGCGGTGAAGTGAAAGCGGTACCAGATGTTGTCGGACACCTCGCCGCGCACCGGGATCGTGACGCTGCCGCTGCCGCCCGCCGTGGGCTGCTGGAACGGGTGCGTGTGCGTGTCGTGGTGCAGGTCGGCGCGCCAGCTCAGGGCGCTTGTGCCGAGCGTGCCGTCTTCGGTGTCGGTGGCGCTGCCGGTGAAGGTGAGCGTGTCGCCGGCCTTGAAGGTCGCGCCCTCGGCCGGGCTGGTGATGACGGGCACCGGCGGCTGGTCGACGGCTGTGGACGGCGGGGCGTCGTCGCCACCGGAGCCGCAGGCGGCCAGCAGCAGGGCAAGCGCCGGCATGGCGCTTCGAACGACCGAATGCATGTTCATGTCTCGCTCCTGTTGTCGCCTGGCCCGCGAAGACCAGCTGCCGCGCATGTGGCGCGTTGTTGTCGGGGCACTGTAGCGCTAGGGTTTGTCCGAGGCGGCCACAGGGTTCAAGCGCTGCCATGCTTGCTGCCAGACCGATTGCTCGAAATTGTCGACTCAGCTTCAGGAACCTCTGTGTCCAACGCAGCCGCTGCCCCAACTCGCCCGCACGAGCGCATCTGGCCGGCACGCCTGCCGCGCGAGCTGGTTTTGCCCTCGACCAGCCTGTGGGCCAACCTCGACGTGAGCGTGCGCCGCTACCCCGGCAAAGCGGCATCGGTGTTCTTCGGGCAGGCAACAACTTACCTCCAGTTGCACCGGCAGGCCGACCACGTGGCCGGCTGGCTGCAGAGCGTGGGGGTGAAGGCCGGCGACCGCGTGGGCCTGTTCATGCAGAACTGCCCGCAGTTCGTCGCCGCGTTCTACGGCATCCTGCGCGCGAACGCGGTGGTGGTGCCCATCAACCCGATGAACAAGGCTGACGAGTTCCAGCACTACATCACCGACCCCGAAGCACGGGTGGTGATCTGCGCCGCCGACCTGGCCGCGATCGTCGAGACGGCCAACACGGCCGTGCCCGCGGCCAGGCGCCTGGGCCACGTGCTGGTCACGCGTTATGCCGATGCCATGCCCGATGCCGACCGCATGGCCCCGGAAGATGCGCCCTCGGCACCGCTCGAAGCCTGGCTGCGCAGCGACCCGGCACTGCCCGCGCCCGGCCAGGGCAGCGCCACCTATGCGCGCTGGAACGACGTGCTCGCGCAGGCATTGCAGCCCGGCCCGCACACCGCGCAGCCCGACGACCTGGCCGTGCTGCCCTACACCTCGGGCACGACAGGCAACCCCAAGGGCTGCATGCACACGCACCGCACCGTGATGCACAACACCTGCAGCGGCATGCAGTGGTCCCATGGCGGGCCCGAGGTGGTGAGCCTTGGCGTCGTGCCGATGTTCCACATCACCGGCCTGGTGGGCATGTCGGCCGCGGTGTTCTGCGGGTCCACCGTGGTGCTGATGCCGCGCTGGGACCGCGAGGTCGTCGGCCGTGCGATCTCGCGCTACAAGGTCTCGCACTGGACCTGCATCCCGACGATGGTGATCGACCTCTTCGGCAGCCCCAACTACAAGAGCTTCGACCTCTCCAGCCTGCGCTCCATGAACGGCGGCGGTGCCTCCATGCCGGCGGCCGTGGCCGGGCGGTTGGAGAAGGAGTTCGGCATCGTTTTCGCCGAAGGCTACGGCCTCACCGAGACCTCGGCCGCCACGCATGCGAACCTGCCCGAGCGGGCCAAGCCGCAATGCCTGGGCATCCCGATCTTCGGTGTCGACTCGCGCGTGGTGGACCCGATCACCTTGCAGGAGCTGCCGCCCGGTGAAGTCGGCGAGATCATCAGCCGCGGCCCGCAAGTCTTCAAGGGCTACTGGCGCCAGCCCGATGCCACCGCGGCCGCCTTCGTCGAGTTCGAAGGCAAGACTTTCTTCCGCACCGGCGACCTGGGCCGCATGGACGAAGAAGGCTATTTCTTCCTGACCGACCGGCTCAAGCGGATGATCAACGCGAGCGGCTTCAAGGTGTGGCCGGCCGAGGTGGAGATGCTCCTGTACAAGCACCCTGCGGTGCAGGAGGCCTGCATCATCGCTGCGCGCGACGCCTACCGCGGCGAGACGGTCAAGGCCGTGGTCGTGCTGCGTGCCGAAGCCAAGGGCAAGACCAGCGAGCAGGACATCACCGACTGGGCACGCGACCACATGGCGGCCTACAAGGTGCCGAAGATCGTGCAGTTCGCCGACAGCCTGCCCAAGTCGGGTTCAGGCAAGGTCATGTGGCGGTTGCTACAGGACAGGGAATAACGCCTCCCAGTCGCTCTTCGCTCCTGCCCCCAAGGGGCGCCACCCTTCGGGCCGGGGAACCCGTCCTTCGGGCGTTGCTTGATGGATCGCTTGCCGTTGGCCGCTCGATCAGTAGGCCGAAGCACTGCGCGATCTCGCGGTCGAACGCATCGCTCTTGCGGAACCACTCCGGCGGCGACACATGGCGCTCAGCGTGCGAGCTGCTCCCACAGGTAGCTGAACTCGAGCGCCTGCTTGTGCGCGCGTTGTTCGTTGTCGGCCGCGCCGCCGTGGCCGCCTTCGATGTTCTCGTAGTAGAGAACATCGTGCTTCTGCGAGAGCATCAGCGCGGCCATCTTGCGGGCGTGGGCGGGGTGCACGCGGTCGTCGCGCGTCGAGGTGGTGAAGAGCACGCGCGGGTACTTCACGTCGGCTTTCATGTTCTGGTACGGGCTGTACTTCGAGATGTAGGCCCATTCTTCCGGCTGGTCGGGGTTGCCGTACTCGGCCATCCACGAGGCGCCGGCCAGCAGCGTGTGGTAGCGGCGCATGTCGAGCAGCGGCACCTGGCAGACGACGGCGTTGAACAGGTCGGGGCGCTGCGTGAAGGTGGCGCCGACCAGCAGGCCGCCGTTGCTGCCGCCCATGATGCCGAGGTGCTTGGGTGTGGTGATCTTCTGCGCGATCAGGTCTTCGGCCACGGCGATGAAGTCGTCGTAGCTGCGCTGCTTGTTGGCCTTCATCGCGCTTTGGTGCCAGGCCGGGCCGAACTCGCCGCCGCCGCGGATGTTGGCGATAACCAGCACGCCGCCGCGCTGGTACCACGCGCGGCCGTAGCCGCCCGAGTACCACGGCTTCATCGAGATCTCGAAACCGCCGTAGCCGTAGAGCAGCGTCGGGTTGTTGCCGTCGGGCTTGGCACCCTTGGGCCAGACGACGAAGTAGGGCACCTTGGTGCCGTCTTTCGAGGTGGCGAAGCGCTGCTCGGCGCGCATGCCGGCGCTGTCGAACAAGGCGTCGCGCGACTTGAACAATTGACGCTCGTTGTTCGCCGTGGTGGCAAGGTAGAGCGAGTCGGGCGTGAGGAAGTCGGTGTAGGTGAGCCAGTAGGTTTCGGCCAGCGGGTCGTTCTTGATCTGCGGGTCGTAGAGGCCGCTCACGCCGAGGGCGCCAGGGAAGGGCGCGGCAATCTCGCGGCGCGTGAACTTGTCGCCAACCTTGTGCCACTGCTCCAGCTTGCCGGCCACGTTGTCGATGATGTTGAGCAGCACGTGGTCGCGCGTGCTGGTGTAGCCCGACAGCGAACGCGTGGCCGTGGGCGTGAACAGCGGCGCCAGCTTGCGCTCGCCCTTCAGGTACGCGGCGGCGTTGGTGTGCAGCAGCGAGCCGCTCGGGAAGCTCGCGTCGCCCACCTTGAGCTCGCTGCGCAGGTGCAGCAGCATGGTGTCGCGCATGAAGCTGGGCGTGGCGTCGCTCGGGATGTCGAGCAGCACCAGCTTGTCGCCTTGTTGCAGGAAGGTCTTGCTGTTGAAGAAGTCGACCGAGCGGATGAACAGGGTGCGCGCGAAGCCCGGCGTCTGGTCCACGCTGACGGAGACCGACACGTCTTTGCTCTCGCCTTCGAACACCGTGGTGGCCTCGGCCAGCGGTGTGCCGCGCTTCCAGCGCTTCACCAGGCGCGGGTAGCCCGAATCGGTCAGCGAGCCGGAGCCGAAATCGGTGCCGACGTAGAGGGTGTTCTCGTCCAGCCAGTCGACTTCGGACTTGGCTTCGGGCAGCGTGAAGCCGTCTTTCACGAACTGCTTGGTGACGGTGTCGAACTCGCGCGTCACCTTGGCATCGGCGCCGCCGCGCGACAGCGAGACTAGGCACTGCCTGTAGCCCGGCGCCAGGCAGGTGGAGCCGGCCCAGACCCAGTTCTCGCCTTCGGCGGTGGCCAGGGCGTCGAGGTCGAGCACCGTTTCCCAGGCCGGTTGCGGTTTGCGGAACTCAGCCAGCGTGGTGCGGCGCCACAGGCCGCGCTTGTTGTTCTCGTCTTGCCACAGGTTGTAGAGCCAGTCGCCGCGGCGCGCGACCGCGGGGATGCGGTCCTTGGCGTTCAGCACTTCCAGCATCTGTGCCTTGATCGGTGCGTATTCGGGGCGTGCGGTGAGTTCGCTCTGCGACAGCGCATTGCGCTCGCGCACCCAGTTCAAAGCTTTCTCGCCTTGCACTTCTTCCAGCCAGGCGAAGGGGTCGGTGTTCGAAGCGGCAGGTGTTTGTGGCATGGCGTGGGAGGTGATCAGGAGGGAGAGGGCAGCGACGCAGCTGCGCCAGGCGAATGGAGTCATACGTGCAGATCCTGGGTTTCGGGGTGGCGCTCCATGTAGGCGCGCGTGTAGTTGCACAGGGGCTTGACCTTCAGGCCTTGTGCGCGGGCGTGGTCGAGCGCAGTGCGAACGAGCGCGGCGGCGATGCCGCGGCCTTCGAGCGACGGGTGCACGACGGTGTGGGTCAGCACCAGCACGCCCGGGTCCAGCCGGTATTCGGCCGTGCCCATGTGGCCTTCGACCGTGGTCTCGAAGCGGTGCTTGTCGACGTCGTGGCGAATGGCGAAGGACTGGGCGGTGTCGGGCATGGTTCAGTCAGTGCGGCGGGAGGCGTGGGGTCGTCGGATTATTGAGCCTTCGCGAAGCCGTGCCTCGCGGCAGGTCATGCGTGGCCTCAGGCTGCGTTCAGCCGCTGCGGTGCGATCTCGATGCTGCGTGCGCCGTCGCCCACCCACACCGCGCCGTCTTGCACCGTCACCTGCAGCTGCATCGTGCGCTGGGCGAGCGTGGCCAGCGCCTGGCTCTGCTCGGCCGGCACCTGCCACACGGCGATGTTGCGCGCCCGGGTGATCTTGGTGGCGATGCCGCTCCACCAGATGGGCGTGCTGTGGCTGAAGCTGTAGACCACCACCCGCTCGGCGCGCGGGCTGGCTTTCATCAGGCGCTTGTCATCGGGCTGGCCGATGTCGATCCACTGCGTGATCTGGCCGGTGAGGTCTTTCTGCCACAGGCTGGGCTCGTCGGCGTCCCACAGGTCCTTGGCGAAATCGAGTGCGCCGTGGTGGTCGTCCACCGGTGCGTTGAGTGCGAAGGCCAGCAGGCGGATCATCATGCGCTCGTCGGTTTCCGACGGGTGGCGCGCAATCGTCACGTTGTGATCGCCATAGACGCTGCGGTCCATGTCGGCCAGCTGGAGCTGGGCTTTGTAGATCGTGGCTTTGATCGCCATGAGAGTCAGTCGAAGCTAAGTGCGGGCGATTTGAGCAGATATTCCCGCCCGCACCGGCTTCGCTGAAAAGCGCCTCCCGGCGCTCGTCTTTACCAGCGGTCGGAGCGCATCAGCGGCGCCCATTGGCCGTCGCGCTTGCGGTACACGCTGATGGCGCCGTAGCTCTGTTCGCCTTCGGCGTTGAAACGCATGCTGCTGGTGATCGGTGAGATCGGGTCGACGGTGTGCAGCTTCTCGCGCAGCACCTTCGGGTCCACCGAATCCGAGCGGCGCAGCACATCGGCCAGCACGTACATCGCGTCGTACGCGTAGTGGGCGCCCCACACCGGGTCGGCCTTGTAGGCGTCGTTGAATTTCTTCAGGAAGTTCGCACCGGCGGCGAACTCGAGCGGCTCGAGTGCGCTGGAGGTCACGTACTGCGTCTTGATGTCGGACGGCGCCTTGACCAGCTTGTCGGTCTTCGACGAATTGGTGGTCAGCACCGGCAGCTCGGACAGGCCGGCCTCTTTCAGCTGCTTGAACAGCGGCAGCAACTGGTTGTCGCGCAGCACGGCGATCAGCGCCTGCGGCGGCTCGGCCTTGAGCTTGGCGATCAGGTCGGTGAAGTCGCTGGCCTTGTTGTCGACACCGAGGTTGACCGTGATCTTGGACTTCAGCTTGCCGAAGCCTTCGTTCAGGTCCTTGCTGATGGGGCGGCCAAAGCTCGTGTCTTCATAGATGATGGCCACGGACGAGGCCTTCACGTTCTCGCTGATGTAGCTCACGATGGCCTTGGCCTGCAGGCTGTCATTGGCCAACAGGCGGAAGGTGTTGCCGGCACCGAGCGCCATCAGGTTGCTGGCGGTCGAGGTGAAGAGCTGCGGAACGTTGCCTTCCTTGTAGATCGGGATGGTCACTTCGGAGATGTCGGAACTCAGGTGCCCGATCACCGCGGTGACCTTCTGGTCGACCAGCTGCTGGGCAACGACCTTGGCGGTTTCCTTGTCGGCCTTGTCGTCGACGGCCACGATCTCGATCGTCACCGGCTTGCCGGCGATCCTGTAGCCGGCGGCGTTGAGTTCGGCAGCGGCCAGCTTCACGCCGTTGAGCACGTCCTGGCCACGCGCGGCCGAGGGGCCCGACAGAGGCTGGGCCACACCGATCTTGATGCTGGGAGGGATGCTCGGGCCGCAAGCCGCCACCAGAAAAAGACTCGCCAAGGCGGCGGTGGTGCGAAGACGGGTCGATTCGAAAACAGATAGGTTCATTTCCATTATTTCAAGGCGCCAACGCGGGAGTGGCCGGCGCACTTTAAGCGGTGAGCCAGGGCGTCTAAGGGTTTTCCTGCGCACGCAGACGTCAGTGCTCACAACTTTTCAACGTTTGGAGCATGCTTGTGCGTTCCTGGCGTGACAATCTCACGCTCAAAACCGGAGTTGTTGCCCGATGAGCATGAAGAAATTCGAGTTGGAGAAGATGCGTGGACTCAAGGTGACCGGGCAGATGAAGGCTGCCGGCATTCCCAGCCGTTTCGCCGAGGGCGCCGGCGAGGTGCTCGACAAGCGCGAGCGGCGTCTGCGCGACGCTGCCCTCGGGCTCGTGCCCTTCGCGTGCAAGCTACCGAGCGAGCTCACGCGCCGCCTCAACGAACGTGCGGTTTCTCACGAAGGCGGCATGAACGCCTTGCTGGCCGAGCTCTTGACCCAGTCGCTCGACGGGGCCGAGCCGGCCAAGCCCAAGGCTGCTGCCAAGAAGGCTGCAGCCAAAGAAGCGCCTGCCGCCGAGAAGGAAGCCGCCGCACCCGCGGCGAAGAAGAAAGCCGTCAGCCGTAAACCGTGACCACCTGGTAGCCCAGCGCGGCGAGTTCGCCGTCGGGCGACCACAGGCGGGTGGCCTGGTTCGAATAGCCGCCGGCCGCGGCGAGCACATCGGTGTCGGCGCGCCACCAGCCCTCGGTGGCTTGGGGCAGGGGGCGCAGCTCCAGTTCCCACGACACCGAACTTGCGGGCGTGGGCTGGGTGAACTGCGACAGCAGGGGCGTGGGCGGCACGTCGGCCAGCAGCACGGTGAGCAGCTCGGTGTCGATGCCGCCGGCCGGCTCGCCTTTCAGCTGCAGGTGAATGCAGTTGGCCGTGCCGGGCTTGCCGGTGAGTGGCACACCGCCTCCAACGAAGCGCATGTCCATGTGCTGCGTGAAATTCGGCACCACGCCTGGCGGCAGCGTGCGTGCGGGGGTCTGGTCGGGTTCGGTGGCCACCGGCGGTCTCTTCGGCGACAGCGGCGCCACCGCGGTTTCGCGCTCCGAGCCGAACACGCCGAGCAGCAGCGCGGCTGTCTGGCCCGACTGCTGCACCAGGGCCTGGACCTGGCGCACGCTCTTGCCTTCGCGCAGCAGGTTGACCACCACCTCCACCGGCCCCTGTGCCACCGGACCGATGAAGCTGGCCTGCAGGGCACGCAGCTTCACGTCAGCTGACCATGCGCTGCCGGCCACGTCGCGCATGGCCTGCACGGCCATCACCGAGATCAGGCCACCGAACGAGGTGCGGCCTTGCAGCCAGTCGGCGGGAACTTCGAATCGAACGCCGCCTTCAAAGCGCGTGCGTGCGGCCAGAAGAGAGGCCAAGGGCGTGAACGTGGGCATGGGCAGCGAGCGGAGGGGAGATGCCGCGATTATTGGGGTGGCACCGAGCTTGCGCTGCCACGCGGGCGACAGGCGGCCAGTGGCATGATGCCGGCCGCAAACATTGAAGGATCAAGACATGAGCTTTGCGACATTCACCACCACCGCACGCGGCCTGCTGCCGCTGGCTGCCGCCGTTGGCCTGGCGCTGGCCGGTGCCTCGCTTCATGCGGCCTCGCCCAAGCGCGAAGCCACGCTGGGCGGTGGCAAGGGCAGCGGCCCGATCATGAGCATGGCGCAGCTGCGCACCTGCATGGCCCAGCAAAGCCGCATCCAGGGGCAGAACGACGAGATGGCCAAGGCGCAGCAGCAGCTGACCACCGACCGGGCCGAGATCGACCGCAACTCCGCCGCCCTCAAGGACGAGATGGCCGTGCTCGACCGCACCAGCGAAGAAGCGGTGAAGGCCTACGTGGCCAAGGCCCAGGCCCACGACAAGGTGATCGACGACTACCAGGCCCGCGTGCCCCAGTTCAACACCCAGGTCGAGGCTTTGCAGGCGCAGCGCGCCGCGTACGCCAAGGACTGCGAAGGCCGCCGTTATCTGGAAGACGACTACAAGGACATCAAGGCCGGCAAGTAGAGGTGAGGGGTGAGAGCTTGTCCAGGGTGTCTCTAGGGGATTACCGCCCAGGGGGCCCCACCTAGAATCTGCGCGTCTCCAACCCCGAGAAGCGCCATGACACTTGCCACAAGCAATCCCCTGGTGCAGCCGTGGAATACACCGCACGGACTGCCTCCCTTCGCTGAAGTTCGCGCCGAGCACTTCAGGCCCGCCTTCGATGCCGCGCTGGGCGAGCACCTGGCAGACATTGACGCGATTGCGTCCTCGAGCGAGCCGCCCAGCTTCGAGAACACCGTGGCGGCACTCGATCGCAGCGGCCGCTTGCTGGCGCGGGTGGAGGCGCTGTTCTACAACCTCGCCTCCAGCGAGACATCGCCTGCGCTGCAGGCCGTCGAGCGCGAGATGGCCGCGCCGCTGGCCGCGCACAACAGCGCGGCCTACATGAATGCGCGCCTGTTCGAGCGCATCGACACGCTGCATGCGCAGCGCGCCACGCTGGGCCTCGCGCCCGAGCAACTGCGCCTGCTGGAACGCTTTCACCTCGACTTCGTGCGCGCAGGCGCCAAGCTGGGTGGTGCTGCCCAGAAACGTTACGCGCAAGTGATGCAGAGCCTGGCCGAGCTGACCACGCGCTTCGGGCAGAACGTGCTGGCCGACGAATCGGCCTACCGCCTCGTGCTGCGCGGCGAGCGCGATCTGGCGGGCTTGCCCGATTTCGTGTGCGCAGCGGCCCGGCAGGCTGCGGTCGATCGCGGCATCACCGATGGCTGCGTCATCACGCTGTCGCGCTCGCACATCGTGCCCTTTCTCACCTTCTCAGACCGGCGCGATCTGCGCGAGCAAGCCTGGCGCGCCTGGGTCTCGCGCGGCGAGCACGATGGTGAGCATGACAACCGGCCGGTGGCGCGCGAGATCCTCACCTTGCGCAACGAGCAGGCTCGCCTGCACGGCTACGCCTGCTATGCCGACTACGCGCTGGCCGACACCATGGCCGGCACGCAGACCGCCGTCGGCGAACTGCTGCAGCAGGTGTGGGTGCCGGCCAAGGCGCGCGCGGAGCAAGAGCGCCAGGCGCTGCAGGCGCTGGTGGTGTCGCGCAACGAATCGCTGCAGATCGAGGCCTGGGACTGGCGCTACTACGCCGAGAAGGTCCGCCAGGCCCGCTATGACCTCGACGAGGCGGCCGTCAAGCCCTACTTCCCGCTCGACCGCATGGTCGAGGCGGTGTTCGATTGCGCGCAGCGGCTCTTCGGCGTGCGCTTCACCGCGCGCGCCGACTTGCAGGCCTATCACCCCGACGTGAAGGTCTACGAAGTTCGCCAAGCCGCCGACGACAGCCTGGTCGGCATCTTCCTGCACGACAACTTCGCGCGGCCCACCAAGCGCAGCGGGGCGTGGATGTCGCTCTACCGCAGCCAGTCGCGCAACGGCGCCGGCGCCGACGTTGGCGAAGCAGCGGCCGAAGGCGTGCTGCCGATCGTCGTCAACAACAACAACTTCGCCAAGGGCGCGCCGGGCGAGCCCACGCTGCTGAGCTTCGACGACGCGCGCACCTTGTTCCACGAGTTCGGCCACGGCCTGCACGGGCTGCTGTCGAGCGTGACCTACGAGCGCCTGTCGGGCACCAACGTGCTGCGCGATTTTGTGGAGCTGCCGTCGCAGCTCTTCGAGCACTGGCTCAGCGAGCGCGAGGTGCTGAAGAAGCACGCGCGCCATCACCTCACCGGCGAGCCGATCCCCGACGAACTGATCACCAAGCTCGAAGCCGCCAGCAAGTTCAACCAGGGCTACGAGACAGTGCGCTACGTGGCCTCGGCGCGGGTCGACATGGCTGCGCATGCACTCACCGTGAATGAAGGGCCGGACGTCACCGCCTTCGAGAAGGCCGAGAACGAGCGCATGGGTTTGCCGGCAGCGGTCGGCATGAACCACCGGCTGGCGCACTTCCAGCACTTGTTTTCCGGCTCGAGCTATGCGGCCGGCTATTACGTCTACCTGTGGGCCGAGGTGCTCGACGCCGACGGCTATGACGCCTTCACCGAAGCCGGCAACCCGTTCGACGCTGCCGTGGCCCAGCGCCTGCGCCAGTTCATCTACGCAAGCGGCAACAGCCGCGAGCCGCGCGAGGCCTACCGTGCCTTCCGTGGCCGCGACCCGTCGGTGCAGCCGATGCTGCGCGAGCGCGGTTTGCTCGCCGAAGACGCGTTGACCTGACGGCTATCGCGCGGCAGGCGCCAGGTCGACCAGCATGCGCTCCTGCCGCTGTTGGTCGACGATCTGCAGTGCGCGGTAGTCGCCGCGCGGCAGGCTGAAGATCACGCAGGGCTGGGTGATCATCGTGGCCTGCATGCCGCCGGGCTCGGGTTGCTTCCACAAGCTGCTCACCGTGAGAACCCGGGTGTCGAGGCGGACGGTGGCGGCCGTGACGCCGATCTGGTAACCGGCGCTCGGCTGCTGGCCCATGGAGAGCAGCATCACCATGCTGCTTGCAAAGTCGACCGTGGGCGCGGGCGGCTGGTCGGCCCCGAGCATGCGGCCGCCGGTGATGATCCGCGTGAGCGAGGCCTGGTCGGGTATCGGGTGCACCGAAGGCTGCTCTTTTCCGCACATGTCGCTGGCGTGGATCGTGACCGGGTGCAGCTCGATCGCGCCCGGTGGTTGCGCGCCGGGTGCGGCCACCTGCGCCTGGCAGGCGCCGAGCAGCAGGCAAGCCGATGCGCTGAGGCCCAAGGGCCGTGATGTCGATGTCATGGATGTTCAGTGCAGGCGTTTGATGGAGATCGGTGACGCGGCCCGGTTTGTGCCGAGGGCACTGGCCCCGATGGAGGTCGTGTACCCGCCGAAGAAGTCGAGGCCGCTGCGGTTGGCGTTCACGGTGATTGTGACCGGGCTGTCGAGGCTGAGATAGGCACCGCAGGCTTCGCCCACGTCGCAGATGTTGTCGTTGTTGTCGGCGTCGCTGCCGGCGAAGAGTTTGTAGGTGCCCGGAGCAACACCGGTGAAGTTGAAGCTGTAGACACCACCGCTGACCCGCGCGGTGACCTGGTACTTGGCATCCAGCGTGTCGGCATCGACCAGCAGGATGTACTGCTGGCCCAGGTCCGAACTCGCGCTGACACCTCCGCTGGTGATTTGCATGACCACAGGGATGGTGATGCTGCCCGCGGCCGACACGAGGCGGATGCTGCCCGAGTACGCGCCGGCGGCCAGCATGCCGCGGGTGACGTTGACCGTGTAGCTGCCCAGGCCGCTGGCACCGGCCGGCGGGGTGACGCTGAGCCAGGCGCCGGCGGGAGTGAGCACCACGCCGGTGATGGCCAGCGGTGCGCTGCCGCCGTTGCTGACGGCGAGCGTCTGCGTGCTCACACCGGGCGAGAAGTTGAGTGCGCCGGGTGTGGCCACGAGAACAGCCGGCGTGGTGCCGGTGTTGCTCTGCGCGGCCTGCACGGACTTGAGCGCGTCGATCAGGCCGTGGCCGAAGCTGTTGTCGCGGCCGGCGGCACCGATGTCGATGGTCATGCGGCCGGCTGCCAGCAGGGCGTCGATGTTGTCGGGTGTGAGGGACGGGTTCACCGATTTCATCAGCGCGAGCACGCCGGCCACGTGCGGTGCGGCCATCGAGGTGCCGGCCTTGAAGGTGTAGCCGTAGACGACTGTGCCCGAGGTGTCGTCGGCGCCGGTGCTGAGCACGAGGTCCTGGTAGCCGTCGCCGTTGACGTCGCCCGAGTCGCCGCCGGGGGCCGCGATGTCGACCTTGGCACCCGAGTTGGAATAGCTCGCGAGCGTCTTGTTGATGCTCACCGCGCTGACCGAGATCACACCGTCGTAAGACGCCGGGTACGAGAGCGCGGTGGTGGCCTCGTTGCCGGCAGAGGCCACGATGATGACGCCCTGCGCGCGGGCCTGGGTGTAGACGTTCTGCTCGGCCTGCGAGAAGCTGCCGCCGCCCAGGCTGAGGTTGATGATGTCGGCCCGCTTGGCCGGCAGCGTGTTCGAACTGTTGGCCAGGCCGGCGGCGAAGAGCACGCCCTGCATGATGTCGAACGAGGTGCCGCCGCCCACGCCGAGCACCCGCACCGGCATGATCCGCGCGTTCCAGGCGATGCCGGCAACGCCGCCGCCGTTGTTGCTGGCGGCTGCAATCGTGCCCGCCACGTGGGTGCCGTGGAAGGAGCTGCCGCCGCCCGGGGTGTCGCTGTCGCCCGCGTCGTCGGGGTTGTTGTCGGGGCCGCTGCCGTCGTGTGCACGCACGGGGTCGGTGATGAAGTCGTAGCCGGCGACGAGCCGGCCCTGCAGGTCGGGGTGGTTCAGCAGCACGCCGGTGTCGACCACGGCCACGGTGACGGCGTTGCTGCCGGTGGTGATGTCCCAAGCCGCGGGCAGGTTGATCATGGGGTAGTGCCACTGCAGCGCGTAGTAGGGGTCGTTGGGAACGGCCTGCGTGCGGCGGATGTAGTTGGGCTCGGCGTATTCAACGTCGGGGTCGGCGCGAAGGCGCTTGATGGCCTGCAAGGTGGCCGATTTCATCTGCCCTACCGAAAGCGTGCCGGTCGGAAGGGATGCGGCCAGCCCGCCCTGCAAGGCCATGCTCTTCTTCTGCGACAGGGCCAGCGTGCTCGCCGGCCGATCGAGCCTGAGCAGCCAGTCGCCGTCCGCTGCACCTGCCAGCCTGGAAAGCGCATGCGCCGCCATGATGCTGCTCGGGCTGCGTTTGCCGGCGCTCTGTGCCGACGGTGCCCGCTTGCGCCAGCGCACGATCATTTCACCGGGAACGAACTCGGCCGTGCTCAGCAGCGAACCCGGCCCGGCCTCGGTGGCCGCGGCTTGCCCGACGGTGAGCACGTAGTTGCTGGCGCCGTCGAAGGCATTGACGACGACGAAGTAGCGGCCCGATGCGGCGATGGGCACCGACTCCAGCTTGCCCGTGCCGACAGACTCCGCCACCGGGTTGAACGCTTCGTCGAACAGGTACAGGTCGACATCGCCGGCGCTGGGGTCGCCAACGATGAGCGACACCGTCTGGCCCTTGACGGCATCGATGCGGAAGACGTCGTTCTCATCGCCTGCGACGCTGGAGCGGCCGCTGCTTCCGGCGCCGGGTTTGTTGACGTAGCCCGCCAGCGCGACCGGGTTGGGCAGCAACTGAGCGGTGGCGAGCGTGTCGTTCGGCGCGTAGGGGGCGAGCACGTCGTTCACGTCGCTGTCCACCAGCACGTTCTCGGCAACCCGCATCTGGCCCGACACCTGGTAGGTGCTGGCCGGTGGTGGTGGGGGAGGTGGCGTACCTCCGTCACCGCCGCCTCCACACGAAGCGAGGAACACGGTGGCGAGCAATGCGGCGGGGCTGAATCTGGACACGATCGATCCTTCACGGTTCGTTGCCCATTCGGGCGGCGAGTGGTTTTGGCACCAGGCGAGCGCGCATGCTGTCACGGCGGGTGGCCGGTGCCCTCCCACGTTTTGGGGAGAAAACCGGGCGTCCCCCTAGCTCTTGGGTGACGCGGAGCCATCTTCACGGACGTGACGTTAGGAGCGCGTTATGGCCGGGAAGCGTTTGTCCAGCGCGGCCAGGAAACCGCTGAAGTCGATCGGCTTGGTCCAGTAGTCGCTGAAGCCCGCCGCGGTGGCGCGTGCGATGTCGGTCGGCATTGCATTGGCCGACAGGGCGATGCAGGGGATGTGCGCGGTCTGCGCCTGCTGCTGCAGGTGGCGCAGGACCTCGAAGCCATCGATGTCGGGCAGCTGGATGTCGATCAGGATGAGGTCCGGCAACAGCGCGGCAGCGCGCGCCACGCCGGCCAGGCCGGTGCCGGCCGATTCGAGCCTGAGGCCGGGCCGCATGCGAATGAGTTCTTCGACCAGCAGCACGTTCACCGGGTTGTCTTCGATGTAGAGCAAGGTGCCCTTGCGCTGGTGCACGGGCAGCGCGGCAACGGTTGCGGCGGGCACTGCCACGCGGTCTTGCAATGGCTGCTCCGGCACGCGCGGCAGCCGCACGGCGAAGGTCGAGCCGAGGCCGGGCTGGCTGCTCACGGCCACCTCGCCCTGCATGCGCACGGCCAGGGCCTTGACCACGGAGAGGCCGATGCCGGTGCCTTCGATGTCTTCGCGCTCCATGCCCAGGCGATTGAAGGGCTCGAAGAGGTGGGCCAGCTGCGCCTCGGTCATGCCGCGCCCGGTGTCCTGCACGAGAAAGCTCACGTCCTTGTCGGTGAGCTGGCTCGACACCGTGACGCGCCCTTGCGGCCGGTTGTACTTGATGGCGTTGCTCAGCAGGTTGATCATCATCTGCCGCAGGCGGGTGCGGTCGCCGAGCACCAAGCCGGCCGGCGTGTCGGTGTGGATCGTCACGCCGTGCGCGTGCGCCAGCGCTTCCACCAGCGGCAGGGCCTCGTGCAGCACCTCGGCCAGCGGCACGGGCTGCAGGTCGAGCTTGAGCTGGTCGCTCTCGAGGCTGGAGAGATCGAGCACGTCGTCGATCAAGGCCAGCAGGTGTTCGCCGGCCGACTGGATGTGCGCGAGCTTGCTGCGCTGCAGCGGTTGCAGCGGTTCCTTGCCGATCAGCAGCAGTTGCGCGAAGCCCAGCACCGCATTGAGCGGCGTGCGCAGCTCATGGCTCATGCGCGAGAGAAACTCCGACTTGGCCTTGCTTTCGCGCAAGGCCACTTCGCGTTCGCGGCGGGTGACCTCGGCGTTCTTGGTTTCGGTCACGTCCCAGTTGACGCCGATGCGGCGATGGGTGCGGCCGTTGGCATCGGGTGCGGGCGTGGAGCGCGAGGCCAGCCAGCGCACCGTGCCGTCGGGCCAGACGACGCGGAATTCGTACGACGTGGGGGTGGTGTTGAGGGCCGCTTCGCGCAGCTCGCGCTTGACGGCGTCGACGTCGTCCGGGTGCGTCATCGCCAGGCGCTGCGCGGCGTTCAGCGCCTGTGGCTGAGGCTCCATGCCGCGCAGGCGGAACATGGCTTCGTCCCACACGGCCTCGCCGGTGGTGACGTCCCATTCCCAGGTGCCCATGCCGACGCTGCGTGCGGCCAGTGCCACGCGCTCGTTGACGCTGCGCAGCGCGGCTTCGGCGCGCACGCGCTCGGTCACGTCGATCGTGACGCCGAAGACCATCAACACGCCGTCGCGCTTTTCACGGCGGGCGCGGTTCACCAGCCAGCGCACTTCGCCGTCGGGCCGCACGATGCGGCACTCGTGTTCGATGAACAGGGTCTCGGCCGTGACTGCCGCCCTCGCGCCAAGGATGTTGGCGCGGTCCTCGGGGTGGACGATCTGGTAGATCCACTCGTCGCGCGTCGGGCCACCCAGGGATTGCGAGCGGCCGGTGATCTTGAACATCTGCTCGTTCCAGGTCGTGCGGGGCTCCTTGGGGTCGCGGCTCCAGATGCCCACGCCGGCCGCGCTCACGGAGATCTCGAGCCGCTTGGTCAGCTCGCTGGCCTGGCGCAGTTTCTCTGCCTGGGTCGACACGTCGAGCGCCACGCCGATGAACTCGATCGGCTTGCCGCTCGGGTCGCGGTGCACCACACGCCGCGTCAGCACGTAGATCCAGGTGCCGTCGGCGTGGCGGTAGCGTGCCTCCATGTCCACCGGCGCGTGCGTGTGCAGGGACTGCTCGGCGGCGGCCAGCACCAGCGGTATGTCGTCGGGGTGGATGAGCGAGCGCACCTCGTCCAGCGTCAAGCCGTCGGGCGCCGGTGGAATGCCGAGCATCTGGAAAGCCAGATCGTTGTAGAAGATGCGGTTCAACGCCAAGTCGTGGCGCCAGAACACGATGTGGCCGAGCTCGACGGCGAGCTTCAACTGGGCATTGGCCTTGTCGAAGGCATTGGCGAGCTGGTAGGTCTCGGTGTCGTCGATCAGCAGGCCGATGGCGCGGCTGGGAACGCCTTGTTCCGAGTTCTTCACTTCCCAATGGGAATGGACGTGGCGAATGCCGCCGCTGGGCGACACGATTCGGTAGCGGTGTGCGTAGATGCCGGCCGCAAGCGTGGACCGGCGATAGGCGTCGCCGATCTTGTCGTCCGGGTGCACACGCTGCTCGGCGATGGCGAAATCGGGTGTGCCGTCCGAAGGTTCCAGGTCGAAGAAATGGAACATGTGGCGGTCCCAGCGCCCTTTGCCGGAGGGAATGGCGCGCTCCCACACGGCCAGGCGGCCGAACTCCTGCGCCATGTCGAGCAGCTCGGCTTGGCGCGCTGTTTCGGCACGCAGCCGCTGGGTTTCGGTGATGTCTTGCAGGCTCAGCAGCAAGCGGGCGGGGCCGAGCTGCTCCGCCTCGCCGAGCACGCGCGCAGTGGCGAGCGCCGTGCGCATTTCGCCGCAGGCATGGCGCCACTTGAGTTCGGTGCGGTCGAAGCCGCGGCCCTGGCGCAGGTCGCCGGCGAGCGAAGCCCAGCTGTCGTCGGCAGCCAGCAGCGCGGCTGCCTCGTGCCCGAGCACGTCGGCCAGGGTGTGGCCGCTGCTGCGCAGGAACCCTGCATTGGCCCAGACGACACGGCCTTGTGCATCGAGCAGGACCAGCAGGTCGGAGGCCGCGTCCAATACGGCGGCCCAGGCCGCGGGAACGGATGGGAGGGTTGGCGGAACCTGGGGGGCCATGACGGCCCAGTCTAGCGGGCCGTCATTCGGGGGCGGATAGGAATCAACCCATGCCACCCCGCAGCGGCGTTATTCGGCCGCGACCTGCAGCACCAGCTTGCCGAAGTTCTCGCCGTTGAAGAGCTTGAGCAGGGTTTCGGGGAAAGCGTCGACGCCGCCGATGACGATGTCTTCCTTGCTCTTCATCTTGCCGGCCTTCAGGTAGCCGCCCATCTCGGCGATGGCGACGGGGTAGCGGTCGGCATAGTCGAACACCACCATGCCTTCCATGCGTGCGCGGTTGACCAGCAGCGACATGTAGTTCGCCGGGCCCTTCACCGGCGTGGTGTTGTTGTACTGGCTGATGGCGCCACAGATCACGATGCGGGCCTTGCGGGTGATGCGTGTGAGCACCGTGTCGAGGATATCGCCGCCGACGTTGTCGAAGTAGATGTCCACGCCCTTGGGGCAGTGCTCGCGCAGGCTGTCTTTCAGGTTGCCGGCCTTGTAGTCGACGCAGGCGTCGAAGCCCAGTTCGCTCACCACCCAGTCGCACTTGGCCTTGCCGCCGGCAATGCCCACCACGCGCAGGCCGAGGATCTTGCCGAGCTGGCCCACCGTCTGGCCGACGGCGCCCGCCGCGCCCGAGACCACCAGCGTTTCACCGGCCTTGGGCAGGCCGACGTCGATCAGGCCGAAATAGGCCGTCATGCCGGGCATGCCCAGCACGTTGAGCCATTGTGAGGGCGATGCGATGCGCGTGTCGACCTTCACGAGGCCCGTGCGCTTGATGTCGGCCTCGCCAATCAGGCAGTGGGTTTGCACGCCGAGGCTCGCGTACACGTGGTCGCCAGCGGCGAAGGCCGGGTTCTTCGATGCCACGACCACGCCCACGCCACCGGCGCGCATCACCTCGCCGATGCCCACCGGCGGGATGTAGCTCTTGCCTTCATTCATCCAGCCGCGCATGGCGGGGTCGAGCGAGAGGCTGAGCGTCTTCACCAGCACGCCGCCGGCTTGCGGCTCCTGCACGGGTTCGGAAGTGAATTGCCAGTTGGCGCGGGTGGGCAGGCCCACGGGGCGCTCGGCCAGGCGCACTTGCTGGTTGGTGGTGTTGGGAAGGGTGGTCATGTTTGTCTCCGGCAAAGGGTATCGAGCATCCTAGCCTCGGCGCGGAGCGCGATCTGTCACCCAGTTGTCAGCGGATTCTCGAATGACGGGCATAAAAAAACGCGGCCGGAGCCGCGTTTTCGATTGGGCCTGAGCCCGGTTTACAGCACGCGAATGTTCGCAGCTTGCAGGCCCTTTTGGCCTTGCTTGACTTCGAATTCGACCTTCTGGTTTTCCAGCAGGGTCTTGAAGCCGTTGCCTTGAATGTCACGGAAGTGGGCGAACAGGTCAGCGCCGCCCGCGTCTTGAGCGATGAAGCCGTAGCCCTTGCTCTCGTTGAACCACTTCACGGTACCGGTTTGAGTCGTCATGGACGAGTCCTATCTTTTTTACAAAGTAATGCGCAGCACATGCTCCGCATGCAGAAACACAAGAAACGTTATTGGGGGGTTCTAACGGAACCGGCCTGGAACCAGGCCGGTCTTCGAAAAGATCACTAACAACCACTGTCTTGCGTATACCTGTAGGCTGAATATACACCAGCAATTACAGCCTCAAGACCATGAAGCTTTCTGTTCTCGACCAGTCCGTTTCACTCAGCGGCAGCAGCGAAGACGCTGCGATCCGCGACACGCTGGCGTTGGCCGAACACGTCGAAGCGCTCGGCTATGAACGCTTCTGGCTGAGCGAACACCACAGCCTGCCGACCATCGTGGGCAGCGCGCCTGAGATCCTGATGGCGGCGATCGCGGCCCGCACGACGCGCATCCGCATCGGCAGTGCCGGCGTGATGCTGCCGCACTACGCAGCGCTCAAGGTGGCCGAGCAATTCCGCGTGCTCGAAGCCTTGGCGCCGGGCCGCATCGACCTCGGCGTGGGCCGTGCGCCGGGCGGCGACATGCGCACGGCGCAGGCCCTCAACCCGCACGGCCACGGCTCGGCCGAGCAGTTCCCCGAGCAGTTCCCCGAGCAGGTGCGCGACCTGCAGGCCTGGACGTCTGGCCTGCAGCACCGCGGCATCGTGGCGCACCCGCGCGGGCCGATGCCGCCCGAGGTGTGGATCCTCGGCAGCTCCGACTACGGCGCGCAGCTCGCCGCGCATTTCGGCCTGCCGTATGCCTATGCGTATTTCTTCGTCGACGGGCAGGGCGTGGAGCAGGCGCTCGATTTGTACCGCCGCCTCTACCAGCCGAGCGAACGCCACCCCCAAGCGCAAGCGACCATCTGCGTCTGGGCGCTGGCCGCCGACACCGAAGAAGAAGCCTTGCACCACGCGCTGAGCCGCGAACGCTGGCGTGTGGACCGCGGGCGCGGCATGCTGGGCCCGCTGCAATCGCCGGATTCCATTGCAGCGCGCGGCTTCACACCCGAAGACATGCAGACGGTGGCGCCGATGCGCCGCAAGGCTTTTGTCGGCAGCGCGCCGCAGGTGGCGGACAAGCTCCGTGCCTTGGCAGACGAACTCTCGCTCGACGAACTGGTGATCAATACCTGGGCGCACGACCCGGCGGTGCGGCGCAAGTCGTATGCCCTGCTGGCGCGCGAATTCGGAATGGCGCAAACTCGCTGAAGACAAAAGCGGAGGGCGGTATGCGGATGATCGAATTCGAATTGCGTGGCGACTACATCACGCTCGACACCTTGCTCAAGGTCACCGGGCTTGCGAGCAGCGGCGGTGAAGGCAAGGCCATGGTGGCTGCGGGTAAGGTCGAGGTCGACGGCCAGCAAGAGTTGCGCAAGACCTGCAAGATCCGCGCAGGCCAGATGGTCAGCGTGGCCGGTGCGCGGGTGCGAATCCACGCGCCCACCATGCCGGCGCCGCTCGAAGGCGCCGAAGAAAGACCCCATGAGCCGGAACCCGGCACATGGGAATCTTCTTCACGCCATTCCTGATATCAGAAGCGGTAGTTGAAGCCGACCGAGAACAGATCGGCCTTCGGCTTCACGCCCAGCGCGTCGAACTTGTAGCGTTCGAACTCGGCCCGTATGCCGGCGTTTGCGGTCAGGTCGTATTGAACGCCGACACCGGCCTTGTACGAGGTGCCGTTATCGTCCGAAGGCCCGTTGTCCAGCTTGCCCTGGAAGGCGCCGAGGCGTGCCAGCCCCCACCATCCTGGCGCAAACATGAACTTGCCCACGCCGTCGAGGAAGACGCCGTTGGCCTTGACCGTGCCGCTGCCGTAGTCGAAGCTGCCGAGGTCGACGTAGCCGAGTTCGATGCCGACGTTGGGGGTGAAGTCATATCCGCCGTACAGCTTGCCGCCGGTGTTGGAGCTGTCCAGGCCGGGGAAGTCGTCACCTTTCAACTTTGCTTGGCCGACGTTGCCGCCGACGTAGAGACCGGTGCCGGCGACTTGGGCTTGCGCCGAAACCATGCAGACACCTGCAACACAAGCTGCCAAGAGTTGAGGTTTGAGTTTCATTGAGTTCCTTTCAGAGTCATCAAGACGGCGACCCGAAGATCGCCGACGACGAATACTCGTCGGGCACGTAGAAACTCCCCATCGGAGAACGCTGCCGATCGGCGTCAGCCTGCACTGTCTGGCGGTGTAGGACGAGTGTCCCTGCCTGAGTTCAGGGCCTTTGCGGGCGCGCCGCACGGGCTTGCTCGCGCAGCATGAAGAGGTAGAGGCTCTCGACCTTCTCGCGCGCCCAGGGCGTCTTGCGCAAGAACCTCAAGCTCGACGAGATGCTCGGGTCGCTGGTGAAGCAGCGGATGTCGATCTGCTCGCCGAGGCCGGGCCAACCGAAGTGCGCCACGAGGTCGTTGAGCATCTTCTCCAGCGTGAGGCCGTGGAGCGGATTGCGTGGTTGGGTGCCGGTCATGGCCGGGCCACGCCGGCGAGGCGCACGAGATCGGGCTGCAGGCGGGCGATGGCGTTCATCACCGGTTTATCGTCGCGTGCGAACGCAAAATCGGCAAACTCGAAGCCGGGGCCGACGGTGGCGCCGATGTAGGCGAAATCACGCAAGGGCTCGGCCGCCTGCCACCAGCCGGCGGGCACGATGTGCCGTGGTGCCGATGTCGCACTCGCTGCAGACAGGTCGACCGCCACGATGCGGTCCAGCGCCGGCGGCGCGCACCACAGCCGCAGCGGCCCGCCTTCGAGCCAGTGCCACGCTTCGTCGGACGCCACGCGGTGCCATGCGCTGAATTCGCCGCGCTGCAACAGAAAGTCGATGCTGGTGAGCGCGCTGCGCACCGGCCGGCCATCGCCCGGCGTCACGCTTGAGGTCGAGCGGAAGACCTCGCGGTAGTGCCCACCTTCCGGGTGCGGCGCGAGCTTCAGCAGCTCGATCAGTTCTGCGGCACGCATTCAGTTCACGTACAGCAAAACGGTGACGTAATGGCACACCGTGCCGGCCAGCACGAACAGATGCCACACGCCATGCGCATGGCGCCAGCGCTCGTCGTTGGCATAGAACACGATGCCGGCGGTGTAGAGCAGGCCGCCCGCCACCAGCCAGGCCAGGCCCGCGGCGGGCAGCTCCTGCACGAGCGGCACGGCGGCAATCACGCCGAGCCAGCCCATCGCAACATAGAGCGGCACCGACGGCACGCGTTCGCGGCCCAGGCTCAGTTCCTTCACGATGCCGATGACCGCCAGGCCCCAGACGGTGCCGAACAGGGCCCAGCCCCAGGCCCCGCGCAGCGTCACCAGCGTGAACGGCGTGTAGGTGCCGGCGATGAGCAGGTAGATGGCGCAGTGGTCGAACTTGACGAGCACCTTCTTCGCCGCGCCGCGCACGCTGTGATACAGCGTGGAGGCACCGTACAGCAGCACCATCGTGGCGGCAAAGATGCTGAAGCTCACCACCTGCCACGCATCGCCATGCAAGGCGGCCTGGGTGATGAGCACAGCCGCACCGGCCATGGCGCCGAGCAGGCCGGCCAGGTGCGTGAAACTGTTGAAGCGTTCTCCGTGGTACATGGGCCAAGAATTCCGTGAAATGGTTACGCGATTGTGTCAGCCGCGGCCTTGAAGGGACTGCGTTCGGGCGCTTCGTCGTGGCTCGCGGTGCGTGTCAGCGCGCTGATGATCCAGTTCAAGGCAGAGACGCGGTGGCGCACTGCGCATGCCAGCGGTTCGGGTTTGCAGCCCATCTTCGCCTTGGGCTCGAGAGCGGTGCGGCCCAGCGACAAGCGGCTCGCGCCGAACGCGATCGCGTCTTCGACCGTCGACTGCAGCAGCGCCAGGTAGATCGGTGCCTGGGCATTGGCGGCGCGGTCGTAGCCGATGTAATAGCCGAGCGCGGTGGGGCCGTCGCTGACGCTGGTCACGAAGCCCAGCCAGGCGCCGTCTCGCTCGGCCACGCGGCAGACGAAGCGTTCGCCCAATGCCTCGGCCATCGCGCCCAGGTAGTCGGGTGACAAAGTGGCCAGACGCAAACCCTGGCCCATGTGCACCTGCTCGTAGAGCGCGTGCAGCTCATGCTGGCGGGCCTTCATCTCGGCCGCACTGGCGGCGCGCAGCACGATGCCGTTGGCGTTGCAGTCTTTCAACAGCTTCTTTGCGTTGCTGCGGTAGCTGGAGGTCAGGCTGGCGAGGTAGTCGTCGTACTTCTTCCACGCGGGCTTCAGCGTGAGCACCATGTCGGGTTCGGTGTCGACGCTGCGGTAACCCAGCAGACGCAAGGCGTCGCGCGTGTGCGTGTGGTCGGCGGCAAAGTCCTTGACCATCACCACGTCGGATTCGCCCAGCAGCTTGTCGGCGCGGCGCAGCCGGTACATCGCTTCGCCCACGCCATGCCACAGCAGGGCCGCGTCGGCCCCGGGCGCGAAGGCCACGGCGCGTGCACCCCACACCAAGAGGTTGCCGCAGACGAGCAGGTGCTCCTGCAGCCCGGCGAGCGGCTTGGCCATCACGCTTTTCTTGCTGCTCGGCTTGCGCAGGCGGTCGCCGCTCACGCTCACGCGCTGGAACAGCATGATCGCGACCGGCTCGCCGGCCTGGTAGGCCATCGCGTAGCGCGGCTGGATGTTCTTCGGCCCATGAGCCTCCAGCACCCGCAGGTAGTCGCGCGAGAGAAACACGGTCTGCGAACTCAGTGCATCCCAGTGCGCCGGGTTGAGTGCATCGATGCAGTCGGCCAGCGCGAAGTGCAGCCCGGAGACCTGGTGCCGGGCTGCGTGGCGGCTCTTCAGGGTGGCGGGGCTTGCGATCGAAGGCTTGAGCTTCTTCGGCGTGGTGCCGGTGCGCTTGAGCGAATCGAGCGCGCTTCGCAGGGGTTTCTTGATGACAGCAGAGCGTGAGGTGGCCATGCAGGGTGCAAGGAGTGGGTCCGCACGCAATCTACCTCAGGGCTGGCATCATTCCGTTCATGACCTCCGGCCTCACACCTCCCTTCATCGTTCCCGCCGAACTGACCGATGCCTTGCGCAGCGCGGGTTACGCCACCCTGAACCCTTCGGGCCTGTGCAAGTTGCTGCCCTGCGAGCCGGCCGCGCTGCGCTCGCTCGAAGCCAGCTGGGACGACCTGCCGCCCGACGCCTACCTGCGCGATGGCGGCCACTACCGGCGGCGTCGGCACGCCTGCTTCGTGGTCGACGGCGAGCTGGTGACGCAGGCACCGCACCGCGCGCACTGGCAGCCGGTGGAATACAACGCCTTGCACGGCGGGTTGGAACGATGGTTCGAGCCGATCGAGCCGCAGATCGTCGCGCAACCGGTGTGGGAGCAGATGCTGCGCACCTTGAGCCAAAGCTGCTCGGCCATCAAGGGCGCGCAGCCCTGGTTCGTCGAGGCGCACCAGTTCCGCATCGACACCACCGACGGTATCGGCCGGCCCACGCCCGAGGGCGCCCACCGCGACGGGGTCGACTTCGTTGCCGTGATCCTGGTGAACCGCGTCGGTGTGAAAGGGGGCGAGACGCGCGTGTTCGAAGCGGCCGGCCCGAAGGGCCTTCGCTTCACGATGACGGACCCGTGGACGACGCTGATGCTCGACGACGAGCGCGTCATCCACGAGAGCACGCCGATCCAGCCGCTGGAAGAGGGTGGCCACCGCGACACCCTGGTGATCACCTTCCGCGCCCACGGGTTCCAGGGGCCGGCAGGGCGATAGCGCACAGGAGTAGTCTTCAGGGCTGCATGCCTCTTCACGAGAAGCGTTGTGCGGCCCCACCACAACGCGAAGGCGCCATGCCCGGCTACCAGGTCAAGCTCGAAACCATCCCCGTCGCGGGGCTGGCGATGCAGGTGCGCTCGCTGCTGGACAAACAACAGTTCCACGACCCGGATGGCGAGGCCGAGCGCTCCGGCATTTCATCTGCAACCTGGCCCTTGTTCGGCCTGGTGTGGCCCTCGGCGCTGGTGCTGGCCTCGCACCTGCAAAACACGGTGCTCGGCCAGCGCCGCATTCTCGAAGTGGGGTGCGGCCTTGCGCTGGCGAGCCTCTCGCTGCATCGCCGCCACGGCGACGTGACCGCGAGCGATTGCCACCCGCTGGCCGGCGCCTTCCTCGGCGAGAACCTGAAGCTCAACCTGCTGCCGGCGCTGCCCTACCTGCACGGCGACTGGGCCGCCGTCAACAAGGAGCTGGGTCTTTTCGACCTGATCATCGGCAGCGACGTGCTCTACGAGCGCGACCAGCCCGGCCTGCTCGCTGCCTTCATCGAGCGCCATTCGCAGGCGGCGATGGAGGTCGTCATCGTCGACCCCGACCGCGGCAACCGCGCCGGTTTCAACCGGCTGATGGACACGCTGGGCTTCGACCGCGAAGAACTCAAGGTCACGCAGCTGCCGGATGGCAGCACGCCCTACAAAGGGCGTGTGCTGAGCTATGCGCGGGCGGCGCGGCCTTTACTGGCCTAGGGCCTGTTCACACCAAATGAGCGCCCGCGTGACTCAGGAAACGGGCGCCATCGAGGCGCAAAGCACAGCTGTAGCACTTGCTACAGCGAGCATTTGCAACGCTGAGGGCGCCCGTTTCCTGAGATCACCCGAAGGGCCGGGCCATTGCGAGGCGCATGGCGGCATTGCGGGCTCGTTGTGTGCCAAAGGCACACGGCCTCACCCGCGCCTTGCCCTGCACCTCGCAATGGCCCGGCGCGGGCGCTCATTTGGTGTGAACAGGCCCTAGCGTCTTCTGCAGGAACAGGACGGTCGCGTAGAACTGGTAGTCGGCGTTTTCCTTGCGCGCGAAACCATGGCCTTCGTTCTCGGCGCGCAGGTACCACACCGGCGTGCCATTGGCACGGGCCTTCGCAACGATTTGCTCGGCTTCGGTATAGGGCACGCGCGGGTCGTTCTTGCCCTGCACCACGAAGAGGGGCTTGGTGATGCGGCTGGCGTTCGTTAGCGGCGAGATCTTTTCGAGGAACTCGCGCATCGCCGGCTCGCGCTCGTCACCGTATTCCACACGCCGCAGGTCGCGGCGGTAGCTCTCGGTATTCTGCAAAAAGGTCACGAAGTTCGAGATGCCCACCACGTCGATCGACGCGGTGATGCGGTCGGCGTAGTTCGTGCTGACGGCCAGGCTCATGTAGCCGCCGTAGCTGCCGCCGGTGATGATGACCTTCGAGGCGTCGAGCTGCGGCTGGGTCGCCACCCAGTCGAGCAGGCTGCCGATGTCCTTCACCGAGTCTTCGCGCTTTAGCCCATCGTCGAGCGCGATGAAGCTCTTGCCGAAGCCGCTGGAGCCGCGCACGTTGGGCTCGATGACGGCCATGCCCAGCTCGTTGATGAAGTAGTTGTAGCGGTTCTTGAAGCCCATCGTGGCCTGGCCTTCGGGCCCGCCGTGAATCAGGATCATCACCGGCCGCTTGCCGGTGAAGCGCGCCGGCGGCGGGTTCAGCAGGCCCGAGATGCTGCGGCCGTCGAAGCTCTTCCAGCGGATGATCTGCTGGTCGGCGAAGCTCGCCATGTCGACGCCGGGCGGCGCGTAGGCACGCGTCCACCGCTCGACGCTGCTGCTCGCCGGCGCGAGCGAGTAGAGCGTGCTCGGCCCCTGCGCGCGGTTGAGCGAGAACATCAGTTCACCCGAGCGGCGGTTGAAGGCGGCGCTGCCCACGCTGCCCGAAGGCAGCGCCGGCGCGGGCATTTCCTTCAACGTGCGGCCGTCGAACAGGTGCAGCTCGTTGCGGCCGTCGACGTTGAACTGCGCGGCAACCAGCGCGCCGTCTTCGCTCACCTCGACACCGCTCGCATTCCAGGCGATGTGCGAACTCATGCGCTTGAACTGGCGGTTGGCGAAGCGGTACGACATCAGCTCCTGGAACTCGCTGGCACGGTCGCTGACGACGTACAGGCCGGTGTCGCTGGGCATGAACTCGCTGGCGGTGTAGGACGCGCGCTCCTTGCTGCCGGCGGCCGGCAGGATCTTGGTGGTCTTGCCGCTGGCGAGATCAAGCAGCCACAGCTCCGACTCGTTGGCCGAGATGTAGCGCGTGAGCGCCACCCGCTTGTCGTCGTGCGAAACGCTGTTGGCCGACCAGCCGCCGCCTTCGAGCTCGGCCACCTTGCGGGTGGCCTGCGGGTTGAGCGGGTCCATCAGGCGGAAGGTGGTGGTCACCTTGGCCCGCGTGCCGCCCTGCGCCGTCTTGTCCAGCGGCAGCGCGGCGGTCAGCAAGCGGCTGCTCTTGTGCAGCCACACCTGCAGGTTGTGGCGCTCGATGGGGTCGGTGAGCAGGGTCGTTTCTTTCGTCGCGAGATCGAGACGGTAGAGCTGGTCGGCTTCGCTGCCGCCCACGCTGCGCTCGAAGACGAGGTACTTGCCTTCGCGCGGCTCGTAGGTGGCGGTGGTGACCGGGTCGGCCGAGTCGGTCAGCTGCTCGGGCTCGGCCAGCGGGCTGTTCACGCGAAAGAGTTGTGCGGTGTTGCCGCCGGCCTTGCGATGGGCCACGACGATCTCGCGCTGTGTGGGGTGCCAGTCGACAAGGCCGTGGCCGCGGAAGTCGGTGTACTTGGCCACCTGGTCGACCAGGCTGGTCGGCACGGGCGGAATGCCTTGCGTCACCAGGTTGGCATTGGGCGCCAGTATCGCGACGGGCGCCGCAGCGGCTGGGCGCGGTGGAGCAGGGGGCGGCGGTGTGCTGGAGCAGGCAGACAAAACGATGGCCGTGGCCAAGGCGAGTTTCTTCATCCGGTGAGTTCCCATGTGCGGTGAGCGTGCATTGTGACGCCGCCGATAATTGTGTTGACCCTGTCGTTCTTTCAGAGGACTCGCTTGCTGATCTTCATCCAACGTTTCATCTCCGCCGTGCTGCGCCTGCTGCTGGTGGCTGCCGGGCTCGTGTTCGCCGCCTGCCTGCTGGTGGCCGGTCTCGTGCTCACGCTGCTGCTCCTGGGGTGGAGCCTGCTGCGCGGCCGTCGCCCACGCATCGTGCGGTTTCGTGTCGACCCGCGCTCGCCGTTTGCCGGCATGCGCCGCGGCTCGGCCGAAGCGCAGGGCGAGGTGGTCGACGTCGAGGCACGCGAAGTGCCGGATGTTCCGCAACAATTGCGACACGACAAGAGTTGACCCTGCCGACCCTGCGTGCCAGACTTTGCACCCTGCGCCTCTGGTGCACACCCGACCAACCCACGCACCTGAAGGAGACCACTCAATGACGCACGCTGACATTGCCCTCCTGTGGGTCGCCGCTCGCAACGCCTGAGCTGCTGAGTCCGTTTCTCTTTCTGAGATCTGACCTTCTGCTGTGGCGCGTTCTGCGCCGCGGTTGACCTGCCTCCCCGCTCGTGGCCCGCGCCTTCGGCGCGTTGGCATTCGCATGGCCTCGCGCCATGTATTCCGACGATGGAAGACAGATCTCACCATGATCGAAATGGATGTCGAGCGCTTGCGCTCGGTTGGTTTGACCCCCGCGATGGCCCTGGTGGCCATCTGTTCTCAACCCGTTCCCGAATCCGATGCGGACGACAGCGCCGGGCCGCCGCGCTGCCTTGTGCGCGTGACCGAAGTGCACCGCGAGACGCTGCAGGTGCACGACGGCCTGCATGAGCGCAGCGCGCGCGTGCTGCCGCGGCTTGCACGCACGCTCGCCGAGCAAGACACCGCGGTTGCCGTTGGCGACTGGGTCGTGCTGCTCAACGATGCGCACGGCCAGGCATGGATTCACGACCGCATTGCGCCGCTCTCGCACATCGCGCGGCGTGATGCCGACGGCCGGCGCCATCCGGTCGTCAGCAATGTCGACACCGCCTTGCTCGTGATGGGCCTGGACGACGACTTCAACCCGCGCCGCCTGGAGCGCTTTCTGGCGCTGGTGCAAGGCCAGGGCGTGACGCCGGTGGTGGTGCTGACCAAGGCCGACACGGTGGCACCCGATGCGGTGGGCCGGGCCGTGGCCGAGCTGCGCTCGCGCATTGCGGCGCAGGTCGACATCGTGGCCGTCAACGGCATGGCACCCGACACCACGCGGGTGCTCGACGCCTACCTTGCGCCCGGGCAGACGGTGGTGCTGCTGGGTTCATCGGGTGCCGGCAAATCGACGCTCACCAACGCCCTGGCCGGCATGGCGCTGCAAGACACCGGCGCCGTGCGCGAGCACGACAGCCGCGGCAAGCACACCACGACCTCGCGCTCGCTGCACCGGCTGCCGGGCGGTGCTTGCGTGATCGACACGCCGGGCCTGCGCACCCTGCGGCCCGATGCCGACGAGGGCACGCTGGCCGCGAGCTTCGAAGACGTCGCCTCGCTGGCCCTGCAATGCCGCTTTCGCGACTGCCGGCATGGCGACGAACCCGGTTGCGCCGTGCGCGAAGGCGTGCCGCCGGACCGGCTGCGCAACTACCACAAGCTGCTGCGCGAAGTGCGCCGCGACACGCTCACTGCGATCGAGCGCCAGCAGATGACGTCGGAGTGGAAGGCGCGCGGCCGGGCTGCACACGTGCGCATCAAGATGAAGCGCGGTGAGGTGTGATGCAGGCTCAGCCGTTGTTGGGCACGGTCGACGCGACGGCCGCAGGGGCCTTCTTTGTCGTTTTATGCAGGTACATGCGGGCGTCGGCATGCATCAGCAGCTGCGCGCCCGAGTTGATTTCGGAGCCGAAGGCGATGCCGTAGCTGATGCCGCTGTTGCTGAAGCCGGCTTCATGCAGCTTGCGCTCGATCACGTCGATGGCCTTGCGGGCTGCTTCTTCGTGCGAGCGTTCGCCGAGCACGGCGAACTCGTCGCCGCCGAGGCGGTATACGCTCATGCCTTCGGCCTGCAGCTCGCTCAGGTGCTGGGCGAAGGCGCGCAGCAGCGCATCGCCTTGTGCGTGGCCTCGTTCGTCGTTGATGCGCTTGAGGCCGTCGAGGTCGATCATCACCAGCATCGTGCGCTCGGGCGTCTGCGAGTCGGCGGCGGCGGTCGTCATCACGCCGATGGCGCGGTCGAAGGCGTGGCGGTTGGCGATGCCGGTGAGCGAGTCGGTGCTGGCCTGCGTGAGCGCATGGTTGAGCCGGTTCAGGTACTCGTCTTTCTCGCGGCCGAGCAGGCGGATCTTGTCGGCCAGCGCAAAGGCCAGCAGCACGCTGTCGGTGGTGGCGCCGAGCAGCGTGAAGAGCTCGATGTTGCGCATCACGCTCGGCACCAGCCCGAAGTTGGCCGGCAGGATCAGCACGGCCGGCAACAGCAGCGCAAAGAAGGCCGCCAGGAAGTAGCGCGCCGGCAGGTAGCCCTGGCCGAGGCGGATCATCCCGGACACCAGCGCCAGCGTCAGCATGATCGAGATCACCGCCGTGGCCAGCAGGTGCGCATACGCCACCGAGATGAAGCAGACCGGCATCAGCGCGATCGCCAGGAACATGTTGCCGCGGGCCACCCAGGCCAGCCGCGGCGCGTGCTCCGAGAGGCGCAGGAACTCCAGGAAGAACAGGGTGTTGAACACCACGCCGAGGTAGAAGGCCACGTAGTGCCAGCTCAGGCCGCGCCAGCCCAGCCAGTCGGAGGCGACGTGCAGCGTCATGCCCCACGAGGCGGTGGCGGTCAGCAGGTAGATGGCGTAGTACAGCATCGCGCGGTCGCGCACGCCGAAGTAGACGAAGAGGTTGTAGAGCGCGAGCGTGAGCATGGCGCCCAGCGCGCACAGCGTCATCACGTTTTCGGAAATCACCGTCTTGCGGTAGGCCGCCTGCGTGGAGACGTACACGCTCGGGTAGCGCGCGAAGTAGCTGCTCTCGATGCGCAGCAGCAGGTGCACCTGCGCGCCCGCAGGCAGCTCGACATTGCCGCCGTAGTGCAGCATGTAGCTGCTGCTCGCGTTGTAGCCGGTGGCGAACGACTGCACCGGCTGGCCGGGCACGTAGACACGCACGTCGATGTGCTCCATCAGCGTGCCGGTGGGGTCGATGACCCAGTGCGTTTGCTGGGTGTCGTTCTGCAAGGTGGCGTGGAACCAGTAGCTGCCGCCGAACAGGCTCACTCGCTCGACCGGCTTCTGCTTGGCCAGCCACGCGTTCATGCCCGCTTGCGTGGCCGGTGGCGTATCGCCTTGTGCGACGTAGAGCTGGCCGCGCGCGGCGATCTCTACCTCGGTGTCGCCGCTCAGGGCGATGGCCGGTTGCGCCCAGGCCCAGGTGCACAGCAGTCCGCTGGCGAGCACCAGCGCGCGCAGCCACAGCAGCAGTCGCAAAGGCATGGCCTCACACATCCTTGTCGCCGGCGATCACCTGTGGGTGGCCGCAGATGGCCTGGGAAGTCTGCATGCCCGCCATCACCGCTGCCTCGACACAGCCGGCGTTGACGCCGGTCTTGATCCAGTCGCCGGTGACGTACAGGTTGCCGAAGCCGGTGGAGTGCGTTCGCAGCCGGTACTTCGTGCTGTCGACGACCGAGAGCACGTAGCGCTCCGACGGGTCGACGTTGGCGCGCCAGTACTGGCTGTCGAAGCGCTTCTCGCCTTGGGCGCCGGTGGTGTCGATCAGGCTGGCCCAGTCGAAGCTCTGCGCCGTGGCCACGGCCGGCCACAGGGCATGGATGTGGTGCTTCAGCTGGTCGATGGCCGACTGCTTCACCCGCTCGGCCATGCGCGCCGGGAAGCCGTGGTCGCTGAACGGCGGGTAATCGGTGATCGGCAAGGCGCTGCAGAAGTACGAGACGTTCTTCGGCTCGAACCGGGTGGGCCAGCTCTCGCGCACCAGGGTCTGGTCCATCGGGCCCCAGGTGTCGAAGGGTTCGCTGAAGGCGGTGAGCACGGGTTCTTCGTTGTTGCGGCCGAATTCGGTCCAGCCGAGCTGCTTCACGGTCTTGTCGAGCCACACCTGGTACGACTGGGTGGCAGCAGTCTTCACGTGCTTCACCGAGGCCTGCAGCGCCGGGCTGCGCGCCACCAGCTGCGGGCAGAGCTGCGCCACGCTGTCGGCCGAGATGCCGAAGATCACCTTGTCGAAATCGACACCGCGCTTCAGCGTGATGCAGGGCAAGGGCTGGCCGAACGCCTTTTGGTAGCGCTCGGGCCAATCGCTCCAGTTCGATTCGAGGTTCACACCGCCCTCTTGCAACAAGCGGGCCTGCGCCGGGTCGAGCTGGTCGTAGAGCGGCTGATTGGGCCAGCAGCCCAGGCCCTTCACGGCCACCAGCGGGTCGTAGCTGCCGCCGGCCAGGTCGACCTGGCGCGTGATGCGGATCTGCGCCACAGCGTCGCTGCCGGTCTCGGGCACCAGCTCCTCGACCTTGTGGAAGAACTCGAACTTCACGCCACGCTTTTTCAGCACCTCGTAAAACGGCGTGAACACCGTGTCGCCCATGCCGGCCTGCATCTTCCACATGATGCCGCCCTGGTAGCCGCAGCTCATGCGGAAGATGCCGCGCAGCATGGTGCCGGCTTCGATGTTGGGTTTGTCGAAGTCGCCGTCATCGTAGGCGAACACCAGGTCGTAGAGGCCGCGGATGGGCGCCGAGTGGACGCTGATCTTCGGGTTGGCGCCGTGGCGCGTGAGCCAGGCATAGAGGTCTTCGTCGTTGATGACGTCGAAGCCCTCCACGAACACGCCGTCTTCGAACATGCCGATCAGCGAGGTGATGGCCAGGTCGATGCAGATGTAGAGCCGGCGCAGATCGTCGACCACGTCGCTCGCCTCGGCACGCTCGCCGAAGCGGCTTTGCAGTGCGCTGCGCACGCTCTTCAGCGCGGCGGCCTGTAGTGCGTGATGCCCCTCGTCGTGATCGCCCAGATCGGGCAGGCTTTGCGCGAAGGTCATGGCGGCATCGAACACGCTGTGCACGTCGGACACGATGGTCTCGACCGTGCGCTCCACATGCGCGGCCAGGGTGTGCAGCCAGTCACCGATGTCGATCTCGGTGACCGACACCGAGGTGGTGGTCACCGTGGTGGTCGAGGTCATCGAGGCCACGCCGTGCTTGTTGTCCAGGTCGCGCAGCCACATCTTGATCCACTCGTACATCGTGAGTGCGATGTCCCACAGGCCGATGTCTTCGTCGCCATTACCGGGCTCGCCCGGCATGATGGGCGTGTCGATCACCCACTGGCGCCAGCTGCCGTCGATCAGCTCGCTGAGCGCGAAGGAATGCTGCGGCTTGAAGGCGTCTTTCCAGGTGGCCAGCGGCGCACCGGGTGGGCGGCCCATCAGCTCGTAGGCGCGCTGGATGGTCTTGAACGCGTTTTGGTAGAAGCCGAACCAGATGTGCAGGCCGTGCTCCTCGATGCGCTGGCCCAGCGCCGCGTTGCGCCCGCTCGCGCCCTTGCCCCCGAGGCGCCAGCCCATCTGGTAGACGGTGATGTCGTACTGGTTCTGCCAGCCCGGCTGGTCGGTGAGGTAGAACGCAGCCGTCATCGCGGCGACGCCGCCGCCGAGGATGGCGATCTTCTCCGGCGCGATCTGCGAGTTGTCGTGGATCTCCTCGCCCGGCGTCACCTCGAAGTCGAAGCTCAGGTGGAACGGCAGGATGGCCTGCTGCGGCCCGAGCGGCAGGCCCAGCGTCTCGTTGAGCGGAAAGCTGGCAAATGGGTGCAGCGTGAGTTCGTAGTCGTCTTCGAGCACCTCCACGCCGTGCACCGCCGTGACCTTGGCGGGCGCGGCCACGATGGCCTGGTACACCGCCTTGAGGCCCGACGCGTCGGGGAACTGCTTGAGAAAGATCTGCTCGCAACCCGGGCTGCGCAGCATCTGCGCGATCTGTTCCCAGCCTTCCTTGTCGAGCTCGAGCGTGGCCGGCAGGTTGGCGGCGATGAGCTCGATGGCTTCTTCGATCAGCTCGACGAAGCCGCCCAGCGCCTTCACGCCATTGCGGTTGGTGGTGGCCGCCACCTCGATCAGCGGGTGCGGCGAGAGCGGCGAGTCGGGCGAGAAGGGCTGGAAGCCGCGCGCTGCCAGCGAGAAGTAGCGCGCGGGCTCGCCCGAGGCCGGCATGCTGTAGTCGCACAGGTACTTGGGGTAGCCGAACAGCTCGCGGCCGTTGATCATGGCCATGCCATCGTCGACCCAGATGTGGCACGGGTAGAAGAACACGCGGCTGATGCCGGTCTCGCCTGAGGAACCGCCGGGCCGCCCCAAGGTTTCCTCATCCCCTTGGGGGGCGGGCGCCGCTTGCGGCGACCTTGGGGCCTTGTTGTTGATCTGGCCGACCATCACCCAGGTGATGATGTCGGTCTCTTCGCCCCAGCCCTTGGCCTGGTCGCTGGGCCAGGTGGAGTAGGCACGCTGCACCTTGGTGAAGGTGAGCATCACGAAGGGCGAGAACACCTGGAATCGCATCTCGCCGCCGGCGCAGGCGGTGAGCGTGGCATCAACGGTGGCCTGCAGCTTCGCCAGGTCGCCCCGCACGAAGAAGCCGTACATCTCGGAGTCTTTGAGCTGAAGCGGCGGGTGCATCAGCGGCGAGCCGCCCGGATAGAGAAAGTCGGGGCGGTTCGTCTTCGATGCGGTCATGGTGCTTTTCTTGTGGCGTGTGGGTCAGCGGATGGGCGCGAAGTATCTTCGCTCGGTGTGACACCTGCGCTCGTGAAAACCCGCTGCCGCTCCCTCATTGCGGCTCGGTCAAGCGTTCACGCTGTGCCAGGGCGGGGAAGAGTTTCATCCACAACGCGGCCACTGCCAAGGTGCCGATGCCGCCCAGCAACACCGAACCCACCGGGCCGAGCAGTGCAGCCGTCGCCCCCGACTCGAACTCACCCAGTTGGTTCGACGCGCCGATGAAGACCGAATTCACCGCCGACACCCGGCCGCGCATGGCGTCGGGCGTTTCCAGCTGCACCAGCGACTGGCGGATCACCACGCTCACCATGTCGGCCATGCCGCTCACGCACAGCGCGGCGAGCGAGACCAGGAACACCGTCGACACAGCGAACACCAGCGTGGCCAGGCCATAGACGGCCACCGCCGCGAACATCACCTTGCCCACACGCCGCGTGATGGCCCAGCGGGTGAGCGCAGCCGACATGCACAGCGCGCCGACCGCCGGCGCGCCGCGCAGCAGCCCGAGCCCCCAGGGGCCGACGTGCAGCACGTCTTTCGCGTACATCGGCAGCAAGGCGGTGGCGCCGCCCAGCAGCACCGCGAACAGGTCGAGCGAGATGGCGCCCAGCACCACCGGCCGCTGCCGGATGAACCTGACGCCGGCGAGCACCGTGTCGATCGTCACCGGCTCCCTGGGCGCCGGCACGTGCGGGTGGCCGATGCGCATGAAGAGCACGCCCCCCGCCACGAAGCAGGCGGCGCACACCGCGTAGACCACGTTCGCGCCCGCGACGTAGATGAAGCCGCCCAGCGCCGGCCCACCGATGATCGCGGCCTGCATGCCCATCGAGCTGAAGGCGAGCGCGCGCGGCAGCGTGGCTGCCGGCACCAGCGAGGGCACCAGTGCCTGTTGCGCCGGCATCTGGAAGGCCTTGGCGCCGCCGAGTGCGAGCGAAAGCACCAGCAGCAGACTGCGGTTGGCCCAGTGGCCATGCGTGGCCGCCATCAGCACCAGCGCGACGGCGGCCTGCGAGGCCATCACCAGCGCAAGGATGCGGGTGCGGTCGTGGCGGTCGGCCACGTGGCCGGCCACCAGCGTGAGCAGCAGCGCAGGCAGGAACTGCAGCAGCCCGACGAGGCCCAGGTCCCAGGCGCTGCCGGTCAGCTCGTACATCTGCCAGCCCACGGCCACCATCAGCATCTGGCTGCCGCTCGTGGCTGCCAGGCGGGCGTACCAGAAGCGCATGAAGGCCCGCAGGCTGAACAGGTGGGCGACGCTCACGGGCGCCGCCGGGGCGGTGTCGTTCAGGGGCAATTGCAGCCTTTGTCAAAGATGATTCGCCACACGCCCGGCGCTTCACGGCGCCAGATCGAGGTGAAGCTGGCGACGGGTTTGCCGTTCTCGTCGAACACAGGGCCGGTGCTCAGTGCGAGGCTGCCGTCGTCCAGCACTTCGACCTTGTCGGGCTTCCAGGAGAAGGGGGCTTGGGGTTTGTCGTAGAAACCTTTCCAGGCTTCGGCGACAGCGGTTTTGCCGCGCAGGGTTTTCGCGCCGGAGAAGAAGATGGTGTCGTCGGCCAGGAAGCGCGCAAAGGCCGCGTGGTCGCGGTCGGCCATGGTTTTGGCGAAGGCGGTTTCGGTGTCGGTGACTTGGCCTTGGAGGGTGGCGCGGTCGGTTGCTGTTGTGCTGCAGGCGCTCAGCAATGCGATGGCTGCGCTGAGTGCCAAGGGTTCAGCTCGGCGCAAGAATTTGGTGAGCATGGTTTGGCCGTTTTGTGGGGAACGGGGGGTGATGGTAGGGGGACACAAGGCTTCGATCCGCGAAGCGGATCCAGCCCTGTCGAAGGGATCAACCCAAGCAGCCGCACGCTACCAACGGCCCAAAAAACTCAGTCTTCCGCTGGCACCCAGCGCTCGTTCACCAGCAACTCGTGCGGCCTGAACTGCGCTTTGTAAGACATCTTGTTGCTCTCGCCGATCCAGTAGCCGAGGTACACGTGCTTGAGCTTGAGCAAGCGGGTCTGCTCGATCTGCCACATCACGTTGTAGGTGCCGTAACTTGTGCGGTCTTCGGGTTCGTAGAAGGTGTAAACGGCAGACAGCCCGTCGTTCAGGATGTCGAGGATGGACACCATCTTCAGCGCGCCCAGCCCGTCGGCCGACGGTTCGCGAAACTCCACCAGCCGCGAGTTGACGCGGCTTTGCAGCAGGAACTGGGTGTACTGGTCGACGCTGTCGTTGTCCATGCCGCCGCCGCTGTGGCGGCCGGCCTGGTAGCGCAGGTAGAGCTGGTAGTGCTCGGGCACGAAGCACAGGCGCAGCACGCGCGCCTGCAGGTTGCCGTGCTGCTTCCAGGCGCGGCGCTGGCTGCGGGTGGACTCGAAGCTCTTGACCGGGATGCGCAGTGGCACGCAGGCGCGGCAGCCGTCGCAGAACGGCCGGTAGGTGAACATGCCGCTGCGCCGGAAGCCGTTGGCGACGAGGCCCGAGTAGGCGTCGGCGTGGATCAGGTGGCTGGGCGTGGCCACCTGCGAACGCGCCATGCGGCCCGCGATGTAGCTGCACGGGTAAGGCGCGGTGGCGTAGAACTGGATCGATGAGAGCGGGAGCTCTTTCGGGTGGGTCACGGGCCAGGTTCCTGGAGGGGCGCGCGCTTGGGTTCGGAACCCTCGGTTTCCAGCTGCGCCCAGATGGCGGGATGATAGGTCCAATCGTCGATAGACCGCTCCCTGATACGTGGGGTGATGGCCTGCTCGAATTCGCTCCGCGGGATCTCCCGCGCGCCCAGCGACGCCAGGTGGCCGGTGCGTTGCTGGCAGTCGATCAGGCCGATGCCGTGGGTGCGGCAAAAGCACACCAGCGCGGCCATCGCGATCTTCGAAGCATCGGTGCGGTGCGAGAACATCGACTCGCCGAAAAACATGTGGCCGAGGTTGATGCCGTAGAGCCCGCCGACCAGGCTGTCGTCGACCCAGGTCTCGAAGCTGTGCACCGCGCCGAGCGCATGCCATTGGCAGTAGGCGTCGATCATCTCCGGCACGATCCAGGTGCCGGCCTGGCCATCGCGCGGTGTGCTGGCGCAGGCGGTGATCACGCGGCGAAACACGCTGTCGATGCGGATCTCGCAGCGCTTGTCCCACGCGAAGTGGCGGATGGTCTTGCGCAGCGAGCGCGACAGCTTGAACTCGTCGACGAACAGCACCATGCGCGGGTCGGGCGACCACCACAGAATCGGCTGGCCTTCGCTGTACCAGGGGAACACGCCTTTGCTGTACGCCTCTTGCAGGCGCTGCGGCGTGAGCTCGCCACCGGCGGCCAGCAGGCCGGGTGCATCAGACCCGACGGGGAGGGCGAGCCGCGTGTCGGGCAGCGGGTCGAGCGGGTGGCGCAGCCAGGGGATCATGCAGAGCGTGTAGCACTTGAATGCGCAGGCGCGACGGGCTTCTTCTGCGTGAGCGTCACGCCGTGGCGCACCGACACGATCTCCGCCAGGATCGACACCGCAATTTCCGCCGGCGTGCGCCCGCCCAGGTCGAGCCCGATGGGGCCGTGCAGGCGGCCGATTTCGTCGGCCGACAGGTCGAACAGCGCCAGCCGCTCCTTGCGTTTGGCGGTGTTGCTGCGCGAGCCCAGCGCGCCCACATAGAAGGCCGGCGACTTCAGCGCTTCGAGCAGCGCCATGTCGTCGAGCTTGGGGTCGTGGGTCACGGCCACCACGGCGCTGTGCGGGTCGAGTTGCAGCTCGAGCACCAGGTCGTCGGGCATGCTGCGGCTGAAGCGGGTGCCGGGCACGTCCCAGGTGAGGTGGTATTCCTCGCGCGGGTCGCAGCAGATCACCTCGAAGTCGAGCGCGAGCGCCATCTGCGCGAGCACGCGCGACAACTGCCCCGCGCCGATGACCAGCATGCGCCAGCGCGGCCCGAAGAGTGCGCGCATCACCTGGCCGTCGAAGCTGAATTCATCGCCGCGCGCGGCGGCATCCACCGTCACACGGCCGCTGCGCAGGTCGAGCCGCCGCGCCACCAGCTCGTGGCGCTGCGTTCGCGCGAGCACCTCGTCGATCCAGGCGGTGTCGCGCAATGGTTCTTGCACCAGGCGCAGGTTGCCGCCGCAGGGCAGGCCGAAGCGGGCGGCTTCTTCCTTGGTGACGCCGTAGGTCACGAGCGATGGCTGCTCCACGCTCTCGCCGCCGCGCACGCGTTCGATCAGGTCGTCTTCGACGCAGCCGCCGGACACCGAGCCCACCACCAGGCCATCGCCCCGCATCGCCAGCAGCGCGCCGGGTGGGCGCGGTGCCGAGCCCCAGGTCTCGATGACGGTGACCAGGCGCACAGCGTGCCCTTCGGCGTGCCATTGGCGCGCCTGGGTCAGAACTTGAAGGTCGAGGCTGTCCATCGAAAAGATCCTCAGGGGAGCGGGTTGCAGCCATCGTAGCGCGGGGCCCCCGAGGGTGCAGGGCCAAGCCTTTCCAGCCCAGGCATGCCGAAGGTCGATTACCTGGGCGTAATCGGGTGGGTGCGGCGCCCCGTCCAGCGGGCGATGGTGGACGACAGCTGCGTGCTGCTCACCGGCTTGGTCAAAACATCGTCCATGCCCGATTCGATGCAGCGCTGAAGATCGCTCGCCACCGAGTCGGCGGTCAGCGCCACGATGACCGTGTGGCCGCCGCGCTGCTGCTCTTCGCGGCGGATGCGGCGGGTGGCTTCATGGCCGTCCATCACCGGCATGTGGCAGTCCATGAACACGATGTCGTAGTGCTTGTCGGTGGTGGCGTTGCAGGCTGCGTTGCCGTCGTGCACATGGTCGACGTCGCAGCCGAGCAGGCGAAGCATTTCTCCGATCACGGTCCGGTTGACGAGGTCGTCTTCCGCGAGCAGCACCGCCACCGAGACCAACGTTTCGCTCACGTCGACCCGCGGCTTCTCGATCGGTGCTTCCACGCCGGCCGCCTTCTGCAGCTCCAGCTCGATCCAGAAATGCGAGCCCACGTTGACCTTGCTTTCCACCTGCACCTGGCCGCCCATCAGGTCGGCCAGCTGTTTCCCGATGGTCAGCCCCAGGCCGCTGCCGCCGTGGCGCCGCGTGGTCGACCCGTCGGCCTGGGTGAACGCGTCGAAGATCGAGCTGAGCTTGTCGGCCGGGATGCCGATCCCCGTGTCGAGCACCGAGAAGCGCAGGTGCAGCGATTGAGGCGTCTCGGCGAGCACGGTCACCTGCAGATCGACGGTGCCCTGCTCGGTGAACTTCACCGCGTTGTGCAGCAGGTTCACGAGCATCTGGCGCAGCCGCAAGGGATCGGCCAGCACCCTGGGCGGCAATTGCGCGGCCACATGGCTCGTCAGCCGCACCGGTTTGTCGCGCATCGTCATCGCGACCAGATCGAGCGCGTCGGCGGCGAGTGCGCGCAAGTCCACGCTCGCCACGTTCAGAGTCAGCTTGCCGGCCTCGATGCGTGACAGGTCGAGCACGTCGTCGATCAACCCGAGCAGCGCCGTGGCCGAGCGGTGCGCGATCTGCACGTAGCGCTGCTGGGCGGTGGAAAGGGGAGTCGCCATCAGCAACTCCGCTGCACCGAGGATGCCGTTCATCGGCGTGCGGATCTCGTGGCTGGTGACGGCGAGGAACTGCGACTTCGCCAGGTTGGCCTGCTCGGCGTGCTGGCGCGCGTGTTCCAGCTCGGCGGCCTGTGCCTCGAGCGCATCGGCCTTCTGGTTCAGGCTTTCGACGAGCGCGCGCGCCGTGCGCACGGCCTGCCGCGTGCGGTTGCGCAGCCGCTCCGTCGCCAGCCCGGTGATGGTCAGGTAGATGCCGAGCAGGTACATGGTCACGGCGATGCCCAGGCGGTCGGGCCAGAACGCGAGCGCCGGTTGCTGGAATGACACCCAGGCCGAATACGCCAGGTAGGCCGCGGTCACCACATGGCAGAAGTACAGCGCACGCCGAAAGCCATCGCCCACCTGGTCAACCACACGCACGAGCAGAAAGTAGGCGAAGAACAGCTGGCTCCGCTCCAGGTGATGCAGGTTGACCAGCCAGACCAGCACGTCCAGGTGGAAGAGCAGCAGGCTCAGGTCGACCCGGCCGCTGCGCCCGTGCCCGAACCGCAGCACGGCGTAGGCCGCGACGGCATACGCCAGGTTCGTTGCGACGAGCCAGTTGAGGTCGGGTTGCGGGAACGAATCTGCGCTGCCGCGCCGCCAGTCTTGCAGTGCGGCGATCACGCACAGGATCACGAACCCGATCGCCCGCATCGCAGGGATCTGGATCGTCTTCAACCGGCGGACGGCGGCAGCCCGGCGTTGCGCGAGCACCGCCTCGTCGAGCGTGAAGCTGGCGTCGAGCTCGGGTGGCGTGGTGCTTCGATTCACACAGACCCCTCGCGTCGCGTGTCGATTGCCGAGCATCATGTGCCGATCGGGCGGCGCGGGCAATCCCGAAGTTGACCTACAAGGCTGCCACATCGCCTTCCCGTTTGGGGCGTGCGACGGCACTTGCAAACACCCGCGTTGACCGCAAATCCAGCCCTTGCCGGGGATCCATGAGGTGTAAGAAAAGCGCGGCCAGGGTCGACAGTCACGGGGCAGGTAGCCAATGCCGCGACGAAGGTCTCCGGCCCGCGCATGAACCCACCGGTGCCGGCCGCAGTCATACTCCAAACCCACCCTTTCCAACGCCTTTCCAGAAGGGATCGACATGCCCAAGTACCAGAAGACACCCGAGGCTGTGGCCGCCTTGTCGCCGGAGCAATACCGCGTCACGCAGCAGAGCGCGACCGAGCGGCCCGGCACTGGCGAGTACCTCGAGAACGACGAGCCCGGCATCTACGTCGACATCGTCTCGGGCGAGCCGCTGTTCGCTTCGTCCGACAAGTTCGAGTCGGGTTGCGGCTGGCCCAGTTTCACCAAGCCCATAGCGCCGGCACACATCAACGAACTGACCGACACCGCGCACGGCATGGTCCGCACCGAAGTGCGCTCGACCCATGGCGATAGCCACCTCGGGCATGTGTTCAACGATGGCCCGCGCGAGCGCGGCGGCTTGCGCTATTGCATCAACTCGGCCTCGCTGCGTTTCATCCACCGCGATGACATGGAAGCGCAAGGCTATGGCGCCTACATCGACCAAGTAGAGGAAGTGAAATGAGTACGACCGAACGTGCAGTGCTGGCAGGCGGCTGCTTCTGGGGCATGCAAGACCTCATTCGCAAATACGACGGCGTGGTCTCCACGCGCGTGGGCTATTCGGGCGGCGACGTGCCGAATGCCACCTACCGCAACCACGGCACGCATGCCGAGGCCATCGAGATCGTCTTCGACCCGGCGCGCATCAGCTTTCGGCGCTTGCTCGAGTTCTTCTTCCAGATCCACGACCCGACCACCAAGAACCGGCAGGGCAACGACATGGGGTTGAGCTACCGCTCGGCCATTTTCTACACGAGCGAAGAGCAGAAGCGCGTGGCGCAAGACACCATCGCCGACGTCGAGGCCTCGGATTTGTGGCCGGGCAAGGTGGTCACCGAGCTGGCACCCGCCGGCCCGTTCTGGCAAGCCGAGCCCGAGCATCAGGACTACCTGGAGCGCATTCCGAACGGCTACACCTGCCACTTCATCCGGCCGAACTGGAAGCTGCCCGTTCGGGCCTGAGCTTGCCGCTCAAGCTGCTCAGCGTCGTTGTGGCGGCCGCCGTTTCTTCGGCGCCCGCCACGGCATCCGATGCATTGGTCGTCGACCTGGAGCAGCGTGTGTCCACGCAGGGCGTCGACAAGGTCAACGAGTACCTGAGCGGGTCGTTCGCCCTGGTGACGCTCAACGACAGCACCGCCCGTTGCGAACTCCCTGCGGTCAGCCTCTCCATTCAGCTGGCACGAGGCAGCCGATCGAAAGCAGTCGATGCGCACCGTGAAGCACTGCGTGCCGCAGCAGGCAGTTGCACCGGCTTCGTGCTCGCGCTGCTCTCGCCGAAAGAGGTGCCGACTTTCTGCGCTTCGGTTTCGACCTGGACGGTCACCCAGATGGCGAGGGAGCTGCGCCGGCGCATCAGAAGCATCGAGGCCGACGAGCTGCTGCGCTCCACGCAGCGCGGCAAGGCGTGCCGGGCGGCTTATCTCTACGAGTTGAACAACACCCGCGTTGGCCTGAGGGTCGGGCCTGCGAACTCGGCTGCTGCATCGAGATAGAAGCAATCGTGCAGGGTCTGTGGCTATCGATGGGATAGAAGGTTTTCTGTCGCACCATGGCAGCCCTTGCAAGAGAATTTGTCGTTCCTGATCACGTTCTCCCACCAAGAAGGAGTTGCCAAATGAGTAGCGAAAAATCCGAAGCGAAGTGCCCGTTCAACCACGGTGCAGGCGGTGGTACGACCAACCGCGACTGGTGGCCCAAGCAGCTGCGTGTGGACCTGCTGCATCAGCATTCATCCAAGTCCGACCCGATGGGCACGGGCTTCGACTACGCCACGGCGTTCAAGAGCCTCGATCTCGCCGCGGTGAAAAAAGACCTTGCCGCGTTGATGACCGACTCGCAAGACTGGTGGCCGGCTGACTTCGGGCACTACGGCCCGCTGTTCATCCGCATGGCATGGCACAGCGCCGGCACCTACCGCATCGGCGATGGCCGCGGCGGCGCGGGCCGCGGGCAGCAGCGCTTCTCGCCGTTGAACAGCTGGCCCGACAACGTGAGCCTCGACAAGGCCCGCCGCCTGCTGTGGCCCATCAAACAGAAGTACGGCAACAAGATCTCGTGGGCCGACCTGATGATCCTCACCGGCAACGTCGCGCTGGAGACCATGGGCTTCAAGACCTTCGGCTTCGCAGGCGGGCGGCCTGACGTGTGGGAGCCCGACCAAGACGTGTACTGGGGCCGCGAGACCACCTGGCTCGGCGGTGACCTGCGCTACGCCCACGGTTCAGAAGGCGTCGAGAAGCAAGGCGCCGTGCTCGTGTCGGACGACAAGGCCGACGGTGACGAGCACACGCGCAATCTCGAGAACCCGCTGGCCGCCGTGCAGATGGGCCTCATCTACGTGAACCCCGAAGGCCCCGACGGCAACCCCGACCCGATCGCCGCGGCGCGCGACATTCGCGACACCTTCGGCCGCATGGCCATGGACGACGAAGAGACCGTCGCGCTGATCGCCGGCGGCCACAGCTTCGGCAAGACCCACGGTGCGGCTGCGGCGTCGCACGTTGCAGAAGAACCCGAGGCGGCCGGCATCGAGGCCCAGGGCTTCGGCTGGAAGAACGCCTTTGCCACCGGCAAGGGCGGCGACACCATCACCAGCGGCCTGGAAGTCACCTGGACCACCACGCCCACGAAGTGGAGCAACAACTTCTTCGAGAACCTGTTCGGCTATGAATGGGAGCTGACCAAGAGTCCCGCAGGCGCGCACCAGTGGGTGGCCAAGGGCGGCGCCGGTGCCGGCACCATTCCGCATGCGCACGACGCTTCCAAGCGCCTCGCGCCGACCATGCTGACCACCGACCTCTCGCTTCGGCTCGACCCGGCCTACGAGAAGATCGCGCGGCGCTTTCTGGCCAACCCCGACCAGTTCGCTGACGCCTTCGCACGGGCCTGGTTCAAGCTCACCCACCGCGACATGGGGCCGCGTGCCCGCTACCTTGGCCCCGAGGTGCCGGCCGAAGAACTCATCTGGCAGGACCCCATCCCCGCGGTCGACCACACGCTGGTCGATGCGCAAGATGTCGCGTCGCTCAAGAAGGCGGTGCTGGCCTCCGGCTTGACGGTGGCGCAACTGGTGTCCACCGCCTGGGCATCGGCCTCCACCTTCCGCGGCTCCGACAAGCGGGGCGGCGCCAACGGCGCGCGCATCCGCCTCGCGCCGCAGAACGGCTGGGCGGTCAACCAGCCTGAGCAGCTGGCCAAGGTGCTGAAGGTGCTGGAAGGAATCCGCAGCGAGTTCAACGCGGCGCAAAAGGGCGGCAAGAAGGTCTCGCTCGCCGACCTCATCGTGCTGGCGGGTGCTGCCGGTGTGGAGAAAGCCGCGGCAGATGCGGGGCATGAGGCCAAGGTTCCTTTCTCACCCGGGCGCACGGACGCTTCTCAAGCGCAGACCGAAGTGGCCTCCTTCGCTCCGCTGGAGCCGGTGGCCGACGGCTTTCGCAACTACCAGAAGTCGCGCTATGCCGTGCCGGCCGAGGCGCTGCTGATCGACAAGGCGCAGCTGCTCACGCTCACGGCGCCGGAGATGACCGTGCTCGTCGGCGGCCTGCGCGTGCTGGGCGCCAATGTGGGTCAAGCGCAGCACGGCGTCTTCACCAAGAAGCCGGGCACGCTGAGCAACGACTACTTCGTCAACCTGCTCGACATGCGCACGGAGTGGAAGCCCACCTCGGGCGCCAATGAGCAGTTCGAAGGGCGCGACCGCACGACCGGCGCGCCGAAGTGGACGGCCACGCGCGTCGACCTGGTCTTCGGTTCCAACGCGCAGCTGCGCGCCATCGCCGAGGTGTACGCCAGCGCAGACGCGCAGAAGAAGTTCGTCGAAGACTTCGTGGCCGCGTGGGCCAAGGTGATGGACCTCGATCGGTTCGACCTCGCCTGAGTGAGCGGTAGGGAGGCTTTCGAGTCTCCCTACCGTTCGGGCCGGGTCTGATTCCTGTTCGGGTTGTACTTCCGTTCGAACTGAGCCTGCATTTACGTTCGGGCTGAGCCTGCATATCCGTTCGGACTGAGTTCGTATTTCCGTTCGCCCTGAGCCCGTCGAAGGGACAGGGCGAACGGAGTCAAAGACGGCCCTGTTGAATTTCGAGTGGGTACAACGCCCCCCACCCCGTTCGCCCTGAGCAGGGACTGAGCCTGTATTCCCGATCGCCCTGAGCTTGTCGAAGGGAGGCCCGCCCGTCGAAGGGCTAGTGAGCGAAGTCACGTTGCGAGCAAGGCTTCGACAGGTCCTGCCCTGAGCCCACGCAGCCAGGCTTGCCGGTCGGCCACGATCAAGATGAGTACGATGCCCACACACGACCAGATGGCGTAGTCGACGCCCATCCGGCAACGGTCACGATGACCCACCCCACAGCAAGCGGGCACTCTTCATGAAGGCAATTCTCTGGGGTGCTCATACCGCTGCCCTCGCAGCTGATCGTTGGCCTCGCTCCACCCAAAGGCCAATCCTTGACGGTCAGCAGAATCGATATGCACTCATTGCGCTGCGCGTCATCACCTTCCTGCTCGCACTCACCGCCGCACTGGCTTCGCACGCCGCCGAGCCGCTCGCAGAAAGCCCTGGCTGGTACCGCGCGCAGATCGGCCGCATCACCGTCACCGCGCTGTGGGACGGCACGCTCGACATGCCCGTCGACCAGGTGTTCAAGAAGCCCGACCCGGCGCAGCTGAAGGCGCTGCTCGCGCGGCACTACCTCACGCCCGCGATGCCCATGTCGGTGAACGCCTTCGTCATCGACACCGGCCAGCGCATCGTGATGGTCGACACCGGCACCGGCGCGTCAAAGATGTTCGGCGACAAGCTCGGCCACGTGCTCGCCAACCTGCGTGCCTCTGGCTACACGCCCGAGCAGGTCGACGAGATCTACCTCACCCACATGCACACCGACCACGTCGGCGGCCTCACCGTCGATGGCAAGGCCGTGTACCCCAACGCCGTGGTGCGCGCCGACGTGCACGAGGCCGGCCACTACCTCAGCCGCGAGAAGATGGCCGCCTCAAAAGGCGACGCCGAAGACTTCGAAAGCGCGATGGCCATGCTCGACCCGTACGTGAAGAGCGGCCGCTTCAAGCCCTTCGACGGCCGCACCGAGCTCGTCCCCGGCGTGCGTGCCGAACCTGCTGCCGGCCACACGCCCGGCCACAGCATCTACATCGTGCAGAGCGAAGGCGAGAAGCTCATCCTGTGGGGCGACCTGATGCACGTGGCAGCGGTGCAGTTCCCCTTGTCTGCGGCGACGGTGGTGTTCGATGCGATGCCCGCGCTGTCGAAGGCGAATCGCGAGAGGATTTATCGCGAGGCTGCGCGCGAAGGGGCGTGGGTCGCCGCGGCGCATGTGGGGTTTCCGGGGATCGGGAAGTTGCGGGCTGATGGTGAAGGCTATGCGTGGGTTCCGATGCTGCTTGTGCGTGGGCGTTGAGCGCTTCTTTGTAATCACTCGGGGTAACGGCACAAACGATCGCGATTGCCACACGCTCTTACACCGGTCTTCTATCGCGAAGGCTAGTGTTGCCGCGTCTGGGCTAGGCGTGCCGCCGTCGATCCACCCGCTCCCACTTCGGCGTTTCCGGAACGCTAGACATCCTGCACGGCTAACAAAGCGCTCTCAACATCTTTGGGGACTGAATTAAATAACGCTTGAAAAGCGCTTTCGTCAAGGATGGGTGCAGATCTGAGTTGATCTTTTGCAAGGTCATCAGACATATCCAATTCTGTGAAACGCCCATCCAACTTTCGCAGATGCGCATAGCAACCTATATCCACTACGAATGCCTGAAATGTGCCGGCTTGGGATTTGTGAGTTAATGCTGAAGCCGCGTGATGAATGATCCGGTAATCCAAAAGTCGATATATTAAGCTGCGGAAGTTGTCGTTCTGCTGCAGGATCTTCTCCGGCACTAAAAAGGCATTCGTACCTTTTCCCAAGCAGAAGTCTCTGATGACGTAAATGCCACGCATCAACACGTCTTGCTCGCCCCCTTCCGAATCTTGCTTCAATTCCTCAATTCTTTTCTCAAAGTTTGACTTACTCATTAACCTAATATCGTCTTTGCCGATTTTGCCATCGCTTTGTGATCTGACAGTGCCCAGCACTTCAAGAAAGAGGGAAAGTGTATCGCGCGGTACACCACCGCCCGCCATTACAAGTCGATCGAAGCCTTGCCCTTTGAAAAGACTGCTGATGTCTGTTGCTGACATTCCAACCGCCTTTCCAAATTCATTGAAAATACTTCTGTTTTGATCTCTAGTTCGGGCGAAATCTGCGAACGTATAATCAATATTTATTGGTTGATAGTCATGGCGCTCCTGTGCGCCTATAGGCTGACCATCCAGGTCCATATACAGAGCCGAAGCATGCCTCAGCGTGGCCACTTTGAAGTAAAGCGGGAGATCCTTGCAAAGACGATGTATATAGTCGATTACGAACGGCTGATCAGATTTCTTCAAATGATACAGATCGTCAATTTGAAGAAACACTGCGGAAACTGCTGACGAGAGATCAAAGAACTCTCGGACTTGCTCCTTCAATCGCGGAAGCCATATATCCAATTCTTTGAGCTTTTCACTTCGTAGTGAATAGCTTCTCTCAATCTGCTGCTTTTGCTGAGATGTCTCATTCGCTCCAAGTTTGAATTGGGCGAAATCCAACTTCGCACCGATTTCAGCTTCGAGCTTCTGCCCATTTTCTGAAGAATTAGTTGATTTCACGGTTTCATCGTGTATGTCAACTTTTGAGCGGAGTCCTGCCAGTTCTGTTCGAATTTGCTGTATTAATCCTGAATCCGTGACCAACCCCCGTCCGCCGGATTTTCAGTCGCGGTGTGATCGCGAGTATGTCCATCCGTACTTCAATCTCGCCACCTTGCGGCTTGCGCAGGCGTT
>Ga0307508_10000097_pt1 | contig 103662 bp, 101 predicted proteins | sample 9_EM_MG_FD_203089 | JGI IMG/M metagenome (GOLD analysis project Ga0307508, IMG submission 203089) | Populus trichocarpa ectomycorrhiza microbial communities from riparian zone in the Pacific Northwest, United States - 9_EM | ecosystem: Host-associated > Plants > Roots > Unclassified | place... | reverse complement strand
CGCGCGCGGCGCTGGGCCACGACGATCGGGGTGGGCGAGTCAAGGATGGAGGCCATGGCGTGGATTCTGTCTCAGGCCGCGCTCATCAGGCCCGTGCCGCGGGTCGCGAGGCGCCGCAGCGACAGCGTTCGCGCCAGAAAGAGGCCGCTGAAGCTGCCGTAGGCCAGGCTGCACAGCCCGGCGAACGTGGCATCGGTCGCGAGCGCCGGGTGCATGGCCAGGCTCGCGCCGGCGACGTACTTGATGCAGAACAGGCCGACCATCAGCACCAGCGGCAACCAGCTGCCCGGCACGTGCAGGCGACCCGCCTCGGCCGACCAGCGCGCGCCGCGCACCGCGACGAAATGCCGGCCGAAGGCCAGCGCCGCGCCGACGCCCGAGGCCCAGCCGCCGAGCGGGATCGGCGCATGACCGAAGGCGCTGAGCACGCCGCTCATCGACAACGCGATCAGCACCAGCGGCAGGATCGTGACGCGCATCAGCGTGACTTCGCGGTCGCGCGTCTGACCCAGGCCGAGCGCGATCAGCGCGGTGAGCAGGCCCCAGACCCAGACGGGGGTGTGTTGAAGAATGCTGGTGAACATCATGGTGTTTCTCCTTGTTGGCGAGGCGCTCCCTGCGCCGATGGGCGAACTGTCGCGGCTGCTGGCGGCGGTCGCCATCGCGCTGCGACGAAATGGCGCCGCGTGGCGCGAAATGCGGCGTGGCCGCCGCGAGGCGCTGCTGCAAAATGGCCGCATGAGCGCCCGCACGAGTTCCCGCATGAGACGACCTTGGCGCTGGCCCCTCGCGTTGCTGCTGGCCGCCTGCGTCCCGAGCTTCGCGCAGGGGCCGGCGCCCGAGAGCGAGGCACTGGCCGCGCGCTTCCCCGACCCGGCGGTCGCCTACAAGACGCCGGCCTTCGAGCCCGGCCACGACGAGGTCACCAGCAACGCCGAGCTGCACACCGTGGTCCATGCAATCGCGGCCGATGCGGCCAACACCAGCACCGTGAAGCTGATCCAGGCCGGCAGCTCGCAGGCCGGCGTGCCGCTGGAGGCGCTGCATTTCAGCCGGCGCTCGTCCGGCGCGGCGCACCCGGTGGTGCTGCTCATCGGCCAGCAGCACGGCGACGAGCCCGCCGGCAGCGAGGCGCTGCTCGTCATCGCGCACGAGCTGGCGCAGGGCAGCCTGGCCGCGCTGCTCGACCGCATCGATGTCGTGATCCTGCCGCGTGCCAACCCCGACGGCGCGGCCGTGCACAAGCGCGGCACCGCCAGCGGCATCGACATGAACCGCGACCACCTGCTGCTGCGCACGCCCGAGGCCCAGGCGCAGGCGCAGCTGGTGCGCGAGTTCATGCCCGTCGTCGTGGTCGACGCGCACGAGTTCGCGGCGATCGGGCACTACGTCGAGAAGTTCGGCGCGGCACAACGCTTTGATGCGCTGATCCAGTACGCGATGGTCGCGAACCTGCCGCCGCTGCTGACGCGCGCGTCTGAGGAATGGGTGCGCCAGCCGATGCTGCAGGCGCTGAAGGCGCAGGGCCTGAGCAGCGAGTGGTACTACACGAGCTCGAGCGATCCCGCCGACAAGAAGATCTCGATGGGCGGCGTGCACCCCGACACCGGCCGCAACGTGAATGGGCTGCGCAACGCGATCAGCTTCCTGATCGAGACGCGCGGCTCCGACCTGGGCCGCGCGCACCTGCTGCGGCGCGTGCACACGCACGTGATCGCGATCGGCAGCATCCTGAAGAGCGCCGCGGCGCGCGCCGACGACCTGCAGAAGCTGCGCCGCTTCGTCGATGCCGAGGTCGCGGCCCAGGCCTGCCAGGGCCAGACCATCATCGAGGCCGCGGCGACGTCGAGCGAATACACGCTCGCGATGCTGGACCCGCAGACCGGCGCCGACAAGTCGGTCAACGTGGTCTGGGATTCGGCGCTCGCGCTGACGACCACGCTGAAGCGCGCGCGGCCCTGCGGCTACTGGCTGGGCGCGGACCAGACCGACGCCGTGCTGCGCCTGCGCGGCCTCGGCGTGCAGGTGCAGCGCGTCGACGAGGCCGGCGAGATGCGCGGCGAGGCCTACACCGAGACCGCGCGCGAGCTGGGTGCGCGCAGCGATGTACGCGGCAGCATCGCCGATGGCGGCGGCGTGCTGCGCGTCAAGGTCGCGCTCGCGCCGGCGCTGATCGACGCGGTGGCCGGCAGCTACTACGTCGGGCTCGACCAGCCGCTCGCCAACCTGGTGATCGCCGCGATCGAGCCCGACACGCAAAACAGCTTCGTCACGAACCGCATCGTCGACAGCGTGAGCGCCGAGGCGCGCGTGCTGAAGCGGCCGGAGCTGAAGATGAGCACCGTGCCATGAGGCGCATGTAAGAAGTCGGCGCCGGCGTCGACCCATGCAGAAGGTCATCCATGAACACCATCACCGCTTCACCGCCGCCCGAGCGCTTCTACCGCCACCGCCTGCCGGTGCGCGTGATGCACTGGATCAACGTCGTCTGCCTGACCATCCTGCTGATGAGCGGGCTGACGATCTTCAACGCCCACCCGGCGCTCTACTGGGGCCAGGGCTCGAGCTTCGACAAGCCCTGGGTCTCGATCACCGCGGTGCAGGGCCCGAACGGCGTCGTGGGCGTGACGCGCATCGCCGGCCGCCAGTTCACGACCGACGGCGTGCTCGGCAACTCGCGCGTCGGCGACGCGACGACACCGACGCTGCGCGCGTTCCCGTCCTGGGCCACGATCCCCGGCCCGCAGTGGCTGTCGATGGGGCGGCATTGGCACTTCTTCTTCGCGTGGCTGTTCGTGATCAACGGCATCTGCTACGTGCTGTATGCCTTGTTCAGCGGCCACCTGACGCGTGACCTGCTGCCGACCCGCGATGAGCTGCGCGGCATCGGCCGTTCGATCCGCGACCACGTGCTGTTCCGCCACCCGACCGGCGCGGCGGCCAAGCGCTACAACGTGCTGCAAAGCCTGACCTACCTGATCGTGATCTTCGGGCTGCTGCCGCTGGTGATCGTCGCCGGCATGGCGATGTCGCCGCGGCTGGACGCGGTGTTCCCCGGCTGGATCGAGCTGCTCGGCGGGCGGCAGTCGGCGCGCACGCTGCACTTTCTCGCGGCGACGGGGCTGCTGCTGTTCGTGCTGGTGCACCTGTTCGAGGTGCTGATCAGCGGCGCCTGGAACCAGATCCGATCGATGGTCACCGGCTACTACCGCGTGCCGGCCGACAAGGAGACGACATGAGCACGAGCAGCGGCACAGGCAAGAAGCGCCTGATCAAGAGCGGCCACCCGCCCAGCCGCGTGGCGAGCCGGCGCATCGCGCTGCGCGCGGCGCTCGCATCGGTCGGCACGCTGTCGCTCGCCGGCTGCGACCGGCTCTCGCGCAACGAAGGCTTCGTCGACGTGCTCAAGAGCGCAGAGAAGCTGAGCCACTCGGCGCATGGGCTGGTCGCCGGCCGCAAGGCGATGGCGCAGGAGTTCAGCCAGGCCGACATCGCTGCGCACTTCAAGGCCAACGGCACGCTGGTGCCGGCCGATGCCGACTACCACGCGCTGATGCAGGGCGGCTTCAAGGACTGGAAGCTCGAGATCGGCGGCCTCGTCGAGAAGCCGATGGCGTTCTCGCTGACCGAGCTGCGCGCGATGCCGTCGCGCACCCAGATCACGCGCCACGATTGCGTCGAGGGCTGGAGCTCGATCGGCAAATGGAAGGGCGTGCCGGTGAGCCATGTGCTCGAGCAGGTGAAGCCGCTGGCGAGCGCGAAGTACGTGGTGTTCCGCTGTGCCGATTCGATGGACAGCCCGGCCGCCGGCGGCGATTCGAAATACTACGAGAGCGTCGATCTCGACGACGCGTACCACGTGCAGACGGTACTCGCCTACGAGCTCAACGACCAGCCGCTGCCGGTCAACAACGGCGCGCCGCTGCGCGTGCGCATCGAGCGCCAGCTCGGCTACAAGCACGCCAAGTTCCTGATGAAGATCGAGCTGGTCGACAGCTTCGCCAGCATCCGCGACGGCAAGGGCGGCTACTGGGAAGACAACGGCTACGAGTGGTACGCCGGGATCTAGCGGGCTTCGGCCTACTTGGAGAGCGCCGCCGCGGCCTTCTCGATGAGTGAAGCAACCGCCTGCGGCTGAGAAACGTAGACCGCGTGGCTGCCGGGCACTTCAACGACGGTGGACCCGGCCCGCTGCGACATCTGGCGCTGCGCAGGCGGCGGGATCATCTTGTCGTCAGAGGCGACGAGATACCAGCTGGGCTTGGACTTCCACGCCGGCACGGTCACCTCGCCCGCCAGCGCATTGACACCCCACGGGACCTGCGATGCCGCCATGAAACTGGCCTTCGGCTCGCTCACGTCGGCGGCGAATGATGCAGCGAACTTCGTCTGATCGAGCATCAGAAAGCCGTCTTGCGGCGGCAGGATGGGCGGCACCGGGGCGCCAGGCGGCGGGTTCTTGATGAGCGACGAAACGGACTCGCCCTTGTCCGGCGCGAAGGCCGCCACGTAGACCAAGCCCGCCACTTTCGGATCGGTGCCCGCCTCGGTGATGACGACACCGCCGTAAGAGTGGCCCACGAGCAGGCTCTTGCCTGGCTGCGCGGCAATGACCCGCTTGGTGAACGCCACGTCGTCGGCGAGCGACGTCGTCGGGTTCTGGACGATGGCGACGTTGTAGCCGTCCTTCTTCAAGATGTTGTAGACGCCCTCCCAGCCGGAGCCGTCGACGAAGCCGCCGTGGATGAGGACGATCGTGAGAGTCAATGCGTTCATGGTGAGCTCGCTTTCGCAGTTTCCAAGGGAATCTCCTTGTTCGAATGCTTTAGTACTAAAGCATGTGGAAACTATAGAAGGTGATGATTTAGTTGTCAACTATCGTCCGGGTCGCAGCAGCCTCTTTGGCGAAGGCAGGGTCAGGCTGCCCGCAGGGCGGGGCTTGTCATCAAACTGCCACGAAGCGCGGGTTAGGGTGCAGGGCATCCACGCACCCGCGTGACAGGAGACCCGCTTGACCTCGAATGACAACGAACTGATCCGCCGCATCCACGCCGATCTGGCCGACAGCTACGACGAGGAGCTCGAACTCGAGCTCGACGACCGCACCGTCGACGACATCGCCGGTGGCCATGGCCTGCCCGAGGACGACTACAAGGAAGCGCGCCGCCACTACTTCCGCGAGCTGTTCCGGCTGCAGGGCGAGCTCGTCAAGCTGCAGGACTGGGTCGTGGCCAAGCGCCACAAGGTCGTGATCCTGTTCGAGGGCCGCGACGCCGCCGGCAAGGGCGGCGTGATCAAGCGCATCACGCAGCGCCTGAACCCGCGCGTGTGCCGGGTCGCCGCGCTGCCGGCGCCGAACGACCGCGAGCGCACGCAGTGGTACTTCCAGCGCTATGCGGCGCACCTGCCGGCGGCCGGCGAGATGGTGCTGTTCGATCGCAGCTGGTACAACCGCGCCGGCGTCGAGCGCGTGATGGGCTTTTGCGACGACGCGCAGTACGAAGAGTTCTTCCGCTCGGTGCCCGAGTTCGAGAAGATGCTGGTGCGCTCGGGCATCCAGCTGATCAAGTACTGGTTCTCGATCTCCGACGAAGAGCAGCACCTGCGCTTTCTCGGCCGCATCCACGACCCGCTGAAGCAATGGAAGCTGAGCCCGATGGACCTCGAGTCGCGCCGCCGCTGGGAGGAATACACCAAGGCCAAGGAGATCATGCTGGAGCGCACCCACATCCCCGAAGCGCCGTGGTGGGTGGTGCAGGCGGTGGACAAGAAGAAGGCGCGGCTGAACTGCATCCACCACCTGCTGAGCCAGATGCCGTACGAGGAAACCGAGCACACGCCCATCGTGCTGCCCGAGCGCGTGCGGCATGAAGACTACATGCGCCAGCCGGTGCCGGCCGAGATCGTCGTGCCCGAGGTGTACTGAGTCTTGAGCCATTCGTCATTGTTCTGACACGCAGCTGTCACACACCCTCGCGAGCATCGCGGCACAACAACGCTCTCGACAACCACCACCATGACTGCCACCGCTACCGCGGGCGCCGCACTGCCGGCGCACCAAGCGCCCTCATCGTCGCGCCCGCATCTCGACCACAAACCCGGCCCGGTCACCGCCCTCATCTTCGTCGGCCTGCTGGCGATCGGGCTGCTGTTCACCAGCTACAGCCTGGTGAACGACGTCACCGAGGCCGGTGCGCTGACCACGACCTGGGTGCCGTACATCCTGCTCGGCGTTGCGCTGCTGATCGCGCTCGGCTTCGAGTTCGTCAACGGCTTCCACGACACCGCGAACGCGGTCGCGACCGTGATCTACACGCACTCGCTGCCGCCCAACTTTGCGGTCGTGTGGTCGGGCTTCTTCAACTTCCTCGGCGTGCTGCTGTCGAGCGGTGCGGTTGCGTTCGGCATCATCTCGCTGTTGCCGGTCGAGCTGATCCTGCAGGTCGGCTCGGGCGCGGGCTTCGCGATGGTGTTCGCGCTGCTGATCGCCGCGATCCTGTGGAACCTCGGCACCTGGTGGCTGGGGCTGCCGGCCTCGTCCTCGCACACGCTGATCGGCTCGATCATCGGCGTCGGCGTCGCCAACGCGCTGATGCATGGCCGCGACGGCACCAGCGGCGTCGACTGGGCACAAGCCACAAAGATCGGCTACTCGCTGCTGCTGTCGCCGCTGGTCGGCTTCGGCTGTGCCGCGCTGCTGCTGCTCGCGCTGCGTGCGCTGGTCAAGTCTAAGGAGCTGTACGACGAGCCCAAGGGCAACACCCCGCCGCCGTGGTGGATCCGCGGCCTGCTGATCATGACCTGCACCGGCGTGTCGTTCGCGCACGGCTCGAACGACGGGCAAAAAGGCATGGGCCTGATCATGCTGATCCTGATCGGCACGGTGCCGATGGCCTATGCGCTGAACCGCGCGATGCCGGTCGAGCAGATGACGCAGTTCGTCGCGATGGCGCAGGTCACGCAGGCGTCGCTGGCCAAGAGCAGCCCGGTCGCGGCGCCGGCCGACCCGCGCAAGACCTTGTCGGACTACGTGCGCACGCGCCAGCTCACGCCCGAGCTCGTGCCCGCGCTCGCCGCAGTCGCGGGCAGCATCGGCGACCAGATCAAGGCCCACGGCAGCCTCGCCAAGGTGCCGGCCGCGGCGGTGAGCAATGTGCGCAACGACATGTACCTGACGTCCGAGGCGATCCGCTTCCTCGACAAGAACGACGCCGCCAAGTTCGATGCCGACACGAAGAAGAACCTGAAGGCCTTCAAGACCGAGATCGACAACGCGACCAAGTTCATCCCGCTGTGGGTCAAGGTCGCCGTCGCGATCGCGCTCGGGCTGGGTACGATGGTGGGCTGGAAGCGCATCGTCGTCACGGTCGGCGAGAAGATCGGCAAGACCCACCTGACCTACGCGCAGGGCGCATCGGCCGAGCTGGTCGCGATGCTGACGATCGGCGCGGCCGACATCTACGGCTTGCCGGTCTCGACCACGCATGTGCTGTCGTCTGGGGTGGCGGGCACGATGGTGGCGAACAAGTCCGGCCTGCAGTTGTCGACGCTGCGCAACCTGGCGATGGCCTGGGTGCTGACCTTGCCGGTGGCGATGCTGCTGTCCGGGTCGCTGTACTGGTTGTTCACCAAGCTGTTCTGAGCTGCTGCTGTAAGCTTTGCAGGCCCCGGGAGACGAAGGTCTTCGGGGCCTGTTGGCTTTCAGGAGATGTCATGCACGTGGCGGTTCGATCTTTCTTCGTGGCGGCGGGTCTGGTGTTGGCGGCGACCACTTCGTGGGCTGCCGAGCTGGCGTTCAGCCAGGCCGCGTTCGACAAGGCCCTGGCCGACGGCAAGCCCGTCGTCGTCGACTTCGCGGCGAGCTGGTGCCCGACCTGCAAGGAGCAAAAGCCCATCGTGCAAGGCCTGCTGAAGGACCCGAAGCGCCAGTCGCTGACCGTGTTCGTCGCCGACTTCGACAAGGAAGAGGCGCTGAAGCAGCGCCTCAAGGTGACGATGCAAAGCACGCTGGTCGCGTTCAAGGGCGGCAAGGAAGTGGCGCGCTCCACTGGGCAAACGGACAAGACGGAATTGGGAGCGTTACTGGACAAGGCGCTCTGAACTTTCGCGAGGCCCAGCCGCAGTGGACTTCGGCCTCGCCACCTACGCGCTCGGCTACCTCGCCGGCGCGCTGTCCACGCTCTCGCCCTGCGTGCTGCCCTTGCTGCCGATCCTGATCGCGAGCGCGACGGTGCAGCATCGCCTCGGGCCGCTGGCCTTGGCGTCGGGTTTGACGCTGTCATTCGCCGCCGTCGGCCTCTTCATCGCGACGCTGGGCGCGGCTATCGGGCTCGACGCCGGCGTGTTGCGCAAGGGTGCGGCCGTGCTGCTGATCGCGTTCGGCGTGCTGCTGCTCTCGGTGCGCGCGCAAGCACAGTTTGCACAGGCCGCATCCGGCTTGAGCGCGGCCGGCGAGGGCCTGCTCGCGCGCATCACCGGCACCGGCTGGCGTGGGCAATTCGCGGTCGGCCTCGCGCTTGGCGTGGTCTGGAGCCCCTGCGTCGGCCCGACGCTGGGCGCAGCCAGTACGCTCGCGGCCCAGGGCCGCCAATTACCGCAGATCGCGCTGCTGATGCTGCTGTTCGGCCTCGGCGCCGGCACGCCGCTGGTCGCGATCGGCAGCCTGTCGCGCGAGGCGATGCAGCGCTTGCGCGGCCGGCTGCTCGCTGCGGGTCAGCTGGGCAGTGGGTTGCTGGGCGTTGCGTTGCTGTTGATCGGCCTGGCGATCCTGACCGGCTGGGACCGCGGCGTCGAGACCTGGGTCGTCGAGCACTCGCCGGACTGGCTGACCCAACTGACGACGCGGTTCTGAGCGCGCCGCGCCGGCATCAGCGGCGTTTGCTGCCCCCGAGGATCGACCCCAGCACGCCGCGGATGATCTCGCGCCCGACGCTCGAGCCGATGCTGCGCACCGCCGAGCGCGCCGCCGCTTCGGCCAGGCCTTCGTGCTTGCCGCCGCGCGGGCCGGTGCTGCCGAACAGCACGTCCTTCAGCCCACCGAGCAGGCCGCCGTCGGCGCTGGTCGATGCACTGCTCGACGTGCCGGACGACACCCCGCCGGGCAGCCCGACACCGCCGCCCGGTGCCGACGGTGCGCTGGCCGGCGCGGTGCCGGCGCTTGCCAGCGCGCGGCCCTTCAGCTTCTCGTAGGCCGACTCGCGGTCGACCGCTTTCTCGTAGACCCCCGCCACCAGCGACCCCTGGATCAGCGCGGCGCGCTGCTCGGCCGTGATCGGGCCGATCTGGCTGCCGGGCGGGAGCACGAACACGCGTTCGGTCGGGCAGGGCCGGCCTTTGTCGTCGAGCAGGCTCACGAGCGCCTCGCCGACGGCGAGCTCGGTGATCGCGGTTTCGATGTCCAGCCCCGGGTTCGCGCGCATCGTGCTGGCTGCCGCCTTCACCGCCTTCTGGTCGCGCGGCGTGAACGCGCGCAGCGCGTGCTGCACGCGGTTGCCGAGCTGCGCGAGCACGCCGTCGGGCACGTCGAGCGGGTTCTGCGTCGCAAAGTAGACGCCGACGCCCTTGCTGCGCACCAGCCGCACGACCAGCTCGATGCGATCGAGCAGCGCCTTGGGCGCGTCGTCGAACAGCAGGTGGGCCTCGTCGAAGAAGAACACCAGCTTCGGCTTGTCGAGGTCGCCGACCTCGGGCAGCTGCTCGAACAGCTCGGAAAGCATCCACAGCAGGAAGGTCGCGTACAGCTGCGGGCTGTTCATCAGCTGGTCGGCGGCGAGGATGTTGATCACGCCCTTGCCGCTGACCGTCTGCATGAAGTCGGCGATGTTGAGCATCGGCTCGCCGAAGAACTGGCTGCCGCCCTGACTGTCGATCTGCAGGATGCCGCGCTGGATCGCGCCGATGCTGGCGGCGCTGACGTTGCCGTACTCGGTCGTGAACTGGCTCGCGTTGTCGCCCACATGCTGCAGCATCGCGCGCAGGTCTTTCAGGTCGAGCAGCAGCAGGCCGTTGTCGTCGGCGATCTTGAAGACGAGCTGCAGCACGCCTTGCTGCACGTCGTTCAGCGCCAGCATGCGCGACAGCAGCAGCGGGCCCATGTCGCTGACCGTCGCGCGCACCGGGTGGCCCGATTTGCCGTAGACGTCCCACAAGGTCGCGGGGCAGGCGGCCGGCGCGGGTGCGGCGATGCCGCGTTCTTTCAGGATGGCCGCGAGCTTGTCGCCGACCGTGCCGGCTTGCGTGATGCCGGTCAGGTCGCCCTTCACGTCGGCCATGAAGACCGGCACGCCGCGCTGGCTGAAATTCTCGGCCAGGGTCTGCAGCGTGATCGTCTTGCCGGTGCCGGTGGCGCCGGTGATCAGGCCGTGGCGGTTGGCGAGTGCGGGCAGCAGCAGGCACTCGACCGGTTCCTTGCCGGAAACGACGTGCTTGGCGATCAGAATGGGCTCAGCCATGGGTGCTCCGGCGGCGGGGCGCGCGGCCCCAAGTAAAATTGCAGTCTATCGAACCTGGGCTGCGCTTCTGCGGACCCGCGAAAAGACATTCAAGAGGAGCCTCATGGCCGGTCATTCCAAGTGGGCCAACATCCAGCATCGCAAGGGCCGGCAGGACGAAAAGCGCGGCAAGGTCTGGACCCGCGTCATCCGTGAAATCACCGTCGCCGCGCGCCAGGGCGGCGGCGACCTGGCGATGAACCCGCGGCTGCGGCTCGCGGTCGAGAAGGCCAAGGCGGCCAACATGCCGGCCGACACCGTCAAGAAGAACATCGACAAGGCCACCGGCAACCTCGAAGGCGTGAGCTACGAAGAGATCCGCTACGAGGGGTACGGCATCGGCGGTGCCGCGATCATCGTCGACTGCATGACCGACAACCGGGTCCGCACGGTCGCCGAGGTGCGCCACGCGTTCAGCAAGTATGGCGGCAACATGGGCACCGAGGGCTCGGTCGCGTTCCAGTTCAAGCACGTCGGCCAGTTCGTGTTCGCACCCGGCACCAACGAGGACAAGGTCATGGAAGTGGCGCTCGAAGCCGGCGCCGACGACGTGATCACCGACGACGACGGCGCGATCGAGGTGCTGTGCGCGCCGCCGCAGTTCGAGGCCGTGAAGACCGCGCTCGAGGCCGCGGGCCTGAAGCCCGAGGTCGCCGAGGTGACGATGCGTGCCGAGAACACGATCGAGCTGACCGGCGAAGATGCCCAGCGCATGCAGAAGCTGCTCGACGTGATCGAAGAGCTCGACGACACGCAGGCCGTGTTCCACAACGCCGAGCTGTCGGAATGAAAGTCCTCGTCATCGGCAACGGCGGGCGCGAGCACGCGCTGGCCTGGAAGCTCAAGGCCTCACCCAAGGTGCAGACCGTGTTCGTCGCGCCGGGCAACGGCGGCACCGCGGCTGATCCGGCGCTGCAGAACGTGGCCATCACCGACTTCCATGCGCTCGCCGATTTCGTCGAAGCCGAGAAGATCGCGCTGACCGTTGTCGGCCCCGAGGCGGCGCTCGCCGGCGGCGTCGTCGATGTGTTCCGCGCGCGCGGGCTGCGCATTTTCGGGCCGACCCAGGCGGCGGCGCAGCTCGAGAGCTCGAAGGCGTTCGCGAAAGCGTTCATGCAGCGCCACGAGATCCCGACGGCCGCATTCGCCACCTTCAGCGATGCGGCCGCGGCGCATGCGCACGTCGACCAGAACGGCGCGCCGATCGTGATCAAGGCCGACGGCCTGGCGGCGGGCAAGGGCGTCGTCGTCGCGACCACGCTGGCGCAGGCCCACGAAGCCATCGACTGGATGCTGGGCGGTGATGACAACAAGCTCGGCGTCGTCCACAACGACGGTGGCGCGCGCGTCGTGATCGAGCAGTTTCTCGAGGGCGAAGAAGCCAGCTTCATCGTGCTGTGCGACGGCAAGAACGTGGTGCCGCTCGCCACCAGCCAGGACCACAAGCGCCTGCTCGACGACGACGAAGGGCCGAACACCGGCGGCATGGGCGCGTACTCGCCCGCGCCTGTCGTCACGCCGAACGTGCACGCGAAGGTGATGAACGAGATCATCTACCCGACCATCGCCGGCCTCGCGCAAGAGGGCATCGTCTTCACCGGCTTCCTGTACGCCGGGCTGATGATCGACGCCAGCGGCCAGCCGCGCACCGTCGAGTTCAACTGCCGCATGGGCGACCCCGAGACGCAGCCGATCATGATGCGGCTCAAGAGCGACCTGTTCGACGTGCTGATGCACGCCACCGGCGGCACGCTCGATCAGGTCGACCTGCAATGGGACCGCCGCGTCGCGCTCGGCGTCGTGATGGCGGCGAGCGGCTACCCGCTTTCGCCGCGCAAGGGCGACGCGATCACCGGGCTGCCGGCGGATACCGCCGATGCGATGGTGTTCCATGCGGGCACCGCGCCGGTCGACGGCGGCGTGGTCACGTCCGGTGGCCGCGTGCTGTGCGTGACGGCGCTGGGCGATTCGGTCAAGCTCGCGCAGCAGCGCGCCTACGACACGCTGCGCGACATCCGCTTCGACGGCGCGCAGTACCGCCGCGACATCGGCTTTCGCGCCATCAAGCGCTAGAAGGCCGAACCCATGAGCGCCACGAGCACCGAACGCGTCCGCGCGTATTTGCTGGATCTGCAGGCGCGCATCATCGCGGCGATGGAGGCCGAGGACGGCGCGCCGTTCCTGCACGACCAATGGCAGCGCGAGCCCGGCGGCAGGCTCGAAGGCGAAGGCCGCTCGCAGCTGCTCGAAGACGGCCGCGTGATCGAGCGCGGCGGGTGCAACTTCTCGCACGTGTCGGGCAAGACGCTGCCGCCATCGGCCACGCAGCACCGCCCCGAGCTGGCCGGCGCGCCGTTCGAGGCGATGGGCGTGTCGCTGGTGATGCACCCGCGCAACCCCTATGTGCCGACCGTGCACATGAACGTGCGCATGCTCGCCGCGACGCCCGAGGGCAAGCCGCCCGTCACCTGGTTCGGCGGCGGCATGGACCTGACGCCGTACTACGGCTTCGAGGAAGACGCGGCGCACTTCCACCGCGTTAACCGCGACGCGCTCGCGCCCTTCGGCAGCGACCTGTACCCGCGCTTCAAGCAGTGGTGCGACGAGTACTTCTTCCTGAAGCACCGCGACGAGCCGCGCGGCATCGGCGGTGTGTTCTTCGACGACTTTGCCGAGCTGGGCTTCGAGCGCAGCTTCGAGATGCTGCGCGCGGTCGGCGACGCGTTCCTGCCGACCTACCTGACCATCCTGCAGCGCCGCAAGAACATGCCCTTCGGCGAGCGCGAACGCGACTTCCAGGCCTACCGGCGCGGCCGCTATGTCGAGTTCAACCTCGTGTTCGACCGCGGCACGCTGTTCGGCTTGCAATCGGGCGGGCGCACCGAGAGCATCCTGATGTCGATGCCGCCGATCGTGAAGTGGCGCTACGCCTGGCAGCCCGAGGCCGGCACGCCCGAGGCGCGCTTGTACAGCGAGTTCCTGCGCCCGCGCGACTGGGCCGACTGGATGCCGGTTTGAATACCCTGCGGGCCGAGCGCCGGGCCGCTCCCAAGCCGGCCCGCATCCCCGCGGGGGATCGGCGGATGTACTCGTCCGACGAGGGGTCGTCATGACACGTATTGGCATCTTCGGCGGCAGTTTCGACCCGGTCCACAACGCGCATGTCGCGCTGGCGCGGGTCGCGCTGGCCGAGTTGCGCCTCGACGAACTGCTCTGGGTGCCGGCCGGCCAGCCATGGCAGAAGCAGCGCCACCTGACCGCGGCAAAGGATCGCGAGGCGATGGTGCGGCTCGCGATCGCCGGCGAGCCGCGGTTCAAGCTCTCGCGCATCGAGCTCGAGCGCAGCGGCGCGAGCTACACCATCGACACGGTGCGCGAGCTGCATGCCGCGCGGCCCGGTGCGCAGTGGTTCCTGATCATCGGTCAGGATCAGTACGCTGGCTTCCACACCTGGCACGGCTGGCAGGAGCTGCTCGGCCTCGTCACGCTGGCGATCGCCGACCGGCCCGATGCACTGCAGACGGTCGACCCGCAAGTGCGGGCGGCTGCGAGCACCGCGGTGGCGTTGCCGATGATGGACGTGTCGTCCACCGACATCCGCGGCCGCGTGACCCACGGGCAGGGCATTGCTGATCTGGTGCCCGAACCGGTGGCGCGCTATATTGCCCGCCACCACCTTTACAGAGATTGAAACAAGGAGTCCCTGAACGGGAGCTGAATGGACATTCGTAAGCTGCAACGCGTCATCGTCGACGGCCTGGAAGACATGAAGGCACAGAACATCGTGGTCTTCAACACCGAGCATCTGTCGGCCTTGTTCGAGCGCGTGATCATCGCCTCGGGCACGAGCAACCGGCAGACCAAGTCCCTGGCCTCCAGCGTGCGCGAGGCGGTCAAGACGGCCGGCTACCCGGTGCCGCGCACCGAGGGCGAGGGCAATGGCGAATGGATCATCGTCGACTGCGGCGCCGCGGTCGTGCACGTGATGCAGCCGACGATCCGCGACTACTACCACCTCGAAGAGATCTGGGGCGACAAGCCGGTCAACATGAAGCTCGCGAGCGCGACCACACGGCTCGTGAAGGCCGCGGAGCCCGACGTGCCGGCGAAGAAGACCGCCGCGAAGAAGATGGCGGCCAAGAAGGCGCCAGCGAAGGCAGCACCGGCCAAGAAGGTCGCCGCGAAGAAGGCACCGTTGAAGACGGTATCGGCCGGAGCGACCGCAACGCGCAAGGCACCGGCGAAGAAGGCGGCGGCGCCGGCCGGCCGCGTGGTCACGCGCGTGGTCGGCGTCAAGAAGGCGCCAGCCAAGAAGGCCGCCGCGGCGAAGAAAGCCCCCGCGAAGAAGGTCGCCCGCAAGGCATGAAGCTGCTGCTGGTCGCCGTCGGCCAGCGTCAGCCGGGCTGGGCCGACGAGGCCTATGCCGAGTTCGCCAAGCGCTTCCCGCCCGAGATGCGGTTGGAGCTGAAGGCCGTGAAGGCCGAGCCGCGCGGCGCGAAGACGGCCGAGCAGCTGATGGCCGCCGAAGCCGTGCGCATCGAGACGGCGCTGCCGAAGGGCGTGCGCCGCGTCGTGCTCGATGAGCGCGGTGAGCGCGTCACGACGCTTCAGCTCGCCGCGCGCATGACCACCTGGCTGCACGACGGGCGCGATGTCGCGCTGCTGATCGGCGGGCCGGACGGGCTGGCTGCGTCGCTGAAGGCGAGCGCCGATGAGACGCTGCGATTGTCCGAGCTGACCTTGCCGCATGCGTTCGTGCGCGTGCTGCTGGCCGAGGCGCTGTACCGCGCGTGGACCGTGACCGTCAACCACCCGTACCACCGTGAGTGAGCCCGGCTTCAGTTTCATCTACCTCGCGTCGCAAAGCCCGCGCCGCCGGCAGCTGCTGGACCAGATCGGTGTGCGCCACGAGCTGCTGTTGCCGCGCGCCGATGAAGACGCCGAAGCACTCGAAGCCGAACAGCACGGCGAACTGCCGGCCGACTACGTCGAGCGCGTGACCCGCGCGAAGCTGCACGCCGCGCGGGCGCGCCTGACGGCAAGCGGCCTGCCTCCCGCGCCCGTCCTGTGCGCGGACACGACCGTCGCGCTCGGCCGGCGCATCCTCGGCAAACCGGTGGACGCGGCCGATGCGGTCGCGACGCTGTCGCTGTTGTCGGGCCAGACGCACCGCGTGATCACCGCGGTGGCGGTCGGCACCGGCCGACGCGAATCGCTCGCGGTCAGCAGCTCGCATGTCACGTTCGCAGCGATCCCGCGCCGCGAGATCGAGCGCTACGTCGCCGGCGGCGAGCCCTTCGGCAAGGCCGGCGCGTATGCGATCCAGAGCGCGTTCGCGGCCTGGATCGCGCACATCGACGGCAGCCATTCCGGCATCATGGGGCTGCCGCTGTTCGAGACCGCGCAACTGCTTCGAGAGGCCGGTATCAGCGTTTGAGAAGCCACGGCTATCATGGGCCGAACAGCAGCAGAGAGCCCTGATGCAAGACATCCTGATCAACTGGGCCCCGCAGGAGACACGCGTGGCGATCGTCGAGAACGGCGCCGTGCAGGAACTGCACATCGAACGCACGGCCGAGCGCGGCCTGGTCGGCAACATCTACGCCGGCCGCGTCGCCCGCGTGCTGCCCGGCATGCAGTCGGCCTTCATCGACATCGGGCTGGAGCGTGCTGCGTTCCTGCACGTGGCCGATGTGCAGGTCAACGGCGTCACACCGCGCGGTGCCTACGCAGCCGGGTCGCGCGGCGATCATGCCAACGGCGGCGTGCCGCAGGTGCCGATCGAGCGCCTCGTGTTCGAAGGCCAGACGCTGACCGTGCAGGTCATCAAGGACCCGATCGGCACCAAGGGCGCACGGCTCTCGACTCAGATCAGCATCGCCGGGCGCCTGCTGGTGTTCCTGCCGCAGGACGACCACATCGGCATCTCGCAGAAGATCGGTTCGCACGAGCTGCGCGAGCAATTGCGCGCGCGCATGGGCGTGCTTGCGCAACTGCCCGAGGGCTCGGGCCCGACCGGCGGCTTCATCCTGCGCACGAACGCCGAAGAGGCGACCGACGACGAACTCGCGGACGACATCCGCTACCTGCGCAAGACCTGGGCCGCGGTGCGCGAGCGCAGCTTCAAGTCGCCGCCCGGCATGCTCTTGCACCAGGACCTGAACCTGGTCCAGCGCGTGCTGCGCGACCTTGCGCACGACGGCACCCAGGCCGTGCGCATCGACTCGCGCATGCAGTTCGAGCTGCTGCAAAAGTTCGGGCAAGAATTCACGCCGACCGCGGTCGCCAAGCTCGAGCACTACGCCGGTGAGCGGCCGATCTTCGACCTGTTCAACATCGACGAAGAGATCGCGCGCGCACTGACGCGGCGCGTCGATCTCAAATCGGGCGGCTACCTGATCATCGACCAGACCGAGGCACTGACCACGGTCGACGTGAACACCGGTGGCTTCGTCGGCGCGCGCAATTTCGACGACACGATCTTCAAGACCAACCTCGAGGCGGGCCAGGCGATCGCGCGCCAGCTGCGGCTGCGCAACCTCGGCGGCATCATCATCATCGACTTCATCGACATGACGCGCGAGGATCACCAGACCGCCGTGCTGGCCGAGCTGCGCAAGCAGCTGAGCAAAGACCGGACCAAGATCACCGTGAGCGGCTTCACGCAGCTCGGGCTGGTCGAGATGACGCGCAAGCGCACGCGCGAATCCTTGGCCCACATGCTGTGCGAGCCGTGCCCGACCTGCGACGGCAAGGGCCAGGTCAAGACCGCGCGCAGCGTCTGCTACGACATCCTGCGCGAGATCCTGCGCGAGGCGCGGCAGTTCAACCCGAAGGAGTTCCGCGTGATCGCGTCGGCCACCGTCGTCGAGATGCTGCTCGACGAAGAGAGCCCGCATCTGGCCGGCCTGTCGGACTTCATCGGCAAGCCGATCTCGCTGCAGGCCGAGCCGCTCGGCTCGCCCGAGCAGTACGACATCGTGCTGATGTGATGTGAGCGTTTCCGGCCGCGCGGCGCCGCGAGCGCCAGCGCTCAATGTTCGCGCGATGCTGCCGATATCCCTCTGAGCCGCCACTCCCGCGACGGCAACAACGAGTTCAAGCCCGACCATGACGCGCCAGACCAGCAGCCCGATCCACGATGCGGACGGGCATGTCGTGGACCGCGAACTGGGCAGGCTCGAGGCCAGCGTCTACCGCACGCTGTTCGGCACGATCGAAGCCTGCGACGACATCGCGGCGCGTGCCGAAGCGCTCGGGCTGCCCTCGCAGCGCCTGCGCGCACGCCTGCTGGCCAGCGACGTTCGCAGCCGCCTCGGCCACGCCGCCGAGGCGCGGGCCGAACAGCTGAGCTTGTACGAAGCCGCTCAGCCCTGGCCGATGCTGGCCCGGCATGCCGCGACCTACCTGGTGTCGTCGTGCGACCGGCTCGGCCTGCGCGTCGAGGCCATGCGCTGGGCGCAGGCCTCGCTCAGTGGCGCGGCCAAGACCGACACGCCGCCGGCTTGGCACGCCGAAGCGCTGATGGTCGCGGCCTTGTTCTCGGTGAGCCACAACGGCGCCGACTACACCCTGGTCGAGCGGGCCATGGCGGCGGTGCGCGTGGCCTGCGAGCCGGTCATGGTGGCTGCCACCGCAGCCAACTTCGCCGAGGTCACGGCCGAATGCGGCGAGCTCGTGCTCGCCAGCCACTTCGCCGACGAGGCCGAGGCGCTGATGCTGCGTCACCCCGAGGCCACATCGGTGCTGAGCTGGGAATCGGTGGCGCGTGCCCGGCTGGCGTCGTCCGAACTTTCCGCCGCCGAACATGCGATGCGCGAATCGCTGCGACTCGAAGAGCGCTTCGGCTGTTGCGATGTCAACGGCGATCCGTGGCTGACCTATGCCGAGGTGATGCTGGCGCGCGGCGATGCGCCGGGCGCGCTGGCGATGCTCGAACACCCGCGGCGCACCGCGCGCGAGACTTCGGCCTGGACCAATACACGCGACCTGCGCACGCGCGCGCAGGTGTTCGCGGCGCTGCACCGTTGGGAAGAGGCCTACGAGCGGATGGTCCAGTACTCGGCCGCGTACGAACGCACGCGCTCGATCGAGGGCGACCGCGCCGTGCTGGAGTCAAGCGCCGCAGTGGCGATCGACGAGGAACGCCGGCGCTCGGCGCATTTCGAGCGGCTCGCGCTGACCGACCCGCTGACCGGCCTGCCCAACCGCCGCCACGCCGAACGCTGGCTGAGCGACCACGCCGGCGTGGCGATGGGCAGCATCAGCCCTGCCGGCGTCGGGCTCTGCGTGGCGATCGCGGACCTCGATCACTTCAAGCGCATCAACGACACCCATTCGCATGACGCCGGCGACCTGGTGCTGCAGCGCGTCGGCACGGTCCTGCTCGAAGCGTTCGCTGCGAGCGGCAACGACGCCGCGACGCCGATGCTGGCGGCGCGCCTGGGCGGCGAAGAGTTCCTGCTGGCCTGGAGCGGGATCTCGGTCGAGGATGCGCTGCGCAACGGCAATGCGCTGTGCGAGCGCCTGCGCCGGACCTCGTTCACCGACATCGTCGGCGGCATGCCGGTCACCGCAAGCCTGGGCGTGGCCTGCGGTGTGCGGCCGGTGGACCCGAGTGCCTTGCTGCGTGCGGCCGACCAGTGCCTGTACCAGGCCAAGCGGGCCGGCCGCGATCAGGTGATCGGGACCTGCTTGCCCTGAACTTGTCAGCCGGGCTTGACGGCCTCGAGCTCCCACAGGAAATGCGTCAGCCGCCCGCGCAGCTGGCGGTTCAGGCGGCGCAGTTTCTGGCGCGTATTCAGCGGCGCCGAGGTCAGCGAATCGAGGTACACGACCCACTCGGCGCGCCGCGCGTTGAAGTTGCCCTCGAAACCGTAGATCTGCCCGAGCCGGCCGTCGCCGCAGAAGTACTCGTGGGTGTGCTCGGTGATGATGTTGACGTGCGTCGGGTCGACGAACGCCGCCTGGTTCGGGTAGGCCGGCGTCAGCGCATAGAGCCGGCCGCCCGGCGCCAGCACGCGCCAGATCTCGTTCATCAGCACGATGAACGGGAACCAGGTCGAGCGCCCGTCGGTTGTCGAGAGCAGCCGCGGCACGTGCTCGATGAAGTCGAAAGCCGAGACCGAGCCGAAGTGGTTGTCGGGGTACGGGATCGGGTCGAGCACGACGTTGGCGCAGCGGAACTCGGCCTGCGGCGTCGATTCGAGCGGGCGGATGTCGACGCCGCACAGCTCGCGGCGGCCGTAGGGGTTGCGCGGCGTCAGGCCGCAGCCGAGGTCTAAGTGGCGGTCGGGCGGGGTCGTCATGGTGCGATTCTGGACGCGATCATCGCGCGATACCGGTGGCAGTAGGAAAGCGCGGCGCGATGCCCTGTGCGCGCAGCGTGCGGCGCAGGTCGCGCGTATGCCAGCGCCAGCGCCAGCGCTTGAACGGGCTCTTCGCTTCGTCCCACAGCAGCGCGGCGAAGCGCCACGCCGCGCGCTCGCGCAGCGCCGGCGTCCAGCCATTCAAGAGCGCGGTGGCGACGAGGTGGCGCAGCGCGCGCTCGTTGGTCTCGCGTACGTGCTCGAAGCGCGCGCCGGGGTGCCGCTCGCGCATCAGCCGGCGGTTGCGGCGCATCAGCGTTTTTTGTGCCGAGCCCATCGCCGAGAAGGTGGCGCTGCCGATGTGGGCGACGAACACGTCCTCGGCGACGACCTGCTTGCGGCCGATCGCGCGCAGGCGCAGGCTGAAGTCGAAGTCCTCGAAGTAGCCGAGGCCGAAGCTCGTGTCCAGGCCGCCGAGCTGGTGCCAGACGCTGCGCTGGATCGCGACGCAGAAGAAGTCGGTGCGGTAGCTCGGCGTGAACAGCCCGGTCGGCGTGCGCATCGCTCTGGCGCCGACCTCGATCGCGTCGCCGAGCGGTATGTCGGGCAGCGGCAGGCGCTGGCTGTTGCCGGCCGCGTTGGTGACCGGGCCGAGCATCGCGACCTTGGCCGGTACGCTGGCCAGCGCGGCCAGCAGCGCGTCGAGCGCGCCGGGCGGGAACAGCGTGTCGCTGTTGACCAGGCAGACCCACTCGCCCGCAGCGACGCCGACGCCGACGTTCATGCCGCCGGCAAAGCCGAGGTTGCGCGGCAGCGGCAGGTAGTGCGCGCGCGGGTGCTCGGCGGCCCAGGCCGCGCACTGTGCAGCCGAGTCGTCGGACGAGCCGTTGTCGACCAGGATCAGCTCGACGCGGGGGTGGGCGAGCGCATCGCCCAGCGTCGCCAGGCAAGGGCCGGTCGTCGCGTCGAAGCGCTTGTACGACAGCACCACAAGTGACAGTGTCAGGGCCTCGCTCATCGCATCGCTCCGAGCCGGCGGCGCCAGCGTTTGAAGTGGCGGCCCAGGATCGACGCGGTCGAGCGCGTGCCGGGCGCGTCGAGCTCGAACTCCCAGTTCGACTGATAGACCGCGCCGAGGAATTGCTGCGCCAAGGTCTGCGGCGTCTCGCCCTGGCGCTTCAGCGCGAAGTACTGCCACTCGTGGTGGTAGACGCGGAACAGCGGTTCGATCGCATCGATCGGAATGCTGCGGTAGGCGAGCAGCGCCTCGCCGTACCAGCGGATCTCGGCCGGCGCGGCGGCTATCGCATCCCACAGCGTCCAGCCGCGCGGCGCGAGGTAGCGCTCGTGCAGGTCGTGCCAGACGCGCGCCGACCAGATCGTCGGCGTCGGGCCGAAATCGAGGTCGGGGCCGACGCGGCCGAGCAGCGCTTTCACGCGCTCGCTGTCTTCGCGAAAGTGCCTGAACACGTCGGCGTGGCCGCGGTTCAACGCGAGCTGCATCAGCTCGCGCGATTGGTGCATCAGCGTGTACGGGTGGCCGGCGGGGGTGATGAAGTCGCTCAGATAAAGGTCGCGCAGGACCACGGTGTCCGAGTCCATGCACAGCCAGCTCTCGCAGCCGAGCAGGCGCCACGCATCGGCCTTGACGACCTGCTGGCGGTGGTTGCCGGGTGTTGCGCGGTAGCGCGCCAGCAGGTCGAGCGCAGCGGCTTGCGGGTGGCTGCGGACCACGTCTTCATCGCTGACCAGCAGCACCGCATGGCCGGCAGCGATCTCGCCGAAGAGTGCGAGGTCGGCCTCGGGAACGGCGATCACGACCGGCAGGCGCTCGGGGTTGTGGCGTGAGATCGAGTCGAGCAACCGCTTCACGCGCAGCGCATCGGCCCGGTATGACTTGCACAGCAGCACGAACGCGTCAGCCATGGTGGTCTACCGCCTGAAGAATGCGTTGCACCGCTGCGGCTACCGTCACCGGCGGTATGGTCACATCAGGCAAAGGCCCAGCACGCCAGCGCTCGACCACCGCCTCGAGCGCGCGCTCGACCGCGGCCGGGTCGGTGGCCGGCGCGACCGAGCCGCCATGCTCGAGCACCAGCGCGTCGAGCTGCGGGTTCAGGTGCGTCAGCGCCAGCACCGGGCGACGCGCCCAGAAGTATTCGTAGAGCTTGGACGGGATGTACTCGGCGCAGTCGGTGATCGTGCCGTGCAGCATCAGCAGCACGTCCATCTGCTGCATGCGCTGCATCACGCGGGCTCGGCCCGACAAGCCGGTCTGCGGGTCGAACTCGAGGCGCCCGATGCAGTCGACGACATCGCCAAGCACGAGCGATTCGCGCAGCTGCGCGGCGGCCGGGTCGAGCGCGCTGCCGTAGACCTCGAGGCGCAGCACGTCGCGCAATTCGGGTCGGCGCACCAGCAGCGCGGCCAGCGCCTGCAGCGTGGGGCCGAGGCTGCGCGTTTCAGACAGCGACCCGAAGTGCCCGAGCACGAAGCGCGCGCCGCGTGCATAGGCCGTGTGCATGACCGGCGGCTCGGCGCCGGGGAACACGACGAGGCCGCGGCCATCGAGTTCGGGGTGGCGGCGGCGTGCGGCCGCGAGCGCACCATCGGTGAACCACCACGCAAGGTCGGCGTCGCGGCAGATGCGGCCTTCGAGGCGCGCGAAGCAGCGCTCCTGGCGCGTCACGACGGGCCGGCCGGGCACGAGCATCGGGTCGTGGATCTCGGCGATCCAGCGGCAGCCGGTGAGCCGCTTCAGCCACCAGCCGGCGAGGTGCGCAGAGAACACGCCGCCGGTGCTGTAGACCAGGTCGACCTCGCCGCGCCGCAGCAGCGCCGCGCCGCGCACCGTGGCCGGCAGCGCCCACGACCACTGGCTGCGCAGCCCGGTGAGCAGGCGCTCCAGCACGATGAACGGGGCGAGCACGGTGCTCGCGAGCAGCATCGTGGCGCGGTATGCGAGGCCGCGTTCCCAGCGCCGCGCGAGCAGGTGGCGCAGGTCGAAGCGCAGCCCGGCCGGCCCCCAGGGCAGCAGCTGTTCGTGGCGAAAGCGCGTGTCGCGCGCGCCCATCACGCCGCTGAGCACGACGGGCGTCACGCCGGCGGCGAGCAGGTGCGGCATCTTGTCGGTGATGGTCACGCTCTCGGCCCGTCCGTCGACATTGAAGGCGTGCGACAGGATCAGCCAGCGACGCGGGCCTGGTGCCATCGCAGTGGCGGCCATCACGGCGCGGCGCTGCCGATGGGGAACACGGCCGGCTTGAACTTCAGCGCCAGGTGCGCCCGCAACCTGGCCTTCGCGAGGCGGGCGCGATCGTCGGCGTCGAGCGCGCGGCCGGCGAGGGCGGTCTCGAGCTCCACCGGCTCGCCGCGGTGCAGGCAGATCTGATCGAAGTCGCGCTGGCTGATGCCCCATTTGTGCAGGAACTGCAGACGCCCGTCGTTCTTCACGATGCGCTGCGTCGAGACGCAGGCGAAGTGGTAGACGAAGCTGTCGCCCAGGCCGATGAAGGTGCGGCAGCCGGCGTGCCAGAGCTTCATCGACAGGTCGTTGTCGCTGCTCATGCCGGGCGACAGCTCGGTGCTGTAGCCGCCGACCTCGGCCCACATCCAGCGCGGCAGCAGCGTCGGCGGCCAGGTCGAGCCCAGCCAGTGCCCGCGCTTCAGGCCGGGCAGGGCGCGGATCAGCTCAGCCTCGCGGAAGGTGGCCGGGTCGCGCCCGAAGTCGCCGGCGACCGAGCAGCGGTTGCCGCCGGCGCCGGGCTCGATCATCGTCGACGAGATCATGAAGCGCTCGCCCTCGAGGCGCTGCGCGACCTCGAGCAGGCGCGCGTCCCAGCCCGGCAGCACGGCCATGTCGTCGTTCAGGTACAGCAGATAGGGCCGGGTCGCGAGCGCGGCGACGCGGTTCACCGCGAAGCAGATGCCGATGTTGCCGGGGCTCGCGGTGTGCGCCAGCCCTTCGCGCCGGACCCATTCGAGCGTGCCGTCGGAGCCGTCGTTCACGTGGACGAGGATCTCGTGCGCGTGCGCCGAATGGCGGCGGATCGTGTCGACCGCGAGCTGCAGGAACGGCAGGTTGTTCCAGGTGGGGATGATGATCGAGAACATCGGCGCGGCGTCGTCGTCAGGCTTTCGGCGGGCGCGGCAGCCGGCCCATCAGGTAGAACTCGTCGTTCGGCCGCATCGAGGTGACGTTGGCCATGCGGTTCGACAGGCCGAACAGCGCGGTGATGCCGGCGATGTCCCAGGCGTCTTCGTCGCTGAAGCCGTGTTCGTGCAGCGCGGCGAAGTCGTCTTCGACCAGCGCGTACGACGCGTTGCAGACCTTCATCGCGAAGCCCAGCATCGCCTTCTGGCGCGGCGTGATGTCGGCCTTCAGGTAATTCGTCGCGAGCTGGTCGGCGAGCTGCGGCGCCTTCTCGTAGATGCGCAGCAGCGCGCCGTGCGCGACCACGCAATACAGGCAGCCGTTCGCGCCGCTGGTCGCGACGATGATCATTTCCTTCTCGCCTTTGGACAGACCCGACGCGCGCAGCAGCAGCGCGTCGTGGTACGCGAAGAACGCGCGGAACTCGTCGGGCCGGTGCGCGAGCGTGAGGAACACGTTCGGCACGAAGCCGGCCTTCTCTTGCACCTCGACGATCTTCTGGCGGATGTCCTCGGGCAGGTTCTCGAGCGCAGGCACGGGGAAGCGGCTGATGGGTTTGTCCATGAATCAGCTCCTGAATTGCAGCGCGTGCAGCCGCGCATAAAGCCCACCGTGGGCGATCAGCTCCTGGTGCGTGCCCTGCTCGACCACGCGCCCGGCCTCGATTGCGACGATGCGGTCGGCGTGCTCGATGGTCGAGAGCCGGTGCGCGATCACGATGCTGGTGCGGCCCGTCATCAGCGTCTCGAGCGCCTGCTGCACGAGGCGCTCGGACTCGGAGTCCAGCGCCGAGGTCGCCTCGTCGAGGATCAGGATCGGCGCATCTTTGTAGATCGCGCGTGCGATCGCCATGCGCTGGCGCTGGCCGCCGGAAAGCTGCGTGCCGTTGTGGCCGATGATGGTCTCGAGGCCGCGCGGCAGACTGGCCGCGAACTCGGTCAGGTTGGCCGCGGCCAGCGCCGCGCGGACGCGATCGTTGTCGAGCGCGTTGCCGAAGCAGACATTGGCCGCGACCGTGTCGTTGAACAGCACCACGTCCTGGCTGACGAGCGCGAACTGCTCGCGCAGCGCGTGCAGGTCCCATTGCGGCAAGGGCACGCCATCGAGCGCGACGCTGCCCGAGCTCGGGTCGAGAAAGCGCGGCAGCAGGTTCACCAGCGTGCTCTTGCCGGCACCGGACGGGCCGACGATCGCGATGGTCTCGCCGGCGTGGATCTCGAGGTCGATGCCGTCGAGTGCCGCGGCCTCGCCGGCGTCGCTGAAGCGCAGGCTCAGGCCGTGCAGCGCGATCTCGCCGCGCGCGCGTGGCACCGCGTAGCCGCCGCCCGATTCGCGCGGCGCGTGCGCGATCAGCTCCACGCCGCGCTCGAGCGACGCCAGGCCGCGCGTGATCGCGGCCGACACATCAGTGAGCCGGCGCACCGGCGTGGCCACCGCGAGCGCCGCCGTGATGAAGGCGACGAACTCGCCCGCCGTCGTCGCGCCGCTGCTGCGCTGCCACAGCGCCATACCGATCACCGCGGCGAGCGCGGTCGCGGTGAGGAGCTGCGTGACTGGCGTGAGCGTGGCAGCGGCCACGCCGCCCTTCATGAACCAGCGGCGCAAGGTGCGGCTCGCCAGCTCGAAGCGGTCGTGCTGCGCTTGTTGCGCGCCGTGCAGGCGCACCATGCGCCAGGCCATCACGTTCTCTTCGACGATGTAGCCGATGCCGTCGACCGCGAGCTGCGATTCCTTCGTGATGCGGCGCATGCGCCGGCTGAACACCCGCGTCGCGTAGCCGACCGCGGGCGCCAGCGCGGCAATCAGCAAGGTCAAGCGCCAGTTCATCCAGAGCAGCGTGCCGAACAGCGCGAGCGCGGTGAAGGTGTCTTTCAGGATCGTCTGCGCCGCGGCGACGAGCACGCCCACGCCGTTGACCACCTCATACACGACGGTGTTGACGAGGCTGCTGGCCGAGCGCGTGCGAAACAGGTCGGGCGTGGCATCGAGGATGCGCGTGAACAAGCGCTCGCGCAGCCGCAGTGTTGCGCTCTGTGCGGCCCACGACAGTGCGTAGTCGACGACGAAGCCGGCCACGCCGCGCACCGCGAACAGCACGATCAGGATCACCGGCACCGCCCACAGCGGCGGGTGCGGCAGCTCGGCCAGGCGCGCGATCGGCAGGGCCTTGAAGTTGCCGTCGACGAGCACCGCCATCAGCCAGGTGACGCCCGATTCGCACAAGGCCGCGAGCGCCGCGCCGACCATGCCCACTGCGAACGCCCATTGCGTGCCCGCGAAATACGGAGCGAGCATGCGCAGCTGGTTCGACACGGGAGTTTGGGCCATGGGCCGGCATTATCGGGGTGCCTACAATCCGCCACCCGCAGCATTTCCGGTTGAATGAGCACCCCCCGTCTTTCGGTCATCCTGATCACGCACAACGAGGTCGGCAATATCGCAGCCTGCCTGGCATCGGTCGCCTTCGCCGACGAGTGGATCGTCGTCGATTCGGGCAGCGTCGACGGCACGGTCGAGGTCGCGCGCCGCATGGGGGCGACTGTCGTCGTCACGCGCGACTGGCCCGGTTTCGGCGAGCAGAAGAACCGCGCGCTCGCGCTGGCCACCGGCACCTTCGTGTTCAGCATCGACGCCGACGAGCGCGTGACGCCGGCGCTCGCGGCCAGCATCCAGCAGGTTTTGGCGAGCGACACGGCCGATGCCGGTTACGAGCTCTCACGCCTTTCGAACTTCTGCGGCCAGTGGATGCGCCACGGCGACTGGTACCCTGACCGGGTGTTGCGTCTGTTCAAGCGCGGGGGCGGTCATTTCTCGAGCGATCAGGTGCACGAGCGCCTGATCGTCGAGGGTCGCATCGGGCGCTTGAGCGGCGAGCTGGAGCACCACAGCATGCCGACACTTGAGGGCGCGCTCGACAAGTTGAACCGCTACAGTTCGGGCCGCGCCGCCGACAAGGTGGCCGAGGGCGACCGTGGCGGGCTGGGGCGGGCGCTGTCGCACGGGGTGTGGGCGTTCGTGCGCTGCTATATCCTGCACCGCGGTTTTTTGGATGGGCAACTCGGCTTCGTGCTCGCCGTCTATGTGGCCGAGAACACCTACTACCGCTATCTGAAGATGGGCTTGCTCGCGCAGCCCCGTTGAACCAACGCGCGAAATCAGGATCACGCACCCTCATGCTCAATAGACGATCGCTTTCCTCCCTGGCCGCCACGCTGCTGGTGGCGCTCGCGCTGCCGGCGCAGGCCCAGTTCCGGGTCGAGATCTCGGGCGTCGGCGCAACCCAGCTGCCGATCGCGATTGCAAAGTTTCGTGACGAGGAGAAGGCGACGCCGTCGCTCTCGATCTCGGCCATCGTGCGCGCCGACCTCGAGCGCAGCGGCCAGTTCCGCAGCGTCGACGCGCCCGGCGCGCTCGACGAAAACAGCGCGCCGGTGTTCACCGACTGGCGCAGCCGCGCCGCCGACGCGCTCGCCGCCGGCTCGATCACGCGGCTCGCCGATGGCCGCTTCGATGTGCGCTTCAAGCTCTGGGACGTCGTCAAGGGCACGGTGCTCGCAGGCCAGAGCACGGCCGTCGAGGCCGGCGACCTGCGGCTCGCGGCGCACCGCATCGCCGACACGATCTACGAGAAGCTCACCGGCAACAAGGGCGTGTTCTCGACCCGCATCGCCTACGTGACCAAGGGCGGCGGGCGCTACACCGTGCGTGTGGCCGATGCCGATGGCGAAGGCGGGCAGGTCGCGCTGACGAGCGCCGAGCCCATCATCTCGCCGGCCTGGTCGCCCGACGGCAAGCAGTTGGCCTATGTGTCGTTCGAGCGCCAGAAGGCGGTCGTCTACACGCAGGACACCGCCAGCGGCGCGCGCCGCGAGATCGCCAACTTCCGCGGCTCGAACAGCGCGCCGGCCTGGTCGCCGGACGGCCAGACGCTGGCCGTCACGCTGTCGCGCGACACCGGCTCGCAGATCTTCCTGGTCGACCGCAACGGCGCCATCGTGCGCAAGCTCACCAGCAGCAACTCGATCGACACCGAGGCGACCTTCGCGCCCGACGGCCGCAGCCTGTACTTCGTCAGCGACCGCGGCGGCGGCCCGCAGATCTACCGCGTCTCGCTGAACGGCGGCAACGCCGAGCGCGTGACCTTCGGCGGCAACTACAACATCAGCCCATCGATCAGCCCCGACGGCCGCACGCTGGCCTACATCTCGCGCGTAGGCGGCGCGTTCCGGCTGCACACGCTCGATCTGGGTGCCAGCAACGCGCAGCCGGTCGCGCTGACCGACACCAGCGACGACGAGCACCCGAGCTTTGCGCCGAACGGCCGGCTCATCATCTACGCCTCGCGCGCCGAGCGCCGCGACGTGTTGATGACGACCACGCTCGATGGCAAGATCAAGGCCAGACTGTTGTCGACCACGGCGGATGTGCGCGAGCCGTCCTGGGGGCCGTACGGACGCTAGCCTGTGCCCCGCCTGTCTGCCTGACCCATTGAATTTGACCAACGAAGAGGAACGACCGATGAATCTCACTCACTCACTTCTTTCGACGCGCAGCGCGATGTTCGCGGTGTTCACCGCGGCGCTGCTGGCCGGCTGCTCGAGCGTCAAGCTCGACGACGTGCCGGTCGAGACCCGCACCCCGACCGCGGCGGGCGCCGGCGCGGGTGCGGGCGCCGCGGGTACGGGCCAGAGCCGCGTCGAGCCGGTCGACCTGACCAAGGGTGCGGGCAACGCGGGCGGCTCCGGCCGCGTCATCTACTTCGACTTCGACAGCTATGTCGTGAAGGACGAGTACCGCGGCGTCATCGACAGCTACGCGAAGGCGCTCGCCGCCGATCGCAAGAAGCACCTCTCGGTCGAAGGCCACACCGACGAGCGCGGCGGCCGCGAGTACAACCTCGCGCTCGGCCAGAAGCGCGCCGAGGCGGTCGCCAAGTCGCTCGCGCTGCTGGGCGCGGGCGACGCGCAGGTCGAGGCCGTGAGCTTCGGCAAAGAGCGTCCGGCAGTGCAGGGCAGCGACGAAGCGGCGTGGGCCAAGAACCGCCGTGCCGAGCTGAACTACCGGTGAAGCGCGTCGTGCTGACCCTGGGCTCGCGCGCATCGCGCATCGCCGCGGCCCTTTGCCTGGGCACGGCGCTGTTCGCGCCGGTCGCGCACGCCGGTCTCTTCGACGACGACGAAGCGCGCCGCGCGATCCTCGACATCCGCCAGAAGATCGATCAGGGCGCCGAGCGCCAGAAGGCCGGCCAGGCCGAGCTCACCGAGCAGATCAACCAGCTCAGGCGCAGCCTGCTCGACCTGAACGGCCAGCTCGAGCAGATGCGCGGCGACAACGCCAGGCTGCGCGGCCAGAACGAAGAGCTGGCGCGCGCGGTGGCCGATATGCAGCGCACCCAGAAGGACCTGCAAAGCGGCGTGGACGACCGCATGCGCAAGTTCGAGCCGCAGAAGGTCAGCCTCGACGGCCGCGAGTTCACCGTCGAGCCCGACGAAAAGCGCCAGTACGACGAGGCGATGGAGCTGCTGCGCAAGAGCGACTTCGCAGGTACCGCGAACGCGCTGACGGCCTTCCGCAAGCGCTACCCGACCAGCGGCTACAGCGAATCGGTGCTGTTCTGGCTCGGCAACGCGCTGTATGGCAGCCGCCAGTACAAGGACGCGATCACGTCGTTCCGCTCGCTCGTCAGCGGCTCGCCCGACAGCGCGAAAGCGCCCGAGGCCCTGCTCGCGATCGCGAACTGCCAGGCCGAGCTGAAGGACGTCAAGACCGCGCGCCGCACCATCGACGAGCTGCTCAAGACCTACCCGAAATCCGAGGCCGCGCAGGCCGGCCGGGAGCGCCTCGCGTCGCTGAAGTAGCCCCGCCGCAACGCAGTGCCCGTGAGGGCGCTGCGTAAAATGCCGGCATGCAAGAAATCGACATGAACGCGGTGGCCATGCTGGTGCTGTGGGCCACGTTCGGCCTGTCCGTGGTGTTCGGCGCGATCACGCAGCGCACCCACTTCTGCACGATGGGCGCCGTGGCCGACATCGTCAACATGGGCGACTGGACGCGCATGCGCATGTGGGTCATGGCGATGGGCGTGGCCATGATCGGCTTCAACCTGATGGTCGCGATCGGCTGGCTCGATGCGGGCAAGAGCATCTACGGCGGGCCGCGCTTCGTGTGGCTGTCGGCGCTCGTCGGCGGCGCGATGTTCGGCTTCGGCATGGTGCTGGCGTCGGGCTGCGGCAGCAAGACGCTGGTGCGCATCGGCGGCGGCAACCTCAAGTCGCTGGTCGTGTTCATCGCGCTCGGCGTCAGCGCGTTCGCGACGCTGAAGGGCATCACCGCGGTCGCGCGCGTGGCCACGGTGGACAACGTCGCGGTCACGTTCGCAACCGGGCAAGACCTGCCGTCGCTGCTGAGCGCCGGCACCGGCGTCGCGAAGACCACGCTGGCCGCCGCGCTGGGCCTGTCGCTCGGCGGCGCGCTCGTGCTGTGGGCGCTCGCGCGTGCCGAAGGCCGCAGTGCCGACAACCTGCTCGCCGGCTTCGGCGTCGGGGCCGTGATCATCGGCGTGTGGTGGGTGTCGGGCCGCCTGGGCTATGTCGCCGAAGACCCGAGCACGTTGCAAGAGGCGTTCGCGGCGACCAACTCGCGGCGCATGGAGTCGCTCAGCTTCGTCGCGCCGGTGGCGTACACGCTGGACTGGCTGATGTTCTTCAGCGACAAGGCCAAGCTGCTCACCGTCGGCATCGTCAGCGTGGTCGGCGTCGTCGTCGGTTCGGCGGTGTATGCGGTGGCCAGCAAGCGCTTTCGCTGGGAAGGCTTTCGCGACGCGCAGGACACCGGCAATCACCTGATCGGCGCGCTGCTGATGGGCGTCGGCGGCGTCACCGCACTGGGCTGCACGATCGGCCAAGGGCTGTCGGGCCTGTCGACGCTCAGCCTCACGAGCTTCGTCGCGGTCGCGGCAATCATCGCCGGCGCGGTCGCTGCATTGCGCTTCCAGGGCTGGCGCATCGAGCGTGCGATTTGATGCTCGAGGCGGCCGACCTCGAGCGCCGCTTCGGCGGCTTGCGGCGCCTGTATGGCGACGCTGGCTACGCGCGCATCCGCGCCGCGCGCTTCGCGATCGTCGGCGTCGGCGGCGTCGGTTCGTGGTGCGCCGAAGCGCTGGCACGCAGCGGCGTCGCGGGCCTCACGCTGATCGATCTGGACCACGTCAGCGAGTCCAACATCAACCGCCAGGTCCAGGCCACCAGCGCGACCCTCGGGCAGGCCAAGGTGCAGGCGCTGCGCGAGCGCATCCACACCATCCACCCGGGCTGCGAGGTGACGTGCATCGAAGAATTCGTCGACGAGAGCAACTGGCCGGCGCTGTTGTCGCCGCCGCGCGTCGATGGCGTGATCGATGCCTGCGATCAGGGGCGCGCGAAGCTCGTCATCGCTGCGTGGGCGCTGAGCACGCGCAGCCTGTTGGTGATCGCCGGTGCGGCCGGCGGCAAGCGCCAGCCGCACGCGGTGCAGGTCGACGACCTCGGCCTCGTCACGCACGACCCGCTGCTGGCCTCGCTGCGGCAGCGCCTGCGCAAGCAGCACGGTGCGGCACGCAGCGGCAAGATCGGTGTTCGCTGCGTGTTCTCGCGCGAGGCGGTGACGGCACCGGGCGAGGTGTGCGAGATCGATGGCAGCACCGTGGACCCGAGCGGCGATGGCAGCCTCAATTGCCACGGCTACGGCTCGAGCGTGAGCGTGACCGCCACGTTCGGCATGGTGGCCGCCAGTCTTGCGCTAGAATCTGCGGCAGCGCTGAAATGACCGGACATAAAGCCAGCTATAATTGAAGGCTTGCCGGGTTGTTAGCTCAGTTGGTAGAGCAGTAGACTTTTAATCTATTGGTCGTGGGTTCGAGCCCCGCACAACCCACCAGTTGAACGGACACGGCAGAACGGCGCAGCGGTACAGATTTTTGAAGAATGTGGGGCTCTTAGCTCAGTTGGTAGAGCAGCGGACTCTTAATCCGTAGGTCGAGTGTTCGAGTCACTCAGGGCCCACCAGAGGTGAAACAGACCCGCCAGCAGGCTTCAGCCGCTGGCGGGTTTTGTCTTTGGTAGGCGGATAGCAGGTGGCTTCCGTTGCGGCGAGAAGCTCTCGTTCGAGGAGTACCTGCAGACTCAAGTCGGCACTCGAGAAGGTCACGCATCCTCTCGTGTCGCGTGCATCAGGATCGGCAAGGCCGCGAGGATCGGGGGCACCACGAAGCACCACATGCTGACCTGGCTGTACAAGATGGCGCCGCCCGCACAGCCCAGCGCAAATCCGGCGACGTTCGCAGCCATCTTTGACATGCGCGCTTTGGCTGTTGCCTTGGCTTCGGGCGCGAGGCCGCGGATCAGATCGGCGATGTCGATCATGATCTGCGTCGTGGTGCCGGTCATGAGCGTGGTCGGTGGCGCACTGGCAAGATGGATGCGCGACGCTGCGTTCTGAATGGCCATGGCGGCGACGAGCACCATGCCCGTCAGAATGGTCGCGAGGTCATCGCCTTTTCCGCCAGCCCCTGTCCGGATCGCCATCACGGCGCCCAAGATTAGCAACAAGACTTGCAAGGTCAACATCGTGCGAAGAATCGGCAGCCCGAGTTTGGGCAGCGATTGAGCGCAGATGCGAGTCGCGATGATGACGACACAAAAGACAGGCAGCGCCAGCAGCTTGGCCAATGCGCCAGAACTGCCCAGGACGAGCGCGGCCCCGAGCGTGACGAAGTTGCCCGTGACGTGTGCCGTGAACAGGCCTTGCAAAGCCAGGAAGCCTGCCGTATCGACATATCCGGCGTTGAGGCTCAGCCAGACGGGGACCGTGAGTTTCATTGGCCTCTTCTACGCCGTGAGATAGATGCCGTTCATTCGGCTGGGGTGGAGACGGAAAGACCGGTGCCCATGGTCACACAGCCCAGCACGCGCAGCCGAGCGCGCCCCAGAAGCTCTTCAGGTCAGCGATCGGCAACGGGCTCCCCCACGCGCTGGCGTGAGCGTGGCCGTGCACATTGCAGTCGTTCGCGCAGGCACAGGCTGCGGCCGCCTGGCGCAGCGTGGCCTGGAGCGGCTTGCCCTCGGCCTGGCCCCAAGCACCGTAGCCGCCGAAGCGTCGCACCGGCGACCAGTCGGGCATCGCGGGCGGTGGGGCGCCCTCGTCGTTCGACTTGAACGGCCCGGTGGCCCACACCAACTTGCCGCCGACGATGGTCAACAGTGCAGTCGTGCCGGCGATCTCCGATTCGGGGCACGCGAACAGGTCGCGATCGGGCACCATCAAATCGGCGAACTGGCCGACCTCGATGCGGCCCTTCTTGCCGACTTCGTTGGAGAACCAGGTCACGTTCTCGGTCCACATGCGCAGCGCCGTCTCGCGATCCAGGCAATGGGCCTGTGGGTAGAGCTGCAGGCCGCCAACCGTCTTGCCGGTGATCAGCCATGACAGCGAGACCCACGGGTTGTACGAAGACACCCGGGTCGCATCGGTACCCGCCGAGACCTTCACGCCCTGTTCGATGATGCGCTTGACCGGCGGCGTGGTTGCGCCTGCGGCAGCGCCATAGCGCTCGACGAAGTACTCGCCCTGATAAGCCATGCGATGCTGCACCGCGATGCCTCCGCCAAGCGCGGCGATGCGGTCGATCGACTTGTCGGAAATGGTCTCGCAGTGATCGAAGAACCAGTTCAGCCCGGCCAGCGGAATGTCTTTGTTCACGCGCTCGAACACGTCGAGCGAGCGGCTGATCGTCTCGTCGTAGGTGGCATGGAGCCGCCACGGCCAGCGGTTCTGCGCGAGGAGGCGCACCACATCCTCGAGTTCGCCTTCCATGTCGGGTGGCATGTCGGGCCGCGGCTGGCGGAAGTCCTCGAAGTCGGCGGCCGAGAACACCAGCATCTCGCCGGCGCCGTTGTGGCGAAAGTAGTCGGTGCCCTGCTGGTACTTCGAGGCCGCGGTCCAGTTCAGGAAGTCCTGCTTTTCCTGCTTGGGCTTCTGCGTGAAGAGGTTGTAGGCGAGGCGGATCGTCAATTGATTCGCGTCGGCCAGTTCCTGGATGACCTTGTAGTCGTCCGGATAGTTCTGAAAGCCGCCGCCTGCATCGATGGCGCCGGTCACGCCGAGGCGGTTGAGCTCGCGCATGAAATGGCGCGTCGAGTTGAGCTGGTACTCATAGGGCAGCTTCGGCCCCTTCGCCAGCGTCGCGTACAGGATCGACGCGTTCGGCTTGGCCAGCAGCAGCCCCGTCGGGTTGCCAGCGCTGTCGCGCACGATCTCGCCGCCCGGTGGCGCGGGTGTATCCCTGGTGTAGCCGACGGCGCGCAGCGCGGCACCGTTCAGGAGGGCGCGGTCATAGAGGTGCAGCAGGAACACCGGCGTGTCGGGAGCGACCGCGTTGAGCTCGTCGATGGTGGGCAGTCGCTTCTCGACGAACTGATGCTCCGTGAAGCCGCCGACCACGCGGACCCATTGCGGCGCAGGAGTGATCGCCACCTGCGCCTTGAGCATGGCCATTGCGTCGGCCAGGCTCCGGACGCCATCCCAGCGCAGCTCGAGGTTGAAGTTGAGACCGCCACGAATGATGTGCAGGTGGTTGTCGATCAGGCCGGGAAGCACGGTCTTGCCCTGCAGGTCGATCAGGCGCGTGCCCTCGCGGGCCAGCGGCAGGATGTCCGCGGCGCTACCGACATGGGTGAACTTGCCGCCGCGGATGGCCACGGCGTCTGCGACCGGTCGGCTGCGGTTGAGCGTCGTGAAGCGACCACCGTGCAGGATGAGTTCGGGGGTGGAAGTGTCGGATGCGGGCATGTCGCGGGTTCTCAAGGTTGTGTGGGCTTATTCCGTATCTCGTTGACGGCCTTGCCTGGCATCGGCCACCACAGGCGCCTCGGGCCGGGTCGCGCATGGAAGGTCGCCGAAGACGTGGGGCGTCACCTGACCCCTCATCCACGCACTCGCCGATTGCTCTCGCACCCAGGCCTGCTTGACCAGAGGAGGGATCTGCTCGCCGAGAAGAATCCCGAGAAGACCCACCAACGCGATGACGGGCGGAGCCGGCGACCGGACCTGAAACAGCGCGTAGATCACACCGACAAGCACGCCGACGGCGAGGGAGACGAGATACGGCTTCATGCGCGTTCGCCTCAGCCTTCGTGCGCGCCGAACATGGCACGTGCGTAGTCCAACCCGATGCCGTAGGCGCCGGCGTAGTCACGTGCAATGCCGGTGGTCAATTCGTAGGTGTCGCCGCGCGCCCAGTCTCGCTGCAGCTCCAGCAGGTATTGGACCGAGGTCAAAGGCTGAACGCCGGCCTGGACCATGCGGTCCATCGCTCGGTCATGCGCCTCGGTGGACACATCGCCACAGGCGTCTCCGATCACATAGACCTCGAAGCCTTGGTCGAGCGCCGACAGTGCGGGTCCGACAATGCACACGCTGGTCCACAGCCCGCTGAGAACGATGCGCTTCTTGGCGATCCGGTTGACCTCGGCGATGACGGGCGCATCCTCCCAGGTGTTCATCGTCGTGCGGTCGAACATCTTCTGCCTGGGGAACGCCTTGGTGATCTCGCTGAACATCGGGCCTGAAAACGTCTTCTCCGCAACGGTCGTCAGAATCGTCGGCACCTTGAAACCTGCTGCGGCGTGTGCGACCAGCGCAGAATTGGTGCGAAGCAGAACGGGGTCGATGGACTTGGTCGCGAAGGCCATCTGCGATTGAAAGTCGATCATGACCAGCGCGTGATCGTTCGGCGTGAGCAGCTTGGCGCCCGCAGTGGGCTTGGCGATAAGGGTCATGGCAGTTCCCAGTTCCTCTTGGTGGATGGACACATCGACTCAGACAGACGAGTCGACGAGCACGAGTTCGGCGTCTTCCAGTGCGGTGACGCGAATCGTGTTTTCATTGCTGATGGCCGCGCCGTCGCGCGCTTCGAGCGTGAGGCCGTTGATCTCGACGCGGCCGCTCGCCGGCACCAGGTAGCCCAGCCGCTCGCCGTCGAATCGGTACTCGGCGCTTGCACCGGCCTTCAGCGTCGCGCCGAGCACGCGGGCATTGGTGCGAATCGGCAGCGCGTCCGCGTCACCTTCGATACCGCTCGCCAACGCGACGAAGCGGCCGGAACGATCCGACCGGGGAAACGGCTTGGCTCCCCAGGTCGGCGGCATCCCCTGGCTGTCCGGCATGATCCAGATCTGAAAGATCTGCGTCGTCTCCGGCTCGAGGTTGTACTCGCTGTGGCGAATGCCGGTGCCGGCCGACATCACTTGCACGTCGCCTGCGACCGTTCGACCGCGGTTGCCAAGGTTGTCCTCGTGAGTGATCGCGCCACGTCGGACATAGGTGATGATCTCCATGTCCTTGTGGCCGTGCGGCGGGAAGCCTGTCTGCGGCGCGATCGTGTCGTCGTTCCATACGCGCATGGACCCCCAGCCCATGCGTCTTGGGTCGCGGTAGTCCGCGAAAGAGAAGTGGTGCTTGGCCTTCAGCCAGCCGTGATCGGCCGAGCCGAGGTGGTCGAACGGTCTGCGCTCAATCATGTTTCGATGTGTCCTTCAAGGGTTGGCGGCAGCGCCATGCCCTCTAAGATAGGCTCGGTCGCCGAACAAATAAATGGAGCAATTGGAATGCGATCCTTTCCAATTTCGTCGTGATCAAGTTGCCCGACCTCGAGGCGTGGGCCGTCTTTGCCAAGGTGGTGGAGACAGGCTCATTTGCGAAAGCGGCGGACGAGCTGGGGCTCTCGCAAGCGACCGTGTCGAAGGCGATCACGCGGCTCGAGTCGCGGCTGAAGACGGCGCTCTTCCATCGAACCTCTCGGAAGATGTCGTTGACCGAGAGCGGGAGCGTTGCCGTGGAGCGGGCCGCGCGCATTCTCGAGGAAGGCGAGGCGGTCGAGTGCGAAGTCGCGGCGCAGTCAACCAGTCCGCGAGGCTTGATCCGGTTGGCGGCCCCCATGTCCTTCGGCATCGGCCACTTGGCTCCGACGCTCCCGGAATTCATGTCGACCTATCCCGATATCTCGCTCGAAGTCGACTTCAGCGATGAAATCGTCGATCTCATCGATCGGCGATTCGATGTGGCGCTGCGAATCTCCAGCTTGGCCGACTCGACACTGCTGGCCAGGCGAATGTGTGCGGTTCGCTTGTTGCTCGTGGGTTCCCCTGAGTACCTGGAGCGCCATGGGCGCCCCGAGCATCCTCAGGAGCTGGGCCGCCATCGGACCTTGTTCTACATGAACTCCCACCTGGGCGATGCCTGGCGCTTCAAGCACAAACGTCACGGCGACTTTGCGATTGAAATCCCTGCGCCGCTGCGAGTCAACAACGCGGAGGCGCTCACGCCTGTCCTGCTGGCCGGCCTTGGGTTGGCTCTTCAGCCTGAGTTTCTCGTCTGGGGGGAGCTGCAAAGCGGCAAGCTGGAACAGGTCATGTCGGAGTGGGTCGCTCCGCCGATCGCGCTGCACATCGTGACTCCGCCGCATCGGGCACGGCCGATGCGGGTGCAGCTTCTCATTGACTACCTGGCCCGCTGCTTCGCCGATGCTCCCTGGGGTCATCAGATGAACGTCGACGAGGCCGGATGGTGATCAGGCCGACCTCCTTAGGACTCGGTGGCGCTCCGCGTTACCCCCGCTTAGATCGATTCTGGCTGCCCGCTTTGCAGCGACCGCGTGATGGCCTGGCCGATGCGCGTGGCCTCGGTCGCATCGTTGAGCGTCAATGCCAGCGGCCGCCTGCCGCTGCAGGCATCGACGAAAGCCTGCATCTCGCATAGAAACGCATCGCCGAAGCGCTCGAAGAAGTCGGCCACGGCCAGCTGGCGCACGCCGTGCGTGTCGGCGATCTGCAGGCGGTCGCGTGCGGCGCCGGCGCCCACCAGCAGCTTGCCGGCGGTGCCGATGACCTCGGTCTGGGTTTCGTGCCCATGCGCGAAGGTGCGCGAGGCGTAGAACACGGCGCGTGCGCCGCCGTCGAACTCGACGATGGCCAGGCCGTTGTCGACGTCGCCGATCGCCGCGAGTTCGTCGTGCACGGCGATCGTGCCGCTGGCGAAGACGCGTGTCGCGCGCGGGCTGCCGAGCATCCAGCGCGCGAGGTCGATGTCGTGCACGCTGCAGTCCATGTAGATGCCGCCCGAGCTCGGCGCGAACTTGAGGAACGCGCCGCTCGGATCGAGCAGGTCGCAGGTCTGCGAGCGCACGAGAAAAGGCCGGCCGATGCCGCCTTGCTCGATGTGCGTTCGCGCGTTGGCGTAGCTCGCATCGAAGCGGCGCACGAAGCCGACCATCGCGATGCGGTCAGCGTGCGCGCGGGCCGCGCGTTCGACGCGCTCGCAGTCGTCGACGCCGAGCGCGAGCGGCTTCTCGACGAACACGTGCTTGCCGGCGGCGAGCGCCGCGATCACCTGATCGGCGTGCAACGCGGTCGGCGTGACCAGCACGACGGCGTCGATGCCGGGGTCGCGCACGAAGGCGTCGAAGTCGGCATGCAGGCGCGCGACGCCGAGCTCGCGGCGTGCCGTGTCGAGCTCGGCGGCGACCGGCGAGCACGCCGACACGAGCTGGCAACCGCGCACGCGAAACGCCAGGTTCTCGGCATGGCGGCGGCCGAGTCGGCCGAGACCGGCGATGCCGATGCGAAGAGTGGATGTCATCGAAGGTCCTTGTCGGGGCTCAAGCGTGGGGGTCAAGCAAAACTCACCGGTTGCCCGCTCGCCAGCGACTGCGCCGCCGCATCGGCCAGGCGCTGCGCCGCGACGCCGTCGGCCACCGTGGTGCGAAACGCGCCGCCCGATTGCAGCTGCTCGAAGAAGTGCGTCACTTCCAGTCGATACGCCTCGCGGTAGCGCTGCAGGAAGAAGTGCTCGGGGTTGTCGACGCGCGTGCCGCTCGCGTCGGCCTGCGTCACCGCGGTCGGCCGCTGGTTGCCGCAGGCGAGCAGGCCGGTCGAGCCGAGCACCTCGAAGCGCTGGTCGTAGCCGTAGGCTGCGCGCCGCGAGGTGTTGATCTGGCACAGCCGGCCGCGCCGGGTGCGGATCGTCACGGCCGCGCTGTCGATGTCGCCGGCCTCGGCGATCGACGGGTCGGTGAGGCACGAACCGGTGGCGCTGAGCCACACGGCGTCGTCGTCGAGGATCCAGCGGAACACGTCGAAGTCGTGGATCAGCATGTCGCGGAAGATACCGCCCGATTGCTTGATGTAGTCGACCGGCGGCGCGCCCGGGTCACGGCTCGTGATGACGAGCATCTCGGGCGTGCCGACGTCGCCGCGCGCGAGCCGCGTCTTGGCCTCGTTGAAGCTCGGGTCGAAGCGGCGCTGAAAGCCGATCATGCAGGCCACGCCGGCGGCGGCCACGGCCTGCGCGCAGGCTTGTGCGCGTGCCACCGAGAGGTCCACCGGCTTTTCGCAGAAGATGTGCTTGCCGGCCTGCGCCGCGCGCGTGATCAGGTCGCTGTGCGTGGTGGTGGGCGAGGCGATCAGCACCGCGTCGATGCTGGCATCGGCGAACACCGCGTCGATGCTGGTGGCGACCTCGGCGCCGAGTGCAGCGGCCAGTTCGCTCGCGGCGTTCGGCACCGGGTCGCTGATGGTCTTGAGCTTGACGCCGCTCAACGCGGCCAGGTTGGTGGCGTGGATGCGGCCGATGCGGCCGGCGCCGAACAGGGCGACGTTTTTCATGCAGTCTCCGAGAAAGGAAGCGACGCGTGCTCAGGCCAGAGCAGCGAGCTGGGTGGTGGGCTGGTAGTCCAGCTCCAGTTGGTACGCCAGCGCGATGAACAGGCTTTGCGCCAGGCACATCGTGTTGGTGAGCGAACGAAAGCCGAAGGTGCTGCTTTCCTCGACCAGCAGCGCGGCGGCGGCCACGCCGGCCAGCGGGCTCATGCGGCTGTCGGTGATGGCGATCAGCCTGGCCCCGCGCGCCGCGGCCTGCTGCGCGCACTGCACGGTCTCTTCGGCATAGGGCGCAAAGCTCACGGCGAGCATCACGTCGCCGCTGCGCAGCCCGCGCAGCTGGCCCTCATGCATGCTGCCCAGGCCCGACACGAACTGGACCTGCTTGTCGGTGTGCTGCAGCGCGTAGGCGAGGTATGAGGCCACCGCGAGCGAGCGCCGCGTGCCCACCACCCAGACCGTGTCGCAGTGGGCCAGCAGGTCTACCGCATCGCCGAACACCGAGCTGTGCAGGTCGCGCTGCAGTTGCTGCATGCCGGTAATGCTGCCGCCGATGAACTCGTGTGCGATGTCGGCGCTCGACAAGCGCCCGCCCGCGCTGGCAATGACGCTGCGAATGCGCGCCTGGTAGTTGCGCCCGGGTGCGATCTGCTGCGCGATCCCGTCGCGAAAGATCTTCTGCATCTCGGTGTAGCCCGAGTAGCCGAAGTGCTTGGCAAACCGGATCACCGCCGACGGCTGCACGCCGCAGCGCTCGGCCACGTCTTGAATGCGTTCCAGGCCGAGGTGGTCGCGGTGTTTCTCGACATGGCGTGCGATCAGCTTGAGCTGGCGGCTCAAGTGTTCGAACTCGGCGGCGATGCGTTGCAGCAGCCGATCGGCTTCGGGGTTGGGCACCGTGCTGGGCTGCGCGGCGGGCCGGGCAATGCGCTTTTTCATGGCAGCGAATGATAGCCACTCGCGATGAAAAACAGAAAATAATTTCTACGGGATTTTATGTAGAGAATATTTATTCTTCGCTCTCTAGAATGCAGGCAGGCGGCGAGTTTTCGCTCCGTTGTGGGCGCGACTGGCGGGCTGCCGCAGACCAAGAATTACCCGAACCCTTCAAAGGAGACAACATGATTGCGAAGACCCAACGCGCTGTGCTGCGCACGCTCGCCCTGGCGGCACTGGTGGCTTGCGGTGCGGCCCATGCCGACGGCAAGTACGTGCTGATCAGCCACGCCCCCGATTCAGATTCGTGGTGGAACACGATCAAGAACGCCGTCAAGCAAGCCGGCGAAGACTATGGCGTGACGGTCGACTACCGCAACCCGCCCAACGGCGACCTGGCCGACATGGCGCGCCTGATCGAGCAGGCCGCGGCGCAAGGCTACGACGGCGTGATCACCACCATCGCCGACTACCAGGTGCTGGCCGGCGCGATGAAGAAGGTCACCGACAAGAAGATCGCGCTGATCACGATCAACTCGGGCACCCCCGAGCAGAGCGAAAAGCTCGGTGCCGTGATGCACGTGGGCCAGCCCGAATACGCGGCCGGCAAGGGCGCGGGCGAGCGGGCCAAGGCGGCCGGCGTGAAGAGCTTTCTGTGCGTGAACCACTACGCCACCAACCCGGCCTCGTTCGATCGCTGCCGTGGCTTCGGCGAGGCCATCGGCGCCGACTTCAAGGCGAGCACCATCGACTCCGGCGACGACCCGACCGCGATCGAATCCAAGGTCTCGGCCTACCTGCGCCAGCACCCGACGACCGGCGCCGTGCTGACGCTCGGCCCGACCTCGGCGCACCCGACGCTGAAGGCGCTCGAGAAGGCTGGCCTGAAGGGCAAGATCTACTTCGCCACCTTCGACTTGTCCGACGAGATCTCGCGCGGCATCAAAGACGGCTCGATCCAGTTCGCGATCGACCAGCAGCCCTATCTGCAAGGCTATATCCCGGTGGCCGTGATGGCGTCGATGAAGAGCCTGAAGACCACCGATCTGAAGAAGGCGGCCGAGGCGGTCAAGGCCAACCCGAAGACCAAGGCGCGCTTCGACGAATACGGCCTGGTGCCGGCCTACGGCCCGCGCCACATCGGCTCGGGCCCGGGCTTCGTGACCAAGGACAACATCGGCAAGGTCGAGAAGTACGCCGGGCAATACCGCTGAACGCATCGGCCATGACGCCTCTCCGGTCGGGGAGGGGTCGCCCCGATCCTGGAGAGACTTCGATGAGTGCTGTGTCTGAGCCGATTCCTCCCGCGCGGCGCGACGCCGCCGCGGTGCCGGCGCCCGCCGATGAGCGGGTGCGCCAGATCGGCGCCTTCCGCCAGTTCTTGTCGCGCCCCGAGTTCGGGTCGATCTCGGGCACCGTGCTGGTGTTCGTGCTGTTCGGCCTGGCCGCCGGCGACTCGGGCATGTTCAACCCGGAAGGGGTCGTCAACTGGCTCACGGTGGCGGCCTTCCTCGGCCTGATCGCCGCTGGCGCTGCGCTGCTGATGATCGGCGGCGAGTTCGATCTGTCGATCGGCTCGATGATCGGCTTCGCGGGCATGATGCTGGCCATCCCCTGCCTCTATTGGGGCTGGCCGGTCTGGCTGGCCTGCCTGTTCGCGTTCGGCTGCGCGATGGCGCTCGGTGCGCTCAACGGCTGGCTGGTGGTGCGCACCGGGCTGCCTTCGTTCATCGTCACGCTGGCGTTCTATTTCATCCTGCGCGGCCTCTCGCTCGCGCTGTCGACGATGCTCACCGGCAAGACCATTCTGAGCACGCACGGCGACCTGGTGCTGCGGGACCTGATCGCCAACGACCCGCTCGTCGGCGCGCTATTCCAGGGCCATGTGCTCACCGGCCTGTTCAACCAGCTCTCGCACGCCGGCGTGATCGCTGCGCGCGACGACGGCACCGCGCTCGCCATCGGCGTGCCCAAGGTCGTCGTGTGGTGGCTGCTGCTGACGCTGGGCGGCGCATTCACGCTGGCCCGCACCCGCTTCGGCAACTGGATCCTGGCGTCCGGCGGCGACCCGGTGGCGGCCAAGAACGTCGGCATCCCGGTGGCGCGCGTGAAAATCATCCTGTTTGTGCTGATGGCCTGCTTCTCGACACTGTTCGCGGTGCTGCAGGTGGCCGACGCGGGCTCGGCTGCGGCCGACCGCGGGCTGCAAAAAGAGTTCGAAGCCATCATCGCCGCGGTCATCGGCGGCTGCCTGCTGACCGGCGGCTACGGCTCGATCGTCGGTGCCGCGTTCGGCGCGCTGATCTTCGGCATGGTGCAGATCGGCATCGGCTACACCAGCATCGACAACAACTGGTACCGCGTGTTCCTGGGCCTGATGCTGCTGATCGCGGTGCTGTTCAACAACTACGTGCGCAGGCGCTTCGCGCTCGGCCGGCGCTGAGGGCCGCGAAGATGACCGACTACATCCTGCAGCTGGAAGACATCAGCAAGTACTTCGGCCCGGTGATCGCGCTCAGCGGCGTGACGCTGCGCCTTAAGCGCGGCGAAGTGCATTGCCTGCTCGGCGACAACGGCGCCGGCAAGTCGACGCTGATCAAGACCCTGGCCGGCGTGCACGGCATCGACAAGGGCGAATACCTGGTCGATGGCAAGCCCGTGCACTTCAAGTCGCCGCGCGAGGCGCTCGACGCCGGCATCGCCACCGTCTACCAAGACCTGGCGCTGGTGCCGCTGATCAGCGTGGCGCGCAACTTCTTCATGGGGCGCGAGCCGGTGAAGAAGTTGTTCGGCTTCCTGCCCGTGATGGACCATGACCACGCCGCCGCCACCGCCGGCGCGAAGCTCGCCGAGATGGGCATCCGGGTGCGCGACGCGCACCAGATGATCGGCACGATGTCGGGCGGCGAAAGGCAATGCCTGGCCATCGCACGCGCGATCCATTTCGGCGCCAGCGTGCTGATCCTCGACGAGCCGACCGCAGCCTTGGGCGTCAAGCAAAGCGTCAACGTGCTCAAGCTCATCGCCCGTGCGCGTGCGCGCGGCATCTCGGTGATCTTCATCACCCACAACGTCAACCACGCCTACCCGATCGGCGACAGCTTCACGCTGCTCAACCGCGGCAAGTCGCTCGGCAGCTACGCCAAGGCCGACATCAGCAAAGAGGCCGTGCTCGACATGATGGCCGGCGGCGCCGAGATGCACAAGCTGATGGCCGAACTCGACGACGTGACGATCTGAACCTGGACGACCACTTTGAAGTTCCCCGACCAACGCCGTTTCGACATCGCCTGCCTGGGCCGCCTCGCGGTCGACTTCTATGCGCAGCAAGTCGGCTGCAAGCTCGAAGACGCGAGCAGCTTCGCCAAGTACCTGGGCGGCTCGTCCGCCAACATCGCGTTCGGCGTGGCGCGCCTGGGGCTGCGCGCGGCGATGATCTCGCGCGTCGGCGACGAGCAGATGGGGCGCTTTCTCACCGAGACGCTGCAGCGCGAAGGCTGCGACACCTCGCAGGTGCAGATCGACCCGCAGCGCCTGACCGCGCTGGTGCTGCTCGGCCTGAAAGACCGCGACACCTTCCCGCTGATCTTCTACCGCGAGAACTGCGCCGACATGGCGATCGATGCCGCCTTGATCGACGAGGCCTTCATCGCCGACTGCCGCGCGCTGCTGATCACCGGCACGCACCTGAGCACGCCCACCGTGCGGGCCGCGGCCAGCACCGCACTCGCGCATGCGCGCAAGCACGGCACCGTGACCGTTCTCGACATCGACTACCGCCCGGTGCTGTGGGGCTTGACCCGGCGCGGCGATGGCGAGACGCGCTATGTACCCAATGCCGACGTGACCGCGCAGCTGCAGCAGATGCTGCCGAGCTTCGACTTGCTGGTCGGCACCGAAGAAGAATTCCTGATCGCCGGCGGTGTGCCCGGCGACCTGATCGCCTCGCTGCGGCGCGTGCGCTCGATCTCATCCGCGGCCCTGGTCGTGAAGCGCGGTGCGCTCGGCTGCGCCTTCATCGACGGCGAGGTGCCCGATCGCATCGAAGATGCGCTGACAGTGCAGGGCGAGCGCGTCGAGGTGCTCAATGTGCTGGGCGCAGGCGATGCCTTCCTCGCCGGCCTGATGACCGGCTTGTTGAGCGGCCAAGACTTTCGCGAGGCCGCGCGCATCGCCAACGCCTGCGGCGCGCTGGTGGTGTCGCGCCATGGCTGCGCGCCGGCGATGCCGACACCGGCCGAGCTGGCGCATTGGTTCTCCGGCCGGCGCCACCCGGTCGTGAATGCCGATGCGCAACTGACCCATCTGCACCGCGTGACGGCGCCGCGCCGCGAGTGGCGCGAGCTGTGCGTGATGGCCTTCGACCACCGCAGCCAGTTCTACGAGCTCGCGCGCGAGGCCGGTGCGCCCGAGCCGCGGCTGCCGGTGCTGAAGCGCCTGCTGGTGCGTGCGGCCGAACGCGTCGAGGCCGACCGTTCGTTGCAAGGCCGCACCGGCGTGCTGATCGACGGCACCTACGGCGAAGACGCGCTGCACAGCGCCACCGGCCGCGGCTGGTGGGTGGGCCGGCCGGTCGAGCTGCCGGGCTCGCGGCCGCTGCGCTTCGACCGTGGCGACTCGATCGCCTCGCAGCTGATCCACTGGCCCACCGAGCAGGTCGTGAAGTGCCTGGTCCACTACCACCCCGACGACGCGCCCGAGCTGCGCCTCGAACAGGAGAGCCAGCTCGCGCTGCTCTGGGAGGCCACGCGCGAGAGCGGGCACGAGCTGCTGCTCGAGGTGATCCCGCCGCGCGACATGACGCCTGCGGGCACGGCCGACGCCGCAGTGCTGCGCTCGATCAAGCGCCTCTACAACCTCGGCTTCAAGCCCGAGTGGTGGAAGCTCGCGCCGATGGCCAGTGCGAGCTGGGCCGAGCTGCAGCAGCTCATCGACGCGCGCGACCCGCATTGCCGCGGCGCCGTGATCCTCGGCCTGAACCAGCCGCTGGCCGACCTGGCGCGCGGCTTCGCGCAGGCGAACCACCCCGTCGTCAAAGGCTTCATGGTCGGACGCACGCTGTGGGCCGATGCGAGCCTGCGCTGGCTCCAGGGCGAGATCAATGACGCCGCGCTGGTCGAGCAGGTCGCGGGCAACTTCGCCGCGCTGGTCGATGCGTGGCGCGCGTCGCGCTGAAGAACGGAGGCCTCGATGACGACCACCCGTCGCATCACGCTCGCCCAGGCCCTGGTGCGCCACCTGGCCGCGCTGCGCGTCGAGCTCGCCGACGGCACGCTCGTGCCTTACGTCGGCGGCGTGTTCTCGATCTTCGGCCATGGCAACGTGGCCGGCCTCGGCGAGGCGCTGTGGGCCGAGCGCGCCGTGCTGCCCACGCACCGCGCGCACAACGAGCAGGCGATGGCGCACGCCGCGATCGCGTATGCGAAGGCGAACTTCCGCCAGCGCATCATGGCCGTCACCACCTCGATCGGGCCGGGCGCGACCAACCTCGTCACCGCCGCCGCACTCGCCCACGTTAACCGGCTGCCGGTGCTGCTGCTGCCCGGCGACACCTTCGCGTCGCGCGCGCCCGACCCGGTGCTGCAGCAGATCGAAGACTTTCACGGCGGCGAGCTGACCGCCAACGATTGCTTCTGGCCGGTGACGCGCTACTTCGACCGCCTGCTGCGGCCCGAGCAGATTCTCACGGCGCTGCCGCGGGCCATCGCCGTGATGACCGATGCCGCGCTGTGCGGCCCGGTGTGCCTCGCGTTGCCGCAGGACGTGCAGACGCAGGCCTTCGATTGCCCGGATGACTTCTTGCATCCCGAGCCGATCCGGTTCACGCGCGTGCTGCCGGACGAGCAGCAACTGCAGCGCGCCGTGGCCTTGCTGCGCGGCGCGCGTCGGCCCTTCATCGTGGCCGGCGGCGGCGTCTTGTACAGCCAGGCCGGCGCGGCCTTGCGCGCCTTCTGCGAGCGCCACGGCGTGCCGCTCGGCGAGACCCAGGCGGGCAAGAGCAGCCTCGCGTGGGACCACCCGCTCAACCTCGGCGCGATCGGCGTCAGCGGCGCACCGTCGGCCAATGCCTTGGCGGCCGAGGCCGACCTCGTGCTCGCCATCGGCACGCGGCTGCAAGACTTCACGACCGGCTCGCACACGCTGTTTGCCGACGCGGCCCTGCTGAGCCTGAACGTGCAGGCCTTCGATGCGCAGAAGTGGCGCGCCACGCCGCTGGTGTGCGATGCCGCCGTCGGCCTCGCCCGACTGTCGCAGCACGCCGCCGACTGGCGCGCCGATGCCGCCTGGACGGCACGCGCGCACACGCTGTCGCAGCGCTGGCGCGAGCGCGTCGGCGAACTCACCGGCGCCGCGCCGCGCGATGTGCTGCCATACGACGCCGAGGTGATCGGCGCGGTGCGCGACTCCGCCAGCGCGTCGGCGAGCGACGCGGGCGGCGACTCCGCGCTGGGCGACGTGGTCGTCTGCGCCGCCGGCACGCTGCCGGCCGAGCTGCACAAGCTGTGGCGTGCCGGCGCGCCGGGCAACTACCACGTCGAGTACGGCTACTCGTGCATGGGCTACGAGATCGCCGGCGGGCTGGGCGTGAAGATGGCGCGCCCGCAGCAAGAGGTCATCGTGATGGTGGGCGACGGCTCCTACCTGATGATGAACTCGGAGATCGCGACCTCGGTGATGCTCGGCCGCAAGCTCATCATCGTGGTGCTCGACAACCGCGGCTACGGCTGCATCCACCGGCTGCAGCGCGCCAGCGGCGGCGCCGCCTTCAACAACCTGCTCGACGACTGCGTCGGCGAAGGCGGTGCGCGCAGCGAGATCGACTTCGCGCTGCATGCCCGCAGCCTCGGCGCCGAGGCCGAGCACGTCGCCGGCGTGATCGCGCTGAAGGCCGCGATGCGCCGCGCGCGCGCCGCGTCGCGCACGACCGTGCTGGTGATCGACACCTCGCCCGAGCGCAGCACCGAAGACGGCGGCTGCTGGTGGGAGGTGGCGATCCCCGAGGTCTCGGACCGCGCCGAGGTGCGCGCGGCGCGGGCCCGCTACGTCGAGGGCAAGAAGGCGCAGCGACCATGACACCCCTCCATCGCAACGGAAGCCATTCATGACCCCCTGGAACGTCCGCATCGGCATCAACCCGATCTCGTGGAGCAACGACGACCTGCCGGCACTCGGCGGCGAGACCTCGCTAGCCACCGCGCTGAGCGAAGGCGCCGAGATCGGCTACGAAGGCTTCGAACTCGGCAACAAGTTCCCGCAGGAGCCGCAAGCCCTGAAGGCCAAGCTCGCACAGTACGGCGTGGCCTGCGTGTCGGGCTGGTATTCGGGGCAGCTGGCCGAAGGCACGCTCGACGACGAGATCACGCGCTGTGCCGCCCACATGAGCAAGCTGCAGGCGCAGGGCTGCCGGGTCGTCGTCTACGGCGAAGTGGCGGGCTCGGTGCAGGGCCGGATCGACACGCCGCTCGCGCGGCGGCCACGCTTCACGAGCGACGCGCAATGGGCCGGCTACGCGAAGCGCCTGGACGCCTTCGGCGAGCACCTGACGGCGGCCTACGGCCTCAAGCTCGCCTACCACCACCACATGGGTGCGTACGTCGAGTCGCCGCAGGACATCGATCGCCTGATGAGCGAGACCGGTGCCCACGTCGGCCTGCTGTTCGACACCGGCCATGCGTACTTCGGCGGCGCGGCCGATCCGCTGGCGCTGCTGAAGAAGCACCTGAAGCGCGTCGTGCACGTGCACTGCAAGGACGTGCGCGCCGAGGTCGTGGCGCGGGCAAGAAACCGCCAATGGGCTTTTCTCGACGCGGTGATCAACGGCGCGTTCACCGTGCCCGGCGATGGCGCGCTCGACTTCGACGCGATCCTCACCGCACTGCACGACGCGGGCTACGAAGGCTGGCTGGTGGTCGAGGCCGAGCAAGACCCGGCCGTCGCGCCGAGCTACGCCTATGCGAAGAAGGGCTATGCGACGCTGCGCGGTATCGTCGAGCGCCTGAACAACGCGAAGGTGGCGGCATGAAGTCGACCTTGAGTCCTCTGCTGGTCAAGGCGCACGCGAGCGGGCGCGGCATCGTCGAGGTCACGCCCGAGAGCGCGGGCTGGAAGCACGTGGGCTTTCGCGCGCTGCGCTTGGCCGCGGGCGAGAGCGACACCGTGCAGACGGCGCAGCGCGAGCTGTGCCTGGTGGTGCTCACGGGCAGTGTGGACGTGAGCGTGGCGGGTCAGACATTCTCTGCACTCGGCACGCGCGACAGCGTCTTCGCCGAGGTGCCGCCGGCCGCGCTGTACGTGCCGCCCGGGCACGAGGTGCGCGTGCGCGCGGTGCGCGACGCCGAGGTCGCGCTGTGCACCGCGCCGTCCACCGGAACGCACCCGCTGCGCCTGATCGACCCCGCCGCGATGCGCCGCACGACCCGCGGCACCGGCAGCAACACGCGCCACGTGTGCGACATCCTGCCGCACGACGACCCCGGCGCCGATCACCTGCTGGTGGTCGAGGTGATCACGCCGGCGGGCCACTCGTCGAGCTACCCACCGCACAAGCACGACCGCGACGCGCTGCCGGAAGAAACCCAGCTCGAAGAAATCTACTACCACCGCTTGAACCCGCCGCAGGGGTTCGCCTTCCAGCGCGTCTACACCGACGACCGCAGCCTCGACGAATCGATGGCGGTGGAGAACCACGACACGGTGATGGTGCCGCGCGGCTACCACCCGTGCGTGGCGCCGCACGGCTACGACCTGTACTACCTGAACGTCATGGCGGGCCCCAGCCGCCACTGGCAATTCAAGAACGACCCGGCGCACGAATGGATGCTGCGTCCTAAGGCATAGCCCACTCGCTCAGCGTGGCACGCTGCCGGCGGTGACGAGGCGGCGTATCTCCATCAGCTTGCTCTTCAAGCGCCGTTCGTTGACAGGCCCGATGCGCAGCAGGATCTTCTGGCCGGCAGACAACGATTGCAACGCCGGGTCTTCGAACTCGTACAGCACCCACGGGCGTTCGAGCTGCATCGGGCCGTTGATCTGCGGCAGGCGGATCTTCAGCGGTTCGCTCACATCGGGCGTCGCGAGGAGCTGATCGATCACGGCGACCAGCCGGTCGTTGAAGTAGCGCTTCGGGAACCCGATGTCTTCATAGGCCTGCTGAAACACAGGGTAGAGACGCGCGTAGGCCGCGACTGCTTTGGGCATGTCGACTGTTTCGACGAGCAGCACAAACGGTGTGTAGCGCAAGCCGTTGTCGGCGCCGATCACGTCGCTGCCGTCCTTCTTCGCGACGACCAGCCGACCCGCCGTCGGATTGACCGGCCACACGGCCACCGGCGCATGCGATCGCCCGAGGTTGTCCACCGTCGCGACGAAGCGACGCGCGAAATCCTGGGTCTGGAACATCGACAGCACTGCCTTGCGTCCGAACAGGTCGGCGAGGGCGGTTTCCACATCGAGCGGCGTCGCTGCCTGCTGGTTGTCCGCGGGTGCCTCGATCGGATACTGGATGCCCGGCTCAGACGCTGCGGACGCCGCGGGCTGCACTACGGCCGGCGTGGCAACAGCCGGCGCAGGCGGTGCCGCGGCTGTCGGCATCGATGCTTGCTGCTGTCGCCACAAGTACCCGGCCGTGCCGATCAGCGCGACCAGTGCGACACCCGCGACCAGATACGAAGATTTCTTCAAGAGGATCAGCGGCCTTGCGGCCCGTTGTTTCGCACCGGGACGGGGCTGGTCAACAGGTCGACATAGAGGGCATAGAAGCGCGCGTTGTCGAGCTTGAACACCACCTTCGACTTTTGCAGCAGCTGGATCGACGGAGTGGGGTCGGAGACGTAGACGATCGACTTGCCGTAGTTGCGATCGAAGGTCGTGCTCACGTCCAGCCACAGGTCGCGCACGTCGGTGGCCAGCGTCGGGTCCACGAGGAAGGCGAGCGCCGCCGTGTCGAAGATGAACGGCAGATAGGGCGGCGGGCCTGACCCGAAGAACGGTGCGAACTCGTCGCGGAACAGCTGCGTGATGATGGTCTGCGGCTGGTGCTGTGCGATCTGAAGATAGACGGCCTTGGTGAGCGGCAAGGTGTTCGTGCAGTCCAGCGGAATCACATAGTGCGGAATCGCGGCCCGCAGAACGATCTGCGTCGCCTCCGGGTCGACCCACCAGTTGAACTCGGCCGTGTCGAGATACGCGTTGCCAGGCGCATAGACCTGGCCCGCCATCGTCACGATCTTGTCGATCAGCGGAACGATGCTCGGGTCCTTGCGGATCGCGAGCGCGAGGTTGGTCGGCGGTGCGATCTCAAGGATCGTCACTTCGTGCGGGTACCGATGCACGGTCTCGATGATGAAGTCGACCGCGTTCTGTTCGGCCAGCCGCGTGTGGGTGGCGAAGCCGTCGGGCGGTGCGACCAGCTGATTCGTCGGCGCGCTCGCGTACGCACCCACGTAGTCGACCGCCGGGCCCGTCAGCATCTGCTCATACAGGTACGACTTGTAGTCGTGCAAAAGCGGGTAGGGCGCGCCTGCATAGACCTTCACCGAGCGCTCGATGCCAAGGCGCTCCACGGCCTTGAGCGCATCGGAGGCGCCCTGGTTCAGCCATTGGTTGCCCGACGCCACGGTCAAGCCGAGCAGGTCGATCGCGCCTCGGGCGTGAAGCTGCGCGGCCATCGCCGCGACTTGTCCGTCGTCGCCGATGGTGTTGAAGTCGGTGTCGATGATGACCTTGGGGCCGTGGGCTCTTCGCAGGTCGTCGGCCATCGAGGCATCGACCAGCAAAAGGGCAAGGGTCGCGACGACGAGAAGACGGATGCAGTGACGCATGTTGCTTTTCTCCATGAGCACGTTGTCGAAGCTCGAATCATGCGCAGTCGCGCGAACGCTGTGCAGCCGAAGCGTTGGAATTTGTGACACGGCCGCTCGCGCTTCGGGGTGGCCCCAGACACCTATCGAAAACCCCCACGCATCACCTCTTGCGGAACGGGAGGCTCGGCGCCTAAAGTTCAGCCAAACGGTTGCGCAACCGTTTGCGCGGCTTTCCCCGCGCCTTGCAACGGCCAGACAGCTCGGTCCAAAGCAACCGCGCGGCCTCAACCCAGGAGACACCCCATGACCCGATCCACTCGTCGCCTCGCCCTTCACGCATTGGCCGCTGGCGCCGCGCTCGCGACGCTTCCGCTCCAGTCCGCCCACGCTGCCGGCGCGCCGCGCGTCGCGCTGATCATGAAGTCGCTCGCCAACGAGTTCTTCCAGACCATGCAGGACGGCGCCAAGGCGCACCAGAAGGAGCATGCGGCCGACTACACCTTGATCGCCAACGGCATCAAGGACGAGACCGACACCGCGGCGCAGATCAAGATCGTGCAGCAGATGCTGGTCGAGAAGGTCGACGCGATCGTCATCGCGCCGGCCGATTCCAAGGCGCTGGTGCCGGTGCTGAAAGAAGCCGCCGACAAGGGCGTGATCGTCGTCAACATCGACAACAAGCTCGACGACGCGGCGCTCAAGGAAAAGGGTTTCGTCGTGCCCTTCGTCGGCCCGGACAACCGCAAGGGCGCGAAGCTCGTCGGCGACTACCTGGCCAAGCAGCTGAAGGCCGGCGACAAGGTCGGCATCCTCGAAGGCGTGTCGACCACCTTCAATGCGCAGCAGCGCACCGCCGGGTTCCAGGATGCGATGAAGGCCGTCGGCGCCACTGTCGTCGGCGTGCAGTCGGGCCAGTGGGAGATGGACAAGGGCAACACCGTCGCGAGCGCGATGCTGCGCGAGCACCCCGACCTCAAGGCGCTGCTGTGCGGCAACGACAACATGGCGCTCGGCGCCGTGGCTGCGGTGAAGACCGCGGGCAAGGCCGGCAAGGTGCTGGTCGTCGGCTACGACAACATCTCGGCGATCAAGCCGATGCTGGACGATGGCCGCGTGCTCGCGACGGCGGATCAGTTCGCGGCCAAGCAGGCGGTGTTCGGCATCGAGACGGCGCTGAAGGCGATCAAGGAGAAGAAGACCCAGAAGGACTTGCAGCCGGTGGTCGAGACGCAGGTGGTGCTGGTCAAGAAGTGAACGTGCTTCTGAAGGGCACCGGCATCGGCAAGCGCTACGCGACGCCGGTGCTCGCCGACGTCGACTTCGAGCTGCGCGCCGGCGAAGTGCTGGCGCTCACCGGCGAAAACGGCGCCGGCAAGAGCACGCTGTCGAAGATCGTCGCGGGCCTGGTCGAACCCAGCGACGGCACGATGTGGCTCGCCGGGCAGCCCTACCAGCCCGCCTCGCGCAAGCACGCCGAGCGCCTCGGCGTGCGCATGGTGCTGCAGGAGCTGAGCCTGGTCGCGAGCCTGAGCGTCGCCGAGAACCTGCTGCTCGACCGCCTGCCGAGCCGCGCCGGCTTCATCCGCAACGACACGCTGAACCGCGAAGCCGCGCTGCAGATGGCGATGATCGGGCTGCAGGACATCGACCCGCGGCTGCCGGTCAGCGCGCTCGGCGTCGGCCACCAGCAGATGGTCGAGATCGCGCGCAGTCTGGTCGGCGAATGCAGCCTGCTGATCCTCGATGAACCGACGGCGACGCTGACCTCGCGCGAGATCGACCACCTGTTCGAGCAGATCGCGCGGCTGCGGGCGCGTGGCGTCGGCATCGTCTACATCTCGCACCGGCTCGACGAACTGCAGCAGATCGCCGACCGCGTGATGGTGCTGCGCGATGGCCGCCACATCGACACGCGGCCGATGCGCGAGCTGACGCAGAGCGACATCGTGCAGCGCATGGTGGGCCACGAGGTGCACGAAGGCCTGGACCGCGACCGCCGCCCCGCCGGTGCCGTCGCGATGCAGGTGCGCGGCATGAGCCGCGGCACGGTGGTGCGCGACGCGAGCTTCAACCTGCATGCCGGCGAGGTGCTCGGCCTCGCGGGGCTGGTCGGCTCCGGCCGCACCGAACTGCTGCGCCTGATCTATGGCGCAGACCGCAAGGACAGCGGCGACGTGCTGCTCGGCAGTTCGACCGCGCCCGCGAAGATCGCGACGCCGATGCAAGCGGTGCGCGCGGGCATCGGCCTGGTGACCGAAGACCGCAAGTCGCAAGGGCTGCTGCTGCCGCTGTCGATCCGCATCAACACCACGCTGGCCCAGCTGAAGACCATCGCGCGCGGCGGCTGGTTGAAGCGCACCGATGAACGCCGCGAAGTCGAACGGCTGCGCCAGCTGCTGCGCGTGCGCAGCGACTCGGTCGAGCAGCCGGTGAACCAGCTCTCGGGTGGCAACCAGCAGAAGGTCGTGTTCGCACGCTGGCTGCACCGTGACTGCAACGTGCTCTTGCTCGACGAGCCCACGCGCGGTGTCGACATCGGCGCCCGCGCCGACATCTACGCGCAGATGGACCGGCTCGCCGCGGCCGGCAAGGCGCTGCTGATGGTCTCGTCGGACCTGCGCGAGCTGATGTCGGTCTGCGACCGCATCGCGGTGATGAGCGCCGGCCGCCTGGTGCGCATCTTCGAGCGTGGCGAATGGACCCAGCAGACGTTGCTGGAAGCGGCGTTCAGCGCCTATGTGGCGGCCGAGCCGGCCGATCGAGCGATGGCAGCAGCATGAAGAACCCCCAACCTATTTCGCTGCAGGCCAGCGTCACCAGTGCGCTCGGCACCGTCGTCGGCCTGCTGGTCGCGCTGGTGCTGATGGTCGCGCTGTTCAGTTCGCTGAGCCAGTATTTCTTCACCGGCGACACCTTCGTGACGATCGCCAACGACATCCCGGCCGTCGCGGTCACTGCGGTGGGCATGACCTTCGTGCTGATCATCGCGGGCATCGATCTGTCGGTCGGCTCGGTGATGGCCGTGTCGGCCGCGGCGGCGGGCATCGCGATGCTGCAGTGGCACTGGCCGCTGCTGCCGGCGATGGGCCTCGCGATGCTGACCGGCCTGGTGGTCGGCGCGGTCAACGGCACCGTGACGGTGGCCTGGCGCCTGCCTTCTTTCATCGTTACGCTGGGCATGCTCGAGGTCGCGCGCGGCGCGGCCTACATCGCCACCGACTCGCGCACCCAGTACATCGGCAGCAAGATCGACTGGCTCGGCAAGCCGATGCTCGCGGGCCTGTCGCCGGCGTTCTTCATTGCATTGGCGATCGTCGTGCTGGCGCAGATCGTGTTGACGCGGACGGTGTTCGGGCGCTGCATGATCGGCATCGGCACCAACGAAGAGGCGATGCGGCTGGCCGGCGTCGACCCGCGCCCGATCAAGATCGCGGTGTTCGCAATCGCCGGCCTGCTCGCCGGCCTGGGCGGCGTGTTTCTCGCATCGCGCCTCGAGGCCGCGGACCCGAACGCCGGCAGCGGCGCCGAACTGGTCGTGATCGCCTCGGTCGTGATCGGCGGCACCAGCCTGATGGGCGGCCGCGGCTCCGTGGTCAGCACTTTCTTCGGCGTGCTGGTGATCTCGGTGCTCGAAGCAGGCCTCGCGCAGATCGGTGCCAGCGAGCCGACCAAACGCATCATCACCGGCTGCGTGATCATCATCGCGGTGGTGCTGGACACCTTGCGCGAACGGCGCAAGAAGCTGGTCTGAAGTGAGGCTCACCTCGTTGGGTGCTGTCGGCCCGCTGCTGCTGTTGGATGTTCACCTTGCCAGTGTTGGCGCGGGATCGAGCCGCTGGGGCATGCTGCTGCGCTCATGTCCCCCGGAACCGACCTTCGGCCGGCCCCTCCTCCTTTACTTCGCTCCGCAGCACGCCCCACCGACTCGATCTTGTGCACCGGGGAGCCCGCTCGCGGTCGCAGGCCACCCGGCTGCCTCGGCACGCGCCGCCGGTCAAAGTAGTCGGTTGCAAACGTCAGCAACGGGCCGAAAGCAAACACGCCAAACAACAGCTGCGTTTCAAGTGTCTGAGGTGACGCGAAGCTCGGTGGGGCAACCGAGATGACAGTGCCTGCGCGCGTTCGCGGCCGTGCCGCCGGTGACACCGGCCGAACCGGCATCCGCCAGGTCGCGCTGCGTGCGGGCGTGTCGGTGACGACCGTGTCGCATGCGCTCAATGGCACGCGCTTCGTCAGTGACGACGCCCGCGCCAAGGTGGAGGAGGCTGCGCATGCGCTCGGCTATGTTCCCAGCGAGGTGGCGCGGTGGTTGAAGCACAACACGACGCGCACGCTCGGCATGCTGGTGCCCAACAACTCGAATCCGTACTTTGCCGAGATCATTCGCGGCGTCGAGCGTCATTGCTATGGGGCCGGCTACAGCCTGCTGCTGTGCAATTCCGATGATGATGCGCAGCGCCAGACCGACCATCTGCGCGTGCTCGCCGAGCGCCGGGTCGACGGGCTGGTGCTCGTCGCCTCGGGCGAGGACGCGCAGATCATCGCCTGCTGCAAAGACCTGCGCCTGCCGCTGGTGATCGTCGATCGCGAGATCGACCGCATCGCCGCCGACCTGGTCGAGGTCGACCATGCCGCGGGCGGCGAGCTGGCCACGGCGCATCTGCTGTCGCTCGGCCACACCCGTGTGGCGTGCATCGGCGGCCCGGCCAAGCTGCGGCCGAGCCGGCAGCGCGAGGCGGGCTGGCGGCTGGCATTGGCCAAGGCGGGTGTGAAGCCGCGCGCCGACGAACTCGTGCGCGGCGATTTCGGGCCGCAGGGCGGTGCGGCGGCATTGACCCGGCTGCTGCGTTCGGCGCGTCCACCGAGTGCCGTCTTCGTGTGCAACGACTTGATGGCCATCGGCGCGCTGCACGCGGCGCATGCGGCGGGTGTCCACGTTCCGGGCGACTTGTCGATCGTCGGCTTCGACGACATCGAACTCGCCGCGTACACCACGCCCGGGCTGACCACGGTCGCGCAGCCGAAGGAAGCCATCGGGACCACGGCGGTCACACTGCTGCTCGAGCGCCTGCGCGATGGGCGCAGCGAACCGCGGCGCATGATTCTGCAGCCAGAATTGCGCTTGCGGGCATCGAGCGCCGCGCCGGCCAAGAAGAACCTGCGGATGAAATCATGAGTGTCACGATCGTCGTTGTTGGAAGCCTGAACATGGATCTGGTGATGCGCATGGACCGCGCGCCCGCCGGCGGGGAGACCTTGACGGGCCATGACTTCGCCACCTTGCCGGGCGGCAAGGGTGCCAACCAGGCCGTCGCCTGCGCCCGCATGGGCGCGCGCGTCGCGATGGTCGGCCGCGTCGGTGCCGATGCGAACGGCGAGCTGCTCCGGTCGGCGCTGGCGGCCGACGGCATCGATGTCAGCGAGGTCGATGCACTGACCGCCGCGCACACCGGCGTGGCGATGATCTGGGTCGAGGAGGGTGGTCAGAACCGCATCGTCTTGGCGTCGGGTGCCAACGGGCTGCTCGATGCCGGCGCGGTCGAGCGCGCCGCGGCGCTGATCGACGCGGCCACGATGCTGATCGTGCAGCTCGAGGTGCCGATGGCCACGATAGAGGACGCGGTGGCGCGTGTGCATCGGGCTGGCGGCACGGTGTTGATGAACGCCGCGCCGGCCGCGGCCTTGCCTGCATCGCTGTGGCCGCAGATCGACATCCTCGTCGTCAACGAAAGCGAGGCGGCAATGCTGTCCGACATCGCCGTCGTCGACCCGGTCTCGGCGGCGACGGCTGGTGCGAACCTGCGCGAACGCGGGCCCGATCGCGTGCTCGTGACGCTGGGCGCGCAGGGCGTCGTTGTCGTCGACGCAGGCGGCACGCGCCATGCGCCGGCGCGTCCGGTGCAAGCCGTCGACACGACGGCTGCCGGCGACACCTTCATCGGCGCCTTGGCCGCGGCGCTGTGCGAAGGCCGCACGCTCGACGACGCTGTGGCGCTCGGCCAGGCGGCCAGCGCGTTGTGCGTCACCCGACGCGGCGCGCAAGCGTCGATCCCTTATCGACGCGAACTGGCGGCTTGACCACCACGATGAAACGCACCCCCTTGCTCCATGCCGAGCTCTCCGAAGTCATCGCCCGCCTGGGCCATGGCGATCTGCTGGTGATCGGCGATGCGGGCCTGCCGATCCCGGACGGCCCGCGCCGCATCGATCTCGCGCTGACGGCCAATGTGCCGCGCTTCCACGAGGTGCTGGCCGCGGTGCTGAGCGAGATGGCGGTCGAGAGCGCGGTGATCGCCGACGAGCTGGCGCCGAACAACCCCGGGGTGTACGCCGAGCTCTGTCGGCAACTCGGCCCGGTCCCGATGTCGACGATGTCGCACGAGGACTTCAAGGCGGCGACGCGAGCCGCGCGCGCCATCGTGCGCAGCGGCGAATTCTCGCCCTATGCGAATGTGATCTTGCGGGCGGGCGTGGTGTTCTGAGCTTGTGCGTCTCCACCGCGTCCGTCGACGAGCGAGGCAGGTCGGTGGTCGCAGGCGGCGGCGCGCGCCGTCATCGCCTCACCCTGCGTCAGGCTGAACCGCTGGTGCCGCGCGTCGGAAGGCCTCGAGTTGACCACACGCCTCGTCGATGCCCACGAGACGTGGCCAGCGCGCCATGTCGATCTTGAAGCGCCGCGCGCTCTCGATCTGCGGCACCAGGTAGACATCAGCCAGCGTCGGTCGCGCGCCGCAGGCGAACGGGCCGGTGCGCCCGCGCGCTTCGACCAGCGACTGGAACGCGTCGAAGCCCGCGACTATCCAGGTGCCGCACCAGTCGTTCACTGCGGCCTCGTCGGCGCCGAAGCGATGGCGCAGCGCCTCGAGGATGCGCCGGTTGTTCACCGGGTGGATGTCGCAGCCGACGATCGCGGCGAGTGCGCGCACGTGGGCGCGCTCGTTGGCATCCGAGGGCAGCAGCGGCGAGGCAGGGTAGCGTTCCTCGAGCCACTCGATGATGGTCGGCGACTGGGTCATGAGCTGCCCGTCGACATCGAGTGCTGGCACCAACTGCTGCGGGTTGATCGCCTTGTACGCGTCGGTCAGGTGCTGCTCGCGGCGCAGGTCGACAGCGATCTGCTCGTAGGCGAGGCCTTTCAGGTTCAGCGCGATGCGCAGGCGGTGCGAGGTGCCGCTGCGGAAGAAACTGTAGAGCTTCATTCGGCGACCGCTCAGTCGATCTGCAAGTACACGCGCCGCCCGTCGACCTTGACCGGGTAGCTGCGCAGCGCATCGGTGACAGGCGCGCAGCTCGGCGTGCCGTCGCGCACGTCGAACTTGCCCTGGTGCAAAGGGCATTCGATCTCGTGGCCGTCGAGGAAGCCGTCGCACAGGCGCGCCTGACCATGCGTGCAGGTGTTGTCGGTCGCGTAGACCGCGTCGCCGACGGTGTAGAGCGCGATGTCGCGGCCTGCGACCATTACGCCGATGACGTCGTCGGTGGGGAGTTCGTCGGCCGACAGCGCGTCGACCCAAATGGCGTTGCTCATCGATGGCCTCAGATGGGGTAGATGATCGAGTTCGGGATCATTTCGCTGTCGTAGATGCACTCGCGCGACGCGAACTTGAGCCCGTCGGGCGTGCGCACGACCGTGTCGAGATAGCGGCCGACGTTGAAGACCGTCGACGCCTCCGACAGCTTCGTGCGGAACACGGCGTAATTCGCCTCGCACTTGAAGCCGTTCGCGTCAACGCTGCGCACGACCGGCGTGCCGACGATGTGCCGCTGGTAGTAGGGGTCGTGGAACAGCGTCTCCTTGATGCCGTAGACGCGATCCTTCAGCATGCCCTTGCTGGTGAACGACAGCGTCGCGAGCGGGAAGCCGCGGTCAAAGTTCTCGCGCGGCTGGAGGCGGTAGACGCACTGCTCGGTGAAGAACTCGGGCCACAGATCCCAGTCGCCGGAGTCGACCGCGCTGGCGTAGTCGGCGTAGAGCTGCGTAAGCGCCAGCCAGTCTTCGAAGTTGATGTTCGTGCTCATCACTTCGCCTCCATCACGTCGCGCCAGTAGCGGTACATGCCGCGGATCAGCGTCTCGGTGACCATGTGCTCGGTGTCTTCGACCTCGCGCCCGCCGAGCTCGGCCAGCGTGCGGTGGAAGGGCTTGGACTCGAAGGCCTGCTGCGAGAACTCGATCACCTCGCCGTCGTCGGCCGAGACGAAGCCGGCGGGGCCGAACAGGTTGGCCTGGCGCAGGCGGCGCTGGGTCATCTCGTCGGTGTCGTCGTCGAAGCCGAAGTGCGTCCAGACGAAGTCGAAGCTGCCGCGGCCGTTCGGCTGGATGTGGCGCGTCGAGACGCTGTTGACCTGCTGCTGCAGGATCACGCTCGGGAAGATCGTCGTCATCACCGCGGTGGGGCCGTTCCACCAGGGCTCGGGCACGATGTCGAGGAAGCTCGGGTCGTTGAGCTGCATGCTCTCCTTGAAGCTCGACACCTGCGTCACCTGGTCCGACTTGCCGGCCGTGCCGCGCGTCGAGATCATCGCCGCGTGGCGGTGCGTATCGTCCATGCGCAGCTGCGACTTGTTGTCGGCGCGCCAGAGGCCGAAGGTCACGAACCAGGTGTGCAGCAGGCCCGGGTGGTACGGGTCCTTGATGTTCTCCTGCATCAGCTTCCAGTTGCCCGGGATGCGCTGGCGGTTGTAGCCGAGGATCTTCAGTTGGCGCCCGTTGAATAGGCGATCGAAGTAGCCGAGGATCGTCGGGCCGAGAAACTCCTCGAGCGACTCAACGTCGGGGTCGAACGACGCGAAGACGACGCCGCCGCGCGTCGCGACCTTCAGCTTGGTCAGCCCGTGCTCGCTGGTCTTGAAGTCGGCCGGCATGCCGCCGTGCACCTGCCCGTCCTGCTTCACGCCGCGCCGGAACGGCACGCCCTGCAGGTCGCCCTTGAGCGTGTAGCTCCACTGGTGGTAGGCGCAGACGAACTCCTTGCGATTGCCGTGGCGCTCGCGGCAGAAGCGCATGCCGCGGTGCGCGCAGACGTTCTCGACGACGTTGATGATGCCTTCGGCATCGCGGGTCATGATGACCGAGCGCTCTCCGATCGCGGTGCGCTTGAAGTCGCCCGCCTTCGGCACCTCGGCTTCGAGCCCGACATAGCACCAGTGGCTCTTGTAGAAGAAGCGCTCGAGCTCGCGCTTGTACAGCTCGTCGCTGGTGTAGGTCAGGAACGGGATGCGCGAGGTGCCGTCGCTTTCCCAGTGCGCTTCGGTCGGGAACACAGTCGACGTGTCGCTCATGGTGGTCTCCTGCTTGTTGATGGCAACGAGCGCGTCAGCGCTCGACGCTGACCTCGATCACGCCCAGCCCGGTGATCGCGCCGCGCATCGTGTCGCCGGCCACGACCGCGTTCACGCCCTCGGGTGTGCCGGTCATGATGATGTCGCCCGGCTCCAGCGTCTCGTACTCGGACAGATAGGCGATGCACTCGGACACCGACCAGATCAGCTTGGCGATATCGGATGACTGGCGCGGCTGGCCGTTGACGCTCAGCGTGATCGCCGCCGCCGACGGGTGGCCGATGTCCTCGGCGCGGTGCAGCGGCCCGACCGGCGCCGACAGCGCGAAAGACTTGCCGAACTCCCAGGGCCGGCCCTTGTCGCGCGCGTCGAGCTGCAGATCACGACGCGTCATGTCCAGGCCGACCGCATAGCCATAGACGTGCTTCAGTGCCTCGGCGATGGCGATGTCGCGGCCGCCGGTTCCGATCGCGACGACGAGCTCGATCTCGTGGTGGTAGTTCTTCGTCTTCGGCGGGTAGGGCACGCTGGTCGGTTGGCTCGCATCGACGACCGCGTTGGCCGGCTTCATGAAGAAGAACGGCGGCTCGCGGTCCGGGTCCTTGCCCATCTCGCGAGCGTGGGCCGCGTAGTTGCGGCCGACGCAGAAGACGCGGTTGACCGGGAACCGTTCGTCACGCCCGGCGATGCTGAGGGTGTGGAGCGGCGGAGCTTCGATGGCGAGCTTCATGGTCATGGTTCCTGGGGATGAGTGATCAGAGACGCTGCTCGCGCCACAGACCCAGTGCTTGCTGCACCGGGCGGTCGGAGAAGCTGAACATCACGGCGTCACGATCGGCGCGCAGTTGCAAGGCGTGCCACGACGGCACGACGACGACATCGTTCTCATGGAAGCGCCAGGTCATGTCGCCGACGCTCGCCTCGCCGCCGCCTTCGAGGCAGACGAGCACGGTGCCATCGGTCGAGCGCAGCGGCTTCGTCTCGAATCCCGCCGGCAGCCACTGCGCGAACGCACCGATCGTCGGCATCGGCGACGCGCCGGTGGCGGGGTTAACGTAGCGCAGCTTGAACCCGTGGTGCGTGTCCGGCGTGCCGTGCGCGATCGCCTGCAACGACGAACGCGTGCGCTCGAACGGGTAGACGAACACCCGCGTCGGGTCGGCCGGCTTCGGTGCGTAGTCGATCGGTACCATGTTCGCGCCGTAGCGCGCAAGCGCGTCGCCCTCGGGCCGCAGTGGCTCCTGCGACATCTGCGTGCTCTTCTCGGAGAAGCCGGCGTCGAGAAAGCGCACGATCGGGATGTCCAGCCCATCGAGCCACACGACGGGCTGGTCGCCGAGGTTGCCGTGGTCGTGCCAGGTCCAGGCCGGCGTGATGATGAAGTCGCCACGGTGCATCGTCGTGCGCTCGCCGTCGACCGCGGTGTACGCGCCTTCGCCGTCGAGCACCAGCCGCAGCGCCGACTGCGTGTGGCGGTGCGCGGGTGCTACCTCGCCGGGCAGGATGAGTTGCAGGCCGGCGTACAGCGTCTGCGTGATGCACGACTGGCCGCGCAGCCCCGGGTTCTCGAGGATCAGCACGCGACGCTCGGCTTCTTCAGCAGTGATCAGGCGACCGGCTTCGAGCACCTGCGCGCGCAGCTCGGCGTAGCGCCAGATCGCGGCTTGCGCGGGCGACTGCGGCTGGGTCGGCACGAGTGCGTGCAGCACCTCCCACAGCGGCGTCATGTGGTTCGCGCCGATGCGCTCGTAGTAGGCCGCGCGTTCGCGCAGCGCGTCGGGGGACAGTTTGGCGGCATGCATGAAGCGCTCCCCTTCAAGTCGGTTGCGTGTAGAAGGCGTCGGCATAGATCTGCGCCGGGGCGATGCCCTTCTGGCGCGCGAGCACGGTGGCCGCTTCGACCATCGGCGGCGAGCCGCACAGGTAGGCGCGCCAGCCATCGAGCTTGCCCAGGTCCTGTTCGATCACCTCGGTGACCAGGCCGCAGCGCTGCTCGCGCGGATCGCCGCCGGACGTGACGACGACGTGCAGCTTGAACGCCGGGTGCTTGCGCTCGATCTTGGCCAGCCAGTCCAGCCCGTACACGTCGCGCGGCGAGCGCACGCCGAAGTACAGGTGGACCGGGTTCGGCATGCCCTGCGCGATGGCGCCGCGCAAGATCGACAGGATCGGTGCGAGCCCGGTGCCGCCCGCGACGCACAGCACCGGGCCATCATGCTTGCGGCGCAGGTACGCGCTGCCCAGCGGCCCGCTGACGCGCACGGTGTCGCCGGGCTTCAACTCGTTCGCGATGTAGCCCGACACCCGCCCACCAGGCACGACACGGACATGAAACTCCAAGCTGGCATCTGCGGCCACGCCGGCCATCGAATAGGGCCGGATGTGCTCGGGCGTGAACTGGAGTTGCGCGTACTGGCCCGGCGAGAACTCGAGCGCCTTCGCCGGCTTCAACACGACGCGCTTGATGTCATGCGTCAAGGTCTCGACCGCCTGCACGGTCGCCTTGATGATGCGCGCCGGGTGCACGACGATCTCGTCTGGCTCGGGGATCTCGATCGTGCACGGCTCGGTCAAAAAGGTCTGGCAGGCCAGCACGTAGGCGTCGTGGCCGTCGAGCGGGTTCTGCTGCGCGCCGCCCGAGTCGAGCACATCGCCTGCGACCACCCGGCACTTGCAGGTGCCGCATCGCCCCGCCATGCAGCTGTACGACATCGGCACCTGCGCGTTGCGCAGCGCGTCGAGCAGGTTCGCGCCGGGCTCGACCTCGATGACCTTCTGCAGCGGTTGGATCAGTACTTCCATGGCGGCAATGTTCGGCGTCGGAGCAAGATCAGCCAATGGGATTTCGGATATAAGTCATATCACTCACAGTGATACGCGGCAGTGGCCCGCGACGCGCGATGGAACTGCACGAACTCGATCTGAACCTGCTCGTCGTCTTCAACCAGCTGCTGGTCGAGCGGCGCGTGTCGAAGGTCGCCGACAACCTGGGCGTGTCGCAGCCCGCGGTGAGCAACTCGCTCGCGAAGCTGCGCAAGCTGTTGGGCGACGAGCTGTTCCTGCGCACGCCGAAGGGCATGGAGCCCACGCCCTATGCGGACCAGCTCGCCGAGTCGGTGAGCTATGCGCTGGCGATGATCCACAGCGGCGTCAACCAGCGCAGCAGCTTCGAGCCGTCGACCGCGAAGCGCTCGTTCACGATCGGCATGACCGACATCGGCGAGATCTACTTCCTGCCCGCGTTGATCGAGCGCCTGCGGCGCGATGCACCCGGCGTGACGCTCAGCACCGTGCGCAACACGACGGTGAATGTGCGCGACGAACTCGAAGCCGGCAAGGTCGACATCGCGATCGGCCTGCTGCCGCATCTGAAGGCCGGCTTCTTTCAGCGCCGTCTGTTCATGCAAAGCTATGTCTGCCTGATGCGGCGCGGTCACCGGCTCGACAAGCGCAAGATCTCGCAGACGGAGTTCTCTGCCGCCGAGCACCTCGTGGTCGTCTCGGCCGGCACCGGCCACGGCAAGGTGGACGAGCTGCTGCAGCGCAGCGGGGTCGAACGCACGGTTCGCCTGAACGTGCCTCACTACGTGAGCGTCGGCCACATCCTGCAGGGTTCGGACCTGATCGCGACCGTGCCCGAGCGCCTAGCGGATCGGCTGCTAGGCCCCTTCGGTCTCGTGAAGGTGCCGCATCCGGCGAAGCTGCCGGACATCGCGATCAATGTCTTCTGGCACGCGAAGTACCACCGCTCGCCGGACAACCGCTGGTTGCGGGGCGTCCTGTTCGAGCTGTTCAGCGATGCCAAATCTGGCGCGGGAAAACCGTGATGGGCGGCCGATCGCCTCAGCGCGTCGCCACCACGGCGACCGCGCTCACCATCGGGCGGCAGGCTTGGCGTTCGAGGCAGGCAGCCGTCTGCACCCAGTCGCGGCCGAGGACCACGCGCACGTCGCTGCGCAGGCCGGGCGTGGGTCGGGGCTCGGCTTGCGCGTTCGCAGGCAGCGACTCGGCCACGTGCCGCGCGGCCTGCTCGTGTCCACTGCGGTACTGCACCACGGTCAGGCGCTGCGTGAACGGCTGCCGGTTCGACAGGCGATCGGGAGTCACGCCTTGCCGTTCAAGCCAATGCCCGACGCGCGCCGCCATGCCGGGCACGCCGTTGCCGTTGCTCACCTCCAGCGTCGACGTGCGCAAGGGCTTCTCGATGCTGGACGTCGTCGGTATCGCCGGTGTGGGCACAGGCACAGCCACCAGCGCCTCGACACTGATCCGGCCGTCGCTCTGATCGACCGGGGCAGGGCGCACGACCGCGACAGTCATGGCTGGCGCAGCCGCCTCGGACCGATCCATCGCATCGCGCAGGTTCGCCCGTGCGATGGCGTTGCTGCCGTCCTGATCGACGACGGCCTTCAGCTCCATGACCGCGTCAAGCGGCTTGCCCGCCATCAACAACACATAGCCCAGGTTGTTGCGCACGTGGGTGCGGCCCGGCGCCAACGCGACCGCTTGGCGCAGCGTGGTCTCGGCATCCTGGTAGCGGCCGGCCTGCGCCAGCGCGACGCCGAGCGCGTTGTAGGCCTCGGTGTTGTGCGCATCGGCGGCGATGGCCTTGCGGTAGGCATCGATGGCTTGGTCCCATGCCATCGAGCCGTCGAAGTACTGGCCCAGGCTGTAGTACGCCTGGCTGGACTGGACCGAGTGCGTCACGTTGAACACCGGCTCGACCTTCCAGGCCGGCGGGGCGCGCGAGTCGAGCGCGGCACAGCCCGACGCCACCAGGATCGCGCTCGCGATCGCGGCGCGCAGGGGCCAGTCGCGATCCTTGGCGGCGGCGCGGCGCTCTGTCTGCGAGGCCTGTTTGATCTGCTCGATCTGATTCGGACGCGGAGTCGTCAGACGGCGTGCTCGCGTCGGTTCCGTGGGGGCGATCGTTCCGATCCGGCATTGAAAACGCATGGCGATCTCTCCTTCGAGGAACACGGGTGGTGAATCAGCCGCCGCCGCTCATCGTGGGCAGCAGCACACGGTAGATCTGGATCATCGCGGGGCCCATCAGCACGACCATCAGCGACGGGAAGATGCAGAAGATCAACGGGAACAGCAGCTTCAGCGCGATCTTCGCGGCGGCCTCTTCGGCGCGCTGGCGACGCCGCGTGCGCAGCATCTCGGCGTGGATGCGCAGCGACGCGGCGATGCTCGTGCCGAAGCGCTCGGCCTGGCTGATCATCGTCACGAAGCCGTCGACCTCTTCGACGCCGGTGCGGATCGCCAGGTTGCGCAGCGCGCGTTCGCGGTCGGCGCCGGCACGCAGCTCGAGGTTGACGAGCCGCATCTCGTCGGCCAGCGCCGGGCTCTTGAACTGCAGGTCGTCGGCCACGCGCATCATCGCGGCCTCGGTGCCGAGGCCGGCCTCGACGCAGACCGTCATCAGGTCGAGCGAATCGGGGAACGACTCGAAGATCTCGCGCTGCCGCACCTTGACCAGGTGCGACAACACCATGTTGGGGCCGTAGTAGCCCACGGCCGCGAGGATCAGCATCATGAACAGCAGCGAGTTGCCTTTCAGCGGCGAGCCCGACAGCGTCAGCGCCACAAAGCCGAGCAGCGGCAAGCCCAGCGTCAACGAGGTCTTGATGCCGAAGAAGGCGGCGGCCGCCGTCGCATTGCGGATGCCGGCGTGAACGAAGCGCAGCCGGATGCTCGATTTCTCGAAGCCCTCTTCGGGCATCGAGAGCTTGCTGATCGGCCGCGTCACCGCGGCCACCCAGCCGAGCAGCCGGTTGGTCACCGGCGCGTGCTGCACGGCGCCGGGGTTCAGGGTCATCAGGCGCCGGCGCGCGACATTCGGCCGCAGCATCGCCGCGGCGCCGAGACAACCGGCGACCACGACCACGAAGACGAGCGCGAGAAAGAGCAGCTGGATCGGGTTCATGGCGTGGCTCCTTCAGACCCGGATGCGGATGATGCTGCGCATCCACAGAATGCCGAGCAGCATCATGAACAGTGCGACGCCGACCATGCGGTGGCCCATCGGGTCGGTCCAGAGCACCGACATGAATTCAGGGTTCAGGAGGTTCACGACCAGGCCGACGCAGAAGGGCAGCCCGGTGAGGATGTAGGCCGACAGCTTGCCTTCGGCCGACAGCGTGCGGACCTCGCCGAGCAGCTGCAGGCGCTGGCGCACGATCTTCGCGATGCTGTCGAGCAGCTCGGCAAGGTTGCCGCCCGATTCGCGCTGGATCATCACCGCGACCACGAAGTAGCTGACGTCAGGCACCGGCACGCGCTCGGCCAGGTGCGCGAGCGCCTCGCTGGTCGGCACGCCGTAGTTCATCTCGTCGAACAGGATGCGGAAGTCGCGCCCCAGCGGCTCGGCCATCTCGTCGGCCACCATCTTGACGGCCGACGGGAACGCGTGGCCGGCGCGCATCGAGCGGCCCATCAAGTCCAGCGCCTCGGGGAACTGCCGCTCGATGCGCTCGATGCGCTCGCGGCGCCGGCTCGCCACGCGCCACCAGGGCACGAGGGCCAGCGCCAGCCCCAGCACCGCACCGAAGATCGGCGGCTTGCCGAACAGCCCCGGCAGGAACAGGCCGAACGCACCGAGGGCGAGTGACATCAAGATCAGCTCGGCCGGCGAGACCGCCATCGCCGACGCGCTGACGAAGCGCGTCATGCGCCGGCCGACACCGAGGCCCGTGAGCCAGGCGTTGAGGCGCGGCATGCGCGACTGCTCGCGCGCACGCTCGATGCTCGCCGTCGTCATCTGCGTGTCGCCGGCCAGCGCCTCCAGCCGTGCCGCGATGCGCTTGGCCTCGGGGCTGCTGCCCGACGCCCAGAGGTTGTAGACGCCCTCGAGCGAGAGCACGACCGCCAGGAAGGCGACCACCGCGAACAGCACGAAGGACAGGTCCATGGTGAGTCCTCGGTCAGACCGCTTGGCGCAGTGGCGCGAACAGGGTTTGCGGCAGGTCGATGCCGCGCGTCGTCAGGCGGTCCCAGCAGCGCGGGCGCACGCCGGTGGCGGTGAAGTAGCCCTCGACGGCACCGGTCGGGCCAACGCCGGTCTGCTTGAAGACGAAGATCTCCTGCAGCGTCACGGTCTCGCCTTCCATGCCGGTGACCTCTTGAATGCTGGTCAGCTTGCGCGTGCCGTCGCTGAGCCGGTTGGCCTGGATGATCACGCCGATCGCCGAGGCCACTTGCGCGCGCGCCGCCTTCGCAGGCAGGTCGACGCCGGCCATCGCGATCATGCTTTCGAGCCGTGCGAGTGCGTCGCGTGCGGTGTTCGCGTGCACCGTGGTCATCGAGCCTTCGTGGCCGGTGTTCATCGCCTGCAGCATGTCCAGGGCCTCGCCGCCGCGCGTCTCGCCGAGGATGATGCGGTCGGGCCGCATGCGCAGCGCATTGCGCAGCAGCGAGCGCTGTGCCACCTCGCCGCGGCCTTCGATGTTCGGTGGCCGCGTCTCGAGCCGCACGACGTGCGGTTGCTGCAGCTGCAGCTCGGCCGCGTCCTCGATCGTGACGATGCGCTCCGACGTCGCGATGTAGCTGCTCAGGATGTTGAGCAGCGTGGTCTTGCCCGAGCCCGTGCCGCCCGAGATCAGGATGTTGACGCGCGCCGCCGAGAGCGCGCCGATGAACAGGGCCATCTCTTCGGACAGCGAGCGGTACTCGATCAGGTTCTGTACCTTCAACGGCACCGTCGCGAAACGCCGGATCGACAGGATCGGGCCATCGATCGCGAGCGGCGGAATGATCGCGTTGACGCGCGAGCCGTCCGGCAGGCGCGCGTCGACCATCGGGCTCGACTCGTCGATGCGGCGCCCGACCCGCGAGACGATCTTGTCGATGATCTTCATCAAGTGATCGTCGTCGGTGAACGTGATCTCGGTCAGCTCCAGTTGCCCGCGCCGCTCGACATAGACCTGCTTGTAGGTGTTGACCAGAATGTCCGAGACCGTCGGGTCGGCGAGCAAGGGCTCGAGCGGCCCGAAGCCCAGCATCTCGTACTGGATGTCGCGCACGAGGTTGCGGCGCTCGCCGGCGTTGAGAACCAGGTTCTCCTCGACCAGCAGGCGCTCGACCATCTGGCGCAATTCTTCCTTCAGGCTGTCGGGCGTGAGGCTCTCCATGGCTTCCAGGTCTAGGCGGCCGAGCAGCACCTGGTGGATGCGCGCCTTGGTGTCCTGATACGCGCGGGTCGGCGTGATCACCACGTCGAGTGCCGTATCAGTCGTCGTCGGCGCGAACCCATGGGTGGTGGCGCCCAGCCTCTCTCGCAGACTCATGGCAATCCTCTCAATGCGGCGCACCGCGGAACAAGGCCGAGAACCAGCCGCCGCGGGCTGGGCCGATGGCGGCGGGCGCAATGCTGTCGGCCAAGTCGCGCAGGCTTCTGGCGATCGTGCTGTTCGGCGCGATGCGCTCGACTGGCACGCCCTGGTTGACCGCCGCGGCGGCCGCCTCGTAGTGGTTCGGCAAGGTGATCACCTGCTCGATCTCTAGCGTCTTCTTCAGGTCGTCGACCGTGAACTGGCTGTCCTTCTGGTGGCGGTTGACGACCCAGTGGATCTTGTTCGCCGGGTAGTCGAGCGAGCGGAACACGTTGCGCAGGCGCTTGCCATCGCGGATGAACGGCAGCGTCAGCTGCAGCACCGCGTAGACCTGGTCGGCCAGGTCCAGCGCCTGCAGCGTGACCGCGCTCAGCGAGCGCCCCGCATCGATGATCACGAAGTCGAACATCTCGCGCGCCAGCTCGACGATCTGGCGCACATGCTGCGGCGTCACGTCGGCCGCGTGGGCTGGGTCGTCGGGTGCCGCGAGCACCCACAGGCCGGGCGCGACCTCGGCCATCGACGAACGCAGCAGGTCGGCGTCGAGCCGGTCGATGTTGCGCGCCACGTCGGCGACGTTGCTCAGCGGCGTCTCGCTGCTCACGAACAAGGCCGCGTCGCCGAACTGCAGGTTCATGTCGATCAGCGCGACCCGGCGCCGGCCGCCGGCGGCCAGCAGGTGCGCGAGGTTCGCGGCCACGAAGGTCGCGCCGCTGCCGCCCTTGCACGAGACCAGCGCGAGCACGTCGCCGTGCGGCGGTGCGGGCACCACGGCAGACGGCGTGCGCTTGCGCAGCAGGCGCCTGAGCGTCGCGAGCACCGCGTCGGCAGGCGCCGGGGCCGGCAGCACCTCGCGCACGCCAGCGCGCATCGCGCGCAGCAGGAACTCGGGGCTGAGCTCGTTGCCGATCAGCACGTAGTCGATCTCCGGGTGCGCGTTGGCGAGCGCCTCGAGCGCGAGAAAGTCTTGCGGCGTGGTGGTCTCGACCAGCACGACATCGGGGCGGCTGCCGTTGACGACCACGCTCACGTCGTGCAGCGCGCGCACGATGCAGGCCACCTCGAACGCGCGCTCGGCGCGCAGCGCCTTGCTCCACGCATCGGCGTTGTGCTGATCGGGGGTGATGAGCTTGATCTTCACGGGCACACCTCGTTGGCGGTGCTGCTCATGAACTCCTTGCGCAGCGTCGTGCTGAAAGGCGGCAAGGTGAGCGACAGCGGCACGAAGGGGATGATCGTGGTGTAGGTCAGCCCCGAGAGCCGGACCCGCGCGGCCTTGCAGTCGTCGTTCGTGCAGGACGGGTCGACCGCATCGACCGGGTTCATGTACTCGATCGTGATGTTCGCGTTGGCCAGCGCCGGCAGCATCGCGCGCATGCGCGCCTTGATCGGTGCGCTCATGCTGCGGTTGACATCGCAGACCACCGCCAGCCGTGCGCCGAGGCGCGTGGCCTCGACCGCGGCGTTCCAGGTCCACAGCAGACGGCCCATCTCCGTGATGCCGAACAGCAGCATGAACAGCAGCGACGACACCAGCGCGAACTCGATCGCGGCGACGCCACGCTGGCGCGATGCACGGCGCGGGATGTTGTTCATAGCTGCGCCCTCAGCGTGACCGCGATGTTGTTGAAGCTCATGCTCGGAACGACGAAGGTGACCACCGAGTTGTAGGGATAGTTCTGGATGCTGGCCGTCACCAGGTTCACCGAGCCCAGCCCGGTCAGCTGGTTCGCGTGGGTGCCGGGGCACAGGGTCGCGTCGCAGATCGACACCATCGCCGTCGTGAGGCCGGGCGCGACCGGTGTGCCCGAGCAATCCGTCGTGCCGTAGACCGCGAGGCAACGCGCCTCGTCGGCGATCGTCGCGTCGCCCGGGCCGTGCTGCGAGAGATGGCGCGCCGCATCGCGCACGGTCTTGTCCAGCGTGTTGTAGCTGTAGATGGCGCGCCCGAGTTCGGTCGTGCCGAAGACCATCAGGATCAGCGGCGTGAGCAGCAGCGCGAGCTCAACGGCCGCGACCCCGCGGGCACGCGACCTAGACTGATGCTGTTGGCGTGTCGTCATGCCCATCTCACTGGACCAGCGCCGGGACCAGCGGCCCCACGCTCGTCGAACTGCCGACCACGCCCGACGATGCACACGGGCTGCCCGATGCGCTGGACAGCCCTTCATACTCCATGTAGAGCGTGTCGTTGAAGTCGGCAACGGGCTGCAACATGAGCACGCATGCCCAGCCGAGGACGGGCGTCGTGTGCGAGCCGCCGGTGAGACCGGCGCAATCGATGATCGGTGCCACGACCAGCCGGCGGTCGGCGCCGTACTGCATGTGCTGTGCCGTCGTGGAGGCTCGGTTCGAGGAGGCGTTCAGTGCCAGGCCGGTGATTGCGTTGCCGTTCGCGACGCTGGTCCCGTAGGGTGCATCGGCACTCCGCCGACCGATGAAATCGGCCAACGCATTCGCGCCCGAAGGCCAGTTGGTCAAGGTGTACGAGTAGCCGCTGAAGTCCGGCGGGGCGGTGGTCTCGCTGTCCGCTCCGCCTTGATAAATGCCGAAGCGCGTGTTCCACGCTTTCGCGGCCGCGTTGCCCAGGTTGCCCGGCTGGCCAACCGGGTTGGTCACGTTCAACGAGCACAGTCCGTTTCCCGTCAGAAGGGCGGCCAATTCGCTCGCACCGCCGGACGGGGGCGAGTAGTCGATCCAGTTCCAGTTGCCGCCGCCGTCCTTGAATTTGCCGTTGAACCACTGGCCGGGCGTCAGGCCGAACGGGGGTGTGGATGAGGCGGTCGCCGTGCCGACCTTGCACATCCCCAGCGGGATGCCGCAGTTGGTCTGTGCCGGCGCCAGCGTCGCGGTCGCGAGCGAGCTGACGGTCTGCGCGCCGAAGCCCATCACGCCCATGAAGTAGGGTGCGATGCCGCCGCGCGTGATCGTGCAGCGCACGTACTTCGAGGTCGGCGATGCAGCCCCGGCGTTGACCCACATCCCGCCCGCGGCGAGCGTGCTGCTGAAGCTCACGCTGACATCGGCATCGGTGATCGCCGAGGCCTGGAAGTTGACCCGGTTCTGCTTCGCGATCGTGCGCCCCGCGGCCTCGGCGATCGGGAAGGCCGACGCCGGAATGGTCGGCGAACCAGTGAGCGCATAGCTTGCCGAGAGCGCGCACGCATCGGCCCCGTTCTGCAGCTCGGTCTTCGTGAGGTAGAGATGGCCACCGTCGAGTGCCAGGCCGACGAAGCCCACCAGCACGACGAGCATCAGCCCGACCACGATCGCGACGACACCGCGCTGCTGCGCGCGCCGGCCCGCGCGGCCGAGGTGGCGACGATGAGGGACTCTGCGCTGCATGAGATCGTCCAGGCTCGGCTCAGCGGCCGCTGCCGACACCGATGTTGATCACGGTGGTCGGCGGCGGGCTGCGGTAGGTTTCGAGGTAGCGATCGCCCGCCTCGCGCACGCTGCGGCCATCGGCGGGCCGGGTCGTCTGCGCGTTGCGCGTGGGCGCGGCCGGGTCGATCAGCTGCTGCGCCTTCAGCGCGCGCGAGCTGTCGCCGAAGCGCGCGTCCCAGTCGGGCGATGCGGTCGCGGCACAGCCGCCGAGCGCGAGCACGCAGGCCGCGGCGCTGATGAGGTTGAGAGAGGAGCGCATCACTTTTTCTCCTTGTCGAAACCGCCTTGGGTAGGCATGGGCTCGGCGCTCAAAGGCTCGTCGCGGCGCGTGCCTTCGAGCTTGCCGCCGAGGATCAGCTCGCTGCGCGTCGGCGGCACGTAGCCATCGGTCGGCAGCCGGTAGCCCGGAGGCAGTGGCTTGACCAGGCGCGGCGTGATCACGAACACCAGCTCCGAACGGTCGGTCTGGAACTGCGTGCTGCGGAACAGCGCGCCGACCACCGGCAGCTCGCCGAGGAACGGGAAGGCCTTGACGTTGGTCGTCGTGTTGTTCTTGATCAGCCCGCCGATCGCGAAGCTCTGGCCGTCCATCAGCTGCACCGTGGTCTCGGCCTTGCGCGAGGTGAACGACGGCAGCACCGCGTTGACACCACCGGCCGAGATCTGGATGCCGGCGGCGTTGAGCTCGGAGACCTCGGGCCGCACGCGCAGGTTGATGCGCCCGTTGCCGAGCACCGTGGGCGTGAACTTGACCGAGACGCCGAATTCCTTTTCCTCCAGCGTGACGGTGCGGCCGCCGGTGCCGTTGTCCTGCGTCACCGGGATGAAGATCTTGCCGCCGGCGAGAAAGCTGCCGGTCTGGCCGCTGATCGCCATCACCGTCGGCTCGGCCAGCACCTTGACCACGCCGTCGGTCTTCTGCATGTTGAGCACGGTGTTGCTGACGCCGCGGCCCGGCACGGTGCCGTAGGTCGTGGTGTAGGTGGGCCGGCCGGCGGTGTCGTAGGTCACTGTCACGTTGCCGCCGGCGGTGCCCGAGATCGGCACCGTGCCGCCGACCACCGCGTCGACCGAACTGAAGGGCACGCCGTTCGGCCCCGTGCCGCTGATCTGGCCCAGCGCGCCGGTGGCGCCGCCGAAGATGCCGGACAAGAAGCGCAGCATCGAGCCGTCGCCCGGCACGTAGGCGCGCGAGAAGTCGATGCCGAACTGGTCCAGCAGCGCCTTCGAGATCTCGGCCACCTTGACCTCGAGCATGACCTGCTGCGGCGCGCCGACCTCGAGCATGTTGACGATGCGCTGGTTGGCCTTGCCGCCGCTGTCGCCGCCGCGCACATAGGCGTTGGCGAGATCGGTGACGCGCGTCAACGCCTCGCTGTCCGACACCACGCCCGACAGCACGATCGAGTCGAAGGCCGACGAGACCTTGATGTCCTTCTCGGCCGGCAGCAGCTGCGTCAGCACCGACTGCAGCGCGGTCGTGTCCATGCCCACGACCACGTCGAAGGCGGTGCAGGTGCCGGCGCGGTCGAGCATCACGACGTTCGTCGAGCCGATGCTCTTGCCGAGCAGGTAGACCTCGGTGGGCGCGAGCAGCAGCACGTCGACATCGGCGACGCCGGGCCGCGTGTCGACCGCGGCCGATGCCTTGCCGGCGCTGTCGTCCTTCTTGCCGTCGGTCTCGGCCGGCCGTGCGGCGCGTGCGTTCTCGGGGTTGCCGAGCAGGATGCGCGTGACCGGCGAGGTCGGCCGCAATACGGTCGACTTGCCGACCGGGATCTGCACCATCGGCGCGATGTTGACGCGCGAGCACAAGCCGGTGGTGCTGGCAGGCGCTGTAGTGGCAGGCGCCTTCGGCGCAGCGGCGGCCTGCGCTTCGGCCCCCAGTGCCTGCAGCGCCAGGCTGGTCGCCATGGCCACGCGGGCCAGGGTGAGAGTGCGTGAGGACGAAGACATCGTCGATCTCCCGGTTCGTTGTGGTGCTTGGGGGCTCAGAAGCATTCGGTCACTTTGCTCAGGCCACGGATGACCTCGACGCAGTTGCCGCGAGGCACCGGTGCCGCGGCGACGACGGTGGCCGGGCGCGACACCGCGCGGCGCGGCGCCGGTGCGGGCGCAGACGCCGCCTTGACCGGCTCGGGCTCACTGCGCGACATGCCCAGCAGCTCGGCCTTGGTCGCACCGCCGCCGTGCTGCGCGATCGCCTTCGGATCGGTTTGGTTGCGCAGCACCAGCGACAAGGTGCCGACGCTGCGCGCCAGGTCGAGCATCTCGGCGTCTTTCGGTGCGAGCTCGAGCGTGACGGCGTTCACCACCTTCGGCTTGGTCGAGTCGCGATCGGCCTCTTGCGCCACCGCGAGCACGAGGATGCGTTCGAGCACGATCTTCGAGATCGAGTGATCGCGGTCGCCGCGCTGGCCGCGTTCGTCCTGCGTGTTGACCATCACATCGACATAGGTGCCGGGCAGCGCGAAGCCGGCCACGCCGACGACGTCGTTGACGCGCACCGTCATTGCGCGCTTGCCTTCGGGCACCACCGCCGACAAGCCGCCCTTGGTGCCGATCGGTGCGAGCCGGCCTTCGGTGAGCGGCTCGCCGCGCTGGAGCGAGACCAGCACGACGCGGCCCTCGAGCTTGGCGGCGTCGGCGAACGCGCCGGTGGGCACGCTGCCGTCGGGCCAGTCGGCCATGCGGATCATCTCGGGCGAGATGCGCCCGCCCAGTTCGATGTCGGCATTGGCCACCGCAATGCGGCCTTTTTCGCCGCCCTGGTTCTGCATCCAGCGCGCCGCGAGGAACACCGCCGCGAGCCCCGCGATGGCGGCAATGAACAGCATCAACATGCCACGTGATCTCATGTGCGACTCCCGGTTGCAGACGCCGACTCATTCAGCGTCTCGTTGCCAAAATATGCGTGCCAGGCCCAGTCGAGCAGCTCGGGCGAGAGCTCTGCGGCCACGCCCAGGTAGCGGGCGCGGCTCGCGATCAGGTGCAGCAGATCGCGCGGGTAGCACGCCAGCAGCGGGCGGCCCCAGATCGCGTGGTAGTTGTGGACGAGCCGGTGCAAAGCCTGCGGGTCGTGCGGGATGCCCTCGGCCTGGCAGGCACGCTCGAACACCAGCGCGTATTCCTTCGGCAGCAAGGGCTCGATCGCGATCTTGTGGCCCAGGCGGCGCAGGAACGCGGCGTCCTCGAGCTGCACGGGGCGCAGGTTCGACGAGAACACCAGCACCATGTCGAACGGGATCGTGAACTTGGCGCCGTTGCGCAGCATCAGGTGATCGTGGCGGCGCTCCATCGGCACCACCCAGCGGTTCATCAGCTCGCGCGGCGTGATCACCTGGCGGCCGAGGTCGTCGACGATGAACAGGCCGTTGTTGGCCTTGAAGTGCGGCGGCGCCTCGTAGTAGCCGGCGCGGCCGTCGAAGCTCAGGTCGAGCATCTCGAGCGTGAGCTCGCCGCCCGACACGACGCAGGGCCGCTCGCACAGCACCCAGCGCGCATCGGGCCGGGCGCGGTTGTCGAGCGCGGCGCGCGGCGCGGCGTCGAGCGGCAGCACGCGGTGGCAGTGCACGTCGAAGACGCGGATCACCTCGCCGTGCACGCTGATCGCATGCGGGATCGCGACCGCGCCAGTGATGAGGCGGTGCAGGTGCTGCGCCAGATAGGTCTTGCCCGAGCCCGCGGGGCCGTGCAGCAGCATCGGCCGCCCCGAGTTGACGGCGGTGCCCAGCAGGTCGATCAGGCGATCGGGCACGACCAGGTCGGCAAACGCCGCGCGCACCTGTTGCACCGTGATCGCCTGGTTCGCGACCGACTGCGCGGCGACGCGTTCGGCATAGATCTCGAGCGGCACCGGCGCGGCGCCGACATAGGAGTTGCGCGTCAGCCAATCGGCCGCACGCGCGCGCCCGGCCTGCGTGAGATCGAACTGCACATCGGCCTCGTGCTGGCCGCGGCGCGTCACTTCGAGCAGCGTCTCGCGGCGCATGAACTGGCACACCGCTTCGACGACCGCGCTGCCCAGGCAGAGCTGCGCGCTGAGCTCGGTGAGCCGCGTCAGGCCGAGCTGGAACATGGTCTTGGCGATCAGCTCGACCAGGAAGGTGGTGGACAGGCCCGTCTCTTCGATCGTCTGCGGCGCGCGCGGCAACGCGGCGCGCACGTCCTGCGCACTGCGGCCGGGCACGCTGGGGAATTGAACGAGGCTCATCCGATGACCTCTTTGAGTGATCGGGTCAGCGGCCACGCGATCGCGGCGCCAGTTCCGAGTGCGATCGCAATCGCATACGGCAAGGGTGCGGCGGTGACCTGCAGCGGCGCGAGGCGTGCGCCCTGGCCGGTGCTGGCGCGCTGCGCCAGGTCGGTGAGCATGAAGCGCACGTTGGCCAGCGTCTGCGCGGCGACACCGCGCCCGAGCATGAACACCAGCGCCAGCGCGCCGCCGGCGACGAGTGTGTAGAGCGCGACGCCGAGCATGGTCGTGCTACCGACGAAGGCGCCGACCATCGCCATCAGCTTGACATCGCCCGCGCCCATCGCATGCACGAGGTGCAGCGGCAGCAGCAGGGCGAAGCCGGTGGCCATGCCGGCGAGCGGGGCCCACCAGATAAGGCCGGCGGGCGACGGCGTTCCGGTGCTCATCGCGATGGCATGGACGACGAGCGCCACCGCGATACCGCACAGCACGAGCTTGTTGGGGATGCGGCGCGAGCGGATGTCCGTGACGACGGCCGCGAGCAGCAGCGCGGCAAGCAGCGCGTGGCTGGGGACGATGACGGACGACAGCATGGTGGGCTCGGTGGCTAGGCCGGGAACGAGTTCCCGGCGTGGTGGCATGGCATCAGAGCGCGCCGGCGATCGCCGTGGAGATGGCGGTGAACACATCAACGAGCCTCGACCCGACGATCGTGACGGAGGCGATGATGAAAACAGCGATCAGTGCGGCGATCAGGCCGTATTCGATGGCCGTCACACCCTCTTCGTCACGGACGAACTTCTGGACAATCTGAGTGAGTTGCATGGGGAACTCCGCGGGTTGGTTGGAACACAGATCAAGGTGACCGTCAGGCCGGGGCATCGTGTACACCCGCCTGACGCCTCGTCATCAGAGCGCGGTGCTCAGCGCTAGGGAGATCTTGGTGAACACGTCAGCGAGCCTCGACCCGACGATCGTGACCGAGGCGATGATGAAGACGGCGATCAATGCTGCGATCAGGCCGTACTCGATGGCGGTCACGCCTTCTTCATCACGGACGAAGTTCTGGACAAATTGAGCGAGTTGCATGGAAAGCTCCTTGAGGTGGTGAGGACAATCGACGCCGCAAGGCGTGCCTGCGATCCGAAAGGGCCGGATCCGTACCCTGCTGGCCTGTTGCGTTGACGCCGGCCAGCGACTCGCGTCTTTTCTGTTCATGGCTAGAGTGCGGCGATCACGGCCGCCGACCAATAGGCGTAGAGCGCCAACAACGACGTGCCGGTGGCACTGACCGCGGCGATGATGGTCACGGCGATCAGCGCGGCAATCAGCCCGTACTCGATCGCGGTGGCGCCGGATTCGTCCGCGGGCAACCGGAGCAAGAGTCGTGTCGCGTTCTTCATCATGGACTTCACTCTAGGGATTGCGCCGCGCCCGCGCAGCGGAGGAAGAGGTCACTGCCTGGAGGGAACTTGTTCCTTGGTGGTTGGGAGCTTTCTCCCCCCGCATATGCAGGTGACCCATCGCGACGATCGAGCCCAGCAGCTCGGCCGCGGGCTGGTGCTTCTCGACGAAGGCGCATGCGCCGAGACGGGTTGCGCGTGCGCGCGTGGCGTCGTCGCCGTGGCTGGTGAGCACCAGCACGCTCGCGGTCAGCGACAGCTGCGGGAGCAGCATCAGGCCGTCCTCGCCGGCGAGGTCGACGTCGAGCACGATCACCTCCGGGTGCAGCAAGGCCGCGGTGCTCAAGGCCTCGGCGCCGGTGGCCGCGGTGCTGACGCAGCGCAGCGGGATCTGTGCGCACGCGATCAGCCGCGCCAGCCCTTCGCGCACCGCCCGCTGGTCATCGATGACCAGCACGCCGATGGGCGCGAGCGGCCCATCGGTGTCGGTGCATGGAGCAGAAGGAGGTGGCATGAAACGATCCTAGGCAGCGCCGGTCTGCGGCGCATGGGAGGAAGGGCGCTTGCCGTGGGGGAGCTTGCTCCCGGACCCACGACGCAACGCACGACGTTCTCAGTAGACGAAAGGCACGAGGCGCCAGCGCACGCGCTGCAGATAGCGCCGATAGTCGTGATCGGTTGCGGCCACAGCCAACACGGCTTCTTCGCGCTGGATGCGGATCACCTGCGCGACGTACAGCAGCGCGAGCACGGCGATGTTTCGCCACGAGAAGTTGGCCAGCAGAAAGCCGATGTGGCCGATCAGGTAGCCGAGGTAGATGGGGTGGCGGACGAGCCGGTACGGCCCTGCCATCACGAGGCCGCGGCTGGCGGGCAGCAGGCCGAACGAGCGGCCGAGGAAGACTTTCGCGGTGAACTGCCACGCCATGCTGATGAGCTGCAGCCCGGCGCCGACCCATTCGGGCATCAGCCGCATCGTGCCGGCGTCGCCGAGCAGCACCACGCAAGAGCTTGCATAGATGGTCGCCGCCAGCGCCGCCATCGACAGGTCGCGCTGGATCGCGCGGCGCGCGAGCAGCACCAGCATCAGCGTGTAGCCCTCGGAGACGAGCAGCAGCAGCGCGGTCCAACGCGAATGGTCGACCATCCACGCATGCCCCCAGCGCGCCACGATGAACACCATCAGCAGCAACGCGAAACCGCGCAGCAGCCATTCGGTGAGTCGGCCTTCAGGTGTCGACGCCGCGACGGTGGTTCGCATGGTGCTCATTGCTGCTCCCAGAAGTGGCGCCATTCGGTGCCCATGTTGTCGTCGGTGATGAGCGCCTGCTTGCTGGTTCGCGTCAGCACGTGCGGGCACGGTTCGATCCAGTCGTCGTCGGCATGTGTGCGCTCGGACCGCACCTGGCCTTCGATCGCCATCAGCCGATCGAGTCCCTGGGCATGCGCGGCAATCGACAGATAGAGCATCGGTCGACCGTCGATGCGGTAGGCCACGAGGCTGCGTCGCCAGCGCGCGAAGTCCCAGGCGATGGGGGTGTCTGACAGAACGATGTGGTTGGTGAAGCGGGCACCGTGGTCGAAGGTCGCACAGCCGGTCCGCTGCACGCGGCTCGAGTCGGTCGTGTTGTAGAACACGATGCCGCCGGGGCTCAGGTGCGCCTTGAGCATCGTGAGGAAGTCGACCGACAGCAGGTTCGTCGAATTGGCCCGGAAGTGGTAGGTCGTGTTCATGACGATCGCGTCGAAGCTGCGACCGGCATTCATGCGCAGCCAGCGCCGGCCGTCGTCGGTCACGAGCTTGACCTTGGGGTTCGAGAGTACAGACGCGACACTGGAGTTGCCCGCCACAAGGCCGGCATAGGCGGGGTTGATCTCGACGATCGTGAGCGAGGCCACTTCGGAGTTGCTCGCCAACACCTGCGCCCAGGAGCCTGACGCGAGGCCGATCATCAGCACGTCGCGCGGGGCCGGATGGAACAGGCTGAGCGCGTACGGGCGCACGATGCCGTTCACGTCATTGGTCAGCTCGACGTTGAAGTGTCCATCGTAGGCACCGTTGCCGAAGAGCGTGCCGCTGCGATCGACAGTGACGATGCCGCTGCGGTTCTCGATGGTCTGCGTGAACGCCGTCTTGGCCTCGGGCGCGCCCTTCCACTGCAGTGCCTCGAGCAAGCTGCCGCTGGCCGCCGGCAGCAGCACCACGGCGAGCGCTCCTGCGGCCACGATCGCAGACGCATGGGTTCGCCTGGCGCGTGGCGTTCCCTTGGTCGCGAGGCCGAGAACTAGTGCGCAGGCCAAACCGGCAGCGACGAGAAGCTGGCCGATCTGCACCAGTCCAAAGTGGTCCATCAGCACGAAACCCGTGAGGACTGAACCGGAGGCGGCGCCGACGATGTTCGCGAAGTAAAGCAGGCCTGTGCGCATGCCGGCCTTCGAATCGGCGGGCACGCCGAGGTGGGCGAGGCACGGCAGCACGATGCCCCATTCGCGCGCCAGCAGGTACACGAACAACAGGCCGACGCCGAGGATTGCCTTGTCCAGCCACGCGAGATGCCCGAGCACGGGCAGGAACGCAAAGCCGATCAGGCTGGCGGCGAGAAGAGCGCGTCGCATACGGCGAATCAGCGCGTCACCGTCGAGGTCGGCGCAGGCCTCGGCACCGAGCCGGGCACCGGAGGCCAACCCGACGAGGAAGGCGCCGAGGGTGGTCGCAAATGCGAAGGGGCTGCTTCCCGTGGCATACGACATCGTGCGAAAGAAAAAGATCTCGTACGACAGCGACACCAGCCCGCCTGCGCACGACATGGTCAGCACCGCCCAGAACGGCAGGTCGGTGCGCGACGCGAGCAAGGCGTGGCGCGTTGTGGCGGTGACCGCGGCATGCTGCCCGCGATGGCCATCGATCAGATGAGCGGCGACGGCACCGAGCGCGACCAGGGTGTTGAGGCTGACCGCCACACTCACCGAGCCATGCATGCCCAGCAGCGGGAACAGCGCCACCGCGCAGGCCAGGCAAGCGGCCCCCGCGCCCAACGTGTTGACGTGATACAGCAATCCGACAGCGGCACCGACGTTGCCCGAGCGCTGCACCAGGTGACCCACGAGCAGCGGCAGCGTCGCGCCCATCAACAGCGTCGGCACGACGACCAGGCCCAGGGTCGCGAGCGCGGTCACGGGCAGCGGCGCGCCGAGGACGAGATCGCCGACACGCTCGAAGATGGACAGTGAGAAGAGGCCGAAGGCCCCGGTCAGCCCTTCGATCGCCGCGAGCAACAGCAGCAGCGGCAAGCCGCGGCGCTTCGACAGCCAGCCTCCCGCCAGGCCTCCGATGCCGAGGCCGAGCATGAAGGCGGTCACGACGATCGTGACCGATTCGATGTTGACGCCGAAGATGCGGAACAGCGCACGCTGCCACACCAGTTGGTAGATCAGCGCGGGAAAACCGGAACAGAAGAAGAGCACGCACAGCACGCGAACCTGCCGGGTCGGCGCGACTTCACGCGGTGCGAGGGCACCCGCCGTTGCGGCCAGCGGCGTGTTCATGGGTGCAATGCCTCCAGGCTGGTGATCGGTGCGGCGTGCAAGGCCGCCGCGCGGTGGGTGCGTCGTTCGCGGACGAGCCAGATCAGCGCGAGCGCCAGCGCGCCGCCGGCCAGCACGTCGACGAGGTAGTGGCCGCCGTCGATCGGTGTCGACGCGAGCATCGCGAGGTCGAGGCCGGCGAACACGGGCAGCACGATGCGCGTGCCGCGCACCGCATGGGCCAGCAGGACCGCCATCGCCGCATGCAGCGACGGGATCGAGATCAGACCCTGCATGTGGTCGAGCGCAATGTCGCGCAGGCGGCCATCGCGCAGACGCTCGAAGTGAGACAGCGACGACAAGTCGAACGGGCCCGCGTCCGCATAGAACTTCCATGCGCCGGCCGCGGGGAAGAGGCCTGATACCGCGATGGTCAGCAAGGTCGCTGCGATGAACAGCAGCATGAACTCTTCAAGTCGCGCGTGTCGCCCGGTGAGGCCGAGGAACAAGACCACGAACACGAGCTGCAGCAGCCCGCTCGAGTAGGCCAGCTGAAGCAGGGCTTGAAGCCGGGTGTGCGCATGCAGCCAGGCCTGGAGCGCTAACCAGTCGAAACCCAGCACGCGGTCGCATGCGGCCAGAGGCGCGTCGACCAGCGCCGCGTTCGTGCTGACGACGAGGTAGCTCAAGGTCGCCGCCGCGGCCTGAAAGATCAGCAGCAGCGCACAGAAGCGCATCGTCGTGCGGATGCGCGCGTCAGAGCGATAGCGGCGGATCGCGAGCGGCGCCAGGCAGGCGGCGACGCCCAGCATGAGCACGGCGACCCCGCGGCCGGACACCGACCAGCCCGCCAGCAGCAGCCACACCACGTCGATGCACAGCACGATGGCCGTGATCCCCGATGCGAGGCCGAGCCGGCCGGTGGCCTTGAACCGAGCTCGCAGGAGTGGTGCGCTGAAGATGTCGTGCATGCTTGCATCTCGCAGCGCGAAGCGAACGCTGCACTGCGATGGTCAAGCGGTGCGCGGTCAAGCGCATGGGAGGGACAGGCCGCCGCACCCCGGAGCTTGATCCCCCCGCGATCAGGCGGGCTGCAGGCCCTGGGACCAGCTCAGGCGTCGACGCGGCTGCGTGTCGCAGCACCCAGCCCGTGCGCGGTCGCGTAGACGTGCAGCTCGAGTCGCCCGTGCACGCAAAGCTTGCTGTAGATGGTGGTCAGGTGGTTGCGCAACGTGTGTTCGCTCATGTGGAGCTCGTCGGCCACCGAGAGCTGCTTCGCGCCCGAGCTGCGCACCATGGTCACGACGATCTCGCGCTCGCGCGGCGTGAGGCTGGCGATGCGCTCGGCATCGGGGTCGGCCTGCCGCGACACGGCGCTCGGGCTGCCGTTGGTCAGCACGCCCAGCACGTCGCCGAGCAGCGCACGGTGCAGCCAGATTTCGCCCTCGTTGACCTTCTCGATCGCGCGCAGGATGGTCTCGGCGGCCTCGGACTTGTGGACCACGCCGCGCGCGCCCTTGACCATGGCGTCGCGGTGCTGTGCGAGGTCGTCGGCCGCGGTCAGCACGAGCACGCGCGCAGGCCCGCGCAGGCGCAGGCTGGCGAGCGAGGCGCCGGTGTCTTCGCCGCCGAGATCGAGGTCGAGCAGGATCACGTCGGCGTTCGGGATCGCGTCGTGGTTCATCAGCTCGGCGTGCGAACTGGCGGTGCCGATGACCTCCATGCGCGGGCTGTTCGCATCGATCAGCCGCTGCAGACCCCACAGCGTGATCTTGTGGTCCTCGGCGACGAACACCCGGATGGCACGCTGCGCAGGCCGGGTGTCGGCATCGGCGCCGTAGCTGTAGCTTGAGTTCATGGACGTTCCCTGACGACTAAATTGGAATCTGGATCAGCATCTCGGTGTTCAGGCCATCCGGACGCTGGATGGTCAACAGGCCGCCGAGTTCGGACGTGCGCTCGATCAAGGATTGGGGCTGAAAGTCGCCGCACTGGCGGCCGCGCGCCGTGCCTGCGTCGTCACGGATCGACAGGCGCAGGTCGGTGCCTTCGACCGACAGCGCGATCCAGACATGGCGGGCCACCGTGTGCTTGCGGATGTTGTTCAGCGCCTCGTTGACCATGTGGAACAAGGAGCCGGCGAGCGCACGGGTGGTCGGCAGGTTGTCGGGCGATTCGACCTCGACATCGATGCCGAACAGCAGCGAGAAACGCCGCGCTTGCCGACGCACCGCCGGAACGAGCGCGTTGTCGCCGTGCCCGCAGCCGGTGCGCAGGCCCGAGATCAGCTCGCGCAATGCCGACACCTCGCCGTTCACCAAGGTGGCCAGGGCATCGACCTCGGCACGCGCCGGGTTGTCCGGCGCGATACGCAAGGCCACGCATTCGACCGCGTACTTCAAGCCCAGATAGGGCTGGATCGCGCTGTCGTGCAGGTCGCGCCCGATGCGGGCGCGCTCGTGGCTGGCGGTCTCGTCCTGCAGCTGATCGACCAGCGTCGCTTGCTCGACGATGCGCAGCAATTCGGGCGCGGCGCCCGACAGTGCCGAGACGTCCTGCATCGAGCTGAGCGCGCCTCCGTAGCCGACCACGAAGTGGCCGTGCTGGCGCGCGTAGCGGGTGAGCGGCACGACATGCACGCTGCGCACGCCGAGCGTCTGCGCCAGTTCGGCCAAGGCCGCCGCGAGCCCGCGAGGCAAGGGCAGTTCGTGGTGGAGGCGGACGCGCCGCCGCGGGTCCCACCAGCGGCGCACGACATAGCTGACCGGAACAGGCGGTGCCTGCGCCAGCAGCGATTCAAGGTTCACGTGGACCTCGGCCTTGGCGCGGAAGCTGCCGTCTTCGCGGCTCGCCAGCATCGCCGGCGCGCCGCGCTTGCTCGGCAGCACGAGGGCGACGACATCGGCCTGGGTGCCGACACGCAGGCGCTCCACCAGGTCGGCACAGATCGGCTCGAGACCGCGGCGCGGGTCGAGCTGCGTCTCGAGCTCGCCGATGAGCGCGAGCCGATGCCGCAGGACGCTCATCGGCCTGGCGATGACGGCGGCGGCGGGCACGAGCGTCAGCACAAGCAGCGCCGGCAGCGATTGACGCCAACCCGCATCGATCATCTGCATCAGTTCATTGGAGCCGTCGTACAACAGACCCAGCGCGGCGGCGATCGCGAGCACCAGGCCCGGCCCGACGCCGAAGCCGATGCTGGCGAGCACCACCGGGTGCACCAGCGTGATGATCATCATCATGGTGCCGGCGGCGAACAGCTTGATGGTCAGGCACGACCAAATCACGTCGACCCAATACGGCCACAGGCCAACGATGCGCGATTTCTCGGACGCCTCGATCCAGAGCAGGTAGGCGGACCAGGCGCAGTAGAGCATCAAGACGGACAGCGCCCAAAGCCCCACGCGGTCTTCGTTGGCGAGCAGCATGACCGTGCACAGCAGCGCGGTGACGACGCGGATGCCGGCTGAGAAGCGGCCCATTTCCGCTGACGGGCCTTTGCCCGCCGTCGCACCACTCATGTGTCCTTCGAGAAGCCGCAACATCGTCGGGCCTGCCTATCTCAAGATCGCTATCGATGTGGGCAGTCTCACGCCACCACCGGCATTGCGCATCCCCCGGAAAGAATGGCGCGCCACAGCTTGGCCATGCCGGGCTGCGGAATCTTCCCGCTTTGCTGCAAAACCTGCGCAAGATGGGCTGACAAGACGACTCGGTCCACTGCCTCCTTGGTCACGGCGCCGGTTCGGCGTGGCCGATGCCTCAAGTCGCGCGCATCGCGACCGACAACCAAGGCAGCGCCACCCGTCAGCTCATGAGTCACGCCATCTTCACCCGGCCCCGGCGCTTTCGCGCCGAATGGCTGGTCGCGTGCATCTTGCTGGTGGTCCTCGGTATCGTGCTGGCCGCGGTGCTCTACCGCGAGCGCAGTCTGGTCGAAGCCCAAGAGAGCGATCGGCTCCAGGTCCACGCACGGGTCGTCGACGAGAACCTGATCCGTCAACTCGAAGGCGTGAACAACGCGTTGGCCGGGGTCCGCAACGAGCTCGAACATGCGGGGACCGCTGCGGCCGAGGCCGCCGCCGCAGGCCGGCTCAAGCTGCTGAGCGACGCGATACCCGGGGTTCGCACCATGACTATCGTGGACGCGCGCGGCGCGATCGTGGCATCGAGCCGCGCCGAGCTGCTGGGCAGGGACGTCAGCCATCGCGACTACTTCACCACGCCGCGCGCGCGGCCGGACCGGTCCGTGCTCTATGTCTCGACGCCGTTCAAGTCGCCGCTGGGCCCGTTCGTGATCGCCCTCGGCCGGGTGTTGACGGATGCGCGGGGTGGGTTTACGGGGGTCGTCGTGGCGACCCTGGACCCGGAGTACTTCGGGGTGGTGTTGCGATCCGTGCACTATGCCCCCGACATGCGCGCGTCCATCGCCCACGGCGACGGCCAGGTGTTCGTGAACACGCCGCTGGTCGAACAGACCCTCGGCATGAACCTGGCCAAACCGGGCTCGATGTTCACGCGGCACCAGCAGAGCGGGCACACCGCGAGCCTGATGACGGGGCGGGTTCTGGCCACCGGCGAAGATCGCATGATGGTCATCCGCACACTGAACCGTGCCGACCTTCGCATGGACAAGCCCATGGTGGCCGCGGTCAGCCGCGAGCTGTCGGCCGTCTACCTGCGATGGCGTGACGAGGCGCTGCGCTTCGGCCTCGTCTACGCGCTGGTCGTGCTCGGGTCGGGCCTGGCGCTGCACTTCAGCCAGCGGCGGCGGCTGGCCCTCGATCGCCTCGAAGCGCAGGCCGCGAGGGCGCGGCAGCAAGATGCCGAGCGGGTCGAGCTCGCGCTGCGCGGTGCCGACCTGGGGCTCTGGGATCTGCAGCTGCCGAGCAAGCACATGGTCGTCAATGCGCGCGAGCGTCAGCTGCTGGGCTACGCCGCAGACGGCGAACTGCCGTCAAATTGGCGCCGGCTGATCCATCCCGAGGACTGGCCGGTGCTCGACGCGGCGCTCGAGCCCCACCTTCGCGGCGAGACCGCGGCCTGCGAATGCGAGCACAGGCTGCAGCACAGGGATGGCCACTGGATTTGGGTCTTCAGCCGCGGCATGGTCGTCGAGCGCGATGCGGCGGGCGCGCCGCTGCGCATCGTCGGCACCCATCTGGACATCACCGAGCGCAAGCACACCGACGCGGAACTCGCGCGCACGCTGGTCAAGCTGCAACGCAGCGAGGAACAACTGCGGCAGGTCACCGACAACCTGCCGGCGCTGGTCTCGCGTTTCGACCGGGAGCAGCGCTTTCGCTTCGCCAACCGGGCCTACCGCGACTGGCTGGGCGTCCAGCCTGCATCGCTGCTCGGACAAAGTCTGCAGGAGGTCTACGGCGAGCCTACCTACAGCCGAATCCAGCCTCACATCGAGGCGGCGCTGGCCGGCGAGCGGGTCGTCTATGAACGCGAGCTGGCGACGCTGCACGGCCCGCGCCATGTCGAAGTCACGCTCATCCCCGAACGCGGCAGCGACGGGTCCGTCCGCGGCGTGTATGGGCTGATCAACGACCTCACGGTGCGCCACGAAGCCGAGCTGCTGCGCGCCCGCAGCGAGGAGCGATTGAGCCTCGCACTCGAAGGCTCGGGCCTCGCGCTGTTCGACTGGGACATCGGCGCTGACCTCATCTACCAGAGCGCACAGGCCGCTGCAATGCGCGGCGACCCGCCGGTCGAGGAGACAGTGTCGCCGGAGCTGCTGCGCTCCTACGTGCACCCCGACGATCTGGACGCGATGCGGGCGAGCATGACGGCGGCCATGATGGGCGCCGTGCCGGTGTATCACGCCGAGTTCCGCATCCGCAGACGCTCGGGCGACTGGCTGTGGGTGCGTGCCCGCGGGCGCGTCGTCGACCGCGACGCCAGCGGCTGGGCGCTGCGCATGGCCGGCACCTATGCTGACATCAACGCCCGCAAGGTGGCCGAAGACCAACTGCGCTATCGGGCTGAGTTCGACGCGCTCACCGACCTGCCGAATCGGGCGCTGTTCGTCGAGCGGCTGCAGCAGGCGATGCGGCGTGCCACCGGCAGCAGCACGATGGCGCTGCTGTTCCTGGACGTCGATCACTTCAAGACCATCAACGACACGCTCGGCCACGAAGCCGGCGACCAGCTGCTGAAGGTGTTCGCGACGCGGATGCGCGATTGCGTCCGTCAAACCGACACCGTGGCGCGACTCGCGGGCGACGAGTTCACGGTGGTCCTCGAGGGCATGCGCGGCGCCGACGACGCGAAGGCGCTGGCGAGCAAACTGATCGAGACGCTGAGGGCGCCGATTGCCTTGGCCGGCAAGCTCTTCGTGGTCACGAGCAGCATCGGGATCGCGATGTGGCGCGATGGCGAGACCGACGACACCGAGCTCTTGCGGCGCGCCGACGCGGCGCTGTACGAAGCCAAGCGACGCGGGCGCAACCGATTCTTCTGCGAAGAGGTCGACCCGATGGCTGGGCCGCTGATCGCGCTGAGCGAGGTCTCGACCGCCGTCAGGCACTGATCTCCGGCACGGCGCCCGATCAGAGCTTGCGAAGATAAGCGAGCAACGCGGGCACCTCGGCATCGGTGAACGGACGGTCGATGACCGGCGGTGTGACACCCGGCTGCGTGGTGAGCAGCGGTGCGGCCGGGTTCTGCACCTGCACGCGCTTGAAGAACTGCTTGTAGTGCTCGAGCATCTCTTCGAGCGTCGCCGCGGTGTTGTTCATGAAGTAGGGCGCGGTCCGGCTGATGCCGCGCAGGTTCGGGATGTCCATGTGCTGGATGTCGCCGGGCCCGCCCGCGGCAGGGTAGCCGGTGAGCAGCAGCCGCCCTGGGTCCGAGGTCGTGATCCGGGTGACGCAAGCCGGCTGCGGCGCGGCGCCGCCGCACGGCGTGCCGCTCGGCGCGACGCCGCTGTTCGTGATCTCGTAGGTCCGCACGTTTTCCATCTGTCTCGCGCTGCAGGGCGCGAACGAGAAGCGCGGCGGGCTGACGTTGTCGACCGGCCTCGGGCAGGCGGTCATGATGTCGTGGTAGCGGACCAGCGCGGTCGGCGTTCCTGGCGTGCCTTGCACGATCGGCGTGCTGCCGCTCGGATGGCCGCCCATGTTGCCGTGGCACTGTGCGCAGGAGCGGTTGAAGACGGCCTTGCCCTCTGTCTCGAGCGCGTTCAAGACCGGATCGGGATCGGGCAGCGGGGTCGCGCCGGCGGCGATGGCATCAGCGAGCGCCTTCACGCCGGTGGACGAGAACTTCGCGTTCTGGAACGCCGCGAGATCATCCAGGAAGCTCGCCGGCGGGTCGACGCTGATCCCGGCATGGTTGCGCAATGCGCCCAGCGCCTGGCTCTGCAGCGTGTCGAAGCGGCCGTCGAGCTGGTAGCCGCCGCGCTGGTTCGGCCCGCGCGGCGCCACCGGCGCGGCAGCGTCGGGGCCGGTGATGTTGGCGTCGAGGATAGACGGCACGGAGCGCCAGACATCGGCGACGGTCTCGCTGGTCGGCAGCGCCGATGCCGGGCACGGGACCATCGCCCCGCAGTCGAGCAGCTTGACGTTGGCCGGCAGCGGCAGCGTGACGCGAACCAGGCCGTTCTGCGTCAGGTTCGTGAAGTCATGCGCGGCCGCGCCGTCGACGCGGAAGTCATCGGCGTCGATGGCGCGGAACAGCGGGTCGTCGACGCCGGTCTGCGTCATCGCCGTCAACCGGGCCTGCGCCGCGGCCGGCGTGAGCTGGAAGTTCTCGGTGTCCATGTGGCAGTCGGAACAGGCGCGCCCATTGCCGCCCAGGCCGCTGAGCGTGCGGTCGTGAAAGTTCGCCTTGCCGCGGCAGAACGCGGAGCTGCTTGGCGCGGACGCAGCGCTGGCGGTGGTGCTGCAACCGTCGGCATCGATGAGCGGTGGCGCCGTGCTGTCGTCCTGCGAGCCGCCGCAGGCCTGGAGCGCGATGCCGCCGACCAGGACGAGCGCTGCGGCCAGGAGCCGGTTGTGTTGGCGATGGGCCATGTCGTTCCCTCGGAGTGACGATGCGCCGGTCGCAGCCTGCGAACCGACGCGTCACAATGACCGCGGCCCCGCCAAACGTCCTTAGCCGCTCATGAATCTTTTCTGAAGAAAGTCTGAATCAGCGCCATGGCCGTGTCTGATCGCTATGCCTTCGGGGACTTCGTGCTGGAGCGTTCGCAACAACGCGTGCTGCGCAGCAGCGACGGCAGCGAGCTGAGCCTGACGCCACGCCTGTTCGGCGCCTTGTTGATGTTCGTCGAGAACGCGGATGCGCTGCTCGACAAGGACACGCTGATGCGCGCGTTGTGGCCAGGTCTGGTGGTGGAAGAGAACAACCTCAGCCAGACCATCTCCAGCCTGCGGCGGGCGCTCGGCGACGAGCCCACAGGGAGCCGCTACATCCAGACCGTCGCCCGCCGCGGCTTCAGGTTCATTGCCGCGGTGACGGCATTGCCGAACGTCGATGCCGTGGCCGCGCCGCCGGCACTTGTTGCTGTGCCGGACGCGTCCGTCGTGACCGGCGCGCCGCGCGCCGGCCCGCAGCGCAGGCGGCAGTCCGACCAACGGCGCTGGCTGGGCCTGCTGCTGGCCGGCGGCGTGGCCACCGGCCTGGCCGGCGCCGGGTGGTGGGCATGGCGCCGCCAGCCCGCGCCGGCCGGCGACGCGACCGCGCTGCGCGCCACGCTGGCCGTGCTGCCGTTCAAGCCGCTGGCGACCGAAAGCCGCGACGAATTGCTGGAGGTGGGCATGGCCGACAGCCTGATCACGCGCCTGTCCACCGTGCCCGGCCTGGTGGTGCGCTCGGTCGGTTCGGTGCGGCGCTATGCCGGCGCGGAGCAAGACCCGGTGCGCGCGGCGCGCGACCTCGACGTGGCCTGGATCGTCGATGGCTCGCTGCAGCGGCGCGGCGAGCAGCTGCGCGTGACTGCGCGGTTGCTGCGCGCGTCCGATGGCGCCGCCGCCTGGAGCGACAGCTTCGACGCCAAGTTCACCGGCGTCTTCGACATGCAGGACCTGATCTCGGCGCGCGTGATGCAGGCACTGGCCCCGCGGCTGGAAGCAAGCGCCCGCGTGGCTCCAGGCCTCCCCACGACCAACCTGGGCGGCACCCGCAACACCGATGCCTACCAGCTCTACCTGGCGGCGTCGCGGCAGGCCCAGAGCCGGCGTGCCGATGGCGTGCGCAAGGGCATCGCGCTGTTCAACCAGGCCCTCACCGTCGACCCCGCTTACGCGCTCGCGTACGTCGGGCTGGCCGAGGCCTTGCGCGAGACCTTGCTCGCCGCGGACGCCGCGCCGGCCGATGTGTTCGAGCCGGCCCGCGTCGCCGTGCAACGAGCGCTGGCGTTGGCACCCAACCTCGCCGAGGCGCTGTCCGAGAAGGGCTTCAGCCTCTACTACTTCGAGTTCGACTGGGGTGGCGCCGAGCGTGAGTTTCGCAGGGCGCTGGCGGTCAACGCCAACGTCGCGATGGCGCACTTCGGCCTGGCGCAGCTGCTGCTGACGCAAGACCGGCCCGACGAGGGTTTCGTGCACCTGCGCCTGGCGCGCGAGCTCGACCCGATGTCGCCGTTCCTGAACACGATCGAAGCGGGGTATCTGCTGGCCGCAGGCCGGCGCGACGAGGCCCGCGCCAGGCTGGCCCGAGCCTTCGACATCGCCCCCGACTTCTACCTCGCCCACCGCGCCCAAGGGCTGCTGCACCTGGCCGAGCAACGGCCCGAGCCCGGCATCGCATCGCTGCGGCGCGCCGTCGCGATGGCTGACGGCAACAGCCGCCCCAGCGCGCTGCTGGGCATGCACCTCGCACGCCTGGGGCAGCGCGACGAGACACGCGCGATCCTGGATCGCCTGCTCGAGCGGGCCAGGACACGCGCGGTGTCGCCGGTCTCGCTGGCGGTGCTGCACGCGGCGCTGGGGGAAACCGCGCTGGCACTGGATGCACTCGAGCGCGCGGTCGCGACCCGCGATACGCAGCTCGTGTTCCTGAAGGACGACCCGCGCTGGTCGGGCCTGCGCAAGGAGCCACGCTTCGTCGCGCTGATGCAAGCGCTCAAGCTCGACCGTTATGGGCCAGGGCTGTCGCCGACCTGAAGCGCCGCGATCCATTCGAGACGCTAGACTGTGGCTCGCTCAACCCCGGCGCCCCGACGGCACCTCGTGCGGAGATTGCGATGCGAACACTGGCCCAGACTGCCTACCTCGATTCAGAGCCCGGGGCCTTGAGCGAACTGCCCAGCGTGGGCACGTCGCTCGAGAACCCGCTTGTCTACGACGCGTCGGCCAAGGAGCTGAAGGCGATGGCCTCGCAAGGCCTGGTCAAGATCGTCGAGGAGCGGCGCAGCACCGACGAACCGGATGCGCTGATCAGCCGGCTGATCTTCAAGCGCCTGCGATAGCCCGAAGCGGCATCGCCGCTTGCCGGGCCGGCGCCGCTGGCCCGTGAATTTATCGCGGCTTGCGGCGAAGGAACAATTCGTTGCGCCGGTTGACAGGATCCAACTGTCCTTACCTCGTAGGATGCACTGACACACGTTGAAGTGTCGCCAGCGCATCGCAAGCGGCTCGCGGACTTCGACACCGAACACGGTCCCGAGGAGCCTCGATGCCCTTCATCATGATTTCTGCCGGGCCGACCAGCTCCCGCCTCCGCACCGTGTCGCTGCCGGTGGTCGTGATCGCCGGCGGGCTGGCGATCCTGGCGCTGCTGACGGCGGGTGTCGCGCTGGGCCGCTGGCTGTCCTCGGTGGCGCCGGCGCACACGACGCTGCAAGAGAAGCCGAACTCCGCCATGCCGTTTGCCGTCGAGCAGCTGGGGGCGCTGTCGGGGCGCCTCTTCAAGCTCGAGAGCCAGGCCGGCCAGCTGAGCGACCGCATCGGCGCCATGCAGAGCGTCGCGACCAAGCCGGCCGCTGCTGCGACACGTGCCACCAAGAAGGCCGAGAGCGGCGGCCCGCTGCTGCCGCCGCGGGCCGAGCCGGCCCTGGCCGCGTTGGGCGACCTCGACGCCTTGCAAGCCCGCATCGCGCAGGTCGAACAGCAGATCGGGCTGGTCGCCGATGCCGCCTCATTACAGAACCTGGCGCTGATGCGCCTGCCCACGCGCCTGCCGGTCGAGAACGCGGAGCTGGGCTCGCCCTTCGGCAACCGCGAAGACCCGTTCACCGGCCGGCAAGCCTTCCACTCGGGGCTGGATTTCGCGGCCGGGCCAGGCACGGTCATTCATGCCGCGGCCGGTGGCACGGTGGCGTTTGCCGGCTTCAAATCCGACTACGGCTGGGTCGTCGAGATCGAACACGGCAACGGCCTGGTCACGCGCTACGCACATGCCTCGCGGCTGAGCGTCAAGACCGGCGCCGTGGTGATGCCGGGCGACGCGATCGCGGCGGTCGGCTCCACCGGCCGCTCCACCGGGCCGCATCTGCACTTCGAGGTGCTGCGCGACGGCGAAGCCATCGACCCGCGGCGCTATCTGGCTGGTCTGTGAGCTTGCGCCGCGCATGTCGATACGTTCCTGGCGGCTGGCTCCGACGACGAACCTCGCGCGCGCCCGGCTCGTGCTCGCGGCCAGCCCGGTGCGCCGCCGGTGGGTCTGGAGTGCGCTCGTCGTCGTGGCCTGCGCGGGCGGTGCGGCCGGCAGCCACCTCTACTGGGTGCAGCGCTTCGACCGACTGCAGGAGCAGGCCGTGGCGCTGAAGGACGTGCGAGCGCTGCAGCGGCAGCTCGAGCAGTCGCATCTGCAGCTGCGCGTGTCCGACGCGCGCAGCGAGGAACTGGAGCATCAGATCGATGCGCTCAATCAACAGCTGCGCGCGTCCCAGGAGGAGCTGACGTTCTTCCGCAAGGCCCGCGACGGCAGGCACTAGACACGCCCACCGGGAGATCACCCACGATGTTTGCGAATCGCAAAAAGCGCCCGTCCATCGAGATGACCAAGCTGTCCAGCCTGATCGCCGAGGACGTCGAAATCATCGGCGACGTGAGCTTCGCCGGCGGCATCCGGATCGACGGCCGGGTCGTCGGCAACGTCATCGCGCGCACCGCCGATGGCGAGAGCCGCGGCCTGCTCGTGGTGTCGGACAAGGGCCGCATCGAAGGCAGCGTGCGCTGCGGCGATGCGGTGGTCAACGGGTCCGTCGCCGGCAGCCTCGAGATCGAGAATTTTCTCGAGCTGCAATCGAACGCGCATGTGAGCGGCACGATCCGCTACCGGCACCTGCGCATGGACGTCGGCGCCGTCGTTCAGGGGCAGCTGCTGCAGGCCGACGCGGCGCCTGCGTCGGACAACGTGGTGGCGCTCGACGTGAAGAGCGTTTCAGCGCCGTGACGAAGGCAGCGGCTGTGGCGCGTCGTCGACCAGCCGCCACGCGCTCAATGCGCTCAGCAGCGCAAGCGCCGCACACAGCAGCATGACCCAGCGGAAGCCGGCGACGAAGGCATCGCCGATGGCCCGCTTCAGCGCCGAAGCGGTGGCGGCGTCGAGGCCGTCGGGCAGCGCGATCCCGGCGAGCTTGTGGCGCTGCGCGTGAAGCGCGGCCAGGACCTCGGGCGACGCCTGCATGCGTGCCAGCGAATCGCGCAGCGCGGCATCGAAGGCCCAGGCCATCACCACCCCGAAGACCGCGATCGCGAGCAGCGCGGCAGCGCGCGACACGGCGTTGTTCACCCCTGACGCGACACCGGCGAGCTCGGTGCCGACCGAGTTCATCACGGTCGTGGTCAGCGGCGCGACGGTGATGCTCATGCCCAGCCCCAGCACGCAGACCGCCGGGAAGAAGCTCAGCCAGTAGCTGCCGCCGATGCCGGGCGCCGCGAACAGCACGAAGCCGATCGCGGCCACCACCGGCCCGGCCACCAGCGGGCGCCTGGGCCCGAACCGGTCGACCAGCTGCCCGGCCCAGCGCGACAGCGCGAACATGATCGCGATGAACGGCAGCAGCGCCGCGCCGGCCGCGGTGGCACCGAAGCCCTGGACCTGGATCAGGTTCAGCGGGAAGAAGTACAGCCCGCCGCCGAGCGCCGCATACAGCAGCAAGGTCAGCAGGTTGGCGCCGGCGAAATTGCGGATGCGGAACAGCGCCAGCGGCAACATCGGCGCGCGGCCGGTGGCTTCGACGCGGACGAACAGCGCCAGGCCGATGACGCCGGCCGACGCCGAGCCCAGCACCTCGGCCGAGGCCCAGCCGCGGCTCGGCGCTTCGATGAGCGCGAAGACGATGCCGGCCAGGCCCAGCGTCGCGGTGATGGCGCCGCGCCAGTCGACATCGCCGCGCGACGCTTCGCCGCCGCGGCTTTCCGGGACCTTGGCCGCGCACACGATCAACAACACCGCACCGATCGGCGCGTTGACCAGAAAAGCCCAGGCCCATGAGTAGTGCTCGACGAGGTAGCCGCCCAGCACCGGCCCGATCGCAGCGGTGATGCCGCTGAACGCCGACCACGTGCCGATCGCGCGGCCGCGCTGCGATTGCGAGAACGTGGCACTGATGAGGGCCAGGCTGCCCGGCACCAGCAGTGCCGCGCCGACCCCCTGCACCGAGCGGGCGATGATCAATGGGCCGACCGCGCGCGACAGACCGCACATCACCGAGGCCGCGGTGAAGAGGCCCACGCCGATCATGAAGACGCGGCGCCGGCCGAAGCGGTCGCCGAGCGCACCGCCCGCCAGCAGCAGCGATGCCAGGAACAAGGCATACGACTCGATCACCCATTGCGCCTGGAACGCGCTGGCGTTGAGGTCGCGCTGCAAGGCCGGCAGCGCGACATTGGCCACCGTGCCATCGACGAAGGCCATGCTCGAGCCCAGAATGGCCGCCACCAGCGTCCAGCGCTGTGCCGCAGCGGCGCAGGGCGTTTCCTCGGGGCCGTGCAAGATGGCGGCCTCGTCGCAAGGGGGTCTGCCGATCTGGCTCATCTCGACTTCTGTCCGCGCGCTCGGTTGGTCTTGAGGCAGGATAGCGCGATGCGCCCGACCCGCGCCGACGCTGAACCAATCAACCCAACGATCCATCATCATCGCCACCATGAACTTCGACTGGAACAACCCCTACCCGACGATCCGCAGCCCGTTGATGGCGCGCAACGTCGTCGCCACCTCGCAGGCGCTGGCCTCGCAAGCGGGGCTGCGCATGCTGCTCAAAGGCGGCAACGCGGTCGATGCGGCGATCGCCGCGGCGGCCGCGCTGACCATCGTCGAGCCGGTGTCCAACGGCCTGGGCAGCGACAACTTCGCGATCCTGTGGGATGGGCGGCAGCTGCATGGCCTGAACTCATCGGGCGTCGCACCGGCGGCGTGGAACCCGCAGTACTTTCGCCGCAAGCATGGCGACGCGATGCCGGTGCGTGGCTGGGACAGCGTGACCACGCCGGGCGCGGTGGCGGGCTGGGTCGCGTTGTCGGAGCGCTTCGGCCAACTGCCGTTCGCCGACCTGCTCGAGCCGGCCATCGAGCTGGCCGAGCGCGGCCACGGCGTCGGCTGCATCGTGTCGGACAAGTGGGGCCGCCAGCTGCCGCTGCTGAAAGACCTGCCGGGCTTCGCCGAGGCCTTCATGCCGCGCGGGCGCGCGCCGGCACCGGGCGAGCGCTTCGTGTTCAAGGACGCAGGCGCCACCTTGCGCCAGATCGCGCTGACCAACGGCGAGGCCTTCTACCGCGGCGAGATCGCCGCGAAGCTGGTCGCGCACTCGAGTGCGAACGGCGGCAGCATGAGCCTGGCCGACCTCGCGGACTACCGGCCCGAGTGGGTCACAACGATCCAAAAGAACTTCGCTGGCCACACCGTGCACGAGATCCCGCCGAACGGGCAGGGCATCGCCGCGCTGATGGCGCTGGGCATGCTCGAGCAGCTCGACCTCGGCCGCTGGCCTGTCGACAGCGTCGAATCGCAGCACCTGCAGATCGAGGCGATGAAGCTCGCGTTCGCCGACACCTACCGCTGGGTCGCGGACCCGCGCTTCATGACCGAGGTGACCGCCGCCGACCTGTTGAGCGACGCCTATCTCAGCGAACGCGCCAAGCTCATCGACCCCAAGCGTGCGATCGATTTCAAACACGGCACACCGCCCAGCGGCGGCACGATCTACCTGACCGCGGCCGACGAGCGCGGCATGATGATCAGCCTGATCCAGTCGAACTACATGGGCTTCGGCAGCGGCGTGGTCGTGCCCGGCACCGGCGTGAGCCTGCAGAACCGCGGGCATGGCTTCACGCTCGACGAGCAACACCCGAACGTCGTGGCCGGCGGCAAGCGGCCGTTCCACACCATCATCCCGGGCTTCCTGATGCGCGATGGCCAGCCGCAGATGAGCTTCGGCGTGATGGGAGGCAACATGCAGCCGCAAGGCCATCTGCAAACGCTGGTGCGCCTGCTCGTGCATCGCCAGCAGCCGCAGGCCGCCTGCGACGCGCCGCGCTGGAAGGTGGCGAGTGGCCTGAACGTCGACTTCGAATCGACGATGGCGCCCGCGCTGGTCGCCGACCTGACGGCGCTCGGCCACCGGTTTGAGGCGACGGCCGATGCCTACATGGACTACGGCAGCGGCCAGTTCATCTGGAAGCTGTCCGACGATCTCGACGACGGCTACGTGGCGGCGAGCGATTCGCGCCGCGACGGCCAGGCCGCGGGGTACTGAGCGATGGCCTCATCACCGATCTTCCACATGATCGCCGGCGCGCCGGACCCGGTCGCGCCGTTCAGCCACGCGGTCGAAGCCGATGGCTGGGTGTTCGTCACCGGGCAGATGCCTTTCACGGGCACGTCGGTCGATGCGCCGTATCCCGAAGGCATCGAGGCCCAGACCCACCAGGTCATGAAGAACCTCGAGACGGTGCTGACCGGCTGCGGTCTCGGCCTGCAGCACGCGCTGTCGGTGCGGATCTTCCTGACGCACTTCGAGGAAGACTACGCGCCGATGAATGCCGTCTACGCGGGCTACTTCGCGGCGGGGAAGCGGCCGGCGCGCACCTGCGTCGGCGTGACCGGCCTGGCGAAGGGCGCGCGGGTCGAGATCGATGTCGTCGCGCGGCGCGATCTCGCGGACCCGACCTGACGCGATTGAATGGCTACGACGCGGCGCCGTCGGCGACGAAGCCGGCCGCGAGATGCGACAGGTCGCAGAACGGCTTGTTCTTCGACTGCCCGCAGCGGCACAGCCGGGCCTCGGTGATGCGCGCCACCGTGCGGCCCGTGCCGGCGCAGACCTCGAGGTTGCCGCGCACTTGCAGCGGCCCGTTCTTCAGCGGCGTGATGGCGAGCGGTCCGTCGCGCTGCGGCAAGGGGTCGGCGCTGCCGGTCGCGGGCTCGCCGCTGGCCGTGAACTTGGCTGCGACATGCGAGCTGTCGCACCAGGGCTTGTTGTTGGACTGGCCACAGCGGCACAGCGTGGCCCGAAAGCCGTCGTCGACGCCGGCAATCGTCAACGGCGCATGCACGGCATACGGCCCGTTCTCGCGGATGCGCAGCTGGTTCACCGGCGGCGGCGCTTCATCGGCACCGCCGTCGTGACGCTCGTAGTGGATCGCGCCCGACGGGCAGTTGTGCGCGACCGCGACCAGGGTCTCGACCGCGACGGCATCCGGGTAGATCCACTCGCCCGGCGTGTTGGCCTTGAACACTGTCGGGGCGTCGAGCACGCAGTGGCGCGAGTGAATGCAACGCTTGGCCTCGAATAAGATCGTCGCTGCATGGCCCTTTGCGATCTCAAGCTTCGATGCAGCGGCTGGCGCAGCCGCTGCCACCATCGAGGCCGGCGCGGGTGCAGGCACTGCGGCCGGCGCCGCGACACTGGCGATCCCGAGCAGCGCGGCCTGCTGCGCCGCGAGCAGGTCGATCACGCCCTGCCAGGTCGCGGCCGACTCGCCCTCGACCAGCTCCAGCGGCAGCTCGACGGCGCGCTGGCGCAGCTGCCCGAGGCGTTCGGCGACGAACGCGGCGGCGCCGTCGTGCGGCAGCTGCGCGAGCGTGCGCAAGGGCGTGAAGGTCAGCCCGGCGTGCGGCCCGTCGCTGCCCTCGTTCGCGGGGCGCGCGGCCAGGCCCTGGCCGACCGGCACCAAGGCGCGCATCAGTGCAAAGCTCGCGGCGAGCCAGGTCGCCTTCGCGCGCCGATCGCTGGCACCGAAGCCTTGCAGCAGGCAGCGCAGCGAGGTCGTGTACATCGCGTTGCCGATGTCCAGCCAGCGCGCGATGCGCGGCCCGTTGATGTGCACGCGCTCGCCGGCGCTGTGGATCGGCGTGTTCATCACCGGGTTCGTCGCCGCGGGCCATGCCGGCTCGAAGCCCGGGTCGGCGGCGGTCAGTGCCGCGAGCTCTTGGCCGATGCGCGTGAAGCGGCAGAAGTGCGAATCGATGTGCTCGTCGCCCGCGCCTTCGCCCTGCGTCACGATGGTCTCGATCGCCGCCTGCGCGCTGCGCAGGTCGGTGACCGCCGTGACGCCGGGCAGCGGCGCGAGGCCGGCGTCGACCTGCAAGGCCGGGTTGCCGCGGAACAGGGTGGCTTCACCGAGCGCCGCGGCACAGGCCTCGAGCGACTGGGCCAGCACCTCGTAGAGCTCGCCGACGGTGGCGTAGTCGCGCGGGCCGGGGCTGAGCCGGCCCTCGGGCACCATGCGCCGGTACTGGCGCCCCGGCACGAAGCCTTCGCCGTCGGCGAGCTGCTGGCTCGACGGCCGCTCGAGGAACTTGAAGTGCTCGATCGTGGCCGCCGAGAACGGCTGCAGCCGGATCACGAAGCCTGCCGGATATGGCCCGGCATCGACCGGGAACGGCGGCCGGCCCACGTTCGGTGCCGCACCGAGCGCGTTCGCGAGATTGCCGACCAACGCGAGGTGGCTCATCTCCTCGAATACCACCGACATGATGGTCTGGCGCCAGCGCTGCACCGCGGCGCTCTGCTCGGCGCTCCAGTGCGGGTCCAGTCGCTTCAGGCTGAACGCCGCGTAGAGGTAGCAGCACATCAGGTGGTGCTCGATCTCGGCCGCTTCGTGCAGCCAATAAAGCAGTTGCTCTCGACTCGGTGGGTTGGCAGGCTTCGAATTCACTTGAGTCCCTTCAGGCTTCGCCTTTCGGTGTTCGCCCTTGGGGCGGCCCGGCGGGCTTATCGGCCGAACTTTATCCGCGTTCTTTCGTCAGCGGCGCGCGGCGGGGATGAGATCGAGCGCCATCTTCTGCGCGCCGCGCAGCAGCTCCACGTTGACGCTGCGGCCGATGCGTTCGCCGCCGAGCAGGCGGTGCAAGGTGTCCACGTCCTGCGTCGGCAGCTGGTCGACGCGCACGATGCGGTCGCCGGCACGAACGCCGGCGCGCTCGGCCGGGCCGTCGGCCAGCACCTCGTCGACACCGACCGCGCTCGCGACCTCGAGGCCGTGGTGGAGCACGGAGCGGCGCGGCACCGACACCGTCTGCGCGGCGATGCCGAGCCAGGCCCGCCGCACATGGCCGTGGCGCATCAGCTCGCTGACGACCCAGCGCGCGGTGTCGGCCGGCACCGCGAAACACAGCGACTGCGCGCCGGCGACGATCGCGGTGTTGACGCCGACCACGCGGGCGCGCGTGTCGAGCAGCGGCCCGCCGGAGTTGCCCGGGTTCAGGCTCGCATCGGTCTGGATCACGCCGTCGATCAAGCGGCCGTTGCGTGCGCGCAGGCTGCGGCCGAGCGCCGACACGACGCCGGTCGTCACCGTCTGCGACAAGCCTTGCGGGTTGCCGATCGCGATCACGACCTGGCCGACGCGCAGCGCGCTGGAGTCGCCGAGCTCGAGGTGCTGCAGCGGCGCGCTGCTGCCGACGCGCAGCAATGCGAGATCGGTGTCGACATCGCCGCCCACGCGCTGCGCGCTGTGCTCGCTGCCGTCGTCGAGCGTGACGGTGATGTCTTCGCCAACGTCGGCCACATGGCTGTTGGTCACGAGGTAGCCGTCGGGTGTGATGACGAAGCCCGAGCCGGCGCCCTCGACGCTGCGTCGACCGGCGCGGCCGCGCAGCCGCAGCGACACCACGCCGCCGCGGGTTCGATCGAGCGTGTTCATCACGGCCTGCGAGTACGCGTCCAGCAGAAGGTCGTCATCGGTCATCGTCGTCGTTAGCATCGTTCGTCACTCATCATCACAGTCCGATCAGGCCATGGCGCAGGCCTTCGCTCACCGCCTCGGCCCGCGTCGCGGCGCCGACCTTTGCCAGGATCTGGCCGACGTGGTACTTGGCGGTGTGCGCCGAGATGCCCAGCACGCCGGCGATGTCGCGGTTCGACAGGCCCTTGCCGAGCAGCTCGAAGACCTCGAGCTCGCGCGGCGTCAGCGGCTCGTGCTCGGGCGTGTCGACGGCCCACGGCGTCTCGCGCACCGAGAGGCCTTCGAGCACGGCCGTCACCGCGGCGCGCAGCCGGCTCGGGCTCGCGTCGGCCGCGAGCTGCGCGCTCGCATGCTGCGCACCGCGCACGACGATCTCGTCGCCGAGCAGCACCCAGACGTCGGCATCGTCGTCGGCCCGGCCGATGCACACGTCCCAGACGTCGACGACCCGCAAGGCCGCGGACACGCCTTCGGCCAAGAGCGGTGAGGGGCTGACGACGACGATGCGCCGCATGCGCGTGGCTCTTTCTCTTTCGGGTTCTAGCCGCAGCGCGAGCTGGGCCGCTGCGCGACTTCGAGCGAGACCTCGTGGCCGCTGCCGCCGCGCGACACCAGCACCCGCACCTGTGCGCCGACCTGCAGCAGGTCGCGCAACGCATCGATGCTGATGGCCGGCTCGCCGCCGATCTTGACGATGACATCGCTGACGCGCAGGCCGGCGCGCGCTGCCGGGCCGTCGTCGGCCAGCGAGCTGATGAGCAGGCCATCGACCGCAGCGCCGTCGAGTGTCGCGCGCACCGGCTGCGCGGCGATGCCGAGGTAGCCCTGGCGGACGCGGCCGTGTGCGAGCAATTGGTCGAGCACGCGGTCGACCGTCGCGACCGGCAGCACGACGCCGTGGTGGCGCGACAGCGCGTTGCTGGCGACGCCGATCACCTGGCCCGAAGCATCGGCCACCGGTGCGCCGGCGAAGCCGGGATAGAGGCCGCCGTCGAGGCGGATCAGCCGGTCGATGCGGCCGCCGCGCCAGCTGCGCCATTCGCCCGCCACCGCACCGACATGCCCGAAGCTCGCCTGCGTCAGGCCGGAGGGGTCGCGGCCGACCGCGAACACCACATCGCCGATGCGCGGCGCCGCGGCCGTGGCACGCTCGGCGGCCGCGAGCGTGCCGCTGTCGAAGGTCACGGCGGCGAGGTCGGTCGCGCCGTCGATGCCGCGCACCTCGGCCGGCACCTGCTCGCCATCGGGCCGCACCAGCGACACGCTGGCCGCGCGCCACAGCAGCGACGCGCTGGTGACGACCACACCGCTGCGCCAGAGCACGCCCGAGCCGCTGTGGCGGCGCGTGCTCAGGCCGACCGTGGAGGCGGCCAGGCGGTCGACGGAATCGGGCAGCGAGTTCGGGCTGATGGTCATGGCGGACATCCGGTGCAAAGTAGCGATGGGCTCATCGTGCGCGAAACCGCATCGCCGCGCCCCGGCCGATCGGCGGGCCGGCACCTGCCTGTTCGGGCAGGTGGCTTGCGATCGCAGATGGGGCCGACCGTGAGCCGGTCAAGGCCGCAGCGCGCGCTGGCTAGCCCACCAGCCGGCCGTCGCCTGTCAACAGCGTCTGCGTCACGTAGGTGCTGCCGCGCCGTTGCGATGCGCTGAAGCCGATGCGGAAGCCGCCGACGTCCTCGCCAGTGCGGCGCTCGAACTCCGTCAGCACGGTCTCGCGCGTGGGCGGCCGCTCCATGCGCGCGAGCACCGGCAGCACATAGCGCGCTGCGAGATAACCGGCGAGGCTGATCTGCGATGGCTTCTCGTCGAACTGCGCCTTCAGCGAGGCACGGTAGTCGAGCACCGCCGGCAGCGCGCTGCTCTGCGGGTTCGGGACGACCTGCGTCAGGATCAGCGGAACGGCCCGGCCGACGCCCAGCTGCACGAGCGTGGCCACATCGATGTCGGCCAGGCTCACGACGTAGCGCTGCAGCTTGCGCGCCGACAGCGCTTGCGCGAACTGCGACAGCTCGATCGTGCCGCCCAGAAACAGCAGCACCGCAGGCGAGTTGCCGGGCAGGCGATTCGCGATCGATGCGAGGTCTTCCGCGCGCTGCGGGGCGTAGGTCGTGGCGCGAAGTTTGAGTGCCTGGGCCGCGGCCTCGACACCGAGGTGCAGCGCCGAGAATTCGCGTTCGCTCGAATAGACCAGCCCGATGTCGACGATGCCGAGCGACTCGAGGCTTTTCATCGCGAAGCGAATCTGCATCTCGCGCGAGGCAAAGATCGGCACGACGTCGCGGTCGGCGTCGAACCGGCTGTCGAACAGCCACGGCGCGAGGTGGGCAATGGCCAGGCCCTCGTCGCGCGTGGCCTCGATGCTGTCGAGCGCGAGCCGTTCGCCCGCGGTGCCGATCAGCGCACACAGACCCGGGTCCTTGCGGATAGCTTGCAGCGCCGCTTTCACGGACGCGGCGCTGCCGTCGCAGTCGAAGTTGACGAGCTGAACGCGCCGGCGGGCGCCGCGATTGAAATCGTTCACCGCGAGCCGCACGCCGGTGGCGTAGTCGCGCGCGATCTCTTGCTGGTCCTGCGACGAGTCGAGCAACTGCGCCAGCCGGATCGGCTCTGCCGAGCCGCGGTTGGGTGCGGCGCTCTGCGCGAGCGCGTTGTTCAGGGGTTGGCAGGCGAGGGCGGCGCCCGCGGCGCTGAGAACGATCTGTCGGCGAACGGGGTCGATGCGCGGGTGGCTGAGGATCGGCGGCATTTCAGGCGAGGACTGCAGTTTCGTGGCGAGAGGTCTGCTGCCTGTCTCGCAGGCAGCTTGCTCGCGAATACTGAGTCAGCCATGTGACACGACCATGGCCGGCCGGGACCGGCTGCACCGACGTCGTGACGCTTGTCTCGCTCGCCGCCGAGCTCAGGGCTGCTTGGTGCGCTTGGCCGGCGCCGATGCCGCGTCGACGGCCTTGGGCCGGCCTGTCTTCAGGCTCGGCACGCCGTTCAGCGCCGCCAGAAAGGCCTTGTCGCTCATCGCGTGCAGCGCGCTGATGCCGGCACGCAGCAACTCGCTTTTCTTGATCG
>Ga0307508_10000096_pt1 | contig 103730 bp, 95 predicted proteins | sample 9_EM_MG_FD_203089 | JGI IMG/M metagenome (GOLD analysis project Ga0307508, IMG submission 203089) | Populus trichocarpa ectomycorrhiza microbial communities from riparian zone in the Pacific Northwest, United States - 9_EM | ecosystem: Host-associated > Plants > Roots > Unclassified | place... | reverse complement strand
GCCTGCGTGAGCACCAGCGCTGCACGACCGGATTTCCTCGCCATGATCGCCTCCGTCAAGAGTTGCGATCACCATCATAGCGAAGACAGGCTAGTTAGTAACTATATTGGCGGAACGAACTACTAGTCTGGCGTTGTTGCCGACCCCTGGGCGCGCTCGTGCGTCGGTCAATGCGGCCAGCACCTCTTCGCCTTGTTGGGATCGAACCAGCGAAACGATGAGCCACGGCAGAGCCTCATGTTCCGGCAACTGCGCGTCCAGTTCGCGGCAGAGCGAGAGGGCCGCTTGCCACGCCCGAACGGCCTCCGCATGGTCTTGCGTGCACGCTGCATGATGGCCCTGTTCCATCAAGACTCCCGGCAGGAGCTACGCGGGAACGTCCCACCGCTTGCATGACGCGAGCCAGGGTCTGCACGGCCACGGGGTCCGTGGACTCGAGCTCGATCACGGCGGCTGACTCCTCTGGGAAGAGCGTTGCCTCAATGGCGGCGGCCAATGCCTTGGCCACCACCGACATCAGGCCGAGTTCAATCCAGTCGAGATCGGGTTGGCCGGTCAGGTTTTCGAAGGGCAGCAGTGCGAGCGAGACAGTGCTGATGCGAGGCGGTGGCATCGCGGCGTGCGACTGCCCGTTGCGCTGCGTTTCACCGGAGGCTCCACCACTCCCTTCGCGCTCTACGGTGCACGCGAAGCGATATCCCTTTCGATGGAGGGTGCGGATCAGTGCGGGTGCCTTGCCCGTGTCGCCTATCGCCTGCCGGGCTTTGAATACAGCACGGGCCAGCACGCCGACCGAGACACACCGGCCGTTCCAAACGCGCTCCAGCAATTCGTCTTTGGCGACGACACGATCCCGATGCTCAAGCAGGTAGAGCAGCAGATCGAAGGCGAGCGGTTCGACGCGTTGGCGGTGTCCCTTCAGGACGACTTCCCGCGGCCCAACTTGCACTTCGCATTGCTCGAAGCGAAACACGACATCTTTCGTCGTTGCTCGCGGCTCACTCTCATTCGGCACCCGGATCACCAGTGAACAGCGCTCCGCTCAGGTCGATCCGGGCTCTGGCTGACGCGGTGCCATGCTTGGTCTCCAGGCATGGCATCCCCGCCGGGCGGACGACAGGCTCCCGCGTCAGTTCTTCTCGGGTTTCGAAGCCCGTATCTCAGATGGGCGAGTTCGTCGAAGGAAACTTCACGAATGAACTGCTGCAGTCGATGGCGGCTGCGGTGCCCTTGCGTGAATCGACGAGGGTGAACTTCGACGATGACGAAGCCGCGAACGGGATGGTGACCGGGCCGGGGCCGAGGGTGAGCGTCGCATAGTCCGGCTGCGTCGGGCCCCCCTTCTTGCCCGTCGACGTGAGGAAGCTCGTCGAGTCGAAGACCACGTTGTCCAGCGTCATCGTCAGCAGATTGGCGGTGCTGCCGTTGTTGTAGCCGCGGAAGATCAACTTGCCGGCGCCGTACTTCGCACTGGTCAGCACATGCATGCCGCGGATGGTGATGTCGTGCACGTTGGGCGAGTTGGTGTGCTTGCCCGAGCTGTAGTACGGATCGAAGATCAGCGGTTGCTTGACGTTGCGCATGCAGATGTTCGCGTAGGTCACGTTGCTCACGTCGCCGCCTACGGTGTCGTAGGTCTTGATGCGAAGCCCGTTGACCTGTGCGTCGTCGAAGCCGTCGACGCTGAGGTCGTCGACCCGCATGCTGCTCACACCCTTGGTCGTTTCGCTGCCGACCGACACGCCGTGGCCGTAGTAGAGGTGGTTGTGGGCGATGTAGATTTTCGTCGCCGCTGCATCGGCGGCCTTGACGGAGATGTGGTCGTCACCGGTGCTGATGGACGAATACGCGATCGTCACGTTGCTGCTCTCGACCGGGTTGATGCCATCGGTGTTGGCGGCCGTGGCCGGTGTGAAGCAGGTGCTGGGCTTGGTTGCTGCCACCGTCGGGTCGGGCATGGTGCCGGCCGCGCACGCATAGTTGGCCACCGTGTAGGCCAGCGAAGGCGTCAGCACCTTCGTGCTCCACGCGACGAAGCCGTTCAGCCCGCTGACAACCACGTGCGCGTTCGGCGAGTTTTGCAGCGTGATGCGATACAGCGTGAAGTTGCTGCCACCAATGAGGTTGATCAGCCGTGGGTTGTTCTGTTTCTTGCCGGTCGCTTCGAGCAGATTCGCAACGTCCCACCAGGTCATCTTGCCGGCTTGGGCACCCGAGGTCAGCACGCTGCCGCCGCGGCCGTCGATGATGCCGTCGCCGACGACGCCGCTGTTGGCGGCGTTCTTCAGGCGGATCAGCGCGTAGCAGGACTTGCCGTCGCCCGCTGCGTTGCCGCAGTTGCCGCCGCCGTTGTCGAAGTCGACCGGGCTGCGCGAGGCGAACAAGGTGACGCCGCTGTCGACCCACAGCGTGACCCCGCTGTTGAGCAGCAGCGGCCCGGACAGGAACGCATTGGCGCTGCCGTTGGTCACGAGGCGCACGGCCTTGCCGGCGGCGCAGTTGTTGATCTCCTTCTGGATACGGGCGGTGTCGGGTTGCGACTTCGAGATGTCCGAGTCCACCGAGGTCGGCAGCTTGCCGCCGCTCTGCGTGAGCGTGGCCGACAGCGTGGCGCACACGCTCGTCGTCGGGAGCTTCGGCTCCGACGGAAGTGTCGGGTTGTAGGGGGTGATCGCCTGAATGTGCTCGGTGGGCGCTGAGTCGGCCGTCTGGTCGACGACCGACGCTGCAGCCTGCTCGTCCGGTTCAGACGAACCACCGCAAGCTGACAGACCCGTCAGCAGGCCGGCTGCCAATGAAAGTGTGATCATCTGCCGCGTTGACGTGTTGCGCATGATTTCCAAGCCTTTTGTGAGTGCGAAGAGGGAATTGCCGCTCGTCCCGGGGGGTCTCTCGTCCGCGATGGAGCACCGCGAATCGGCAGTGCTCGGTGCATCGGGTGTCGGCAGCGAGGCCGGCGCAGTGTAGGGAAGGGGTCGGGAAAAGGCATGACCGAACCCTGACGAACCGATGACCGCGGGCGCGTCTGCCCCACGCCATGCGATCGTTCCCAGATGCTGGGGCGCCGGCAAGGCGGCGCATGGACGGACGATGCGCTCCGTGTTCGTCAAGCGGGCGGCGAGGTCGCGTTGGGGGAGCACGAACTCTCGCCGCTTCGTCAGCCGTGGCGATGCGATGCCGCTGACACGTTCGCTGGCCGGCGGCCGGTAAAACGCTCAACGAGGCGTTCGAGCCGGCGCCAGAACGACACCTCTTCGAGCAGCGGGTTCAGGAAGTTCGTCACCACGCAGTAGTGCGAGTTCTTTTCGCCCTGATGGTGGCGACCGTGGTGGCGCGGCGTCTGCAACACATAGGCGCGCTGCAGGCGCGTCACCCACCATGGGTTTTCGCGCGGGTTCTGGTGCGTCCACTTGTGCATCTGGTTCGCGTTGGCGACCAGCACGGCAAACGCCAGCACCGCGGCATTCAGGCAGCCGAGCGCCCACGACGCCGTCAGCACCAGCGCACCGACGAGCGCGAGGTCCCACGAACTCTGCCACCAGCTGCGCGCCAGAAAGTCGCGCGGACGGCGATGGTGCAGATCGTTGTCGAGCGCGATCTGGTTGATCAGCGGCAGCTTGCGCTGCGGCTTGACGCGCGCATAGGCGTCTTCGGCCCAATGCACCAGGCCCGAGAAGAAATCGGCCAGCAACACCGCGGCCGCCAGACCGCACCACGTGGAACCTCCCATTGCACCCATCTCTGTCGCTCTTTCGTCGCCCCTTCACATGAAGGTGAGCGCATCGTGCGCAGCCGGCGCTCGCCGCTCAAGCGAAAACGGCGCAGTAGCTTGCGGCGATACCGGCGGGTGCCGGGTGTTGGCACCGAGTCTCCCCCGACAGGGTGAGCGGCAGCGATATGCTGCGCGTGCGGTTTGGCGCACGGCACGCGATTCGTCGGCCATTTGGTCGATGGCAACTGCGGCGTGCGATCGAAACAATCCAGCTCAGGCTCCCGAATGTGTCGCGCATGAATCTTCTCCTTGGTCTGATCCGGCGCGGCTGCATGTTTGGGCTGGCATTGGCCGGCTTGCTGTGCTGCCTGCCGGCGTTGGCTCAGGCAGGCCCGCAGATCGAGCTCAAGGAAGCCGAATTCATCGCAGACGGGGCCAGCGTCGGTGTGCCGGTGACCCTGCCCGACACCTGGGCGCAACGCGGGCTGCGGGTGAGCGGGCAGGCGCGTTATCGGCTGCGCTTCGAGCTGGCCGCCGTGCCGACGCAACCCTGGGCTGTGCGCTTCGCGCGCGTGAGTTCGACGCGCCAGGTGCTGCTCAACGGGCAGCTGGTCGAAACCGAAAGCCCGGCCGGCCGCGACCACCCGGTGCCATGGGTGGTCGAGCTGCCTTCACTGCTGCTCAAACCGGGCGTCAACGAGCTGGAGATCGTTGTGCGCTACCGCACGCGCGGTGGCTTGTCGACCGCCACCATCGGCCCGGGCGCCGACCAGCGGTTGCTGGACGACAGCGAAGCCCTGTGGAACCGCGAGCTGCCGCGCTCGCTGAACATGGGCATGGTGGTGCTCGCCCTGTTCATGTTGATGATCCGCGTCAACCGGCCCAGCGAAACGGCCATGGGCTACTTCGGCCTGCTGGCGCTGCTGGGCTCGCTGCGCAACTACACCTACTTTGCCGATGTCGTCTTGTTGCCGTCTGCCGCCACCGACTGGATGTTCTTCGCGGTGCAGGTCTGGATGGCGGCGCTCTTCGCGGCTTTCGGGCTGAGCCTTTCATCCGGGCGCCCGCGCGGGTCTGCGGCCTACCTGATCACAAGCGCGGCGATTGCGCTGCCTGCGCTTGCCGCCGTGTTGACGCCGTTCGGGTTGCTGTCTCTGCTGCGCACCATCACCTACCCGGTTTTGATTCTGCTGGCTGTGGTTGCGCTGCGGCTGGTGTGGCGGTCCGTGCGCCGCCACCACGATTACACGCACTACACCCTGCTGGCCAGCCTGAGTGCGGTGGTGGCCGCAAGTGCGCACGACTACGCCTTCCAGCAAGGGTTCCTGGCGATGACGGGCACCTTCTGGATTCCTTTCGTCATGCCTTTCGCGCTGGGTGTCTATGCCGTCATGCTGATGACCCGCCTGGTGGCGGCCTTGAGCGAGGTGGAGCGGCTGAACGTGGAACTGGAGCACCGCGTGCTGCAGCGCACGCGCGCATTGCAAAGTGCCAATGCCGCGAAGACGCGCTTCATCGCCTCGGCCAGCCACGACCTGCGCCAGCCGGTGGCGGCCATCGGCCTGATGGTGGGCCTGCTGCGCGAGCAGATTGCGGTGCCGCGCCTGCAGACCATGATCGACCGCGTGGACGAAGCGGTGGCCTCGATGGAGGCCATGCTGAAGGGCTTGCTCGACCTGTCGCGCCTGGAATCGGGCACGGCCCAGGCGCGGCCGCAGCGCGTGGTGTTGCAGACACTCTTTAACGCCATCAGCGTGCATGAAGGCGAGGCCGCGTTGGCCAAGGGCCTGCGCATCCGCTTCCGGCCCACGCGGCTGACGGTGCAGTCCGACCCGGTGATGCTCGAGCAGATATTGCGCAACCTGGTGAGCAACGCGGTGCGCTACACCGAGCGCGGCGGTGTGCTGGTCGTGGCGCGCCGGCGGGCTGGCGAGCAGGTACTGCTGCAGGTGTGGGACAGCGGCATCGGCATCGCACCCGAGCACCAGGCCAGCGTGTTCGAGGAGTTCGTGCAGGTCGGCAACGCCGCGCGCGAGCGCACCCGCGGCTTCGGTCTCGGCCTGTCCATCGTCAAGCGCAGCGCCGAGGTGCTGAACCATCCCCTCACGCTTCGCTCGCACCTGGGTCGTGGGAGCTGCTTCAGCCTCACCTTGCCGCGCAGCACGGACGAGCGCCGCGGGCAGCAGCGCAGCACCGCAGCCGTTCAGCCTTTGGTTGGCCTGCGCATGGTGCTGGTGGAAGACGACGCCAGCGTGCGCGAAAGCCTGGGCGAACGCCTGCAGGCCTGGGGCGCATCGGTGCAGGCCTTCGATGGCGTGCCCTCGCTGCGGGCCGCGCTGCCGCCGGTGGGCCGCGTGAAAGACGGCAGCTTCACCGACCTGCTCATCACCGACCAGCGCATGCCGGGCGGCAGCGGCCTGCTGGTGATCGAACTCGTGCGGCAGCGCTGCGGCGCCACCCGCGCGATGGTGGTCACCGGCGACACCTCGCCCGGTGACCTCACGCTGCTCGCGGCCAGCGGTGTGCCGGTGCTGCACAAGCCGTTTCGCGCCGAAGAGCTGCTGGCGGCCATCCACCGCGCCCTGCAGGCGGTGGCCATCGGAGAACTGCCGCCGCAGTGAGCGCGCTCGGCCGGCGCGCCGTGCTTCAGATGGCGAGGTGTGCGTTCAGCCGAAGGCCCAGCCGTGCGGCGGCCACCACGGCTTGCGTGCGCGAACTCGCGTCGAGTTTGCGAAAGATCGCTGCCAGGTGCGTCTTCACCGTCGACTCCGACAGGCTCAGGTCGCGGCAGATCAGCTTGTTGGGTTTGCCCTCGATCAGCAGCTTGAGCACGTCGAGCTGGCGCGGCGACAGGCCCAGCGATTGGGCCGCGTCGGCCGGTTGGGGCGAGAGCGCGGGCAGGGTGCCTCGCTGCAGCACGGCATCGGGCAGGTAGACGCCGCCGTCGAGCACCACGCGCAAGGCCGCTTGCATCGCCTTCAGCCGCGAGGTCTTGGGAATGAAACCGGCCGCGCCTTCGTCGATGGCGGCGAGCACGGTGTCGGAGGTTTCTTCCGCCGACAAGACCACCACCGTGACCTCGGGCGCCTGTTCGCGCAGGCGCCGCAGGCCCTGCATGCCGGCGCTGTCGGGCAGGCCCAGGTCGAGCAGCACGAGGCCGAAGTCGCCCTCTGCGGCGATGCTCGCGAGCGCCTCGGCGATGCCGCCGGCCTGGTGGATCTTCAGGTGGGGAAACGCCTGGGTCATCAGCAGCGCCAGGCCTTCACGGAACAAGGGGTGATCGTCTACCAGGAGCGTCTTCATGAAGGCCGGGAGTGCAGAGACGTTTTCATTATGAGTGGCTTCATAACGCCTTCTTGACGCGGCCCACTGCGAAGGGGTCGGCCATTTGGCCGATGGCGGCCGAGCGCTGCACACGCGTCGACCGTGCATTGCTGCATGCCTTCGCGTCGCACCTTCGGCCGTTTGGCCGAAGCGCAAAGACAGGCCTCACAGCATCCTCTGCATCAACGCACATCGCAGGCAAGACCTCGACAGATGCGTGACCGATTTTCCCGAACGCCTCACCACCAACACGAATTGGAGCGATCTATGCGACTTCTACACATTGCAACGGCCATGACAAGCGTCGGCCTCCTCGCTGCTTGCGGCGGCTCGCCCAGTGACAGCCCGGCGCCCGCTCCGGCACCCGGCACACCGGCGTCGATCACCTTGACCGGCGTGGTGGCCAAGGGCGCTGCCCTGGCGAGCGCGGTCGTGACGACAAAGTGCGCAACCGGCACCGGCACGGCCACCTCCAGCAGCACCGGCGGCTACACCATCACCATCACCGGCGGCGTGTTGCCGTGCGTGCTCGAAGCCACCAGCAGCGACGCCGCGACGGTGCTGCACTCGGTGGCCACGGCCACTGCCGGCAGCACCGCTGCCACGGCCAACATCACCACGCTCACCGAGCTGCTGGTGGCCGAGCTGGCCGGGCAGAACCCCACGGCCTACATGGCCGGCCTGAGCACCGCCAGCCTGAGCACCACGGTGACCACGGCCACCGTGAGCACGGCGCAAGCCGGCGTGGTGAGCACGCTCACGGCCGCGGGCATCGACACCTCGGCCATCGGCAACATGGTCAGCGGCACGCTGGTCGCTGCGTCCACCGGCACCACCGGCAACGCCTACGACCTGGTGCTCGACAACCTGTTGGCCTCGCTGACCGCGGGCGGCACGTCGTTCAGCCAGCTGGTCGACACCATGGTGTTGTCGTCGCCGAACGCGCCATCGGGCGGCTCCACGGGTGTCGCTACCCTGCCGCCCGCCCTGTTGCTGAAGCCGCAGGCGAGCAATTGCGCGGCCCTGCGCAGCGCGGACTACCGGCTTCTGAAGATCGCTCCGTCGCTGACCACCGGCGCGGCCGATCCGGTCACCGCTGCCGTGACGATGAGCTTCGACGCCACGACCCTGACGGCCACCTTCGGTCCCAATGACACCCAGACATTGACCGCTGCCGGCAATTGCCAGTACACGACGCCCGATGGTGGCGACGTCGTGGTGTCGCCCTCCGGCGTGATCGTGGTGCGCACCCTCGTGGGCGCCGACGACGACACGACATCCGATGGCGGCAAGGTCCGCATGCTGATTGCCGTGCCGGTTCAAAGCATCGCCGTGGCCGAACTGGAAGGCGACTGGAACCTGCTGGACTGGGACTTCGAATCAGCGGGCGTGCAGGCGCCCCACGCAGACGTCATCCATGTCAACGCCAGCGGTGCGGTGACGAGCAGCAAGTGCAACGCAGACGCCCTGAACACTGCCGCAGCCAGCTGCACATCCGAGTCGACCCCGCTGCCGGTGTTCAGCGCCCATGCCGAAGGCGGCTTCACCCTCGCGTCCAATAACACGTCGGACGTGTGGAGCTCGCGCTTTTTTGCCTACAAGGCGGGCAATGGCGCACTGATGCTGGTAGGCCTGGATGCACAAGGCGAGTTGAGCATCGGCACCAAGGTGCAGACACTCAGCCTGCCTTCCATCGGCCGGGTGACGACCTCGTGGAACATCGCCATCAGCAGTGCCACGGTGGCCGACGCCCTGTCCACGACCACCAACACGATCACCGGCGCCAACGTCGACACCGGCATCGTGACGCGCAACAGCCAGAACGGCACGAGCACCTTCACTGTTCCCCAGCAGATGGCCTACAACACGCCGCGTACCGGCCTGCTGCGCCGCACGCCGGAGACCGTGACGGCCAGCGACGGCTCGAGCGCGACCGTGCGCGAGGGCTACTTCCTGTCGATGCCGGCCTTGGGCCTCACGGCCTACGTGCTGCCGGACAACATCGCCGGCGCGGGCAACAACGCGCGCTTCGGCATGTCCGTCAATCAGCCGCAAGTGACGGCGCCGTAAGCGACGGTCGACCAGCCGACCCCGGGCCCGCGCCAACACGCGGGCCCGCCTTCGTTTCCAAGCACGAGACATCTTCATGAACTCATCACTGCAACTCTCGCGTCATGCGATCACTGCCGGCCTGTGCCTGGCCGCCACGGCCGCCTTCGCGCAGACGCCACCCGACGAACGCGGCTTCTCCTACTTCATGGGCATCGGCGCCCAGAGCCTCACCTACCGCGAGAAGCCCAGCATCGTGCCGGCCGAAAGCCGCGCACGCGTGACCAACCCCTTGCTCATCACCGGCGCCGTGTACGCGCTCAACGCCGACAGCCTGATGTCGCTCGACAGCGAGTCCACCTTCGCACCGGCCACGGTGACGGAGCAATGGACGGCGACCACGGGCACGATCAACGGCATCACGCTCACCGACCGCGTGCTGCAGACCAACCGCTTCAGCCTGCAGGAGAGCACCACGCGGCTGCTGCTTCATTACCGTGTTCACGAAAAGCTGTTCGCGGTGGGCGGGCCGAGCTTTCACTCGCAGTCGTTCAAGCGCTTCGGCTTCAAGGCCGGGGCCGACAACGTCACCTCACTGCCCGTCGATCGAACGGTGGAAGAGTCCGCCAGCGAAGTCTTGCTGCACATCGGCTTGGCGCTCGAATCCGAACGCGTGCGCAACAGCCGCGACCACTACAGCCTGCGCGCCACCGTCGGCGTGCCGGTCTGGCGCCGCCTCGACAACACGGCGTTCCCGGATCAGAGCTTCACCGGCACCGGCGGCTACGACCTCAGCCTGGCAGCACGCTACAGCTACGCCTTGGTGCCCAACGTGCACGTCGGCCTCTGGGGTCAGCTGAACCAGGCGCAGCGCAGCGCACAGGGCAACAGCAATGTGGAGCTGCCGAAGTCCACGCTGAGCAGCGTGGCCGGGGGCGTCGAGTTGCTCTGGAAACTTTGAGACGATCCGGTGGCACTACCTGCGTTGCGCGTGCTCTCGGATCCACGCCGCCAACTCCGCTTCGCGCCAGTCACCTGCGGCGAGCGAAAACATCGCGACGGTCGCTTCGGCTTGATGGGCAACCAAACGGTGGCCGTTGAGGCCGAGGAACAGGCCGATCGACAAGAATGCAGCGCGCTTGTTGCCGTCCACGAAGGGATGGTTCTTCGCCAGTCCGGTGGCGTACGCCGCCGCCAAGTCTGCAAGATCGGGTTTCTCGCCATAGGCGACCAGGTTTTCCGGGCGAGCAAGAGCCGAGTCCAGCAGAACCTCGTCGCGCAGGCCTGATGCGCCGCCATGGTCGGCCAGGCTCTCGTCATGCAGCAACATCAGCATGCGCTTGTCGATCCAGCGCCAACTCATTTCGCCAGCGCCCGAAAGGTGTCGCGAAAGTCACGCATGAATTCGCGGCCGAGGGAGAGCTGCTCTTCGAAGCTTGGATCCAGAGGCGTCAGCGCCACGCCATCGGGCGTATCTGTGAGATACAGCACATCGCCTTTTTCTATCTTCAGCCGGGCCAGAACTTCCTTGGGCAGGATCACGCCGACCGAATTGCCGATCTGGGTCAGTTTGAGTGCTTGCATGGTGGCGCCTTGAGGTTATAACGGACGTTATATTATGGCGTCCAGCTTGACTTGGCAACCAGCCCGCGCTGCCACAATCCACACATGCTCCAGTTCGAACTGCTCAAGACCGAAGGCCAGGCGCGCCGCGGCCGACTCACGCTCAACCATGGCGTGGTCGAAACGCCGATCTTCATGCCCGTGGGCACCTATGGCACGGTGAAGGGTGTGATGCCGGCGTCGCTCGAAGAGATGGGCGCGCAGATCATCCTCGGCAACACCTTCCACCTGTGGCTGCGCCCGGGCGTCGACGTGCTGAACCAGTTCGGCGGCTTGCACCGGTTCGAGTCGTGGAACAAGCCCATCCTCACCGACAGCGGCGGCTTCCAGGTGTGGAGCCTGGGCGAAATGCGCAAGATCAGCGAAGAGGGCGTCAAGTTCGCGTCGCCGGTCAACGGCGACAAGCTCTTCCTCACGCCCGAAGTGAGCATGCAGATCCAGCGCGCGCTCAACAGCGACATCGTGATGCAGTTCGACGAGTGCACGCCCTACGAGACCAAGGGCCACCTCACCACCGAACGCGAGGCCCGCATCTCGATGGAGCTGAGCCTGCGCTGGGCGCGCCGCTGCCTGAGCGAGTTCACGCAGCTCGAGAACCCCAACGCCATGTTTGGCATCGTTCAAGGCGGCATGTTCGAGAACCTGCGCGAAGAGTCATTGGCATCGCTGGTCGAGCTCGACCTGCCGGGTTATGCCATCGGCGGCGTCAGCGTCGGCGAGCCCAAGCCCGAGATGCAGCGCATCGTCGCCCACACGCCGCACCGGCTGCCGGCCAACAAGCCGCGCTACCTGATGGGCGTGGGCACGCCCGAAGACCTGGTGGAAGGCGTGGTGGCGGGCGTCGACATGTTCGATTGCGTGATGCCCACCCGCAATGCACGCAACGGCCATCTCTTCACCCGCTTCGGCGACCTGAAGGTGCGCAACGCGCGCTACAAGGCCGAAGAGACGCCGGTCGACTCGACCTGCAGCTGCTACACCTGCAAGAACTTCCCGCGCGCCTACCTGCACCACCTCGACCGTTGCGGCGAGATGCTGTCGCCGATGCTCAACAGCATCCACAACCTGCACTACTACCTGAACCTGATGCGCGAGATGCGCGAGGCGCTGGACGAAGGCCGGCTCGCGGCCTTCGTGCTGCAGTTCAAGGCCGACCGGGCGCGCGGCGTCTAGCGCCGCTGCCGGCCGGCAGCGGGGATCAAGTCGCCGGCGTCTCGCCGGGCTTGTCGTTGGTCAGCAGCGGCAGGCTGCCTTCGCTCTGGTCACCCAGCAACCCGGCGCGGGCGTAGATGCCCAGCTTGTCGCGCGTGTCGGCGATGTCGAGGTTGCGCATGGTGAGCTGACCGATGCGGTCGATCGGCTGGAAGGCGCCTTCCACCTTCTCCATCGACAAGCGCTCGGGCTTGTAGGTGAGGTTGGGGCTCACCGTGTCCATCAGCGTGTAGTCGTTGCCGCGGCGCAGCTCGAACGTCACCTCGCCGGTGATGGCGCGCGCGATCCAGCGCTGGGCGCTCTCGCGCAGCATCATGGCCTGCGAGTCGAACCAGCGGCCCTGGTACAGCAGGCGGCCGAGCTTGCGGCCGTTGGCGCGGTACTGCTCGATGGTGTCTTCGTTGTGGATGCCGGTGACCAGGCGCTCGTAGGCGATGTGCAGCAGCGCCATGCCGGGGCCTTCGTAGACACCGCGGCTCTTGGCCTCGATGATGCGGTTTTCGATCTGGTCGCTCATGCCCAGGCCGTGGCGGCCACCGATGCGGTTGGCTTCTTCGAACAGCGCCACCGTGCTGCCGAAGCGCACGCCGTTCAGAGCGACCGGGCGGCCTTCGTCGAAGCTCACCGACACACGCTCGCTCTTCACCGCCACGTCGTCGCGCCAGAAGGCCACGCCCATGATCGGGTTGACGATGTGCATGCCCTTGTCCAAGAACTCCAGGTCCTTGGCCTCGTGGGTCGCACCCAGCATGTTGGAGTCGGTCGAGTAGGCCTTCTCGGTGCTCATCTTGTAGTCGAAGCCGTTGGCGATGAGGTACTCGCTCATCTCCTTGCGGCCGCCCAGCTCGTCGATGAAGGTCTGGTCGAGCCAGGGCTTGTAGATGCGCAGGGCCGGGTTGGCCAGCAGGCCGTAGCGGTAGAAGCGCTCGATGTCGTTGCCCTTGTAGGTGCTGCCGTCGCCCCAGATGTGCACGCCGTCGTCTTTCATCGCCACCACCAGGGCGGTGCCGGTCACGGCGCGCCCGAGCGGGGTGGTGTTGAAGTAGGTGGCGCCGCCGGTGCTGATGTGGAAGGCACCGCTCTGGATGGCAGCGATGCCTTCGGCCACCAGCTGCGCGCGGCAGTCGACCAGGCGGGCGATGTCGGCGCCGTAGGCCAGGGCCTTGCGCGGGATGTCGTCGTAGTCGCTCTCGTCGGGCTGGCCAAGGTTGGCGGTGTAAGCGCAGGGCACGGCGCCCTTCTTGCGCATCCAGTGCACGGCGGCGCTGGTGTCGAGGCCGCCCGAGAAGGCGATGCCGACGCGTTCGCCGGCGGGGAGGTGTTGGAGGATGGTGGCGGCCACGCGGTACTCGCTGGAGGATCGAAGGAAGGCGGTGATTTTAGGCGCCGCGCGGCAACGGCACGCCGGGTAGAGGGACGGTCAGCAGTTGGCCTACCCGCTCGCGCAACCCTGCCGGTGAAACGGAAGCCGGTTCCACCGCTTCACTGGCCACGAGCCCGACCGGACTGAACAGCCCTCGGCGGAACGGCTTGCTCATCGCCGCGCCATCGACGCGCGAGAAGAACGAGCCCCACAGGTTCTGCAGCGCCATCGGCACGACGGGCACCGGGTTCGTTTCCAGCAGCTTCATCACGCCGCCCTTGAACTCGCCCAGCTCGCCGTCCTTGGTGATCGCTCCCTCGGGAAAGATGCAGACCAGGTCGCCTTCTGCCAGCACCTGGCGGGCGCGTGCGAACGCCTGCTCGTAGACGGCCGCGTCTTCACGCTGCGGTGCGATCGGGATGGCCTTGGCCAGCTTGAACAGCCAGCCCAGCACCGGCACCTTGAAGATGCGGTGGTCCATGATGAAAGCAATCGGCCGCGGGCTCGCCGCCATCAGCAGCACCGCGTCGACGAAGCTCACGTGGTTGCACACCAGGATGGCGGCGCCCTTCGTCGGGATGTTTTCGTCGCCCAGCACCTTGAAACGGTAGACCAGCCGCGTCGCGAGAAAGGCGATGAAGCGCAGCAGGTACTCGGGCATCAGCATGAAGATGTAGAACGCCACGATCGCGTTGAGCACGCCGGTGATCAAAAACACCTGCGGGATCGTGAAGTTCATGCTCAGCAGCGCGCCGACCCCGACCGAGCTCACGATCATGAACAGCGCGTTGAGGATGTTGTTGGCCGCGATGATGCGCGCGCGGTGGCTGGGCTGCGAGCGCAGCTGGATCAGTGCGTACATCGGCACGCTGTAGATGCCGGCGAAGAGCGACAGCAGCATCAGATCGATCATCACGCGCCAATGCGCACCGATGGCCATGAACTGGCTCACCGTCAAAGGCTCAGCCGGTGGCAAACCGCGCGACGCGAAGTACAGGTCGATCGCAAACACGCTCATGCCGATGGCGCCGAGCGGCACCAGGCCGATCTCCACATGCCGCTTCGACAGCATCTCGCACAGCAGCGAGCCGATGCCAATGCCGATGGAGAACACCACCAGCAGCAGCGAGGCCACGTGCTCGTCGCCGTGCAGCACCTCTTTCGCGAACGACGGGAACTGCGACAGGAACACCGCGCCGAAGAACCACATCCACGAGATGCCCAGCAGCGAGCGGAACACCGCCACATTCTCGTTGGCGAGCTTCAGGTTGCGCCAGGTCTCGGTGAACGGGTTCCAGTTGATCTTCAAATCGGGGTCGGTCGACGGCGTGGCCGGCACGCCTTGCGCGAACAGGCGCCCGAGCAGTGCCACGCCGACGCAGGCCCACGCGATGTAGTGCGCGCCGGCCTGGGGAATCGCGATCAGCAGGCCACCGGCCACGTTGCCGAGCAGGATGGCGACGAAGGTCCCCATCTCGACCATGCCGTTGCCACCGGTCAGTTCGCGCTCGTTCAGGTGCTGCGGCAGGTACGCAAACTTCACCGGGCCGAAGAGCGTGGAGTGCAGGCCCATCAAGAACACGCAGCCCAGCAGCACCGGCACGTTGGCGTTCAAGAAGCCGTAGCCCGCGAGCAGCATCACGCCCACTTCGAGCCACTTCACGAAGCGGATCATCTTCGTCTTGTCGTACTTGTCGGTGAGCTGGCCGCTGGTGGCCGAGAACAACAGGAAGGGGAAGATGAACAGCGCGCCGATCACGAGGCCCGCCATCGCCGGCGGCAGCCAGCTCACCTGCACCTGGTAGGTCACCATCACGGTGAAGGCGAACTTGAACAGGTTGTCGTTGCCCGCGCCCAGAAACTGCGTCCAGAAGAAGGGAGCGAAGCGGCGCTGCGTCAGCAGGGCGAACTGGTTGGGGTGTTCGGGGTGGCTCAAGGGGTCTCCTCTGTGTGGCTCTTCGGCTGTCGGCGCAATCTACCTCACCACCTGCACCGGGCCGCCGAGGCCGCTGCGATTCAACCACGTGAAGACCGAGTCGACCGTGACGGTTTCGATGTGATCGCTGAATCGTTTCGCGTTGGGGTGGTCGTCGAAGGCGACGTTGGCCGCCGTCATGCGTGCGCCCAGGCGCTTGAAGGCCGAGATGTGCAAGGTGGCGGGCTGGTAGCCCTGCCGCTGCAGCCAGTCTTGCGCGCGCTCGCGCGTTTGTGCAGTCGGGTCTTGCGACAGGGCCAGCGTTTCCAGCACCCACTGGTTCGACTGCTGGTAGGTCTGAGCCCAGGGGTAGGCGACCATGCTGTAGCGCGGCGTGTTGAGCTGCGCCAGTTGAGCGTTGCTGCGCAGCACCGGCAGCAGGCGAGCCTGCGCTTCCGGGGCAAGCACCACGATACCGGCTTGGTAGTCGTACAAATCATCGAGGAAGAACTCGCCCAGGCCTTGGCGATACACCACCGCGACGGCGCTGCCGCACTGGTTCAGCTTATGGGCCACGTACCAGCGGTCGCCGTCGCGGTAGGCCCAGCCCATGTGCGAGTAGCGCTGACCGTACTCGCTCAGGTTCTGGCCGACGCGGGCCAGCGCCACCACCTGCGCGCCACTCGTGTCGAGCTGGCGGGCGGTGTGTTCGGCCAGGTTCATCGCGCGCTCGATGTTGTGCGCCTGCGGCGCCTTCTGCTCGCAGGAGCGGCCGGCGTGGGCCAGTGTTGCGATGCACAGCAGCGCCGCGGCGGCGAAGGCCCGTTTCATCGCGTGACCCGCTCGTTGTAGAGCAGGGCAGCGCCGATCTGGTTCGGGATGAAGGCGATGGCCTGGCCTGCGGCAGAAAGCACCCAGCCCGCGCTGATGGCAGTCACCACCACCGCGGTGCCCACGGCGACCGACATGCCGCCGGCCACGGTGATGCTGGCGCGTACGCCGTCCGACGCACGTTCCAGCACCCACACCGTGCCCTCGGCCGACGCTTCGACCGCGACCACCGTGAGCATCGCGCCGCCCGAGATGAACATCACCGGTGCGGCGACCGACACGGCGATCGGCAGCATCGACAGCGCACTCGCGTCCGAGGCATTCGGGTGCGCCTGCGCCGTCGAGACACCACCGGCGAGCAGGGCGGCACACAGCACGCCGTTGAGGAACAGCTTCTTCATGATCGACTCCTTATTCGTTGTCGCGTGCGGCACGCATACCGTCGCGGCGGGCTTCGGCGACCAGCACGTCTTGCGCGTCGCGCAGCGTCTTGGCCAGCGTGAACACGCTGGAGATCAGGAACAGCCAGCTCACGCCGAGGTAGGCCTTGTAGGTCGGGTTCACGTCCATGCGCCACAGGCCCCAGCCGGTGAGCGCCATCGAGAGCGAGAAGCCGCCCCACACCACCAGGCCCCACATCGGTGTGTCGATGCGGCGCTGTTCGTTGTCGCGGATGTACTTGGCGAGAGCGAAGGCGGTCGAGAGGCAGAACACGTAGCCCATCACCATGAAGGCGCGGTGAATGTCTTCACCGGGAAGGTAGGCCAGGCCGGTACCGCACAGCGTGGCGGCCAGTCCGAACGAGACCCAGACCTGGAGCTTCCAGGCATTGGTGTCCTTGCGGATGGCGATGGGGGTTTGCATGAAATTCTCGGGTTGGTTGAACACGGAGCGGATGGTGGCCGGCCGAATGCTCGGTATCAACCCCTCCTGGGAGGGTTGCGCCGCCGCGTGCTCCTGGTATCGTTTGCCGATACTTTCAGGGGGTTCCGGGAATGAGCACGACGCAAGACCTGATCACGACGCTGAAGGCCGAGTTGAAAGCCGCCAACATCACCTACGCCGACCTGGCCGAGCAGTTGGAGATGTCGGAGTCGAGCATCAAGCGCATCTTTGCCAAGGCCGACATGCCGCTGTCGCGCATCGACGATGTGCTGCGCGTGCTGAAGATGGACTTCGCCGAGCTCGCCCGCAAGATCGCCGACGCGCAGCCGCTGCGCCGCGAGCTGACGCTTGAGCAAGAGAAAGCCGTTGTGGCCGACCGCAAGCTGTTGCTGATCGCCATCTGTTGCCTGAGCCAGTGGACCTTCGAGCAGATCCTCACCACCTACACGCTGAGCGAAGCGGAGTGCGTGGCCTATCTGGCGGTGCTCGACCGGCTGCGCTTCATCGAGCTGCGGCCGATGAACCGCTACCGCCTGCAGGTGGCCAAGACCTTCCGCTGGCGGCCGAACGGCCCGGCGATGGCCTTCTTCCGCGAGCACGTGACCGACGACTACTTCAGCGGCGGCTTCGACGGCGAAGGCGAGATGTTGATGCTCGTGCACGGCCAGGTCGGCCGCAGCCTCGCCGCGAGCTTTGCCGAACGCTTGCAGCGCGTGGGCCAGGACTTCGCGCAGCAGCACCTCGCTGACCAGAAGCTGCCGCCCGATCAGAAGCGGCCTTACACGCTGGTGGTCGGCATGCGCTCCTGGCTGTTCGGCGCGTTTCGCGAGTTCAAGCGCGAGGCGTGATGCCACAAAAAAGGGGGCCCTCACGGGCCCCCTCGTTGCATCTGCGGCTTGCGCCGCGTACATCACCAGAACGTGTACTTGCCCGCCAGCGTGATGACCCGGCCCATCTGGCTGTGGTAGCTCGGGTTGTAGGCGACATAGCGCGTGACGGTGCGCTCGTCGATCGGCGCTTCGCGGTTTTCGAGGTTGTCGATGTTCACGCTCAGCGTCAGGTTCTTGATGCCCTTGTAGGCCACGTACAGGTCGGCCGTTGACCAGGCCTTCACGCGGCACAGATCCTGATGCGCACCGCTCGAGTACGAGCAGGTCAGGTCGGCCGGCGTGTAGGCGCGCAGGAAGCTGCCGGTGTAGTGGCCGCTCAGCGTGGTCGCCCAATCGCCCACGTCCCAGTCCAGCCCGACCTTGAAGCGCTCCTTCGGCTGGTTGTAGGTGCCGGCGTAGTCGACTTCCGGAGCGTCCTTCACGTTGGCGACCAGGTAGCGCGGCATCCTGTTGTAGACGATCGTCAGGCCGACGCGGCCGACCGAGTCAATGTCCTGGCGCGCCTTCAGCTCGATGTCGTAGCCCCAGACCTTGGTCGAGCCGAGGTTTGTGTACTGCAGGTTCAGTTGCTCGATTTCCTGGGTCGTCGCATTGCGCTGCACGTAGCCCGGGTAGAGTGCTTCATTGGCCAGCAGGTAGTCCGGATCGATCGACGAGATCTCGTCGCGCCGCTTGATCTTGTAGGCGTCGAATGACAGTGAGACGTTCTCGCTCGGCTCGAACACCAGGCCGGCCGTCAGGCTCTTGGACTTCTCGGGCTTCAGGCTCGGGTTGGAGCCTGACACCGCCCTGACCGATACCTCGCAGTTCGCGTTGGGGTCGCCGCTCGGGTCCGGGCACAGTTTCGGGTCGCGCAGCGTGTAGAAGCCGGTCGACGGGCTCTGCGTGGTCTCGGTCAGCGACGGCGCACGGAAGCCCTCGGCATAGGTGGCCCGCAGCGCCAGGTTCGACAGCACCTTCCACTTCAAGCCGGCCTTCGGCACGGTGGCTGAGCCGAAGTCGCTGTAGCGGTCGGTTCGCGCGGCGAGTGAGGCTTCGAGCGACTTCGTGATCGGCACCGACAGCTCGGCGTAGAACCCGCTGACGTTGCGGCTGCCGTCCGACGACGAACCGCCCAGCACGCTGATCGCGCCCGAGGCGGTCAGCGGGTCCGGCGTGCTCTTGAACGATTCACGGCGAAACTCGGCGCCAATCGCCAGCCCCAGCGCACCGGCCGGCAGCTTCATCAGCTCGCGCGAACCTCGCAGGTCGATCGACGAGGTGCTTGTCTTGCCATCGTCGCGCAGCGTCGGGTAGAGGGCCGCCATCAGCGCCGGGTTGTTCGCGCCCGGGTTGCCGAAGATGAAGTTCGGGTTCGCGACGCCGTCGGCATCGAGCACTTGGCCGCCGATCAGCACCGAATCGTTGATCAGGCCGTTGGTCCAGACGCGCGCATGCGTGCCGGAATACATCACCGCGCTTTCGGCGTCCCAGCCGGCGATGGTGCCGCGTCCGCCGAACACCAGGCGCGAGGTGTCGGCCGTCACCTCGGTGGTGTGCGGCACGTCCATGAAGCGGTAGCGCAGCCCCACGTCGACGCCGGTGGTGTTCTGCGGATGGTTGGCCGGTAGCGTGAGGAAGATGTTGGGCAGCGTGCCCGTCGAGTTGTAGGTGCCCGTGTTGTACGAAGGCGACTCGCCCTTGTACTTGTTGCGCACGAACAGGGCATCGCCGAACAGCTCGAAGCCGCTGCCGAGGTTCAGGGTGGCGGCGCCGAACAGCGCGTCCTGCTTGGTCTCCGGCACCAGGTCCTGGTGGTCGGTGCCCTGGTAGTAGCAGCGGCCGTTGCCGGCAGCCGTCGGGTCGTTCAGCAGCGTACAGCCCGGCAGCGTCCCGACGAACGCTCCGGTGGTGGGGTTGTAGAGGTTGCCCGGGTAGCCGTAGCTCGATCGCAGGTCGTTCAGTCCGAAGCGGCGGAAGTCGGCGGTCGAGGTCATCGGGCGTGCCGACGCCTTCACCGCATTCTGGTGCTCGTGCGAGTAGTTCAGGAAGAAGTTGTAGTTATCAGCGCCCAAGTCACCTTTGCCGTAAGTGGCGCTGACCTTGCCCGCTTCACCGTCGTGGTAGCCCGATTGCGAGCCCGAGCCCGACAGCGACAGGCCGTTGTAGTTCTTGCGCAGGATCACATTGATGACGCCGGCGATCGCGTCGGAGCCGTAGATGGCTGACGCGCCGTCCAGCAGCACCTCCATCCGTTCGACGACGTCGAGCGGGATCGAATTGATGTCGAAGAAGGATTGCTGGCCGCCCGAGGCGAAGCCGTACGGCGCCATGCGGCGGCCGTTGATCAGCACCAGCGTGGCCTGAGCACCGAGCCCGCGCAGCGAGACGCCGCCGGCACCCGGCGTGAAGCTCGCGACCGCGTTCGAATTGAAATTGCCGGCGTTGCTGGCGGGCAGGCGGTTCAGCAGCTGCGTGATCGACTGCGCACCAGAGCGGTCAATCTGCTCGCGCGTGATCACCTGCACCGGCGACGCGGTCTCGGCATCGACGCGCTTGATGCGCGACCCGGTGACCTCGACGCGCTGTAGCGTCTTTTGTGCCGGGCTCGGTGTTTCCGGGGCCGGGGTGTCCGATTGGGCCCACACTGGGGTCGCGCCGACGGCGCACAGCGCCATGACGGTGGCGCTCACGTACTTCAAGCGAAACATTCGCATCCTTCGATCAAGTGCCAGGATCTTCTGGCGCCAAAAAAAGGCAGCGAAAGGATCCCTCCGCTGCCGCCATGTACGTGGGGGCGGACAATCCGCCGCCCCCACGCTTCTGCCTCCATCCTGCTCAGAGCGGGCCCGGTTGTGATCCCGGGGAAACCGCAACTGCTCAAGTGCATCACGAACGGGTATGCATTCATGTCGCCCGTGTGAAAGACAGTAAAGCAAATGGTGCGCCACGACATGAAGCGGCCCACCGCTGGGTCGGCGTGCAGCGCTGGAGGTTGGGTGTCGGATGCCGTTCAGGCGCGGCGCAGTGTGAGCGTGAACTCAGTCCACGCGCTTTGCTGTCTGCTGGCCTCGGGTCGGCAGACAACCCGTCGTCACGGTGGAAGCGGACTCTGGTTGTGTACACCAATGGGTCGCTGGTCAGCGCCCGTGCCCGTCGCCAGGCAGGCTTAGAACCAGCACGACGGGGCTTCGGTGGGACGCTCTTGGGATCGCTCCGGTTCAGAGTGCGCCGCGCTCCCGCAGCGCAGCCAGTTGCTCGGGGGTCACGCCGATCTCGCGTAGCACGGCCTCGTTGTCCTCGCCGAGGGTCGGCGCGCGGCGGTGGATCGAGCCCGGCGTGGCGCTCAGCTTGGGCACGATGCCGGGCACGTCGAGCGACAAGCCGTCGGCCGAGGTGATTCGCTCGACCATGCCGCGCGCGCGGTAGTGCGGGTCTTCGGCGATGTCTTTCGCGGTGTAGAGGCGGCCGGCCGGCACCTGGGCGGCATTGAGCGCGTCCAACACCGCCGTCACCGTGCGCGTGCAGGTCCAGGCGCCGATGGCGGCATCGATCTCGTCGACACGCGCCACGCGGGCCGCGTTGCCGACCAGCGTGGGGTCTCGTGCCCAGTCGTCGTGGCCGATGGTGGTCATCAGCCGCGTGAAGATGCTGTCGCCGTTGCCCGCCACCAGCACCCAGCCGTCGACGCACGGGTAGGCGTTGCTCGGCGCGATGCCGGGCAAGGCGGAGCCTGCGGCCTCGCGCACCGCACCGAAGGCGCTGTACTCGGGCAGCAGGCTTTCCATGCAGTTGAAGACGGCTTCGTACAGCGCCACGTCGATCATCTGGCCGCGGCCACTGGCGTGCCGGTGGTGCAGCGCCATCAGGATGCCGATCACGCCATGCAGCGAGGCCAGCGTGTCGCCGATGCTCACCCCCACACGCACCGGCACGCGGCCCGGCTCGCCCGTCAAATAACGCAGGCCGCCCATGGCCTCGGCCACCACGCCGAAACCCGGGCGGTCCTTGTAGGGGCCGGTCTGCCCATAGCCGCTGATGCGCAGCATGATGAGCCCCGGGTTGGCCCGGCTCAGCTCGTCGTAGCCCAGGCCCCAGGCTTCCATCACGCCGGGTTTGAAGTTCTCGATCAGCACGTCGCACTCGGCAGCGAGCCGGCGCACGATGTCGCGCGCCTCGGGCTGCTTCAGGTCGAGCGCCACGCTCTTCTTGTTGCGCGACTGCACCTGCCACCACACGCTGGTGCCCTGGTGCAGCAGGCGCCACTGGCGCAGCGGGTCGCCGGTGCCCGGCGGTTCGATCTTGATCACCTCGGCACCGAAGTCGGCCAGTGTCTTGGCGGCAAAGGGGCCGGCGATCAACTGGCCCATCTCCAGCACCTTCAGCCCCGACAGAGGCCCGTTGGCAAATGTGGCTTGAGACGGCATGGGCACGATGGTAGTGTGTCTGCCTCGCGGCCCTCACGGAAAGACGCCATGCGCTACCTGCTGACCAGCCTGCTTCTGGCCTTGTGCGGCTCGGGTGCCTCGGCGCAGGAGCGCGCCATCAACAAAGAGGTGATCGTGGCCGCGCCGGTCGCTGCCGTCTGGCAGAGCTGGACCACCAAGGCTGGCATCGAGAGTTTCTTTGCCCCTGAAGCCGAGATCGACGCCCGTGTCGACGGCGCCTTCCACATCCACATGGACCCGCTCGGCGAGCCCGGCATGAAGGGCGCCGACACCATGCACTACATGGCTCTGCAGCCGATGAAGATGCTGAGCTTCGACTGGAACGCGCCGCCTTCGCTGCCCGAGGCGCGCCAGCAGCGCACCTTCGTGGTGGTGCGCTTGTTCGACGTCGACGGCAAGTCGACCCGCGTCACGCTGCACCACACCGGCTGGGGTGACGGCGGCGAGTGGGACAAGACCTATGCCTACTTCGACCGCGCCTGGGGCAACGTGCTCGGTAACCTGAAGAAGCGCTACGACAGCGGGGCGATGGACTGGACGGCGTGGATGGAGTCGCTGAAGAAGATGCACGCTGCGCCGGCGGCGAAGTAGCGGGTACGTCCCTTCGCCGAACGGGCTACGCAGCCCGTTGTTCGATCAGGTAGTTCGCCCCGTCGTACTGCCCCAGCACCTCCACCAGATACGGCAGCACCGCGAGCATTTCGTCGTGAAGCGTGTACGGCGGGTTGATGACGAACATGCCGCTGCCGGCCAGTCCGAAGCCCTGCTGGTCGGGCTGCTGCACCGTCATGCGCACATGCAGAAAGCCCTTGGGTGCGAGCGCTTCCAGCCGCCGTGGCAGCTGCGCCGCTTCGAGCTTGCTCACCTGCGGGTACCAGACCATGTAGACGCCTTCGGCAAACCGCGTCAGCGCTTCGCGCAGCGAGGCGATCACGCGCGGGTAGTCGTTGTGGCCCTCGTACGACGGGTCCATCAGCACCACACCGCGGCGCGACGAAGGCGGCACCTGCCCCTTGAGGCCCTCGAAACCATCGGCATTGAACACCTCGGCACCCTTCACCTCACCCAGGTAGGAGGCGAGGATGCGGTGGTCGGTGTTGTGCAGCTCGAACATGCGCAGCTGGTCTTTCGCACGCAGCAGCATCTGTGCAAACGCCGGCGAGCCGGGGTACTGTTCCATCTGGCCGTCGGGGTTGAACTGCTTCACCAGGTTCACGTAGTCGGCCACGGCCTCGGGCAGGTCGTCGCGGCCCCACAGGCGGCCGATGCCGTTGATGTATTCGCCCTTCTTTTGCGCGTACTGGCCTTCGAGCGAGTAGCCGCCCGCACCGGCATGCGTGTCGACCAGGCGGTAGGGCTTGTCCTTCTGGTTCATGTAGCGCAACACGAGCGTGAGCATCACGTGCTTGAGCACATCGGCATGGTTGCCCGCGTGGAAGGCGTGTCGGTAGGCGAGCATGGGCAGGCTGGAGTCGGGTGAGGGTCCGTATTGTCTTCCCCAGTGGGCATGGCCGTCGATCTTCAACAGCCGGCAAGCTCAAGTGGGCGGATGCTTCATCGAAAGCGGTGCGGCTCGCAGGCCTGGCCGGCGAGCCGCGAGCGAAAAAGTTCCTGGATGCCCACCTCGCGTGGGCCCGGGATCAGCTCGAAGTTGTCGCCGGCCTTGAGCGTGCCCGGCACGCGCACGGCCAGGTAGAAGCCGCACCAGCCGTTGGCCGTCATCAGTTTCGCGGCCTGGCTGAAGCCCATGGCCGCGTTGAACTTGAAGCAGGGGAAGCGCGGCTCGCTGACCGCCAGTTCGCAGTTCGGGAAGCGCAGCACGTCGCCGATCCAGGCCTGGCTTTCGAGCATGCCGGCGATCGTGAGGTTTTCGCCCATGGAGCCGGGCGGCAAAGTGTCATCCCAGGCTGCCACCTTGGCCTGCGCGCGCACCGTCTGCCAGAACGGGTAGTGCTCGCTGGGGTAGGCGTACACCGCCTTCGACAAACCGCCGTGAACCGACAGGTCGGCCTGCTCGTCGCCTTCCAGGCCCAAAGGCTTGACCTCGACCGTGCTCGGCACGGCTCGCTTGCCGATGCCGGTCATGACCTTCTGGCCGTTGATTTCGACCTCGCGGGCGAGGCTGGTGTTGACGCTGAGAAGGGTGTGCGGCATGGCGCGCATGATGCCGCATCGTCGGCCTCAGGCCGGTGCCGGGCGCCACCCGCGCAGGCTGGCCGCGACACGCCTGCCCTGCAGGCCCGAGACCCATTGGCCGAACAGCTTGGCCGCTGGGTGGTTCACGCGGAACGAGCGCATCACATGCACTTCGGTCACCATGCGCGGATCGCCGTCGACCATCAAGGCCAGCGGCTTGCGCCCGCGCGACATCCACAGCCCGCGCTCGATCAGGGTGTAAGCGCCCTCCGACGCGGCCTGTTCCAGCGCGTTGCCTTTGCTTTCGACATACCAGGGCGCGGCCGGCGCAATCTTGGCTGCGCGCCACAGGGCCAGCGTGCTGAGATGCGCCCCGCTGCCGTTGACCGGCCCCACGAAGCGGGCCTGGGCTTGAGCGAGCTTCACCAGCGCCACGGCGATGTCGCGCTCGCCGGCGATGCCGACCGGGTCTTTTGCCTTCTTGCCCACACCCTCCAGCGGGCCGACCAGCACGAAGTCGCCCACCGCGATCAGGCGGCGGTCATGCGCCAGCCCTTGCTTCTCGAGTTGCGCCTCTTGTTCAGGGGCGTTCGTCATGGCGGCATCCAGTTCGCCGCGCTCCAGCGCTTCCAGCAAGGGCGCGCTGCGGCCCGGCACCAATTGCACTGCCACCCCGGTGTCGCGGCCGAAGGCCTTCTGGAATTGACTTGCGAGGCCGGAGTCGATGAGCGCCTGCTCGGCGCCCAGACGCATCGGGTCGGCCAGCGATTTGCGCTGTGCCGCAGGCGCGGCGGCGGGTATGGCAGATGCGGCCAACAGGGCCAGAAGCGAGCGGCGATCGATGGTCATGGCGGCTGATCTTATGCCGCTGGAACCCAGGGAAAACGTGGTGCTCTGCCGAGCGTGGGCAGTAGTTCACGACTGCATGGCATGACGGAATGCAAATCTTGCATGACCCCCTGATGTTCGGTGGTTACCGCAGGATTACATTCACCTGACAATCGTTTTGAGTGCCCGTTTCACCGGGTGGTACGTCGATTGCTGACCTGTTGAACAGCATGCAAAGCGGCATGGGGCGAGCCCCCGAAACCTGACACCTGCAGGTAACCGAGGCTCGCCCGATTCCGGCTTTTTAACTTTGATGATTGGACTCAGTATGAACAGACCCGTGATGGAAGGCTTGCGTTTGAACGTACCCGCCTATGCCAAACATGCTCGCTTGATCGCCTGGGTGGCCGAGGTCGCCGCATTGACCGAAGCACGCGACGTGTACTGGTGCGACGGCAGCAAGGAAGAGTACGGCCGCCTGTGCGCCCAACTGGTCGCCGCCGGCACGTTCAAGAAGCTCAACCCGGAGCTGCGCCCCAACAGCTACCTGGCCTTCAGCAGCCCGAGTGACGTGGCGCGTGTCGAAGACCGCACCTTCATCTGCAGTGAGAAGAAGGAAGACGCAGGCCCCACCAACAACTGGATGGCTCCGGCCGAGATGCGCGAGCTGCTGCAGACCGGCCGTCCTGACGGAACACCGGCCTTGTTCAAGGGCAGCATGAAGGGCCGCACGATGTACGTCGTGCCGTTCAGCATGGGCCCGCTGGGCTCGCCCATTGCGCACATCGGCGTCGAGTTGTCAGACAGCCCGTACGTGGCCGTCAACATGAAGATCATGACGCGCATGGGCCGCGCTGTGATCGAGGTGCTGGGCGAAGACGGCGTCTTCGTGCCCTGCGTGCACACCGTGGGCGCACCGCTCGAAGCCGGCCAGAAAGACGTGGCCTGGCCGTGCAACACCACCAAGTACATCGTCCACTACCCCGAATCTCGCGAGATCTGGAGCTACGGCTCGGGCTATGGCGGCAACGCACTGCTCGGCAAGAAATGCTTTGCACTGCGCATTGCTTCCACGATGGGGCGCGATCAAGGGTGGCTGGCCGAGCACATGCTGCTGCTCGGCGTCACCGGGCCGAATGGCAAGAAGCAGCATGTGGCTGCGGCCTTCCCGAGCGCCTGTGGCAAGACCAACTTCGCGATGCTGATCCCGCCTGCCGGGCTGGACGGCTGGAAGGTCACCACCATCGGCGATGACATCGCCTGGATCAAGCCGGGCAAGGACGGCCGCCTCTACGCCATCAACCCCGAAGCGGGCTACTTCGGCGTGGCGCCCGGCACCAACGAGAAGACCAACTTCAACTGCATGCACAGCCTGAAGCGCGACGTGATCTTCACCAACGTGGCGCTGACCGACGACGGCGACGTGTGGTGGGAAGGCATGACCGACACCCCGCCCGCGCACCTCATCGACTGGCAAGGCAAGGACTGGACGCCCCAGCTCGCTCGTGAAACCGGTGCCAAGGCCTCACACCCGAACGCGCGTTTCACGGTGGCTGCGACCAACAACCCCGCGCTCGATTCCGAATGGGACAACCCGGCCGGCGTGCCGATCGATGCCTTCATCTTCGGCGGCCGCCGTTCGACCACGGTGCCGCTCGTAACCGAAGCGCGCAACTGGGTCGAAGGCGTGTACATGGCCGCGACCATGGGCTCCGAAACCACGGCTGCCATCATTGGCCAGCAAGGCGTGGTGCGCCGCGACCCGTTCGCCATGCTGCCATTCACCGGCTACAACATGAGCGACTACTTCCAGCACTGGCTGGATGTGGGCTCGAAGCTGGAAGCCCAGGGCGCCACGCTGCCCAAGATCTATTGCGTCAACTGGTTCCGCAAGGGCGACGACGGCAAGTTCGTCTGGCCGGGCTATGGCGAGAACATGCGCGTGCTGAAGTGGATGATGGAGCGCGTCGAAGGCCGTGGCGAAGGCGCCGAAAGCCTCTTCGGCGTGAGCCCGCGCTATGGAGACCTGAGCTGGAAGGGGCTGGATTTCACCCCGGCTCAGTTCGATCAGGTGATGACCGTCGACAAGGCTGCTTGGCGTGCCGAACTCGATCTGCACACCGAGCTGTTCACTCAGCTGGCGTATCACCTGCCGGCTGAACTGACGGCCACCAAGGCGAAGCTGGAAGCAAGCCTCGGCTGATCGGCAAACCCTTCCGCCCACAAAAAAGCCCGCTCAGTGCGGGCTTTTTGCTGGCTGCAAGGGCGAGAACTCAGTCGCCGTAGAGCATTTCGTGCCGGTCGGCCGCTGCGTACAGCTCCGATGCGAAGCGCGGGTCGGTGGCTTCGTAGCCGCGGGCCATGGCGCGAACGCGTTCGGCTTCACGCGCCGGGTAACGGGGCGCGGGCTTGCCGGGGTGGTTGAACAAGGCAATCGCAGCGGCGGCGAGTTCGCCAAAACGGGTGGCCAGACGCGGTGCGGTGCGCGCATGGGGAACTTGAATACTGATGGTCGTGGTGGTCATGGTGTGCTCCTTCGGGGCATCTCTGCAGCTCCACTGGGAGTCGCATTGGGATCAAATATAGGGTTTTCCCTTGTGTCGGTCCAATCAAATCTGTGAATCCATGACATTCACGATCAATATGTCACGAAGACAATGGGCCCATGAACTTCCAAACACTGGATTTGAATCTGCTGCGCGTCTTCGACGCGGTGATGGCAGAGCGCAACCTGACCCGTGCAGCGGCTCGGCTGGCACTGACGCAGCCGGCGGTCAGCAATGCCTTGCGACGTTTCAAGGAGTCGGTCGGTGAGGAACTGCTCACTCGCGTGACGCATGGTGTTGTTCCGACGCCCTATGCAGAAAAGCTCTGGCCCGAAGTGCGGGCGGCGCTGGGCCAGTTGCGCGCCGTGCTCGACCCCGGCGAGTTCGACCCGCGGCGAGACCCGGCCAATTTCCAGCTCGCCATGGCCGATGCCACGGCCGCGGTACTCCTGCCGCCCCTCATCGCGCACATCGAGGCCGAGCAGGCGCTCGTCAACCTGCGGGTGCTGCCGCTGGCCACGCGCGATCCGCGCGGGCTGCTGGAGCGCGGCGAGGTCGACGTGGCCGTGGGCTACTTCCCGGAGGCGGTGGCCGAGCTGGAAACACGCGGTCAGCAAAGTGCGCTGCACCACCAGCGGTTGGCCGAGAGCGAATACGTGTGCGTGATGCGCCGCGGCCATCCGCTGGCAAGCGGCGAGCTGACGCTCGATGACTTCTGCGCCGCACATCATCTGCTGGTGAGTTTCTCGGGCCGGCCGCACGGTTTTGTGGACCAGGCGCTGAGCGCGCTCAACCGCTCGCGCCGCATCGTGCTGACGGTGAACCAGTTCTTCACTGCGGGCCGCATCGTCTCGCGCAGCGATCTGCTGACCGTGCTGCCGGCTTCCTTCGTCGACGCCACCGGCTACAAGAGCCAGTTGGTGGAGCGGCCGCTGCCGATGACCATGCCACGCATCCATGTCGAGGCCATGTGGCACATGCGACACGATCGCGTTAGCGCGCACCAGTGGTTGCGCACACGCCTGGTCGAGGCGATGCGGCCACGAACGGCCGTGGTCGGACGACAATGACGCCTGCTCTCTTCCGCCAAGGCCCGACATGTCTGCCCACTCCGATTTGACCGACGCCGAGTTCGCCGAACTCGACGACCTGCTCGCCGCCACGCCCGAGCCTTTGCAGCCCGTCGATGCGGTGATGCTCGACGGCTTTCTCTGCGGCGTGCTCGTGCAACCGCTGCTGCTGGAGCCTGCGGCCTGGCTGCCGCATGTGTTCGACTTCGATGCAACGCCATTGCCCGATGGGGTCGATGCCACCTGGCGCGACCGCACCACCGCGCTCATCCTGCGCCGCCATGCTGCGCTGAACCGCGCGATGGCCGAAGACGGCTGGTTCAACCCGCTGATCCTGGAGTTCGACGACGAGCACCCGCTGCAGCCGCCCACCGACGGCAGCCCCGACCTGATGGCCGGGCTGAGTGAGATCTCGCAGGCGCTGATGCCCTGGGTCGCAGGCTTTCAGCACGCCACGCTGTGTTTCCCCGATCTGGCTGAGATGCCCGACGACGCGGTGATGACCGCCTTGGCGCGCCTGTACCGCCACCTGCCGGCCGAAACCGATGAAGAGCGCGAAGTCGTCGCCACGCTCGAACGCGAACACCCGCTGAACGACCTGGAAGAAGCGATCGAAGAGCTGGTCGTGACCGTGGCCGACCTCTACGACTTGACGGGCGAGCTGCGCTACAAGGTCGACACCGTGCGCCGCGAAACGCCCAAGGTCGGCCGCAACGACCCGTGCCCTTGCGGCAGCGGCAAGAAGTTCAAGCAGTGCCACGGCGCCACCTGATCCGTGCGTCTGCAACTGCTTTCGGACCTGCACCTCGAGACCGAAGACTTCGAGCCCCACCCCGCGCCGGATGCTGAACTTCTGGTGCTGGGCGGCGACATCGACAGCACCTGGGCCGGTCTGTCGCGCTTCCAGAACTGGCCGGTGCCGGTCGTCATGGTCGCCGGCAACCATGAGTTCGACAGCCGCGAACTCAGCACCGCCTGGCCTGAATTGCGTGAGCACTGCGCGCAGCTCGGCATCACCTTGCTGGAACGTGAAAGCCTGGTCCTCACCGACCGCAATGGCCGCCGCATTCGCTTTGTCGCCACGGTGCGCTGGTGCGACTTCGATCTCTTCGGCGAGAAGCAGCGCGACAAGGCCATGCGCGCCGGCTCCTACTTCATGCGGGTGATGCGGTCCACGCGCAACGGCCTTGTCTTCGATGCCGCGCAGGTGCGTGACGAAGCCCTGGCGTGCCGCGCCTGGCTGGCCGAAGAGCTGGCCCGCTCATCGCCGGAATGGGATGCGACGGTGGCCCTGACCCACTTCGCGCCCAGCCTGCGCAGCGGCGACCCGCGCTACGGCAGCCAGGCCGGCACGGCAAGCTTCTGCAACGCCGACGATGACTTGCTGCCGCTGGCCGATCTGTGGATTCACGGCCATTTGCACTGCCGCCATGACTACACCGTCGGCAACACACGGGTGGTCTGCAACGCGCGCGGCCATGCCCGCAAGGGTGAGGCCGATGGCTACGACGGGCTCTTCGTCGTCGAGGTTTGACCCGATAAGCTGCCCGTCGTCAACGGCGCGGTCGTCGAACCAGTCGGTCGGTCGGTGGCCGGAGTGTTGGGTCTGGCTTGGGCGATGTCTCAGCCGGCTCGGGTTCCATGCTGGCGTCGAGGCCGAAGGCGGTGCCCATGTCGGCAGGGTCCGGGGTGTCGTCGTCAGCCGCCGAACGGCGTGACGCCATGGACGTGAGCCATGTCAATCCGGGAAGCAGGTTCATCGCAGACCTCCACACCAATCGTTGTAAAACCAGTGTGCGGTGGGATGCCCTTTTTCAATGCGTGGATATGCGGCTCGCTTGCGGCGTATTTGATCGACGGCCCTTGCCTGCTGCTGAGCTTGTGTTCAGCGCGGTGTTGGCTCCGGCCACCAATGCTGCGCCAATCCGGTCGAGCAGGGCCACACGATCCGAAGGCGGCGCTCCATCGGGCCCGAGCCGCCATTGATGCCAGAACAAGCGCACGTCGAGGCTGACATCCGGCAACACGGTTTCCAATGCGCCGTTCTCCAGCAGCCCGCGCACCTGCAGCTCCGGCACGATGCCGATGCCCCAACCCATCAGCGCGGCCCGCACATAAGCCTCTGACGACGGAACGAAGCGCTCCTGCAGCCGCGGCTGCCGCACGCCGACCGCGTGTGCCGCCCACTGCTGCTGCATGTCGTCCTTGCGGTTGAACGAGAGGAACGGCACCTGCGCAAAGTTCGCGCGGTTCAGCCCCTGCGGCAAGGTTTCGGCGATGAAGCCAGGGCTGGCCACCGCGATGTAGTGCATCACGCCCAGCGGCAGCACCTGGCAGCCGCGCAGCGCTTCTTTCACCGTGCTGACGCAGCCCAGCACCGCGCCTTGGCGAAGCCAGTCGTGCGTGAAGTTCTGGTCGTCGACGATCAGCTCCAGCGACAAGCCGGCCTGCACCAGCGAATCGAGCGCCGGCATCACCCAGGTGGCGAGGCTGTCGGCATTGACGGCAATGGGCAGCCGCTGCCCGGCGCTGGCATCGACACCCAGCTCGCGGGCCACGTCTGCCCGCATGGCCTGCAGCTGGCGCGCAAAACGCAGCAGCACCTTGCCCGGCTCGGTGAGCCGCAAGGGGCGTGAGCGCACGACCAGCAGCTGCCCGACCTGGGCCTCCAGCGAGCGCAGGCGCTGCGATACCGCCGATTGCGTGATGGACAGCCTCTGCGCCGCGCGCTCGAAGTTGCCGTCATCGGCCAGAGCGGCCAAGCATTCGAGTGCAGCGGGGTCGAAGTCTTTCATCAGCTTGCCTAATGCAACGCGAGAAATATGAATGATGCTTCACTTCGGCGGCTGGCGTCCAGACAATCGGCGCATGGCTCATGAAGCATTCACGACCGCATTCCTCCAGGGGTGGCTGATGACCGCCGGGCTCATCGTGGCCATTGGCGCGCAGAACGCGCTGGTGCTGCGCCAGGGCCTGACGCGCGTGCATGTCGGCCCCGTGGTGATGCTGTGCACCTTGTCCGACTGGCTGCTGATTGCGCTGGGCGTGTTCGGCCTTGGTGCGGTGATCCAGTCATCTCCGCTGCTGCTGTTGGTCTTCCGCTTCGGCGGCGCGGCGTTCCTGGTGGCCTACGGCCTGCGCTCGGGGCTGCAAGCGTGGCGCGGCCAGGGCGCGCTGGTCCAAGCCGATGTGCGTGGCAACACGCTCGCTGCCACCTTGGTCAGCACCTTGGCGCTCACCTACCTGAACCCGCATGTCTATCTCGACACCGTGGTGCTGCTTGGCAGCGTGGGCGCGCAGCATGGCAGCGAAGGGCGCGTCGCCTTTGCCATCGGCGCCGGGCTGGCGTCGCTGATGTGGTTCGTGACGCTGGGTTATGGCGCCGTAGCGGCATCGCGCTGGCTGCGTCATGCGGCAGCGTGGCGCGCCATCGATGCCGGCGTGGCGGTGGTGATGTTCAGCGTGGCCGCGCAGCTGCTGCTCAAAGGGACCGCTTGAAATGCAGCGAGCCACGCATCACGCGTGGCTCGCTGGTTGCAGCTGGCGCTCTCAAGCAAATGTGGCTTTGCCACTTTGCTTGATCCCCTCGGGGGACGGGCGCCGCAAGGCGGCGTCCTTGGGGCGCTCAGTACGTCGACGCGGTCTTGTTGCCGGACGACTTGTAGCGCGCGATGGCGTTCTTCAGATCGGTGTACTCGGCGCAGGGCAGCGTGCAGACCTTGTTGAGCGTGGCCAGGCGCTTCTCGGCCATCGCCAGGTCGCCTTTTATCAGGTACAGCTCGCCGGAATATTCAAGCGTGCCGCGGTGGTTCGGGTCGATGCGCAGCGCGTCGTTGTAGAACTTCTCCGAGCCCGCCAGATCCGGCGTCTTCGACTTGCGCAGGCTGTAGCCCATCAGGTTGTTCCAGTCCGCGCTGCCGGTGTCGTTGACGCGCTTCAGCTCGTCGATGGCGCCGGACCAGTTCTTGGCGGCGATCTGTTCGCGGGCAGCGGCGAGTTTGTCGGCCGGTGCCGCAGGTCCGGAGTCGGCTGCGAAGGCAGCGTTCAACGAGACGGCCAGCAGGCTGGCGGTGAGCAGGCTCTTCAGTGTGCGGTTCATGGTGTGTGTCCTCTTGGCTTGATGGCAGACCCCTGAATTGGCGTCTTGAATGGACTTACGGAGTCACCTTGGATGATGGACGCAGCCGCGTGAAAAAATTTTGCGAGCAGCCGCGCCAACTCACCAGAGCTTGACGCAATGGCCACTCAACACGAAGGGCTGCGTAGGCTGGTCGCCAGGCTTCGCGGCCCGCTCTTCCAGGCTGACGGCCAGCCGCGACACCTTGGAAAACAGCTTCTCCGATTCGTCGCTCAACGCCATCGTGGACGAACCACCAGGAGCCACCACCCCCACCGGGAACGCAGCACTGCCGTCTCGCGGCAAGGCCCACAGCTGTGCCACGTGGCCGCTTGGCACCGAGAGCGGCTGCAGCAGCTTGAGGGTGAGCTGCCGTCCATGGCGGCGCGAGCTGGCCAGCACGGCCGGTTTGCCGTCGCTGTCGGTCAGCAGGCCCACATAACTGGCGGGCAGGGTCTCGGCCTGCGGTTCCAGGCCGATGAGACCCGGCTGGATGCGCAGCACCACGGTGCACAGCAGCACCCCCGCGAGCACGCCGCCCAACGCACGCCACCACCCCGGGCTCTTGCGCGGCGGCGCGAAGAGGCGCTGCTCCAGCCCTTGCCACACCGCGTTGCGTGGGGCCATGGGCGGCAGGCTGGTCGACAAGACAGTGAGACGCTCCTGCCAGGCCGCTACCGCACGGCTGGCGGCCGGCGCCTGGTTCAGCACGCGCTCGAAGCGGCGCCGCGCGCCGCCCGTCAGCGTCCCCAGCACGTATTCACGCGCCAGTCGATCCAGCCGCTCTGGAAGCAGGTAATTCATGCGGCTGCCTCCGAAGGGGCTGTGCTGACTCGGTGCATCGAGGCGTCGGCATCTCGGCCGCATTCCGCTGGTCGATCCCCGTGACCGGGGCCCCTCGCCCTTCGCTTCATGCGGCCACACCTGCAGCCTGAAGGCAATCCTTCAGCCTGTCCAACCCGCGCCGCACCCAGGCCTTCACGGTGCCGAGCGGGGCATTCATCGCCTCGGCGATGTCGGTGTGGACCATGCCACGGTAATAGGCCAGCGCAAGCGCCTGACGCTGCGAGGCGTTCAGTGCGCTCATGCAGGCGTCGATGTGGGCCTTGGTGAGGCTCTCGTCGAGCAGGCGCTGCGGCTCGAGCGCGGCGTCGCCGGCGATCTCCAGGGCCTCGTCGTCGAGCGCCACGGTCGAGCCGCGCTCGGTCTTGCCCGAGCGCAGGGCGTCGATCGCCTTGTTGCGCACAATGTTGATGAGCCAGGTCATGGGCGTGGCCACGACAGGGTTGTACCCACTGGCGCTGTGCCAGACGTTCATGAAAGCTTCCTGCAGCACCTCTTCGGCGCGGTCCCTGTTGTTCAATATACGGAACGCGACGCTCAACAGATGCGCGCAGGTGGCGCGATAAAGCCGCTCGAATGCAGCCCGGTCGCGCAGCGCGGTGCGCGACATCAGGGTGGGAAGGTCGTCGACAGGTGGCATGGGCGCGCCGATCCAGTGGGAGTGACGCGCGAGTCTACAATCGCGCCCCCCTTGCGTGACCCACCCCAGTATGTACTGCGCCATCGACTTCGGCACCTCCAACTCGGCCATCGCCATCCCGGCCGGGGGTGAAATGCGCTTGGTCGAGCTGGAGCCGAGCCACCGCACCATGCCCACGGCGGTGTTCTATTTCGTCGAAGGCTCCGAGGCCAACGGGCCGCCGCGTGCCTTCGGGCGCGCGGCGCTGGCGGCGTATGTCGATGGTGTCGACGGCCGTTTGATGCGCTCGATGAAGAGCATCCTCGGCAGCAGCCTGGTTGAGCAGACCACCGACGTCGGCGGTGGCCGCGGGGTGAAGTACCTCGACATCATCGCCGGCTACCTGCTGCACCTGAAGACGCTCGCCGAGCGCGAGGCCGGTGCCCGCATCGATCAGGTGGTGCTGGGCCGGCCCGTCTTCTTCGTCGACGACGAACCCGAGCGCGATGCGCAGGCCCAGGCCGCGTTGGAAACCGCAGCCCGTGCCGTTGGCTTCCGCGACATCCACTTCCAATACGAACCGATCGCTGCGGCCTTCGACTTCGAGCGCAGCGTGAGCAGCGAGCAGGTGGTGCTGGTGGCCGACATCGGCGGCGGCACCTCCGACTTCTCTGTTGTGCGCGTCGGGCCCGAGCAGGCCAAGCGGCTGGAGCGCAAGGGCGACATCCTCGCTAACCACGGCGTGCACATCGCCGGCACCGACTTCGACCGCCGCGTCGAACTCGCCAGCATCCTCGGCGAGTTCGGCTATGGTGCCTACGGCCCCAGCATCAACGGTGTACCGGCGCGCGAGGTGCCGAGCGCTGTCTACTTCGACCTCGCCACCTGGCACCTCATCAACACCCTCTACAACCCGCAGCGCGTGGCCGAGCTGCGGCAGATGCGCAGCTTCTATGCCGATGCGCGCCATCACCAGCGTTTGATGACGGTGGTGACCGAGCGGCTCGGCCACGAGCTGGCGTCACGCGCCGAGGCCGCGAAGATCAGCGTGGCCGAAGGCGGCGACACGCGCATCGACCTCAGCCACGTCGAACGCGCGCTCGCCGTCACGCTGACCGAGCGCGAGGCGGTGCAGGCCATTGCCGGCGACTTGGAGCGCATCGTCGAAGCGGCGCGCGTCACCGTGGCGCAAGCCGGCTTGCGGCCCGATCAGATCGATGCGCTGTATTTCACCGGCGGCTCCACCGGGTTGCGCTTGTTGGCACAGCAGATCGCGGCCGTGTTCCCTCAAGCGCGGGCAGTGCGTGGCGATCGCTTCGCCAGCGTGGCCACCGGCCTGGCGCTGCACGCGCAACGCTGGTTCACACGGGCCAGGTAAGTTTTACCGGCGGCGCGGCGCAGGCCGTTTCGGCGCTGCGTTGCTCGCCGGCGCCGGCCGGCCCACATCGGCCAGCAGCAGCGTGGCGCGCACGAGGCCTTCCACCGCTTCAGACAGGTCTTCCGGCGGTTCGAGTGTCTCGATCTCTTCGAGCAACTCGTCAGCGTCTTCGAGGTCGTCCGGGCTCAGGTGCCGATACAGCAAGGCCAGCGGTTCGGTGAGCGACTGCGCGTCGCGTTGCATCAGCTCGGGGAACAACTCCATCGCTGTCGCGAAACCGGCCACCCAGGGGTACACCGCATCGACTTCCGAAGGTTCACCGTCTTCGCCCTCAAGCTCGAACACCCATGGGTCGAACCACTGGCGCCGCGAGATCGCGTCGTTGAGTTCCGCATGCCGGCGCAAAGCCAATTCGTGCAGGCGCGTCGTGTCGAAGCGGCTGGGCAACGCGCGGCCATCGGCATCGGTGATGTGCGGCAGCCAGCGGCTGGCCGGCACGCGCACGGGCTGCACGAGCAGCCCGCACAAGAAGCCATCCAGCATGCTCACGTCGAGCGGTTCGAGCGGGGCGGGCACGGCATCGAGCAAAGCCTGCAACTCGTCGAGTTCGGATTCGTTCAGCGGAGCTTGTTGAGGTGAGCGGTGAAACGTCGGCATCTCTGCATTGTCGCGTGATGGCCCCCAAAGGAGGGTGACGTAAAAGTGCCATCGCTTTGTCGTGCCTGCGCAGGCATCGCGACATGCAAAGTCTTGCGCTACGCCAACTTCGCATTGCGTGTCGAAGCACAGTTGCTACAAAGCGTTTCGGCGCTTCCCTCGTATTGGGGATAGATGGCGCATATCTCGCGCGACTACATTTTGGCTGTGCTGTCACACGGGGTCTTTACAGACCGCGAGGTACACGGTCCGAATCGCCAGAGCGCTCAACAAGAACAACGCGCCGAAGAGCGAGAGAACCGCATCGGTCCCAACGATGTCCTTCACAGGACTTCAAGAGCCCACCCTTCATCGGTTGGGCTTTTTTTTGCCCATTTCAAAGCGGGCCACGAAGCGGTTCACGGCTCCTGTTTTCTTCATGCAGTTTGGCCTCGGCACCTCGGCGTGGCTCTTGCTGCTCGCGCATCTGCAGCCGTTGGCGTTTCAGGATCGCTACACGGCTGAAGCTGGCAACCAACCCGCCATAAAAAGCCCGACCCAATCGGGCGCCACTGCCGCAGTTACACGCGGTCACACACCTGACTTCAGTTGGGATTCATCATGTCGATGACGTGTCAACCCCTTGTTTAAGGGGGTGCATGGCAGCACGAAGGGTGAGCCTTTGTGTGCGGGGTGTAGTTGAAGAGTTGGAAAAACGACACAACGAAGTATCGACCGCAGATTGTCACGGTACTTGGGTAGATTGTCTCTTCAGAGGGTGGGGTCAAATGAAAACAGTTCGAGTTGGGATAATTGGGGTCGGGCCGAGGGGCCTCACGATTTTGGAGCGCATCGTTGCAAACGAGCGCGTCAAAAAATCGGCCGACCTTCATATATACCTCTTTGATCCTAGCCCTCCGGGAGTTGGGTGTCATGACCCGGAGCAAGATGACTACCTGTTGGTGAATACCGTGGCCGGGCAAATCACCCAGTTCTCCGATTCATCGGTGGTAGGCGCTGGGCCCATTTTGGAAGGCCCTTCATTCCATGAATGGCTGGAGGACGACAATTGCAGCCGGCTTGGTGCCCGACGCAGTGATCACGGTATTTCTCCAGACGGCTACTACTCACGCGCATTGTTCGGCCGATACCTTCATTGGGTTTATCACTATCTGGTTGCCCTCGCACCAGCCCATGTGAAAATAAACCTGATTCGTGATTCAGTTGTTGCCGCAGAGAGTCTTGCTGACGGCTCCTGGGCGCTGTCAACAAAGTTCGATTCGTTCTGTGTCAACTACCTGTTCTTGACCTCGGGCCACACCAAGCCTGCCGAGCGTGAGGCAAAACAGCCGAGATCGAAGGCGGAGTCGGAGTCGGGAACCACGGTAATTTCCGACCCATACCCGATCCGCGAGACCCTGTCGTTCATCACCCCGGATATGACCGTCGGTATCGAAGGAATGGGGCTCACCACCTTCGACATATTGGGTGCTCTCACGGTCGGCCGCGGCGGCCGGTTCGTCAACACGCCGTCGGGCGGAAAGCAATACATTGCGTCCGGGCGTGAACCGCGTCTCGCGGCATTTTCTCGCTCCGGGCTTCCGCTCACTGCCCGCGCAGCAAACCAGAAAGGCGTCAGCGTTCAATATCGCGCCCGTTTCCTTTTGGCCGACAAGATACGCATGCTTCGCGCGACCCGGAAACTGGACTTTCTGACCGATGTATTCCCGCTACTGCTGGCAGACATGCAGTTTGCGTACTACGAGGCCTACCTGCGCGGGCGCCGCGATCCGGTCACCTCAATGCTCTTTTGTAACCAATTCTTGTGTGCCGACGTTGCGGAACGAGAGGCCTTGATCAAGCAGTACATCCCGGCCCAGGATCAATTCTCATGGGGCAGCCTCATTGCGCCGATCCCTTCGTCTGCCTTGACGACGGCGTTGGATTTCCAGACCTGGCTGATCGGGCACCTGCGCGAGGATCTGGTCGAAGCCAAGAAGGGCAATGTCGACGGCCCCTTGAAGGCTGCTTGCGATGTGGTTCGTGATCTGCGCGACTGCTTGCGTTCCGCCATCGACTTTGGCGGCCTCACAGAAGAATCGCACCGCTGGGTTCTGTCGGAGTTTGCGCCGATCATGAATCGCATTGCGGTCGGCCCGCCGGCGTCGCGCATCGCCGAGTTGCTTGCCCTTGTTGACGCCGGCGTGATCGACATCGGGTTTGGCCCCGGGGCCGCCTGCCAGGCGAGCGGGGCTCAGAAGACGATGCGCATCACTTCGGCCAGGTGGCCCGAGCGAGGCATCGATGTCGATGTGCTGGTCCAGGCAAGAATCTCGATGCACAGCCCGGCGAACGACGCTTCACCCTTGCTGCGTGGCATGCTGAAAGCCGGCTATGTGCGTCTCTTCCACAACGAAGCCTTTCATGCGGGTGGCATCGAGGTCGATCGCAACTTCAACTGGGTGTCTTCAGCTGGGCAAGCGATCGAGAACGCCTGGGCGCTCGGCATCCCGACAGAAGGCGTCAAGTTCTATACCTTCGTGGTCCCCAGATCCGGTGTGAACTCGACCGCGCTGGTGGACGCCGGCCGCGCCGTCACGAAGATGCTCTCGATGGTCGCGGGCACTGCCTCCGTTCCACCCACTGAAGTGCTCGACTCAGCCGTTCCCACGACCGAATACGCCTCCGCCTTTGCGTCTCTCTACGGCGCGCTTTCCTAAGAAGGTCATCTGCACGCGATTCCCGAACTGACGTGATGCTGCAAAGCGCGCTGAACCGCCTGAGCTTCGCCGGCTTGTCCGCCACGCTCGTGGGCAACGGCATCGGCCGCTTTGCATTCGTCGCGCTCATACCGGCGCTGATCGATGCCGGCTGGTTCACCAAAGGCGAGGCGTCGCAGCTCAGCGTGGCCACCTTGTTCGGCTATGTCGTAGGCGCCTGGCGCTCCGACTGGCTCGCCAATCGCTACTCGCCCGCATCCCTGATCCGTTGGTGCATGCTGCTGATCTCGATCAGCTTCTTTGCATCGGCCATGGGCGGCGGGCCGATCGCCTGGTACTACTTCTGGCGAGTTCTTGCCGGCGCCTGTGGCGCTGTGTTGATGGTTCTCCCGGCGCCGCTCGTTGTTCCACGCCATGCTCAGTCCATTCGTGGAAGCGCCAGCGGCATCGTGTTCTCCGGGGTTGGGCTGGGCGCGATCGTGTCGGGCATTTCGGTGCCTGCCTTGGTTGCCGGGTTGGGCGTGGCCATCGTGTTGGGCGGCGAGTCCATCCACCTGGGTTTTCGAGGTGTCGAGGGGGCTTGGCTGGGGCTGGGCACGGTGTGCCTGGTGCTCACGCTTGCTTCATGGCGGCAGTGGTCAACAGAGACTGTCTCACCGGCCGGCAAGCCTGCAGCCGGCACTGGCGTGGAGCCGGTTCCCTCGGCTGGCGTCGCAAGCCGAACCGTCTGGCTCATTCTGGTCGCGCATGGGCTCAACGCCGTCGGCTACCTGGCACACACCATGTTCTGGGTGGACTATCTCGTGCGCGAGATGGGCATGACGTTGGCCACCGGCGGCTTCTATTGGTCTGTGTTCGGCATCGGAGCTGCCGTCGGCCCCATGCTGACGGGCAGGCTTGCCGATGCTTTCGGCACGAAGCGCTGCCTGCTGGTCGGCTTTGCCGTGAAGGCGCTCGCCGCTGCGCTACCCGTCTGGACGGGCAGTGCCCCGGCCCTCTTTGCCTCATCGCTGCTCATGGGCATCTGCACGCCTGGTGTCCTGGCGCTGGTCTCGGCCTACACGCTTGAAGTGGTTGGCCCGACCCTCAACAGGCAAGTGTGGGGAAAGGCCACCTTCAGCTTCTCTCTGGCGCAAGGCGTCGGCGGCTTTCTCATGGCGAGCGCCGTGGCGCACATGGACTCCTACCGCCCGCTTTTTGTCGCGAGCGCAGTTGCCCTGCTCGGCTCCATTGCCTGCATCGCATGCATACGAAAAGGCTCAACGGCAGTTCTTGTCGGCGAACCGGCAGGCCATCAAGCTTCATCAGGGGTCGACCTTCCCACCAAAGTGCCCATTGAGGCGGCGTTGGGGAAATAGCATTTACTGCGTACTTTTAGCGGAATCTGCCCAAACTATGTCGCCGAGACGTGTTACCAGCGGGCTAAACTGACAGATTCAGGGTGCTATACCAATATTGCCTCAGTCGCAAGACCAAAGGTTTCAAACTTTGTAAAGCAGGGGTCTTTGATGACTAAATTCACAGCTCGCGCCCTGTGCGTCGTAGCGGCACTCCTTAACCTGTTTGCGGTTACCACCGCATCTGCGCAGATTCGCATCGGCCAAACAACCGGTGTCACGGGGCCTGTCGCGGCCGCCGTGAAGGAAATCAACCAAGGCGCCAATCTGTACATCGACTACGTGAACGCCGAAGGCGGGGTGGCCGGGCAGCAGATCGAGCTGGTGACGCTCGACGACCAGAACCAGGCGCCGATCACGGCGCAGAACGCCAAGAAGCTGATCGACGATCCCAAGGTTGTTGCCCTCTTTTTGAACCGGGGAACGCCTCACGCGCAGGCAATGCTCAAGTTGCTGGAAGAAGGGCGGATCGTGCTCCTGGCGCCATCAACCGGGGCGATGGTTCTGCACAAGCCGGTGAACCCGTGGGTGTTCAACGTGCGCGCGACCTATCAGCGCGAAGCAGACCACGTCGTGCGGCATCTCGGCATGGGCGGGCTCGAGCGGGTGGGCATCTGCTATGTCGACGATTCATTCGGCCTGGACGGGCTGCAAGGCGCGCTGAAGCCTTTCATGGAAACGGGCAGCAAGCCTGAGGCCGATCGCAAGACGCCGGCCCTCAGCGAACCCATCGACAAATTCAAGCCCGACTATTCGAAGTGCGTCGCCAAAACACTGGCCGCGAAACCGCTGGGGCTTCTGCTCATCGGCTCGCCCGTGTCTGTGGCGGCTGGAGTCAAGGCATTGCGTGAGGCCGGATCGCTGGTGACCGTGGCCACCCTGTCAAACAACGCTGCCCAAGGATTCATCGACGCGCTTGGCGAACAGAAGGCGGGAGTCATCGTCAGCCAGGTCTTCCCGGGTGAGCGCCGGCTTGCATCGCCCATGATTGCCGAAGCGGCGCGGCTGGCGACCAGCAAAGGCATCAAGCAGCTCACGCCGGCCATGCTCGAGGGATTCGCTGCCTCCAAGGTTCTTGTTGTTGCCTTGAAGAAGGCAGCAGGCTCCAAGGAAGGAGTGACGCGGGCGTCCATCAAGCGCGCCCTCGAATCCTTCAATCACGTCGACATCGGCGGTGGTCTTGGCGGCACCGAGTTGAGCTACAGCGCCACCGACCATTCCGGCCTGGACTACGTCGACATTTCGATCATCTCGGCCGACGGCTCTTTCCGCCGCTGATTGCTCTTGTCCCCGCGCTTTCGCGGCGCGGGCAGCCGTTTGATTGGCCCCAAGTTGTGTCAAGGTGTGTCGAAGCCGGCGCTCAAATGCGCGCGTAAATGCGCCACCAAGGCCTGCACGGCCTTTGGCGTCGTCGGGCTCCATGGGTGCATCGCGTAGATCGCATCGCCGAACACGCCCACCGGTTTCCAGGCCGGCATCAGCACGCGCAAGCGCCTGGCCCGCAGCGCCGCGGCCGCGCTGAAGTCGGGCAGCAGCGCGATGCCGAGGCCTGACAAGGCGGCATCGCGCAGCACCTCGCTGTTGCTCGCCCGCAGAGGGCCCTGCACGGTGACGCTCATGCGTTCGGGCTCGGCTTTCGCCTTGCCTGCACCGCGCTCGAACTGCCATACCGACGGCCCCGGCCGCAGGTAGGCCAGGCAGGCGTGGTTCACCAGCTCGCCCGGGTGCGACGGCGTGCCGTTGCGCTTCAAGTAGGCGCTGCTCGCCACCAGCAGCGAGCGTGAGCCGCAGAGCTTCCACGCCACGTGGTTGTCGGGCGGCGCGCTGGTGTGGCGCACCGCCAGGTCGAAGCCCTCGTGTGCCAGCGTCAGCAAGCGGTCGGACAGGTCGAGTTCGATGCGCACGTCGGGTTGCGCGAGCACGAAGGACTCGATCAGCGGCGCCACATGCTGGCGGCCCAGCGCCACCGGCGCTGTCACGCGCAGCAAGCCGCGCGGCTGCGTGGCGAGGTCGCGTGCTTCGCCCACGCTGCGGGCGATGTGGGCGAAGCTCTCGCTGGTCTGCTCCACCAGCCGCTGGCCGGCCTCGGTGAGCCGCACCGAGCGCGTGGTGCGCTGCACCAAGGTCTGGCCGACCGAACGCTCGAGCTCGGTGATGCGCTGGCTCACCGCCGCCTTCGACAGCCCGAGCCGCTGCGCCACCTGCGTGAAGCTGGCCAGCTGCGCGAGCAGCGTGAGCGCGTGAACCTGCGGCCACAGCAGGTCGATGCGCTGGTCGAGAGGGATCGCGGCAGTCGCCATGGCGTGCACCTGGAAGCAGTCGATTGTTCAGTTTATCGAACAATGAAGTCACGCCAGCGAGGTTGGCAAGCGCCACCCCGGCGCCTAGACTGAATCGTTCAAGACACACAGGAGACAGACATGGGCGCACCCGAAGCATTTGCCACCACCCACGACGTGGGGCACTTCATCAACGGCGTGACGGTGGAGAGCCGCAGCGGGCGCAGCCAGCCGGTCTTCAACCCGGCAACCGGTGCCGCCGCCCGCAAAGTGGCGCTGGCCAGCGTCGACGAGGTGAATGCCGCTGTGGCCGCTGCGCAGGCAGCCTTCCCCGCTTGGGCCGACATGCCGCCCATTCGCCGCGGCCGCGTGATGTTCAAGTTCCTGGAGCTGATGAACCAGCACAAGGACACCCTCGCCGCGATGATCACCGCCGAGCATGGCAAGGTGTTCACCGACGCGCAGGGCGAAGTCAGCCGTGGCATCGACATCATCGAGTTCGCCTGCGGCATCCCGCAGCTGCTGAAAGGCGACTACACCGAGCAGGTCTCCACCGGCATCGACAACTGGACGATGCGCCAGCCGCTCGGCGTGGTGGCCGGCATCACGCCGTTCAACTTCCCGTGCATGGTGCCGTGCTGGATGTTCCCGGTGGCCATCGCCGCCGGCAACACCTTTGTGCTCAAGCCCAGCGAGCGCGACCCGTCGCCGTCGATCTTCATGGCCGAGCTGATGAAGCAGGCCGGCCTGCCCGACGGCGTGTTCAACGTCGTGCAGGGCGACAAACTCGCCGTCGACACGCTGCTCACCCACCCTGACGTGAAGGCCATTAGCTTCGTCGGCTCCACGCCGATCGCGCAGTACATCTACGAAACCGGCGCCCACCACGGCAAGCGCGTGCAGGCACTCGGCGGCGCCAAGAACCACATGGTGGTGATGCCCGATGCCGACCTGGAGCAGACCGTCGACGCCCTCATCGGCGCCGGCTACGGCTCGGCCGGTGAACGTTGCATGGCGATCAGCGTGGCGGTGGCCGTGGGCGACGTGGCCGACAAGCTCGTGCCCGCGCTGGCCGCCCGCGCCAAGACGCTGAAGATCAAGAACGGCATGGAGCTCGACGCCGAGATGGGCCCGATCGTCACCGCCCAGGCGCTGGACCGTATCACCGGCTACATCGAGCACGGTGTGACCGAAGGCGCGAAGCTCGTCGTCGACGGGCGTGGCTTCAAAGTGCCCGGCCATGAACAAGGCTTCTGGATCGGCGGCACGCTGTTCGACCACGTCACGCCCGAGATGAAGATCTACAAGGAAGAGATCTTCGGCCCGGTGCTCGCCGTGGTGCGCGTGCCCGATTTCGCGGCCGCGGTGAAGCTGGTCAACGACCATGAGTTCGGCAACGGCGTGGCCTGCTTCACCAGCGACGGCAACGTGGCCCGCGAGTTCGCACGGCGCATCCAGGTCGGCATGGTCGGTATCAACGTGCCGATCCCGGTGCCGATGGCCTGGCACGGCTTCGGCGGTTGGAAGAAGAGTTTGTTCGGCGACATGCACGCGTATGGCGAAGAAGGCGTGCGCTTCTATACGAAGCAGAAGAGCGTGATGCAGCGTTGGCCGGCGAGCATCGCCAAGGGCGCTGAGTTCGTGATGCCCACGGCTAAATAGTGGTTGATGGGTTGGTGAGATTTCTCACGCTGACCCGCTCCACATCCGTTCGGGCTGAGCCTGTCGAAGCCTGCGTGCGCTTCGGTACAGGCACTTCGACAAGCTCAGTGCGAACGGGAGGCCGCGTCAGCCCAGCGCTACCCTTCGATACCTCAGGGCGAACGGTATAGGGGCTCAGCCCGAACGGACTGGGGCCATCAAACCGTTTCGGGCTGCCCGCTGTGCAATGAGCGCGTGATCGCGAGCCCGATGCGTGTCGCCTCCGTCGCATCCGACAACTTCAACGCCAGCGGTTGCCCCCCGCGGCAGGCCGCCACGAAGCTCTGCATCTCGCGCGCGAACGCGTCGCTGAAGCGCTCGAAGAAATCTGCCACCGGCTGATGGCGCACGCCGTGCGCATCGCTCGTCACCACGCGGTCGCGTGCCGCACCCTGGCCCACCAGCAAGTTGCCTTGCGTGCCAATGATCTCGGTGTGCGTCTCATGCCCATGCGCAAAGGTGCGTGAGGTATAGAGCACCGCCCGCTGGCCGCCTTCGAACTCGACCACAGCAATCCCGTTGTCCACATCGCCGATCGGCTTCAGGCCTTGGTGGATGGCGATCGTGCCTGTCGCCCACGCCCGCAGGGCGCGCGGTGCACCTTGAGCATCGGCCAGCAGCCAGCGCGCGAGGTCGATGTCGTGCACGCTGCAGTCCATGAAGATGCCACCCGAGGTGGGCGCGAACTGGATGAAGGCACCGCTCTCGTCGTTCTGGTCGCAGGTCTGCGAGCGGACCATGAACGCCTTGCCGATCTCGCCGCGTGCAATCGCCTGCTGCGCATGCTGGTAGCTCGCGTCGAAGCGCCGCACGAAGCCAACCATCGCGACGAGATCGGCATGCTGTGCCGCGACGCGCTCCACGCGCTCGCAGTCGGCCACGTTCAGCGCCAGCGGCTTTTCGACGAACACATGCTTGCCTGCTTTGAGCGCCGCGATCACCTGGTCCGCATGCAGCGGCGTGGGCGTCACCAGCACGACCGCGTCCACCGATGGGTCGCTCACGAAGCTGTCGAAGTCGGCGTAGCGGCGCTGCACGCCGAACTGCGTGTGTGCCATGTCGAGCTCGGCCGGCACCGGGCTGCAGGCCGACACGAGCTCGCAGTTGCGGGTGTTGAAGGCCAGCGTCTCGGCGTGGCGTTTGCCCAGGCGGCCCAGGCCGGCGATGCCAACGCGCAATGGGAGGGTCATGGTGTCGCTCACAGTTTGATGGCCTGGCCGCTCTTCAGCGACTCGGCTGCCGCATCGGCGAGCTTCTGCGCCGCCACGCCGTCGGCGATGGTGGTGCGAAACGGTGCTCCCGATTGCAGGCATTCGAAGAAGTGCGTCACCTCGAGCCGGTAGGCCTCGCGGTAGCGCTGCAGGAAAAAGTGCTCCGGCTTGTCGACATGCACGCCGCTCGCATCCATCTGCATCACCTCGGTCGGCTTGTGGTTGCCGCAGGCGACCAGGCCCTTGGAGCCCAGCACCTCGAAGCGCTGGTCGTAGCCGTAGGCCGCGCGGCGCGAGGTGTTGATCTGGCACAGCTTGCCGGCTTTCGTGCGCAGCGTCACCGCGGTGGTGTCGATGTCGCCGACCTCGGCGATCGCCGGGTCGGTGAGGCAGGAGCCGGTGGCGCTGATCCACGCGGCTTCATCGCCGCCGTCGGCGAGGATCCAGCGGAAGATGTCGAAGTCGTGGATCAGCATGTCGCGGAAGATGCCGCCCGAGCCTTTGAGGTACTGCGCCGGTGGCGCGCCCGGGTCGCGGCTGGTGACCACCAGCACCTCGGGCACGCCGATCTCGCCGCGCGCGATCCGCTCCTTGGCCGCATTGAAGGTCGGGTCGAAGCGGCGCTGGAAGCCGATCATGCAGGCCACGCCTGCGGCCTTCACCGCTTCGGCGCAGGCCACGGCGCGCGGCACCGAAAGGTCGATCGGCTTCTCGCAGAAGATGTGCTTGCGCGCGGCGGCGGCGCGGCTGATCAGGTCGCTGTGCGTGTCGGTCGGCGAGGTGATGGCCACCACCTCGACCGCCGGGTCGGCGAACGCGGCTTCGATGCTGCCCACCTGCGCGCCCACCTGGGCAGCGAGCGACGCGGCCGATTCGGCCACGGGGTCGTAAACGTACTTCACCTTCACGCCCGGCAGGGCGGCCAGGTTCGCGGCATGGATGCGGCCAATGCGGCCGGCACCGAAAACGGCAACGTGTTTCATGAGTGGGAACGGCTTTGTGGGGTGGGTTGGTAATCGAGCTCGAGCCGGTACGCCAGCGCGATGAACAGGCTTTGCGCCAGGCCCATGGTGCTGGTGAGCGAGCGAAAGCCCAGCGTGCTGTTGTCTTGCACCAGCAAGGCGGCGTGCGCCTGGCGGGCGAGCGGGCTCATGCGGCTGTCGGTGATGGCGATCAACTTGGCGCCGCGCTGCACCGCCGCTTCGGCCACCACCTGCGTCTCTTCGGCATAGGGCGCGAACGAGATGGCAATCATCACGTCGCCCGCACGCAGCGAGCGCAGCTGGCCTTCGTGCATGCTGCCCAGCGCGGTGACGAGTTGGATGCGCTTGTCGGTGTGCTGCAGTGCGTAGTCGAGGTAGGCGGCCACCGAGAACGAGCGGCGCGAGCCGGCCACCCACACCGAATCGGCCGCCACCAGCAGCTCGACCGCCTTCACGAAGGTGGGCGCATGCAGTGAGCGCTGCAGCTCCTGCATGCCGGCGATGCTGCCGCCGAGAAATTCCTGCGCGATGTCGGCACTGGCCGTCGGGCTCTGGCCGCTGGCGATCACCTCGCGAATGCGCGACTGGTAGTTGCGGCTGGGCACGATCTGCTTCGAGATGCCGTCGCGAAACAGCTTCTGCATCTCGGTGAAACCCGTGAAGCCGAAGTGCTTGGCGAAGCGGATCACCGCTGACGGCTGCACGCCGCATTGCGCGGCCAGTTCCTGGATGCCTTCGAGCCCGATGTGCTCGCGGTGCTGCTCCACATGGCGTGCGATCAGCTTGAGCTGCTTGCTCAGTGAATCGAACTCTTTGGAGATGCTCTTGAGCAGGCGCTCGATGGTCGGTTTGGGCGGGCTCTGCGTGGCCATGGGTAGGTGAAAACGCGAAGGTGATGGGTTGAATTATAGAAACCGCTCCAGCTAAAAAAGAAATGGTTTTCCACTAGATAAGAAAATAGAAAAATTATTGCAATTGACAAAGGCGGCTCCTAGAATTTGCTCGCGTCTCGATGCGTGGCCTCTGTGCTGGCGCGTTGAACGGACGACCAACAACAGATGGAGACAAGATGAAACCGACTTCGACCAAGATGCTTTTCAAGGCCCTCGCCGTGAGCGGGCTGATGGCCCTGAGCGCGGCCGCGCACGCCGACAAGTACGTGCTCATCAGCCACGCACCCGATTCCGATTCGTGGTGGAACACGATCAAGAATTCCGTCAAGCAAGCCGGTGAAGACTACGGCGTGCAAGTCGACTACCGCAACCCGCCGAGCGGCGACCTCGCCGACATGGCGCGCCTGATCGAGCAGGCCGCCGCCGCCGGGTACGACGGTGTCATCACCACCATCGCCGACTACCAGGTGCTGCAAGGCGCCATCGGCAAGGTCACGGGCAAGAAGATTCCGCTGATCACCATCAACTCGGGCACCACCGAGCAGAGCGAGAAGCTTGGCGCTGTGATGCACGTGGGCCAGCCTGAATACGAAGCCGGCAAGGGCGCCGGTGAACGCGCCAAGGCCAAGGGCGTGAAGAGCTTCCTCTGCGTGAACCACTACGCCACCAACCCGGCCTCGTTCGAGCGCTGCCGCGGCTTCGGCGAAGCCATTGGTGCCGACTACAAGAAGTCCACGCTCGACGTGGGCGACGACCCGACCACCATCGAATCCAAGGTGTCGACCTACCTGCGGCAGAACCCGACGACCGGCGGCGTGTTGACGCTCGGCCCCACCTCCGCCGTGCCCACGCTGAAGGCGCTGGAGAAGATGGGCCTCAAGGGCAAGATTTGGATGGCCACCTTCGACCTGTCGGACGAAATCTCCAAGGGCATCAAGGACGGCTCGGTGCAGTTCGGCATCGACCAGCAGCCCTACCTGCAAGGCTACGTGCCGGTGGCCGTGCTCGCCACGATGAAGAGCCTGAAGACCACCGACCTGAAGAAGGTGGGCGCTGCGATCCAGGCCAACCCCAAGACCAAGGCCCGCTTCGACGAGTACGGCCTGGCACCGGCCTTTGGTGCGCGCCACATCGGCTCGGGCCCGGGTTTCGTCACCAAGGACAACATCGGCAAGGTCGAGAAGTACGCGGGGCAGTACCGCTGAGCGTGCGGACTGAATCAGTTCTCCGTTCTCGCTGAGCCGCACCTCCGTTCGCCCTGAGCCTGCCGAAGGGTGCCCCCGCACCCGCTGCGTTTCGACCGACTCACCGCGAACGGATCTTTCCGGCGCCTCTTTCCAAGGACAACCCATGACCACTCACGCTCACCCCGTGCAGGAGACCTTCATGCCCCCTCCGCCCAGTGCGGCGCCCGCCGTTCCGGCCGACGAGCGCGTGCGCGCCGTCAGCCCGTGGCGGCGCTTTCTCGCGCGGCCCGAGTTCGGCTCCATCTCCGGCGCAGCGCTGGTGTTCGTGCTGTTCGGCCTCTCGGCCGGCGGCTCGGGCATGTTCAGCATGGAAGGCGTCGTCAACTGGGGCACGGTGGCCGCCTTCCTGGGCGTGATCTCGGTCGGCGCGGCGCTGCTGATGATCGGCGGCGAGTTCGACCTCTCCATCGGCTCGATGATCGGCTTCGCCGGCATGATGCTGTCCATCCCCGCGCTGTACTGGGGTTGGCCGCTGTGGATGTCGTGCCTGTTCACCTTCGGGCTGTGCATGCTGCTTGGCGCCTTCAACGGCTACCTGGTCATACGCACCGGCCTGCCCTCGTTCATCGTCACGCTGGCCTTCTTCTTCATGCTGCGCGGCCTGTCGCTCGCGATCTCGGTGCAGCTCACCGGCAAGACCATCATCAGCACCAACGGCGACGTGATCCTGCGCGAGCTCACGCAGACCGACCCGCTGTTCAGCCTCTTGTTCAGCGGGCACGTGCTCACCGAGCTCTTCAACTGGCTTGCGCGCATCGGCCTGCTGCCCGCGCGCGATGACGGCAGTGCGCTCGCGATCGGCGTGCCCAAGGTCGTGATGTGGTGGCTGCTGCTCACCGCCGCCGGGGCCTTCACGCTTGCCAAGACGCGCTTCGGCAACTGGGTGCTGGCGGTCGGTGGCGACGTGAACGCAGCCAAGAACACCGGCATCCCGGTGCCCTTCGTGAAGATCATGCTGTTCGTGATCATGGCTGCGTGCTCCACGCTGTTCGCGGTGCTGCAAGTGGCCGACGCCGGCTCGGCCGCGGCCGACCGCGGCCTGCAGAAAGAGTTTGAAGCCATCATCGCCGCGGTGATCGGCGGCTGCCTGCTCACCGGCGGCTACGGCTCGGTGGTGGGCGCGTCGATCGGTGCGCTGATCTTCGGCGTGGTGCAGATCGGCATCGGCTACACCAGCATCGACAACAACTGGTACCGCGTGTTCCTCGGCTTGATGCTGCTGATCGCGGTGCTGTTCAACAACTTCATCCGCAAGCGCGTGGCGCTCGGGCGGCGTTGAGGAGCTGACATGTCTGAATACATTCTTCAGCTCGAAGCCGTCAGCAAATACTTTGGTGCGGTCATCTCGCTCAACGAGGTCACGCTGCGGTTGAAACGCGGCGAAGTGCACTGCCTGCTCGGCGACAACGGCGCGGGCAAGTCCACGCTGATCAAGACGCTGGCCGGCGTGCACCGGCCCAGCAAAGGCGAGTACCTGTTCGACGGCGAGCCAGTGCGCTTTCGCTCGCCGCGCCAGGCGCTCGACATAGGTATCGCCACCGTCTACCAAGACCTCGCGCTGGTGCCGCTGATGAGCGTGGCGCGCAACTTCTACATGGGCCGCGAGCCGGTGAAGAAACTCTTCGGCTTCTTGCCGGTGATGGACCATGCACTCGCCGGCGAAACGGCCTGCGCCAAGCTCGGCGAGATGGGCATCCGTGTGCGCGACGCCGACCAGATGATCGGCACCATGTCGGGCGGCGAGAAGCAGTGCCTGGCCATCGCGCGCGCCATTCACTTCGGTGCCAAGGTGCTGATCCTCGACGAACCCACCGCGGCACTCGGCGTGAAGCAGAGCGTCAACGTGCTCAAGCTGATCCGCAAGGCGCGCGATCGCGGCATCGCCGTCATCTTCATCACCCACAACGTGAACCACGCCTACCCGGTGGCCGACAGTTTCACGCTGCTCAACCGCGGCAAGTCGCTGGGCACCTTCGCCAAGAGCGAGATCAGCAAGGAGAAGGTGCTCGACATGATGGCCGGCGGCGCCGAGATGCAGAAGCTGATGGCGGAGCTGGATGACGTCACCATCTGAGATGAGCACCTTGAACATTCCCAGTGGCCGGCTTTACGACCTGGCCTGCCTCGGCCGCCTGGCCGTTGACCTCTATGCACAGCAGGTCGGCAGCCGGCTCGAAGACGTCAGCAGCTTCGCCAAGTACCTCGGCGGCTCCTCGGCCAACATCGCCTTCGGGGTGGCACGGCTGGGCCTGCGCGCTGCGATGATTTCGCGCGTGGGCGACGAGCAGATGGGCCGCTTTCTCACCGAGACGCTGCAGCGCGAAGGTTGCGACACCTCGCAGGTGCAGATCGACCCGCAGCGCCTCACCGCACTCGTGCTGCTCGGCTTGAAAGACCGCGACACCTTCCCGCTGCTGTTCTACCGCGAGAACTGCGCCGACATGGCGCTCTCGGCCGACGCGATCAGCGAAGACTTCATCGCGCAGTGCCGCGCGCTGCTCATCACCGGCACCCACCTCAGCGCACCCGGCGTGCGCGCCGCGTCGACCACCGCGCTTGCCTACGCCGAGAAGCACGGCGTGCTGCGCGTGCTCGACATCGACTACCGCCCCGTGCTGTGGGGCCTCACCAAACGCGGCGAAGGCGAGAACCGCTTCGTCGAGAGCGAAACCGTCACTGCGCAACTGCAGGCCGTGCTGCCCGAGTTTGACCTGCTGATCGGCACAGAGGAAGAATTCCTCATCGCCGGCGGCGTGCCGGGCGACCTGCTGGCCTCGCTGCACGTGGTGCGTGGCGTCACCAACGCGGCGTTCGTCGTGAAGCTGGGCGCCGCAGGCTGCTGCTTCATCCCCGGCCCCGTGCCGACGCGAATCGAAGACGCGACCACCGTGCAAGGCGAACGCGTCGAGGTGATGAACGTGCTGGGCGCCGGCGACGCCTTTGCCGCCGGCCTGCTCACCGGCCTGTTGAAGGGCGACGGTTTCGAAGGCGCCGCGCGGCTCGCCAACGCCTGCGGTGCCATCGTCGTGTCGCGCCACGCCTGTGCGCCGGCCATGCCCACGCCGCAGGAGCTGCGCCATTGGTTCAGCGGCCAGCGCAACCCGAAGGTCGATGCCGATGCGCAGCTCGCGCACCTGCACCGAACCACCGTGGCCCGCAAGGAATGGCGCGAGCTGTGCGTGATGGCCTTCGACCACCGCAGCCAGTTCTTCGAGCTGGCGCGCGAGGCTGGCGTGGGTGAAGAGCGCTTGCCGGTGCTGAAGAAGCTGCTGGTGCGCGCGGCCGAGCAGGGCGAGGCAATGCGTTCGTTGCAAGGCCGCGTCGGCGTGCTGGTTGACGGCACCTACGGCGCCGACGCGCTGGCCTCGGCCACGGGCCGCGGCTGGTGGGTCGGCCGCCCGGTCGAGCTGCCGGGCTCGCGCCCGCTGTGCTTCGACGTCAACACTTCCGTCGGTTCGCAACTTGTGAGCTGGCCCGCCGAGCAGGTGGTGAAGTGCCTCGTGCACTACCACCCCGACGACGAGACAGCGCTGCGCCTCGCGCAAGAGCAGCGCCTGCAGGAGCTGTGGATCGCCACGCGCCAGAGCGGCCACGAGCTGCTGCTGGAGATCATCCCGCCGCGGGCGATGGTCGAGGGCGCGGGTGAGGCCGATGCCGCCGTGCTGCGCACCGTCAAACGCCTCTACAACCTCGGCTTCAAGCCCGAGTGGTGGAAGCTTGCGCCGATGGCGGCCGAGAGCTGGCAGGCGCTGGCCGAGCTGGTGGCCGAGCGCGACCCGCAGTGCCGCGGCGCCGTGATCCTCGGCCTCAACCAGCCGCTGGCGCACCTGGCCGCAGGCTTTGCGCAGGCGAGCAACCCCATCGTCAAAGGGTTCATGGTCGGGCGTACGCTGTGGGCCACGGCTTCGCTGCAATGGTTGCGCGGCGAGATCGACGACGCAGCCTTCGTCGACGCGGTGGCACACAACTTCGTCACGCTGGTCGACGCCTGGCGCGCGTCGCGCTCCACGGCATCGCAACCCAGCGAAGCGCACGCAACAAAGGTGGCTGCATGACAACCGTTCGCCTCACGATGGCCCAGGCCCTGGTGCGCCACCTCGCCGCGCTGCGCGTCGAGATGGCCGACGGCAGCGTGCAGCCCTACGTCGGCGGTGTGTTCTCCATCTTCGGCCACGGCAACGTGGCCGGCATCGGCGAAGCGCTGGCCGCCGAGCGCGCCGTGCTGCCCACGCTGCGCGCCCACAACGAGCAGGCCATGGCGCATGCGGCCATCGCGTATGCGAAGGCGCAGTTCCGCCAGCGCATCATGGCCGTCACCACCTCCATCGGCCCGGGGGCGACCAACCTTGTCACCGCGGCGGCGCTGGCGCATGTGAACCGCTTGCCGGTGCTGCTGCTGCCGGGCGACGTGTTCGCATCGCGCGCACCCGACCCGGTGCTGCAGCAGCTCGAAGACTTTCACCACGGCGACGTGTCGGCCAACGACTGCCTGCGCCCCGTCACCCGCTACTTCGACCGGCTGATGCGGCCCGAGCAGATCCTCACTGCCCTGCCGCGCGCCGTGCAGGTGATGACTGACCCCGCGCTGTGCGGCCCGGTGTGCCTGGCGCTGCCGCAAGACGTGCAGACGCAGGCCTTCGACTGCCCCGAAGAGTTTCTGCAGCCCGCGCTGATTCGCTTCCGCCGCACGCCGGCCGAGGCGGGCGAGATGCAGCGTGCCGTGGCGCTGCTCAAGACCGCCAAACGGCCGCTGATCATTGCCGGCGGTGGTGTGCTCTACAGCCAGGCCTGGGAAGCCTTGCGCAGCTTCGCGCAGGCGCACGGTGTGCCGGTGGCCGAGTCGCAGGCCGGCAAGAGCAGCCTGCCCTGGGACGACCCGCTGAACACCGGCGCCATCGGCGTCACCGGTTCGCCCGCCGCCAATGCGCTGGCGCGCGATGCCGATGTGATCCTGGCGGTGGGCACGCGGCTGCAAGACTTCACGACCGGCTCGCACACGCTCTTCGGCCATGCGCAGCTGATCGGCCTCAACGTGCAAGCCTTGGATGCCGCCAAGTGGCACGGCGCCACGCTGGTGGCCGACGCACGCACCGGCCTCGAGCAGTTGGCGCGTTCGCTCGAAGGCTGGCAGGCCGAGCCGGGCTGGACGCTGCGCGCCAAAGGGCTCGCGCAAACCTGGCGCGACCGCGTCACCCAGCTCACCACCGCCGAACCGAAAGGCGAGCTGCCCTACGACGCCGAGGTGATCGGCGCGGTGCGCGACTCGGCCTCGTTCTCGGCCGCGACCGACGTGGTCGTCTGCGCCGCCGGCACGCTGCCGGCCGAGCTGCACAAGCTGTGGCGTGCGGCCGGCCCCGGCAACTACCACATGGAATACGGCTACTCGTGCATGGGCTACGAGATCGCCGGTGGCCTGGGCGTGAAGCTCGCGCGCCCGCAGCAAGAGGTCATCGTGATGGTGGGCGACGGCAGCTACATGATGATGAACTCCGAGATCGCGAGTTCGGTGATGCTGGGCCGCAAGCTCATCGTGGTGGTGCTCGACAACCGCGGCTACGGCTGCATCCACCGCCTGCAGCGCGCGAGCGGTGGCGAGCGCTTCAACAACATGCTCGACGACTGCGTGCCCGAAGGCGGCAACCGCGCAACCATCGACTTCGCGGCCCACGGCGCCAGCATGGGCGCCGGCGCCGTGCACGTGGTCGGCGTGCGCGAGCTGAAGGCGGCGATGGTCAAAGCACGCGCCGCGACAAAGACACAGGTCATCGTGATCGACACCACGGCCGAGCGCACCACCGACGACGGCGGCTGCTGGTGGGAAGTGGCCATCCCCGAGGTCTCGGCCCGCACCGAAGTGAGCGACGCGCATGCGCGCTACCTGGCCGACAAGACGAATCAAAAGCTCTGAGGAACCAACACCGTGAAACCCTGGAATGTGCGCATCGGCATCAACCCCATCTCGTGGAGCAACGACGACCTGCCCGCGCTCGGTGGCGAGACCTCGCTCGAAACCGCGCTGAGTGAAGGCGCCGAGATCGGCTACCAAGGCTTCGAGCTCGGCAACAAGTTCCCGAAAGACCCGGCCACGTTGAAAGCCAAGCTCGCCGAGTACGGCGTGGCCTGCGTCTCAGGCTGGTACTCCGGCCGCCTGGCCGAAGGCACGCTCGAGCAGGAGCTGCGCGACTGCGTGGGCCACATGAGCAAGCTGCAATACAACGGCTGCAAGGTGGTGGTGTACGGCGAGGTGGCTGGCTCCATCCAGGGCCAGATCGACACGCCGCTCGCCAAGCGCCCGCGCTTCAAGACCCACACCCAATGGGTCGACTATGGCGAGCGCCTCACCGCCTTCGGCTGGCACCTGCAAACCACCTACGGCATCACGCTCGCGTACCACCACCACATGGGCGCATACGTTGAATCACCCGACGACGTGGACCAGCTGATGGCCGTCACCGGCGAGAGCGTGGGCCTGCTGTTCGACACCGGCCACGCCTACTACGGGGGCGCCAAAGACCCGGCGGCCTTGCTCGCCAAACACCTGAAGCGCGTGGTGCACGTGCACTGCAAAGACGTGCGGCCCGCCGTCGTCGCCCAGGCCCGCAACGATGGCTGGAGCTTCTTGCATGGCGTGATCAACGGCACCTTCACCGTACCGGGCGATGGCGTGATCGATTTCAACGCGGTGCTGAGCACGTTGCACGCCGGCGGCTACGAAGGCTGGCTCGTCGTCGAGGCCGAACAAGACCCGGCGGTGGCGCCGAGCTACCAGTACGCGAAGAAGGGCTTCGATACGCTCAAGGGCATCGTGACGCGCTTGAACGGTTGACGGAAACGAAAGACGAAGGAAACGAGATGAGCCTGCTGGTCAAGGCGCACCGCACCGGTCGCGAGATCGTCGAAGTCACGCCGCAGAGCGCGGGCTGGAAGCATGTCGGTTTTCGGGCCGTGCGACTCGCGGCTGGCGAAACTGAAAGCTTGAACACCGGCGCGAACGAGCTGTGCGTGGTGGTGCTGCGTGGCACCGTCGACGTCAGCGTCGGCGGCAAGCTTCACCCGCAGCTCGGCACGCGCGACAGCGTGTTCGACGATGTGCCGCCCGCCGCGGTCTACGTGCCGTCGGCCCACGAGGTGGTGATCACCGCGCAGCGCGACGCCGAGGTGGCGCTGTGCTTCGCCCCCGGCACCGGCCGCCATGAGCCGCGTGTGATCGACCCGAAGACCATGACGCGCTCGGTGCGCGGCATGGGCAGCAACACCCGCCACGTGCGCGACATCCTGCCGCAGACCGAGCCGGCCGATCACCTGCTGGTGGTCGAGGTCGTCACACCCGCCGGCAACGCGTCGAGCTACCCGCCCCACAAGCACGACCGCGACGCTGCGCCCGAAGAGACGCAACTCGAAGAGACCTACTACCACCGCCTCAACCCGCCGCAAGGCTTCGCCTTCCAGCGCGTCTACACCGACGACCGCAGCCTCGACGAATCGATGGCCGTCGAAGACAACGACGTGGTGATGGTCCCGCGCGGCTACCACCCCTGCGTGGCGCCGCATGGGTACGACCTGTACTACCTGAACGTCATGGCCGGGCCAGGGCGCGTGTGGATCTTCAAGAACGATCCGGCGCATGAGTGGATGTTGAAGTAAGTGCCGCTTGCGGAAGCTAGGCGGCGTTGATGCGGTCAGCCCGGCGCAGGTACAGCCAAGGCTTCGGCGCCCTGCGTTGCAGTCAGAGGAAGCGGCAGCTGGGAAGCTCTAATTTCGTCATCGCGCTCATACAAGAATCCCCTTCCAGTTCCGGGATGAGGGGTATGGGCACCGAATAGTTTGAGGTACTTCTCTGGGACCGCCTTGATTGGTTCCGGCCCAGGGCAGTAACGACGCCGAGGGGGCAGCAATGTTGGCTTCGCCGAAGAGAGCGGGCGATCAAAGAACTGCACCATGATTTCTCGGGCCAGGACTTCACCTAGAAGGCTAGGGACCGCATTGCCGATTTGCCGCTGTACTTCGGCCCTGGGCCCAACGATTGAGATGTCATTGGGGAATGTCTGAAGTTTGGCAAGCTCCCTGCCGCTAAGGAGACGATTGTTCCAATGGAACGGGCCGGTTGCCGGGCCTGGCTGTGCCTGAATCGTCCAGGAGGGGCGGTTTTTTGCAAGCTTCAGAAGGAAGTTCCAGTACCTGCGGCGCCAGCCGAAGAGAGGAATACCGCCCATTCGGTCTGTATGCCAGAGATAGTTTTGCCCCTCGGGGATCGTTGGAAGCAGATCGGCCCATTTCCCAGACAGCGCCAAATCTTCTCCTGTGGGCTCAGGCATACCGCCTATCGCGTCCCACGCTGTGCGCCATGGCTGCAATCCACCTTCTACTTCGACACCCCCGTGCGACGGCAAGGGCGGGCGAAAGACCTTGCCGTCGCGAGACGCAATGACGAAGACCCGATTGCGGGCCTGCGGCACACCGAAATCGGCGGCATTCAGCGTGAATACTGTTGGCCTGTACTTTGACCTCGACACAGCGTTGATGTCCTCAATGGCGGTTAGCAGCAGCCTCAAACCTTCATCCTTGCCGCCAAACGCAAGACCTTCGACGTTTTCTAGGAGGAATGCCTTCGGACGCACCTCTCTTAACACCCGCAAGTAGCCCGACAGAGTTGCAGCCCGCGGGTCATCGAGGCGAAGACTGTCACCCGATCTCCAATAGCCGCTCTTCGAGAACGGCTGGCACGGTGGACCACCAATCAAGATGTCCACCTTTCCCAACTTGAGTTCCCCGGCCTTCAAAATTAATTTTGAAGGCGTCTCCATCAGGTCCGCTTCGATCACCGGCCACGGCCGGCTAGCCCGCAAGCTGGCGCAGCAAGTGGCGTCCAGTTCGAGCGCAACGCGTGTTTCGAACCCGGCGGACTCAAAGCCGTAGTCAAGTCCTCCCACGCCGGAGAAGAGAGATAGAACAGATAGCCGGTCACTCATGGCTGCTGGTAATTGATGCAAGGACTTCGGCAGGATCTTCGAACCAGTTCGAGTCCACGCGAAGATTGCTTTGTAGTTTGCCCGGGCACTTTGTGTGTTTCGCCAAATTGGCTGTGGGGATGAACTTGTATTCCCACTCAAGCGTTACAGCGTGCAAGCAGGCAGCGAGTATCGAGAAGTCTGACGGTTGATAGTAGCGAGAGCAGGCATCAGTTTTGGATGCTCGCGTGCGTTGGAAGTCGACTCTTGCACTGCCGTCGGCAGACTTGGCTCGCAGGACGTTCTTGCATTCAATGAAGATGTCGTCGCTCCCTTTGAACCGCAACGCGATGTCTGGCGTGCCTTCGCCGTCAAGTCGCCGACAGTCCTCCACTCCGGGAATGCTCTGGAGCAGGGTCTCAAGGTGAATCTCTGCCACCCAACCGCGCACGGCCATCTTCAAGCGCCGAGCACCTTGAATGAGGTCGAGGAGCGCGGATTCGGAAAGGCCCAGTTCCGCGATGAGTTCGTGATCTGACGCAGAACTCCGCGCAGGGGATGACGTTGCCATGACCTTTTCCGCCAAGAGCTGCCTATGTCCGGCATCGAAGCCGAGGGCGAGGCGCTCGAAGCGGATGTAGTCGAAGACACGATCCTGTGTGACGCCAACCAGAACTTCAATGGGATCCCCGATAGCGCGCCAACTCGTGCGCTCCCAGGCATGCCATCCCATTTTGCGGATGGTGTTGGCATGCTGACGCTTGAATTCCATGCTCAAGAACATCGGAGTCATGTTGTGGAGAACCGGGTCGGCTCCCACCATGATTCCGCGCTCAGTGTCGATGCCGACGAACAATGTCGTAATGAGCTGAGCCGGGTCGAGTTCGATGGGAAGAAGCGCCTTTTCGTCGCCTCCGTACTTCACCTGGAAGCGGTGCTCATCCGCTGGCCGATTCTTCGTGAGCTTCGAGTTGGCGAAGAAGGCATAAACGAGGATGCCCTGGCGTTCGCCCTCGCGGGTCTCATAGGTGATCAAGAAGGGTGCGTGCGTCGGCTCGCTGACGAAGAGAATGGTGCACCCAGCTGCCTTGAGTCCGTCGACAACAAAGTCGAGGAGGGGCTCCTTCGACGAGCGTTGAACGCGCCACTGTTTGTATTCGAAGGTGGCCATTACGAGTAGTGGCGTCGATACTGGTTGAAATCACAGGAGTGTACCGGTCCTGTGAGTCTGCGGGTGGCTTTGCGGAACAGCGGGGCGCACACGCTGAGCCCCGTGCCGTACGCATTGAAGACTTGCGGCATCACGCCCTTCTGATCCGGAGCGAGACGGTGAAGTGGAGTTCACCATCTCGCGGGTGGGAGGCCTCAAGCATCCCGAACATCGGCCACCGGGTTGCTGCCAAAGTCCGCACGCTCCAGAAACTTCAGCACTTTGGACGCGGCCTGCTCGGGCGTGTCGAGCTGGCCCGCGGTCTTCAACCCGACGAAGCGCTCGCGCTCGGGGAACCGCGCCGGGTCGGCCTGGCGCAGTTGCACTTGCATGTCGGTGTCGATGACGCCGGGCGCGAGCGACACCACGCGCGCGCCGTTCGGCCGCTCGGCTTCTTCGAGCGCGACCGCACGGGCCAGGTGGTCCATGCCGGCCTTGGCGGCGCAGTAGGAGGCACTGCCCGCCATCGCGCGCCGGCCGAGGCCGGATGAGATCAGCAAGACCTTGCGCGCCACCGCCCAGCCGGCGGTGGCGCGAAGAAAGGCTGCTGTCAGCAGCACCGGCGCTTCGAGGCCCACGCGCAAGGCGTTCGACAAATCTTCGCCCGAGGTGCCCGACAGTGGCCCCGGTGGCGAGACGACGCCGGCGTTGTTGATCAGCGTGACCGACGCCCAGCGTGCGGCATCGCTCTTCGCCAGCCAGTCTTCGAGCTGGCGGGCTGCGGCCAGCGGCTCGGCGAGGTCCAGCGTCCAGCTCAGCAACTCGCCGCCGGGCGGCACCGGCAGCTCGGTGCGCTTGCGGGCGATGGCGACGACGACGTGAGACTGCGCGAGCAGCTGCCGGCTCATCGCCAGCCCCAATCCGCGCGATGCCCCGGTGATGAGGGTAAGGTGTTGGTTCATGCCCTCACTGTCGCACCGAAGCCAGCCAACCATCAAGGGGCTCGGCGGACAGTGCGCCCACGCCCGGCGTCATCATTTTTTCGGCAGCATGTCGATTCGGCGCCTGCTCACTCGTCGTAGCCATATCAGCCCTCTTTTTTCGGAGACCCGCATGTCCAAACTCAAGGTTCAAGCTTTTTCGGTGTCGATCGACGGCTATGATGCCGGCCCCAACCAGAACCTGCAGAACCCGCTGGGCGAAGGCGGGATGACACTGCACCAGTGGTTCTTTCACACACGCACCTTTGCGCAGATGACGGGCGGCGAAGGCGGTGCCACCGATGTCGACGACGATTTTGCGCAGCGCAGCTTTGCCAACATCGGCGCCTGGATCCTTGGCCGCAACATGTTCGGCCCGGTGCGTGGGCCGTGGCCCGACGAGAGCTGGAAGGGCTGGTGGGGCGACAACCCGCCGTACCACATGCCGGTGTTCGTGCTGACGCACCATGCGCGCGAATCGATCGTCATGGACGGTGGCACCACCTTCCACTTCGTCACCGGCGGCATCCACGAGGCGCTGGAGCGTGCGCGCGAGGCCGCCAAGGGGCAGGACGTGCGCGTCGGCGGCGGCGTGGCCACCGTTCGGCAGTATCTGCAGGCCGGGCTCATCGACGAGATGCACCTCGCGATGTCGCCCACGCTGCTGGGCCGCGGCGAGGCCTTGCTCACGGGCATCGACATGCTCGAGCTCGGCTTTCGCTGCACGCAGCATGTGGCCACCGCCAACGCCCAGCATGTCGTGCTGACGAAGGGGGATGCACGGTGAACGGCATCGACAGCGCCGTGCGAGGCGTGCTCGAGGCCTACAAGGCCGCTGTCTTCGCGCGGGACGTCGATGCCTTCATCGCGCTCTACGACACCGACCTGCAGGTCTTCGACATGTGGGGCCAGTGGTCGCACCGCGGCCTGGCCGCCTGGCGCACGATGGCGACCCAGTGGTTCGGCTCGCTCGGCACTGAGCGCGTGGTCGTAGATTTCAGCGAGGTGCAAACCGTCGTCTCGCCCGATCTCGCCGTGGCCCACGCCTTCGTCACCTACACGGCCATCGGTGCCGACGGCGCGAAGCTGCGCGCGCTGGACAACCGCTTGACGGTGGCGCTCAAGCCGCAAGGCGGGGTGTGGAAGATCGTGCACGAGCACACCTCGGCGCCGATCGATTTCGAGACGGCGAAGGCGGTCTTCAAGCGGTGACGAAGCTACGGATTGGCTGAGCCGCCCGCGGTCGGCGGTGCACTTGGAGACCTGCCATCTGCGGCCACAATCGGCCTCGACCCGTCAACCGACCCACGCCGATGGATGCCGCCGAACTCAGCCGGATTGCCGCTCTGGAAATGCAGGCCCGCAGCCTGCTGCCGGCCTTCGCGCCCGAGGTGCTGCGCGAAGCCGAGGCACAGCCGGCCCAGGCAGCGCCGGAGCAGGCCGCCGACATCCGCGACCAGCGCAGCCGCCTGTGGTTCTCGATCGACAACGATGACACGCGTGACCTCGACCAGCTGAGCTGGGCCGAGGCCTTGCCGAACGGTGGCGTGCGGCTCGCGGTGGCCATCGCCGATGTGGACGCGCGGGTGCAGCAGGGCGGTGCGGTGGATGTGCATGCCGCGGTGAACACGACCTCGGTCTACACCGCCGCAGGCGTGTTCCCGATGCTGCCGACGGTTCTGTCCAATGGCCTCACCTCGCTGCATGAAGGCGAGGAGCGCCTGGCCGTCGTCGTCGAGATGCAGATCGGGCGCGAGGGCGAGGTGACCGACTCGCAGATCTACCGCGCCATGGTGCGCAACCAGGCCAAGCTCGCCTACGACAGCGTGGCCGCCTGGCTCGACGACCCGCATGCGTCGGCCCCCGCAGCGGTGGCTGCCAGTGCCGCGCTGCAAGCGCAACTGCGCCTGCACGACCAGGTGGCCGGCTCGCTGCGGCAGTGGCGCCACCGGCGCGGCGCCTTGAACGTGATGACCGCGCAGGCCCGCCCGGTCTTTGCCGACGGCCAGCTGGTGGACCTGCGGGCCGACCACAAGAACCGCGCGAAAGAATTGATCGCCGACCTGATGATCGCGGCCAACGGCGCGACGGCACGCTTCCTGTCGCAACAGGGCCAGCCCTCGCTGCGCCGCGTGCTGCAAGAGCCCCAGCGCTGGGACCGGCTGGTGAAGCTGGCCGCGATGCATGGCGCCAGCTTGCCGCCGGCACCCGATGCGCTGGCGCTCGACCGCTTTCTCACCGATCGCCGTGTGGCCGAGCCGGCGAACTTCGAAGACCTGTCGCTCTCGGTGGTCAAGCTGCTCGGGTCGGGCGCCTACGCCGCGGTGTCGGCCGATGCGCCGCCGGCCGGGCACTTCGGGCTGGCCGTCAACGACTACGCGCACTCCACCGCGCGCCGAACCGCCGCTTCGTCGACCTGGTCACGCAGCGACTGTTGAAGGCCACGCTGGCTGCGCGCTCTTCGCCGTACTCGATCGAACAGCTGGCTGCCATCGCCGAGCACTGCACCACGCAAGAAGACAACGCCTCGACCGTCGAGCGGCGTGTGCTCAAGGCGGCCGCGGCCTTCTTGCTGCAAGACCGCATCGGCGAAACCTTCGACGCGATCGTCACCGGTGTGACCCCCAAGGGCACCTTCGTGCGCATCACCTCCCCGCTGGTGGAAGGCCGCGTGGTGAGTGCCTTCGAGGGGCTCGACGTGGGCGACACGGTGAAGGTGACGCTGAAGGCCGTCGACATCGACCAGCGCTTCATCGACTTCGTGGCGGCCCGCTGAATCGGCGCCGACCTCACCCGTCTTTCACCAGGAGCGCACCGTGCCATTGGTCTGGTCCCACACCCTCGACGACGTCGACTGGAACGAGCTGTCGGCCCTCTACCTCGCGGCGCCGCTGGGCAACAAGAGCCCGGAGAACCTGAAGACGGCGTTCACCAACAGCCTGTTCAAGTGCTTCGTCCACGAAGACGGCAAGCTGGTCGGCGTGGGCCGGGCGCTGGCGGATGGCATCGACTGCTCGTACCTTTGCGACATTGCCCTTCTTCCCAGCCACCAGGGCATCGGCCTGGGTCAGCAGATCGTGTCGAAGCTCGTGGATCTGTCCCACGGACACAAGAAGATCATCCTCTACGCCGTGCCGGGCAAGGAGCCGTTCTACAAGCGCTTCGGTTTCAAGCGCATGAAGACGGCGATGGCCATCTTCGAGAACCAGGCGCAGGCGCTGGAGCGGGGTTATGTCGATGAAAGTTGAAGGAGGCATCACGCTGTGAACGCCATGCAAGTCCGCCCGATTGAACCCTCGGAGATCGAAGCTGCGAGGCTTCTGCTGGTCGCTGGCGGCTGGGACCGCCGCGTCGCCGAAACCGAAGAGTTCCGCGTGCTGCTGTCGCGATCGTCGGTGGCCCTGGTGGCGGTGCAAGAAGGCGAGGTGGTCGGTTTTCTGCGCGCACTCACCGACGGCCTGTCGAATGGCTACATTTCCATGGTCGTGGTGGCTGAGCCGTATCGCGGCAAGGGCATCGGCCGTGCGCTCGTGCAGGCGGTGATGGGCGACGACCCACAGATCACCTGGGTCTTGCGCGCAGGGCGAGACGGCGTGTCGGGGTTCTACAAGAAGCTGGGCTTCAAGGAATCGGAAGTGGCGATGGAACGCCCGGGCGTCAGGCCGTCCTGACAGCAATCAATCTGAGAATCAACATGAACCCAAGCAAACTGATCGGTGTGGTGCTCATCGTCGCAGGCGTTCTCGCGCTGCTGTACGGTGGCTTCAGCTTCACCAAGGAAACCCACGACTTCAAGCTCGGGCCGATCGAGCTGTCGGTGAAAGAGAAGGAGTCGGTCAACGTGCCGATCTGGGCTGGCGTGGGTGCCATTGCCGTGGGGGCCTTGTTGTTGGTGATGGGCGGCAAGAAGGGCTGAGGCCTTTTCATTCGACGGAGATCATCACCATGCGCAAACTCTTCTTCATCGCCTCGATCGTTTTGGGCACGCTCACAGCGCATTCGGTGCACGCGCAGGTTCCGGTGCAGGCTGCGACGGACCACGAGAAACTGCTGGCCAGCACCGATCCGCAACTCGCGGCGAACAAGCGCCTCGTCTACGACTTCTGGCGCGAGGTGTTCGAAGGCGGCCACATGGAACTGGCCGACAAGTACATGGCCGAGTCGTACATCCAGCACAACCCCAACGTGGCCACCGGCCGCGCGGCGTTCATCGCCTTCTTCTCGAAGATCGCCAAGCCCAAGGCCATTGAAGCGAAGGTCAAGGCGCCTCTGGTTTCCATCGTCGCCGAAGGTGACTATGTGATCCTCAGCTTTGTCCGCGAGTTCGCCGACCCGGCCGATTCGACGAAGAAGTACACGACCACCTGGTTCGACATGTTCCGCATCGAAGGCGGCAAGATCGCAGAGCACTGGGACGGCGCGCGAAAGCCGTGAGCCTGACCCGGGGTGGCCCGGCCACGCTCACTTCAGCTGGATGGCCCAGTAGGTGACTACCGGCTGCATGGGTAGGCCGCTTGTATCAACAGACACGGCGTTGATCTTGTCGATGACGTCGATCCCGGCGATGACCTTGCCAAATACAGCGTAGCCGTTGGCATCGCAGGTGGTGCTGCCGTAGTTCAGGCAGGCGCTGTTGTCCACTGTGTTGAAGAAGAATTGGCTTGTGGCTGAATTGGGCACGCTGGTGCGCGCCATCGCGATGGTGCCGCGCACATTGCTCAGCCCGTTGTTGCTCTCCAGCGCAATCGGCGCATAGGTGGAGATCGTTGTACCCGAAGTGCCATACCCACCGCCTTGGATCACGAAGTTCTTCACCACGCGGTGATACAGCGTGTTGTCATAGAGCTTGGCATTCACGTACCTTAGAAAGTTGGCCACTGTGATGGGTGACGAAGCTGGGTTCAGCTCGACCACAATTTCGCCCTGTGTCGTGAGCATGCACACCGTGTTGGAGGCGCTCAAAGCCGACGCAGCTTTGCCGGCATCGCTGCAGACGGGCGTAGATGGAGTATCCGAATCGGAGCCGCCGCAGGCGGAGAGGAACGAAAGAGCGAGAAGAGGGAGCAGGCGCAGAGGTGACATGGCTGGGTAAGTTGGGTCGTTGCGGGGAGCCCGTGGTGGCAGGCGAACGGCGATTCTCGGCGAAAGTGGGGCTGTATTAATCGAACCTGACCACGGTGTCTTGTTCACCTGCGGTGCAACCTTCGGCGATCTGCGTCCAGCCGTGGCGGATCACGATCTGCTGCTCGTTGTGGCAGAACTCCACGCGCGTGGCGCCGGGCACGGTCTGGTGGATGAAGGCCTCGATGGAGGCCGGCATGCTGATGCGGTAGCGTGCCTGTTCGAGGTCGGCGCTCGGGTGGTCGTCGCTGTGCAGATAGGGCACGAAGGCGCCGGCGATCATCAGCCAGCGGCTCACCTCGAAGACGCTGGGCTCGTAGGCCTGGTCCTTCAGCCAGCGCTGGGCATTCGCGCGCACACCGGGGCTGTCTGCGGGTTCATTTGAACCCCACGCTGCGGCCAGCATCTCCGCCACCCACTGGTTGCAGTTCTGGTACTGCAGGCTGAAGGGGAAGGCATTGGCGCTGTAGGTCCCGCCGAGCAACGCGAGGGCCTGCCGGTTGTCGACCGCTGCGCGTTCCAGTTTTTCGGCTTCGGCCTCGGGCAGGAACACCACCGACACGTAGCCGATGGCCGGGTCGTCGGTGCCGAGCAGAAAGCCGGAGACGCCCTGGTCGTAGATGCGGGGCCGCCGCTCGTCGCAGGCGTAGTAGAGCTGTCGCACGGCCCAGGGGGTGTCCTGGCTGGCTTTGAGGCTGAAGCCCGCGTGCGAGTAGCGCTGGCCGAAGCGGGCGAGGTCCAGGCCCGAGCGCGACATCAGCGCGACGCGCTGGCCGCTGCTCTCCAACTCGTTCTTGATGACGCCGCCGAGGCGGAACAACTTGTCTTTCTGCTCCGCGCTCAGCTCCAGCGGGCGGTCGCAGAAGCGCATGCTGGCGTGGCAGACGCTCCATGGCAGCCACAGGCAAACGAAGAGGCCGAGCAGCGCAACGGCGCGGCCCGGCCAGCCGGGCCCTCGACTCAAAGGGTCACGGCGTTGGATTGGAGCTCGCGGTACCAGTCGTCGCTCAGCACCAGGAAGAAGGCCTTGCCGGTGTCGGCCTTGGCGAACTCGGTGCCATAGGGGCGGGCGCGTGCAGCCACTGTCTGGCCGGCCGCGACCGGGTTCTGTGCCAGCGCCTTCTCGGGCAGGTAGAGGAAGAAGGCGGTCTCTTCGCGCGTGTCGGCCACGGGCTGCAGTTTCAGCCGCATCGTGCCGGGACGCTCGGCCACTGCGGCCACTTCGATGACCTTGTAGTCGCCTTCGGCGACCTTGTCTTTCTTCGACGAGCTGTTGCTCGACCCTTCGATCGAATCGGACAAGCTGCCAACAGAAGCCGAACCGCCTTCCGATGCGGACGATGCGGCCATCGAGCTGGCCAATGCCGGCAAGGCGGTGGCGCCGAGCAGGGTGGCCAGGCAGGCGAGACGGGTGGGGGAAAGTTTCATCAAAGCTCCAAGCTGAGGCAGGTGACGCGCAGCATAGTGCACACCTCGGCATGACCCCACGGCGAGGAGGTCACAGCATGCAACCGACGCGCGAGTCGTCGTGAAATTCACGTTGCGGCCCGGTCAGACCTTCTCGTTTTCGCTGGTGCCGGGCTGCCATTTCATCAACCGCTTTTCCACCCGGCCCACGACTGCGTCGAGCAGCAATGCGAACACCGTCAGCACCAGGATGCCGGCCATCACGGTGTTGATGTCGAAGCTGCCTTCGGCCTGCAGGATCAGGTAGCCCACGCCGCGCGCCGAGCCCAGGTACTCGCCGACCACGGCGCCGACAAAGGCCAGGCCCACGCTGGTGTGCAGCGAGCTGAAGACCCAGCTCGTGGCGCTCGGCAGGTACACGTGGCGCAGCAGCTGCCGTTGGTTGGCGCCCAGCATGCGTGCGTTGGCGAGCACGACGGGGCTCACTTCCTTCACGCCCTGGTAGACGTTGAAGAAGACGATGAAGAACACCAGCGTCACGCCGAGCGCGACCTTGCTCGCGACACCCAGGCCGAACCACACCGCGAAGATTGGCGCGAGGATCACGCGCGGCATCGAGTTCAGTGCCTTGATGTACGGGTCGCAGATGGCGGCGGCCAGCGGGCTCAGCGCGAGCCACAACCCGCAGGCCAGGCCCAGCACGGTGCCGATGCCGAAGGCGAGCACGGTCTCGAGCAGCGTGACGCCGAGGTGCTGGTAGATGTCAGCGTTGGTGACGAACCAGGCCCAGATGCGCGCGAAGATCTTCAGCGGTTCGCCGAAGAAGAAGGCGGCCTGCCGGTCGTCGCTGAACAGGAACGGCGGCAACAAGCCCGGCGCGGTGAGCAGATGCCACAGCACGAAAACGGCGATCAGCAGCGCCAGTTGCCAACCCCGCAAGGTCCACTTGTTCATGCTGCGAGCTGCTGTTGATAGCCCTTGAGCACCTCGTCGCGCAGCACCTGCCAGATGGCCTGGTGCAGCTCGACGAAGCGCGGCGTCGCACGCACCTCGGCCACGTCGCGCGGGCGATCGAGGTCGATGCGGAATTCGCCGATCGGGTGCGAGGCCGGGCCGGCGCTCAGGCAGACCACGCGGTCGCTCATCGCGATGGCTTCATCGAGGTCGTGGGTGATGAAGAGCACCGCTTTCTTCTTCGCGGCCCACAGCGCCAGCACCTCGTTCTCCATCAGCTGCCGCGTCTGCACGTCGAGCGCCGAGAAAGGTTCGTCCATCAAGATGATGCCGGGGTCGAGCACCAGTGTCTGCGCAAGGCTCACGCGCTTGCGCATGCCGCCGGAAAGCTGGTGCGGGTAGCGGTCGCCGAATCCGCCGAGGCCCACGCGCTTGAGCCACTCTTCGGCTTGCGCACGCGCATCGGCCACGCCGCGAAATTCGAGCCCGGCCATCACGTTGCCGAGCGCTGTGCGCCACGGCATCAGCGATTCAGCCTGGAACATGTAGCCGGCGCGCTTGTTGATGCCGGTGAGCGGCTCGCCGAACACCTTCACCTGGCCGGTGCTCGGCTGCAGCAACCCCGCCGCCATGTTGAGCAGCGTGCTCTTGCCGCAACCCGTCGGGCCGACCACCGAGACGAACTCGCCGGCGCCGACCGACAGCGTCACGTCGCGCACGGCGGTGTAGCGCTGGGCTGTATCGTCGCGCGAGACGAACGTACAGCTGACGGCTTCGAGTGATAGGGCGCTCATGCCGCCGCGATGCATGGACGCGAAGCGCCATGCCCACCCAGCAACGCCCGCGGAACCGGCTTTGCCGGGCCGCCAGGCGGCGCCCCTTGGGGGCAGGAGCGAAGCGACTGGGGGGCCATCATCATCTGTACTTCGCGTTCGCCTTCTTCACGAACTCGTTGGTGTAGACGGCGGTGAGATCGAACTTCACGCCCTTGAGCGACTCGTCGACGCTCTGCAGCGCGCGCAGCGCAGTGGCCGCACCCGCTTCGGGGATGGTGCCGTCGGCCGACAGCGCGCCCTTGCTCGCGAGAAAGGCGTCGATGTACACCGCGCGGTCGCCCAGCAGGTAGCTCTCGGGCACCGCCTTCACGATCTCGCTCGCACCTGCTGCCTGGATCCACTTGTCGGCGCGCACCAGCGCATTCGTCAGCGCCTGCACGGTGTTCGGGTTCTTGTCGATGAAGGCTTGCGGCGCATACAGGCAGCCGGCCGGCATCGGGCCGCCGAAGACCTTGTCGGCCTCGGCGACGATGCGCGTGTCGGAGATGATCTTCAGGTCACCACTGCGCTGCAGCAGGCTGATCACCGGGTCGAGGTTGCTGATGGCGTCGATCTGGCCCGAGCGCATGGCGGCCACGGCGCCGTTGCCTGCGCCCACGCCGATGATGGACACGTCGCTTGGCTTCAGCCCGGCCTTCGCGAGCACGAAATTGGCCATCACGTTGGTGCTCGAGCCCGGCGCGGTGACGCCGATCTTCTTGCCCTTCAGGTCAGCCACGGTCTTGTAGTCGGCCATGGTCTTGGGGTTGATGCCCAGCACGATCTGCGGCGCGCGGCCCTGCAGTGCGAAGGCGCGCAGCTTTTGCCCCTTGGCCTGCATGTTCAGCGTGTGCTCGAAGGCGCCCGACACCACGTCGGCGCTGCCGCCGATCACCGCCTGCAATGCGCGAGAACCACCGGCGAAGTCGACGATGGTCACGTCCAGCCCCTCGGCCTTGAAGTAGCCCAGGCTCTCGGCGATGGTGAGCGGCAGGTAGTACAGCAGGTTCTTGCCGCCGACGGCGACGGAGAGCTGCGGCTTCTCGAGCCCCTGCGCGAAGCCGAGGCCGGGCAGGGCCAGCGCGGCCAGGGTGAAGGTGCGGCGGTGCATGGTCTGTCTCCTTCGTTTCTTTGGCGGTCACTTTATCAGCGGCGCTTTGAATCGGCGGCGGGTTCGAGCTGCAACGCAATGCCATCGCGGGCCTGTGGCATTCACCGCCCGTAGAATGAATCGCGATGAGACTTGATTTGTGGCGCTCCCTCGGAGTGCTCGTTGCGTGGGCCGGTTTGCTGGCGGGTGCGATGGCCGCCCCGCCGCCGCAATCGCCTGCCAAGGCCGAGCCCAAGCCGCCGGTGGCCGCAGTGCCCGCGGAGCTGCCGGCCTCGGCGCCGGTGTCGATGTCGGCACGCAAGGTCTACGAGCAGGCACGGTCGCAGCTGGTGCAGATACGCACCGTGCTCAAGGGCCAGGCGAGCCAGACCTCGGTAGGCTCGGGCTTCGTGGTCTCGGCACAGGGCCACGTCATCACCAACTTCCACGTGGTCAGCGAGGCCGCGCTCAAGCCCGAGCGGCACGACCTGGTGTCGGTGACGGCCGACGGCCGCGAGATGCCGGTGCAGATATTGATGCTCGACGTGCTGCACGACCTGGCGCTGGTGAAGATCGTCGACCCCAAGGCGAGCACCTACGACGCGCTGGCCTTTCGCCCAGAAACGCAGAAGCTCGCGCAAGGCGAGCGCATGTACTCGCTGGGCAACCCGCTCGACGTGGGCTTTGCGGTGATCGAAGGCAACTACAACGGGCTGGTGGAGCGCAGCTTCTACCCGCAGATCTTCTTCGCCGGCTCGCTCAGCGCCGGCATGAGCGGCGGCCCCGCGCTCGACCAAGAGGGCCGCGTGATCGGCATCAACGTGGCACGCCGTGTTGACGGCGAGCAGGTGAGCTTTCTGGTGCCGGCGTCATTTGCCAGCGCGCTGCTGGCCCGCGGGCGCGACGGCGCGCCGCTGAAAGGCGCCGCCTGGCCCATCGTCAGCACGCAGCTGATGGCGCACCAGAACGCTCTCACCGACCGCTTCATCGCGCAAGGCTGGAAGCTCGCCACCCACCCGCGCTACACCGTGCCGGTGCCGCCCGACCGCTTCATGCGTTGCTGGGGCAGCAGCGAACCGTCGCGCACGGGAGGGCTCGACTTCGAGCGCTCCGACTGCGTGATGGACACGCGCATCTTCGTCGGCGACTTCAACACCGGCACGCTGGCCACCCGCCACGAAAGCTACGACGGCAGCAAGCTCGGCACCCTGCGCTTCGCGTCGCAGTACTCGGCGAGCTTTCGCAACGAAGGCTTTGCGCGCCTCGGCTCCGAGTACCAGACCAAGCCGCAATGCCATGAAGACTATGTCGACCGCAACGGCCTCACGCTGCGCGCCGTGGTCTGCCTGCGTGCCTACAAGAAGCTGACCGCGCTGTACGACGTGTCGGTGCTCGTCGCCACGCTCGACCAGCCGCAGGCCGGCGTGCAGGGTCGCTTCGACGCGCAGGGTGTGAGCTACGCCAATGCGATGAAGCTGAGCCAGCACTACATCGAAGCGTACGGATGGGTGGCACCGAAATGACCATGCTCGCGGTGATCGAGGTGCTCGACCGCGACGGCAGCGTGCGCCACGCCGTGGGCGTGCGCGACTGGCCGCTGCGCGTGGGCCGTGCGCTCGACAACGAGCTCGTGCTCGACGACGCGCACACGGCCGCCCACCACTTCAGCGTCGGGCCCGATGCCGAAGGCCGTATCGTCGTGGTGGTGGGCGACAGCATCAACGGCCTGCAGGTCGACGCGCGCCGCCTGGCCGCTGGCGAGACGGTGGTCGTTGGCGATAAGCCGCCGCTGCTGACCGCCGGGCGCACCCACCTGCGGCTGCGGCTCGCGAGCCATGCGCTGGCGCCCGAGCAGGCCATGCGCTCGGCGCGCCCGCTGACGCAAGGGTTGTCCACGCTCGCCGCCCTGGCCGTGGCCGCCGTGCTGACGCTCGTCTTCAGCACCTGGCTCGAGAACGACCCCGATGTCTTCGCCAAGGCGCTGGGCTCGATCGGCATCTACGCCGTCAGCGTGGCGCTGGGCTGGGCGGGGCTGTGGACGCTGCTGTCCAAGGTGTTCACGCGCCAGGGCCACTTCGGCTGGCACGTGCGCGTGCTGCTGATTGCCGTGCTCGCATGGCAGGCGCTGATGGCCGGCAGTGAGCTGGTCGCGTTCTCGCTGTCGTGGTCGTGGGTCACCGATTTCAACTTCGTGCCGGGCTACCTGATCCTCGGCGCGATGCTGTACTTCCACCTGCAGGCCGTCGAGCCGCACCACCCGCGCCGCACGCTCGCCTTCGCGGTGTCCGCCGTCGTGATGGGCACCGTGCTGAGCCTGTGGTCCAACTTCCAGAACGGCGACCGCGCGGGCAGCGAGCTGTACATGAACCATCTCTTCCCGCCGGCGCTGCGTGTCGCGAAGCCGGTCGACTCCACGCGCTTCCTGGAGGGCGTGGCGGGCTTGCAATCCAGGCTCGACGAGAAGGCGAAGAAAGATGCAGACGACTGAACCCACAGGGCAGCGCAGCGTCCTCGTCACCGGCGGCAGCCGCGGCATCGGTGCCGCCACCGCGCTGTTGTGCGCCCAACAAGGCTGGGCCGTCGCCGTCAACTACGCGCGCGATGCGGCTGCGGCCGAGTCGGTGGTGAAAGCCATTCAGACGAGCGGCGGCCATGCGATCGCCGTGCAGGCCGATGTGTCCGACGAAGCCCAGGTGCTCGCGATGTTCCAGCGCGTCGATGCCGAGCTGCCGCGCCTCGGCGCCCTGGTCAACAACGCTGGCGTGGTCGACGTGAGCGCGCGCGTCGACGAGATGAGCGTGCAGCGGCTGCAGCGCATGTTCGGCATCAACCTCGTCGGCAGCTTCGTCTGCGCGCGCGAGGCGCTGAAGCGAATGTCCACGCGCCATGGCGGCAGCGGTGGGGCCATCGTCAACCTGTCATCGGCAGCGGCGCGCCTCGGCTCGCCCGGCATGTACGTCGACTACGCCGCGGCCAAGGGCGCGATCGACACCTTCACCACCGGCCTCGCCCGCGAGGTGGCAGCCGAAGGCGTGCGTGTGAACGCGATCCGCCCCGGCATCATCGACACCGACATCCACGCCTCGGGCGGCACGCCCGACCGCGCGCACCAGTCGGCCTCGCTGATCCCGATGCAACGGCCCGGCACCGCCGACGAGATCGCGCAGGCCATCGTGTGGCTGCTGTCCGATGCGGCCAGCTACACCACGGGCGCCATCATCGACGTGACCGGCGGGCGCTGAGCCGTTTTCGAGTCCCTGCCGTTGGGCTGAGTCCCCTGCCGTTCGGGCTGAGCCTGTCGAAGCCGGCGCAGTGCACGGCGCACCCTTCGACAGGCTCAGGGCGAACGGAGTCAAAAACGCTCAGCGCCGCTCGATCACCACCGGCACCAGTTTCAGCGCCTCGCGAACCCGGCCCGCGGCTTCTTGCGCTTCGCTGCGCGTGGCATAAGGCCCGGCCTGCAGGCGGAACATCTGCGGCTCGCTGAAGATCGCCAGCAGCGGCGACAACCAAGTCAGTTCATCCGACACGCGGCGTTGGAACTGCTCGGCGCCATCGCGCTGCTTGAACGCACCCAGCTGCACCCAGAAACCCTGCGCCGCGGTGGTGTAGGCGCGGCTGGGTGGCGGCAGCGGTGCTGTCGGCGAGGCATCGGGCAGCGTGGCGCTGGCGGCCATCGGCTCGGGTATCGGCACGGGCGCCGGCATGGGCGCGGACGGCGGCCCGTCGTCGTTCGTGGCCTTGACCTCGATCACCGGCGCCACGGCCTCCTCGGGCTTGCTGCCGCGCTGCCACGCGCCGCTGCGGATCTGCTCGTAGGTGATGCGCTCCACTTCCACCGGCGCGATGCCGTTCAGCACGCCCAGCTTCAGCGCGGCGGTGTAGCTCAGGTCGATGATGCGGTCGGCCACGAAGGGCCCGCGGTCGTTCACTCGCACGATGATCTCGCGGCCGTTGGCCGGGTTGCGCACGCGGGCATAACTCGGGATCGGCATGGTCTTGTGCGCCGCCGTCATCGCATACATGTTGTAGACCTCGCCACTGGCCGTGCGCCGGCCCTGGAACTTCTTGCCGTACCACGAGGCCAGGCCCTTCTCGGTCATCGCCTTGTCGGTCTTTACTGGCGAGTAGCTGCGGCCGTTCACGTCATAAGGCTTGTTCGGCCCGCCATCGCGGATGGGCTCAACCTGCGGCTGCGCGTCGGGCACCTTGTCGAGGTTGGGCGGCGGCTTGGCCTCCGGGCCGTCGCGCGTGGGCGTGGAGCCGCAGGCGGCGAGCAGCAACGCAAGCGACAAGACGGCGAGCTGTGCCGCACGGCTGAAAGGGGTAGCGATTCTGTTCATTGGGTTGCACGCGGTGAGCCCGCCGCTAGCGGGCCATCAAGTCAATGTAAGCCGGGTAGCTGTAGCTGCGGTTCTTCTTCTGCCCCGTCAGCTCGCTCACGATGCCCAGCCCCTCCAATACCTTGACCGCGGCCGTGGCGGTGGGGAAGCTGGTGCTCAGCTTCTGCCGCACCTGCTCGATGGTGAAGCGGGGCATCATCGGCAGCATCTCGAACAATCTGTAGCTGCCCGGCCCGACCTTGGGCGCTTGGAGCAGGCGCCGGCGGTCGGTGGCGACCAGCGAGGCGATGGCCACCACGCCGCGCTCGGCGTCTTCAGCTGCCGCTGCCACGCCTTCCAGAAAGAAGCTCACCCAGCCTTCCCAGTCGCCGTGCGTGCGCACTGCCGACAGGCGGCGGTAGTACTCGGCCTGGTGCTGCTTGAGGTAGCCGCTGAGGTACATCAGCGGCTCGGGCAGCAAACCCCATTGCTCCATCAAAGCCGCGATCAGCAGGCGGCCGATGCGGCCGTTGCCGTCGAGAAAGGGGTGGATGGTTTCGAACTGCATATGCACCAGCGCCACCCGCACCAGCGCGGGCAGCCTGGGCGCGCGTTGGTGAATGAAGCGCTCCAGCTCGGCCAGCAGAGCGGGCACGCGCTCGGGCGGCGGGGGCACGAACACGGCCTTGCCCGGCCGGCTGCCGCCGATCCAGTTCTGCGAACGGCGCAGCTCGCCCGGTTGCTTGCCGGCGCCTCGCACGCCATCCAGCAGCAGCCGGTGGGCCTCGCACAGCAGGCGCACGCTGATGGGCAGGCCTTTCGGGTCGCGCAACTGCTCGCGCACCAGGCGAAAGGCGCGCAGGTAGTTGGTGACCTCGGCCACGTCGTCAGTGTTGCTCACCGCGAAGCCCGCCTCCTGGTCGAACAGGTCGGTGAGCGTGGCTTGCGTGCCTTCGATCTGCGAGGTGAGCAAGGCTTCTTTGCGGATGGCGCTGTAGAGCAGCCAGTCGACCGAGGGCACCAGGCCCGAGACAGCCGACAAACGGGCCAGGGCCAGCTCGGCCTGGCGGTTGGCCTCGGCCAATGCTTCCGTCGCCAAAGGCGGGTCGGCCGGCGGCAAACGGCGCGGCACGAAGGCCTGAACCGTTTCACCCAAGGTGGTGGAGCTGGCGTAGGTGCCCGTGCTGCGCATCGTATGAAAGCTTTCTTGCAACGCCGGCCGCGATATTAAAGCAATCTTTAATTTGTGCCTACGCTTCGAAAGCAGGCTTGTGCAGCGCGAGCCGCTGGCGACGGGCTGAGAGATCCCGTCGCCTCAGCCCAGCCACTCAGCGAGCGTGCGCGCCACTTCTGCGGGCTGCTCCATCGTGCTCATGTGCCCGCACTGCTCGACGACGATCAGGCGCGAGCCGGCGATGGCTGCGTGCATGTATTCGTGGCGAGACGGCGGGCTCCATGCGTCTTCTCGGCCGCACAGCAGCAGCGTGGGGCAGCGGATGGTGCCGAGCAGCTCGGTGCAGTCGGGGCGATTCAGCAGGGCGTTGATCTGCGCGGCAAAGGTGTCGGGCGTCTTGCGGTCGAACATGTCGAGCACCGCGTCGAATACCGGGCCGGTGTGCCGGCTGGGGTGCACCATGCCGGGGGTCCATTCGCGGGCCATCGTGCGCATGCCGTTGCGGCGGGCGATGGCGAGCAGGGCCAGGCGGCCTTTGGTTTCGGTTTCGCCGGCTGCACCGTCGGCCAGCGGGTGGTACGAGGTGTCGAGCAAGGCCAGGCGTTCAATGCGCTCGGGTGCACGGCGCAGCATCTCGAACGCAACGCGCCCGCCCATGGAGTGGCCGGCCACCGACAACGGGCCGGCGGGTGCCGTGGCGAGCACGTGCTCGGCCATTGCGGCGAGTGAATCGCGCTCGCCGTAGTCGGCGACATGGCCGGTGCCCAGCGTCTCGATCTGTGCCTGCCACACCGCGCCGTCGCACAGCAGGCCGGGCAGTAGCACCAGCGACGCACCCATCAGAACTCCTCGGTGTCGACACCCGCTTGCGCAGCGGCGTCGTAGCGCGCGCCGACCACGGTTTGATGGTTGATCAGCGCCTCAAGCCGCCGCATCGTCGCTGCGTCGAGCGCCACGTCAGCAGCGCCCAGGTCATCTTGCAGATGAGCCAGGCTGCGCGTGCCGGGGATCGGGATGATGTGTTCGGCCTTCGTCAGCAGCCACGCCAGTGCCAGCTGCGACAACGTGCACTTGAGGTCAGCAGCAATGTCGGCCACGCCGTCGAGCAGCTTCAGGTTGGCCGCGTAGTTCGCCGGTTCGAAGCGCGGCATGCTGCGGCGGATGTCGCGTTCGCCGAGCGTGCTCACGTCGCGCAGCGTGCCGGTGAGAAAGCCGCGTGCCAGCGGGCTGAAGGCCACGAAGGCGGCGCCGATGTCGCGGCAGGCATCGAGCACAGCGATCTCGGGGTTGCGTGTCCACAGCGAGTACTCGGTCTGCACGGCAGTGATCGGGTGCACCGCATGCGCGCGGCGCAGCGTGGCGGCCGAAACTTCCGACAGGCCGATGGCCTGCACCTTGCCTTCGCGCACCAGGTCGCTCATGGCGCCCACGCTGTCTTCGATCGGCACGCGCTGGTCCCAGCGGTGCAGGTAGTAGAGGTCGATGACTTCGGTGCGCAGGCGCTTCAGGCTTTGCTCGCAGCTCCACCTCAGCGTCTCGGGGCGACCGTCGACCACGCGCTTGCCGTCGACGCCGTGCAGGCCGCCTTTGCTGGCGAGCGTGAACTTCGAGCGGTGCGGGCTCAGCACCTGGCCGACGAGTTCTTCGTTGAGGCCGAAGCCGTAGAGGGCGGCGGTGTCGAAGAGGGTGACGCCGCGGTCCAGCGCGCCGAGCAGCAGTGCCTCGGCCTCTTCACGCGGCGGTGGGGTGCCGTACGCGTGGCTCAGGTTCATGCAGCCCAGGCCGATGGCGGAGACTTGGAAGGGGCCGAGGGGGCGTTGATGCATGGTGATTGAGATACTCCGTCATTCCCGCGAAGGCGGGAATCCCCGATGTGCCGCGATGCTGGTTTCCCGCCTTCGCGGGAATGACGATGGCGCGACTTAGTTGAGTTGCTGCTCCAGCTGATGCAACACGCGATAGCACGGCAACACGCTGGCCACGCTCGCATTCGGCTCGCGGCCTTCCTTGATCGCGGCGAAGAACTCGCGGTCCTGCAGCTCGATGCCGTTCATTGACACATCCACCTTGCTCACGTCCAGCTTTTCTTCCTTGCCGTTGAACAAATCGTCGTAGCGCGCGATGTAGGTGGCCGTGTCGCCGATGTAGCGGAAGAAAGTGCCCAGCGGTCCGTCGTTGTTGAAGCTCAGGCTCAGCGTGCAGATGGCGCCGGTGCTGCTCTTCAGCTGGATGCTCATGTCCATCGCAATGCCCAGCGTCGGGTGGATCGGGCCTTGCACCGCGTTGGCCTGCACGATCTCGCCGCCGGTCTGGTAGGCGAACAGGTCGACCGTGTGCGCCGCGTGGTGCCACAACAGGTGGTCGGTCCACGAGCGGGCCTGTCCCAGCGCATTCATGTTGGTGCGGCGGAAGAAATACGTCTGCACGTCCATCTGCTGGATGTTGAATTCCTTGGCGACGATCTTCTTGTGCACCAGCTGGTGGCTGGGGTTGAAGCGGCGTGTGTGGCCGCACATCGCGACCAGGCCGGTCTTCTTCTGCAGCGCGACGACTTCTTCGGCGCCTGCCAGGCTGTCGGCCAGCGGGATCTCCACCTGCACGTGCTTGCCGGCCTTCAGGCAGGCGATCGACTGGTCGGCATGCATCTGCGTCGGCGTGCACAGGATCACGGCGTCGAGTTCCTTCAGCGCGAGGCTGTCGGCAAGGTCGGTGGTGACGTGCTCAATGCCGTACTTGCTCGCCGTCTCCTTGGTTTTTTCCAGGTCGCGGCTGATCAGCGAAACGACTTCGACGCCGTCGATCAGTTTGATGGCGTCGAGGTGCTTGATGCCGAAGGCGCCGGCACCGGCGAGTGCAACTTTGATGGTCATGCTTGGTTCTCCAGAATCAGATGGCCCACCGCCGTGTTCGACGCGGGCACGTGATAGAAGCGGTGCGCCACCTTCGGCGGCTTGGCACTCATGGCACCACGCGCGATGAGCCACATCACCAGCTCGATGCCTTCGGAGCCGGCTTCGCGCACGTAGTCGATGTGCGGCACTTTCGCCAGGCCTTCGGGGTCGGCGATCAGCCGGTCGAGGAAGGCGTTGTCGAACTCCTTGTTGATGAGCCCGGCGCGCGGCCCTTGCAGCTGGTGGCTCATGCCTCCGGTGCCCCAGATCTGCACCTTGAGCGGCTGGTCGTAGCTCGCTATCGCGCGGCCGATGGCCTTGCCGAGGTTGTAGCAGCGCTGGCCCGACGGCACGGGGTACTGCACCACGTTGACGGCGAACGGGATCACCGGGCAGGGCCACGCCTGAGGCTGGCCACACATCAGCGACAGCGGCACGGTGAGGCCGTGGTCCACGTCCATCTTGTTGACGATGGTGAGGTCGAAGTCGTCCTGGATCACCGAGTGCGCGATGTGGGCCGACAACTCGGGGTGGCCGATCACGGTAGGCACCGGCCGCGGGCCCCAGCCTTCGTCGGCCGGCTGGAACTCGGCCGCGCAGCCAATGGCGAAGGTCGGGATCATCTCCAGGCTGAAAGCCGTGGCGTGGTCGTTGTAGACCAAGAAGATCACGTCGGGCGTGTTGTCCTTCATCCACTGCTTGGAGAACTCGTAGCCCTTGAACACGGGCTGCCAGTAGGGCTCGGTGGTCTTGCCGAGATCGAGCGCCGCGCCGATGGCGGGCACGTGCGAGGTGTAGACGGATGCGGTGAGTTGGGCCATGTCAGTTCGCTGCCTTCTTTTCTTGGGCGGCCTTGCCCTGGGGTTGTCGATGGGCCTGTGCGTCGCCGTCTTCGCCAATGCGTCGGTTGCCCTCCGCCGAGCGGCCGCCGCCAATCATCATGTTGCGGTACTCGTCTTCCGTCATGCCGGTCATGCTGCCGGCCATCTGCTGGAAGCTCTTGCCATCGGTGGCGCCGATCTTGGCGAGGAAGTAGATGTTGCCGCCGAGCCCGATGCAGCGGTTCAGGTCGCGCGCGAGCACGGCCTGCTTCTGCTCTTCGCTCATCGGCCACTCGTCGAGGTAGGCGCGTTCGTTCACCTTGAAGCGCTCGCGGTTGGCGGCCTTCATCAGCGACATGCAGAACTGGTTGAGGTGGAACCCCCTGCGCGACTGTTCGGCGTCGAAGATGGTCGTGCCGGGCACGTCGAGGTAGTCTTTGTTCAGGGACATGGTGCTTCTTTCAGGGCTTGCATTCGAAACTCGCCGCGCTGGACGCGTCGCCGCCACGGTAGCGCGGCACCAGCGGCCAGCGGCACAGCGGCCGCGCGCGTGTCACGGCGAACGGCGGCTTGGCGTTTTGCTCCACCACTTGCAGCTTGGCCGGCACTTCGTCGCGCTCGACCCAGCCGACCAGCGCCTGCAGCATGTCCACATTGGCCGGCCCGCCGGTGCCCACGTGGTCGACGCCGGGTGCGGTGTAGAGGTGGAAGAAGGTGTTGACCGTGCCGGGGCCGAGGCGGCGCTCCACCGACTCGTAGTACGCGATGCCGGCATACGGGCTTTGCGCGTAGTCGGCCATGTTCTCCAGCATCAACAGCTTGCCGCCCAGCGCCTGGAAGGTCGACAGGTCGGGGTCCGTGGAATCCATCAGCGAAGACACCTCGCGCACGCGGTCGTAGTAGGTGTCGGGTTTGTAGCTCAGCAGGTCGACGGCCGGGTCACGCGCATAGAAGTACTGGATGGCGCCGGCGCCGTAGAACCACGCGATGCCGTTGCCCTGCTGCGGTGGGATCGACGGCGCTGACGAGCCGAGCCACCACGCATTCCAGCCGCCGGTGGACGCAAAGGCCGGTGTGGCCTCGCCGCTCGGGCCGCGGCCGGGGTACTCGCGCACGCCGTTGGCGAGCTCCATGCCGAGGCGCAGTGGCGATTGCAGCGTGCGCACCGCTGCCTCTTGCGGGGGCGTGAGGCAGCTGTCGTCAGCGGTGGCTCCGGTGCAGCGCAGCGTGGCGATGTCGAAGCGTTTGCGGCAGCCCACCGGGTCGGAGACGAGGCCATCGGCCAAGCCATCGAGGCTGTCGCAGGCGGCGAGCACGGCGTCGTGCACTCGCTTCACCTGGGCAGGGTGCAGCCAGGCCGGGCCCATGGTGGCGATGCCGTCGCGCAGGCCAGCGTGCTGCAGCCCCGTCCAGTGGATCACCGGCACGCGGCTGAAGATGCCGTTGAAGGCGTCGGGGTAGCGCTGCGCCATGGTCAGGCCTTCGCGCCCGCCTTCGGAGCTGCCGAAGAAGTAGAGCCTCGTCGGGCCTTCGCCGTAGGCCATGCGCATCACGGTCAGCGACACGTCGCGCACCTTCTTGTACGACGCGTGGGCGAAGTTGACGAGCGCCTCGTTGTTCAGCGCAAAGGCCTGCGGCGGCTGGCCGGGCTGGTTCTGGTGGCCCGAGTCGGTGCCGTAGGTGACGAAGCCGAGCGCGAGTGGCGAGGGCTGCTCGTAGCGCGCGGCCGGCAGCAGGCCCAGGCCGCTGATCAGCGTGCCGTTGAATCCGCCGCCGCCGTATTGCACCGCGCGGCCGTTCCATACCGTCGGCAAGTTCATCTGGAAGTTGATGTTCGGCGCCTTCGGGTCGAGCGGGGCGATGTGGCCGAGCAGCTTGCAGTACTGCGGCGTGGCGGGCGTGATGGCGGCCGCCGGCGAGGGGCCGCGCTCGGCCACGGCCATTGCGCTCGGCGCCATCAGCACCGCCGAGTCGATGGTGGCGGCGCCGCTCGGCAGGCTGATCTTGCCGGCCGGAATGGTGCTGCCGGCCAGGCTCGCGCAGCCCGCGTTCAGGTCGGACTGCAGCAGCGCGCCCGGCGCCGAGCAGGCGGCCAAGGCGGCCGTCAGCGCCAGCGAACACCAGGGGCCGGGTCGGGTCATGTCTCTTCGGGCCAATACAGCTTCATCGGGTTGTCGACCAGCATCTTGCGCTGCAGCTCGGCCGTGGCCGCGATGTGCGGGATGAAGTCGACCAGCAGCCCGTCGTCGGGCATGTGGTTCTTCAGGTTCGGGTGCGGCCAGTCGGTGCCCCACAGCACGCGGTCGGGGAAGGTCTCGACGATGCGGCGCGCGAAGGGGATCACGTCTTGGTAGGCATTCTGTTCGCCGTTCAAGGCGGATGGCCCGCTCACGCTCAGGCGCTCGGGGCAGCTCACCTTGCTCCACACGTTCGGGTACTCGCGCATGAACTTGATGAACAGCTCGAACTCCGGGCCGTCGACGGGTTTGCTCACGTCGGGGCGACCCATGTGGTCGACGACGATGGTGGTGGGCAGCGCCGTGAAGAAGTCCCACAGCTCGGGCAGGTCGACCGCCTCGAAATAGATCACCACATGCCAGCCCAGCGGCGCGATGCGCGAGGCGATCTCCATCAGCTCGTCTTTCGGCGTGAAGTCGACCAGGCGCTTGACGAAGTTGAAGCGCACGCCGCGCACGCCGGCAGCGTGCAGGTCTTGCAGCTCCTGGTCGGTGATGCTGCGCTTCACGGTGGCGATGCCGCGCGCCTTGCCGTTGGCGTGCACCAGCGCGTCGACCATCGCGCGGTTGTCGGCACCATGGCAGGTGGCCTGCACGACCACGTTGCGCGCAAAGCCGAGGTGGTCGCGCAGCGCGTACAGCTGCTGCTTCGACGCGTCGCAAGGCGTGTACTTGCGTTCGGGTGCGTAGGGGAACTCGGCGCCGGGGCCGAACACGTGGCAGTGCGCGTCGACGCTGCCGGGTGGCAGCTTGAACGTCGGCTTGGAGGGGCCGGTGTACCAATCGAGCCAGCCGGGGGTTTTTTGGAATTCCATGGGTGCTTTCAGTCGAGGGGCTTGAACTGCGCGAGGATGCGGTCGGCCTCGGTGCGCCAGTCGGCGCTGCGGGCGAACTCCTTCGTGCCCTTCGGTCCGAAGAGCCCGGCGTCGGCGAGGTCGGCCACCCAGGCCTGGCGTTCTGCGGTGCCGCTGGCCGACCAGGGCTCGAGCCCGGCCTCGCGCACGGTTTGCGCCACCTCGCGCACCTCTTCGCTGCGGCGGCGGCCATGCTCGATCACGCGCTGGAAGAAGTAGGCGCCTTGCTTTTCCCAGTCGATGCCCGGGAAGGTCTCTTTCAGCGAGGCCAGCACAGCGTCTTCGACACCATAGGCGCGTGCCGTCGTGAAGCTCTCGATGACCATGGCCTCCAGACCTTTGATCATCACGCTGCGGCACATCTTGGTGGCCGAAGCCACGCCCAGCTTGTCGCTGGCGACCTTGGCCGCGAAGCCCAGGCTGTTGATGAGCGGCAGCAATGTCGCCGCATCGGGCCCACCCAACAGCAGCGGCACCTTGATGCGGTAGGGCGGGATGGACGTCATCACCGCGCCTTCGACATAACGCCCGCCGGCCGCGTTGATCAACCCGGCCGCGCGGATCTTGGCGCCCGGCGAGGCGGAGTTGAAGTCGAGGAAGAAGCTGCCGGCGCGAACCGCCGGCGCGCAGGCCTGCGCCACCGGCACGGCCTGGCTCGCGGTGACGGCCGAGATGATGAAGTCGGCGTGTGCCGTGAGCTCGGCATGCGAGTTGCGCAGCGTGACGCCGATGCGTGCGGCGTGCTCGCGCATCGGCCCGCCGGCTTCGCTGCCGAGCTTGAGGTCGTAGGCGTTGACGGCGACGCCTTGCGGGCGCAGGTCTTCAGCCAGGATGCGGCCGACCTCGCCGTAGCCGACGAGGCCGATGCGCCACTTGATGGGGTTGCTGTTCATGAGATGGTGCTCCACTTCCGTTCGCCCTGAGCCTGTCGAAGGGTGCGCACAGCACGGCGCTGGCTTCGACAGGCTCAGCCCGAACGGAGAAGTGCGGTCAGTCGATGTACCTGAGGCCGGCTTTTTCAAGCGGCTCGCGCATCTTGTACATGTCCAGCCCCAGCACGCCGGAGGCGAGCTTGGCGCGCTTCTCACCCTCGAACGATTCGCGCGCGATGGCCGCTTCCAGCGTCTTGGCGGCGATCGCACGCGGCACGCACACCACCCCGTCGTCGTCGGCCACGATCACGTCGCCGGGAGTGACGAGCATGCCGGCGCACACCACCGGGATGTTCACCGAGCCGAGCGTGGCCTTGATGGTGCCCTTGCTGCTGATGGCCTTGCTCCAGACCGGGAAGCCCATCTCCTGCAGCGTCTTCACGTCGCGGCAGCCGGCATCGATGATCAGCGCGCGAGCACCGCGGGCCATGAACGAGGTGGCGAGCAGATCGCCGAAGTAGCCGTCGGTGCATTCGGCGGTGACGGTCGCCACCACGATGTCGCCGGGTTTGATCTGCTCTGCGGCCACATGCATCATCCAGTTGTCGCCCGGCTGCAGCAGCACGGTGACAGCGGTGCCAGAGACTTGCGTGCCCGGATAGATGGGCCGCATGTAAGGCTTCAACAGGCCGACGCGCCCCATGGCTTCGTGCACGGTGGCGCTGCCCAGCGCGGCCATCTTGTCGGCCACCGCCGCATCGGCGCGCTGGATGTTGCGGTAACAAACTCCGAGTTCGTACATCTCACTGCCCTTTCTGTTTGAGCGCTGCGTCCAGGCGCGGAAACACACGACGCGCATTCGCTTCGTAAACCTTGTGCTTGTCTTCGGCCGAAAGAATCGTCGAGGCCTCGATGTAGCGCTTGGTGTCGTCGTAATAGTGGCCGGTTTCCGGGTCGATGCCGCGCACCGCGCCGATCATCTCGCTGGCGAACAGGATGTTGTCGACCGGGATCACCTTGGTCAGCAGGTCGATGCCCGGCTGGTGGTACACGCAGGTGTCGAAGAAGATGTTGTTCAGCAGATGGTCCTTCAGCAGCGGCTTCTTCAGCTCTTGCGCCAGGCCGCGGAAGCGGCCCCAGTGGTAGGGCACCGCGCCGCCGCCGTGCGGGATCAGGAACTTGAGCGTCGGGAAGTCCTTGAACAGATCGCTGGTCAGGCACTGCATGAAGGCGGTCGTGTCGGCATTCAGGTAGTGCGCGCCGGTGGTGTGGAAGCAGGCGTTGCAGCTCGTGCTCACGTGGATCATCGCGGGGATCTCGTGCTCGACCATCTTCTCGTAGATGGGGTACCACGAGCGATCGCTCAGCGGCGGCGAGGTCCAATGCCCGCCCGACGGGTCGGGGTTCAGGTTGATGCCGACGTTGCCGTATTCCTTGACGCACTTCTCCATCTCGGGGATGCAGGTCTTCGGGTCCACGCCGGGTGACTGCGGCAGCATCGCCGCCGGGATGAAGTTGTCGGGGAAGAGCTGGCTCACGCGGTAGCAGAGCTCGTTGCAGATGGCGGCCCAGGTCGACGAGACGTTGAAGTCGCCGATGTGATGCGCCATGAAGCTTGCGCGCGGCGAGAAGATGGTCAGGTCGCTGCCACGCTCCTGCATCTTCTTCAGCTGGTTGGCGATGATGGACTCGCGCAACTCGTCGTCGCTGATCTTCAGCTCGCTCACTTTGGGCATCGAGGCCGGGTCTTTGATGCCGGCGATCTGGCGGTTGCGCCAGTCTTCCAGCGCCTTGGGTGCGGTGGTGTAGTGGCCGTGGATGTCGATGATCAGGCTCATGTGTTTTCTCTTTCTCCGTCAACGGTACAGCGCAGAAGGCACCATCACCTCGCCGCGCATGATGAGCCGTGCCGTGCGCAGCAAGGCCGCGCGCGTCACGTTCTGCGGGTTCGCAGGGTCGATCTCCAGCTCGACGCTGAACTCGCCGGTCGGGTGCTCCACCGAGATCGTCTTCGCATTGCCTTCGGGCACGACCGCGATGCCTTGCGTCACCGAGCCGTCGAGCACGCAGGCGGTGCCCACGGTGACGGCGGCCAGCACGCCGATCGCGTCGTGGCACACGTGCGGGATGAAGCTGCGGGTGCTCAGGCTGCCGCCTTGCTTGGGCGCGGCGATTAGCGTCATCTTCGGGTAGTTCTTGCTCGTCACGTCGCCCAGCTTCATGGCATGGCCGCAGGCAATGCGCAGCCGCTCGATGCGCGCCTTCAACTCGGTGTCGGCGTTCATTTGGTCGACCGTTTCATAACCCGTGCGGCCGACGTCGCTGGCCTTGAAGATCACGAGCGGCATGCCGTTGTCGATGCAGGTGACCTCGATGCCGTCGATGACATCTTTCACGTTGCCGGTGGGCAGCAGACCGGGCGCCACCGAGCCGGCGGTGTCGAGGAAGTTGATCTTGATCGGTGCCGCCTGCCCCGGCACGCCGTCGATGCGCGCATCGCCTTCGTAGCTGACGCGGCGGCCAGTGGGCGTCATCGGCGTCTGCACGGTGATGTCGCACTGCATGTCGGTGTTAAGGGTCAGCACGCGCAGCGTCGTGGTGTCGCCTTGCGCGTGGATCAGGCCGGTCTCGATGGCGAAGGGCACCACGGCGGCGAGCATGTTGCCGCAGTTGGGCGTGGTGTCGACCGTGTCCTTGTCGGGCTGCAGTTGGGCGAACAGGAAGTCGAGGTCCACGCCTTCGGTGGTGCTGCGCCGCACGATGCCGACCTTGCTGGTCAGCGGGTGGGCGCCGCCCAGGCCGTCGATCTGCCGCTTGTCGGGCGAACCCATCACGGCCAGCAGAACGCGGTCGCGGTGGGTGATGTCGGCCGGCAGGTCGGCCTCGTTGAAGAAGGGGCCGCGCGAGGTGCCGCCGCGCATGAACAGGCAAGGAATGGGGTGTTGCATGGCCGTGGTGCAGAACCGTGGGAAAACGAGTCTTGCTCAACAATACCCATGCGTCAACGAGATAGCCCATATAGCAGCTATGCCCACGTGGCATAGTGCTGCACTGACATGGACCTGAAGCAACTCGAGTATTTCGTGCACGTGGCCGAGCTGGGCAGCTTCACGCGGGCGGCCAGCTTTCTGTCGATCGCGCAGCCGGCGCTGAGCCGGCAGGTGCGCTCGCTCGAGGTCGAGCTGCGCCAGTCGCTCTTCGAGCGCAACGGCCGCGGCGTCACCCTCACCGAGGCCGGCACGCGGCTGCTGGCGCACGGCCGCGGCATCTTGCAGCAGGTGGAGCGCGCGCGGCTCGACATGGAAGACCACCGCGGCGCTGCCACCGGCCGCCTGGTGATCGCGCTGCCGCCGAGCGTGAGCCGCACGCTGACCACCCCGCTGGTCACCGCCTTCCGGCAGCGCTTTCCGAAGGCCACGCTCAGCGTGGTCGAAGGCCTGTCGACCTATGTGCTGGAGTGGCTGACGATCGGGCGCGTCGATTGCGCTGTGGTCTACAACGTCGCGCCCTCGGCCGCCATCGACCTGGTGCCGGTGCTCGACGAGCAGCTCTATCTCGTCTCGGCTCGCGGCAAGGGCGCAGGCCGCAAGCTGCTCGGCCCGCCGATCACGCTGGCCGAGGTGGCCGAGCACGAGCTGGTGATCCCCAGCCTGCCGCACTCGATCCGCATGCTGCTTGAGACGGCGCTGGCCAACGAAGGCCGCAAGGCGCGCGTGTCGCTCGAGGTGGAGAGCGTGCCGGCCATCCTCGACCTGGTGCAGCAGGGCCACGCGCATGCGGTGCTGGCGCTCAACGCCATCCAGTCCAGCGGCAACGAAAGCCAGTTCCAGGTGCGGCCGATCCGCAAGCCGCGGATGACCACCACGCTGTGGATCGCCACCTCGGCGCAACGCCACCGCGGCCCGCTGATCGACCAGTCGACCGAGCTGGTGAAAGAACTCCTGCTCAAGCTCTGGGCCTGACTCGGAGTCGGAGTCGGAGTCGGAGTCGGAGTCGGAGTCGGTTGCATCCCAGCGCGAGGCTGTGCCATCATCGACCCCGTGACGCACCGCCCCACTTCGACCCGCCAGCTCGCGCAAGCCTTGCGCGGGTGGGCGTTGCGGTTCGCGTCCCTCTTCTTCCCGGTTCCGCCCTCTCGCGCCCTTCGGCCGATTCGAATTCGCCGGGATCGTTGAGCTGCGGCTTCGGCCGGTGCTTGGCGGTCCCCTTCGCGTTTCGCCGCGCAGCCTGCGCGCAATTCATCGGCCCGAATGGAGAGTCCCCATGTCCTCACTTGTCTCTGACGCCAGCGCGTCTGTCGTCGTCCCCGCTCAGGCGCCTGCCGCCTTTCCCCGCCTTTACGAAATCGAGCGCACTGCGGCGCGCCTCGCCGGGCAGATCCTGCAGACGCCGGTGTGGCGCTGGCAGACCGGCGTCGTCGAACGCTTGCTCAACCCGCAGACCGAGGTCTGGCTGAAGCTGGAGCTGTTCCAGCGCACCGGCACCTTCAAGCTGCGCGGCGCGCTCAACTGCATCCGGGTGCTCGACGAGCAGGCGCGCAGCCGGGGCGTGGTGGGCGCCAGCGCCGGCAACCACGCGGTGGCCCTGGCCTATGCGGCGCGAGCGGCCGGCACCACCGCCAAGCTGGCGATGCCGCGCCACGCCAACCCGGCACGCGTGAGTGCTTGTCGCGAGCAGGGAGCCGAGTTGCTGTTCACCGACACCATCCACGACGCCTTCGCGTTGGCGCAGAAGCTGGCGGCCGACGAAGGCCGCACCATGGTGCATCCCTTCGACGGGCCGCGCACCGCCGAGGGCACCGCGACCATCGGCCTGGAGCTGATGCGCCAGGTGCGCGGGCTCGACGCGGTGGTGGTGCCGGTCGGCGGCGGTGGCTTGTGCGGCGGCATCGCCGCGGCGGTGAAGCAGATCAACCCGCGCTGCAAGGTGTTCGGTGTCGAGCCCTTCGGGGCCGATGCGATGTACCGCAGCTTCCAGGCCGGCGAGCCGGTGAAGCTCGAACGAGTGGACACCATTGCCGACAGCCTGGGCGCCCCGTACGCGCTGGCCTACAGCTACGGCGTGTGCCGGCGCTTCGTCGACGAGATCGTGCGGGTCAGCGACGACGAACTGGCCGCCTCGATGCACCACCTGTTCCGCGACATGAAGCTGGTGGCCGAACCGGCGGCCGCGGCAGCCACGGCCGCATTGTTCGGCCCGCTGCGCGAGCGGCTCGACGGCAAGCGCGTCGCCCTGATCGTGTGCGGCACCAACATCGACGCAGCCCGCTTCAGCGAGCTGCTGGCCCGAGCGACTTAACCTTCGGCCTGCGCGTTCTTCAGCGTCTTGGCCATGCGCACCGCGTCTTCCACGCCCTGGTAGTAGCCGACGCGGCGGTCGACCTCTTCGAACGCATGGCGGCGGTAGAAGGCGCGGGCGCCGGCGTTGTCGGACCGGGCCTCGAGGCGCAGCGTGCCGATGCCGGCCACGCGGGCGGTGGCTTCCAGCCAGGCCAGCAGCGCCGTGCCCACGCCCTGGCGGCGGCAGCGCGGCTGTGTGGCGAGCAGCAGCACATGCGCGTCGTCGTCGCCGTAGCTCATGATGGCGAAGCCGAGCAGGTCGTTGCCGCGGCGCGCCACCACCACGTTGGTGTTGGCATCGGCCATGCTATTCATCACGCGGTGCGGCGTCCATCGCCAGTCCAGGCCTTGCTCGATGGTTCGCCGCGACAGCGCCGCAATCGCCAGGGCATCGGAAGGCAGGGCGAGGCTGATGTCGCTTTCGGTGATCATGGAGACGCATTCTGAGCCTACCGTACCGCGGCGACAATGCCTGAACAAACAGAGAACGACCCGCTCGCTGCCACCGTGCGCTCCAAGCTCCTGCTGACCCTCCTGCTGCTCCCCCTGTGCGCCCACGCGGCCGACGACGCGCTCGACGAGGTGCGCCAGCTGGTCGAGCAAAGCCAGGTGCAGGTGAAGGTCGACCCCGAGCGCAGCCGCAAGCTGGCCGAGCAGGCCTTGCAGCAGCTCGCCACCCGCCCCGATGCCGACCTGCAGCTGCGTGCGCACCTGCTGATGTGCGATTACCAGTCCGAGCGCGACCGCGCTGCGGCCGAGCAGCATCTGGCGCTGGGCCGCGCGCTGGTCGACAGGCTGCAGCGCAAGGGCCTCGCCGCCGGCCTGAAGGGCTGCGAAGGCGGCCTCTTCGAAGGGGCCGGCGACAACACCGGCGCACTCGCCCTCTACGAGCAAGAGGTGCAGCTCGCCGAGCAGGCGCAAGACGACGAGATGCTGGCCGATGGCCTCTTCAACCGCGGCCACCTGCGCGGCGTGCGCGGTGAGTTCGCCAACGGGCTGACCGATCTCAAGCGTGCGCGTGCGTTGTTCGAGCGCCTACAGCGGCCACTGCACGCGGTGACGGTCGAGAACACCATTGCCATCCTCTACAACCGCATGGGCGACTATGCGCAGGCGCGCCACTACTACGAGGCGGCGCTCAAGGCGCAAACCGACGCCGGCCTGCTTCGCGAGCAGGCGGTGACGCAATACAACCTGGGCCGCGCGCTCGAGAACCTGCGCGACTGGGATGCCGCTCAAGCCGCCTTCGACAGCGTGCTCGAACTCAGCCGCGATCTCGGCTACACCCGCGGCATCGCCTACGCCTTGCGGGGCCTGGCCAGCGTGCAGAATGCGCGTGGCGTGCCGCAGGCGGCGCTTACGCTGCTCGATCAGGCTGCGGCCCAGCAGAAAGGCGTGCCCGATGCACGCCTGAGTGCGCACATCCTGCGGCAGCGCGGCGTGGCGCTTCGCCTGTTGCACCGCCTGCCAGAGAGCGCGGCGGCGCTGAACGACGCGCTCAAGGTCTTCACCCAGGCCGAAGCCCTCGCCGAGCAGGCCGCGACGCACGGGGAGTTGGCCGAGACGCTGGCCGAGCAGGGCGATTGGCGTGGCGCCTTCGAACAACAGACGTACTTCAAGGCCGCCACCGACCAGCTGCTCTCGCGGCAGCTCGACGAGCGCTTCACCACGCTGAAGGTCGAATACGACAACGCTGCGCGCGACCGCGAGATGCTGCAGCTGCAGCAGACGCAAAAACTCACCGAGCATGCGCTGGCGCAAGAGCGCCTGGCAGGCCGCTGGCTGTCGGTGGCAATCGCGCTGGCCACGGTGCTGCTCGTTGTGCTCGGTGCGCTGGCCTGGCGGCACAGCCGCACCAGCGTGGCGATGCGCGGCCTGGCGATGACCGACGACCTCACCGGCCTGCCCAACCGCCGCGCGGCGCTGACCGTGATCGAAGCCCAGCTCGCGCGCACGCCGCCGCACTGCGCCGTGCTGCTGGCCGACATCGACCTCTTCAAGGCCATCAACGACAACCACGGCCACCTGGCCGGCGACCACATCCTGCGTGCGGTGGGCGAGGCGGTGCGTGCGATCGGCATCGCCACCGCGCAGCCCGGGGCCTGCCTGGCGCGCTTCGGCGGCGAAGAGTTCGTGGCCGTGCTGCCGGGTGTGGCGCTCGACACCGCGGTGGCCGCGGCCGAGCGCTTCCGCCTGCAGGTGGCGGGGCTGGACGTGTCGCGCTGGGCGCCCGGGCGCGGCGTGACCATCAGCATCGGCGTGACGCTGGTGGCCGCCGGCGACACCGTCAGCAGCCTGCTGCGCCGCGCCGACGAAGCGCTCTACGCCGCCAAGGCCTCGGGCCGCAACGCGGTGGTGGCACGGCCCGCACCGCAGCGCGAGGTGTCTGCCCCGAGCGGCGAAGGCTTGTCGCTGGCTGCCGTGCCGGGCGGGCTCACCAGCTCTTCAGTCGACGGTGGCGTCTGAGCCCTTTGCTCTACTTTTCAGCGCTGGCCTTCATGTTCGCCAGGCCTGCTTCGAAGTCCTTGCCGACCATCTTGTCCATGCTGACGAAGACGCCCATCAGCTTGGTGACGTAGGGCGCCGGGCCATGCATCACCCAGGTGACCTGGGTCGAATCGCCTTGCGGCTGCAGCGTGAAGTCGGCGGTGTTGTGGGCTTCGAAGGGCTTGATGAAATCGAGCTTGATGCTGACCTTGGACGACGGCGTCGACTCCAGGATCTCCATGCGCCCCTCGCCCACCTTGCTGTTGCCCAGCCAGGCGTAGGTGGCGCCCTTGCCCTGGGCCGCACCGCCGTGCGTGCGCTGCATGGCAGGGTCGAGCTTCTCCCACGGCGACCAGGCAGGCCAGCTGTGGAAGTCGTTGATCAGCGCAAAGACCTTCTCGGGCGGCGCCTTGATGGTGGTGCTGCGCTGCACGCTGAAGCTGTCGGGCCGTGTGGTGGCGTAGACCAGCACGCCGGCGATTGCGACAACGATGACGATGGCAATGACCTTGAACATGGCGCCCTCCGATGACGGGTTGCAGCCGGCCTGTTGGCGGTGTGTCAGGCCCTGGCCGAGCCCTGCATTGAATCACCTTCCGCAGGCTTTGCGTACAGGCCGATGCGCATCAACGCGCCACCGATCAGCGCGGCGATCACCGCAAAACCGGCGCCGACGATGAAGGCGAGGCCGTAGCCGCTGTTGAGCGCCACGCGTGCGTCGACGCCGGCGGCGGCCAGCGTGTCGGTGCGGCCGGCGGCCAGGCTTGCCAGCACCGCCAGGCCCAGCGCGCCGCCCATCACGAACGAGGTGTTGACGATGCCCGAGGCCAGGCCCGATTCGCTCGGCGCCACGTCGCTCATCGCCGCCAGCAGCACCGGGTTGAAGGCCATGCCGGCACCCAGGCCCAGCAGCAGCATGCCGGGCAGCACGTCGAGCACGAACGTGCCGTTCACCGGTGCCCGCGCGAACAAGGCCAGGCCGACGGCGGCCATCAGCAGGCCGACTGCGAGCGGCTTGCGGATGCCGAAGCGCGTGACCACCTTGGCCGACAAGCCGACCGAGAACGCCGCCATGATCAGGTTGGCCGGCAAGAAACCCAGCCCCACCTGCATCGGCGTGTAGCCCAGCACCAGCTGCATGTAGAGCGCCGAGACGAAGAACCACGCGAACATGGCCGCCGACCAGAGCACGCCCACCACGTTGGCGATGGCCACGTTGCGCAGGCGGAACAGCCCTAGCGGCATCAGCGGGTGCTGCACGCGCGCTTCGAGGGCAATGAAGACGGCCAGCAGCACCGCAGCCGCAGCCAGCAGGCCCAGCGTCTGCGCCGACAGCCAGCCCGCTTCGTTGCCGTTGACGACGGCGTAGACGGCCAGCATCAGCGAGGTGGTGACGATGATGGCGCCCGCCACGTCGAGCCGCTCGCCTTCGGCGTGGCCGCGCGTGTTCGGCAGCAGCGCCAGGCACAGCGCATACACCGCCGCACCGATCGGCAGGTTGACGAGAAAGATCCAGTGCCAGCTGAGCGAGCTTGTCAGCACGCCGCCGAGCAGCACGCCGATGCTGCCGCCGCCCGAGCACACGAAGCCGTAGATGCCCATGGCCTTGGCGCGGTCCGCCGGCGTGGTGAAGAGGTTCATGATCAGCGAGAGCGACACGGCAGACACCACCGCGCCGCCCAGCCCCTGCACCGCCCGCGCGATGACCAGCAGCACCTGCGAGTTCGACAGGCCGCAGGCCAGCGAGGCCACGCTGAAGAGCGTGATGCCGAGCAGGAACAGCCGCCTGTGGCCGTACAGGTCGCCGAGCCGCCCGCCCAGCAGCAAGAAGCCGCCAAAGGTCAGCATGTAGGCGTTGACCACCCACACCAGCGAGGTCTCGCTGAAGCCCAGGTCGGCGCGGATGGAGGGCAGCGCCACGTTCACGATGGTCGTGTCGAGCACGATCATCAGCACGCCGAGGCACAGCACCATCAGCGCCAGCCAGCGCTTGCGGTCGTCGAGCGCGTGGGTCATGGTGCGGGCGAGTTACTCGGCCAATACGGCTTCGACCTGGATGCGCAGCACCACGTCCATCTTGAAGCCGTAGGCCTTGCCGGCGTCGATACCGAAGTCTTCGCGGTTGATGATGGTTTGCGCGTCGGCGCCGCACCAGTCGCGTTTGAACATCGGGTGCGGCATGCACTTGAAGGAGTTGAGCGTCAACGTGACCGGCTTGGTCACGCCGTGCAGCGTGAGCTCGCCCACCACGCGCGTCGGTGCGCCGTTGGCAAAGCCGTCGAGCTTGCCCTTGTAGTGCGCCTGCGGGTACTTGGCGCCGTCGAACATGTCGGCCTTGAGGGCATGGCTGTTCATCAGCTCGAGCCCGAAGTCGATGCTGTTGATGTCGATCGTGATGTCGACATCACCCTGGCCGGCGGCTTTGTCGAGCGTGATCCGGCCACTGTTCTTGTTGAACTTGCCGCGCCACTTCGACATGCCCATGTGGTCGGCTTCGAAGCTCGGGAAGGTGTGGGCCGGGTCGACGGTGTAGACCGCCGGTGCCGCGCTGGCTGCGGTGGTGGCCAGGCTGAGGAGGGCAAGAAGCAGGTGTTGTTTCATCGGAGGGGCGGCTGTGGGCCGGTTGGCAGGTCGGGTGACCGCTAATTTATCGCCCACAGCGCAACCCTGCAAACCACCGGGCCCGGCCGCCAACTTGTGGTTGTGCGGCCGGGCCTGACGAACCTGCGCGGCGGTGACCGCGCGAGCGGGGGCTGCGGGTGAAGCGCGTGCTGCGCTCACCTCGCCTTGAAGGTCAGGGCGTGTGCAGCCCCAGGTCGTCGAAGTTGTCTTGCGGGAACACGTCCCACTCGACGCTGATGTCCCAGGTGGCCGGTGCCAAGGCGGGCACGCTGCCATGCACGACGCCCGACTTGCGACGCAAGGTCTTGTTGAGCGTGCTGTATGTGACGCTGTTGACGGTGGTGGTCCATTCGGTGCCGGGGTCGAAGCCGACTTGGCCGATGGCATCGATCACGGTGCCCGACTTTTCGAGCGTGACCGCATCGTCCCCATTGAAGTTGGTCGCGCTGCTGGTGATGCTGCCGGCGACCGTCTTGCTGGTGGTGAAGCTGCTGTTCAGCAGCACCAGTGTCTTGCCAGCCGCGAGAGTGCCGGTCAGCACCTGCGTGTTGTTGGGTGTGGCCGCACCGTTGGCATAGAGCTTGACGGTATAGACGCTCAGGTCCACGTCCGCCCCGGTCGGGTTGTAGATCTCCAGCGCCTTGTTGTTGCTGCTGCCCTCAACGTATTCGCTGAAGAAGAGCTCGGGCGTGTTGCCGGTGGAGGGTACCGGACTGATGACCACGGTGCCGGTGCGCTCGACGCCTTGTCCGCCGCTGCCATCCAGGTGCAGCACCAACGTATAGCTGTTGCTGGTGGCATAGGTGTGGCTGGCCGTGGTGTCGGTGAGGCCCAGCGTTTCCTGCGTGCCGTCGCCCCAATTGACGCTGAGCGCGGTGCCGTCGGTCGCGGCGATGCCGGTGATCTGCACCGCGGTGCCCGCGACGCCGCTGACGGGCAGCGTGGCGGCGAGCGCGGGCGCGGTCACGGCGGCATCGGCATTCAGCGTCAAGCCCACCAGCACCGGGTCGTGGTCGGACGATCTGTACGCCGTGGCCGCGTAGCGGTCATCGGTCTTGAACTCGGTGTTGTAGTCGAGCACGACCGGCTCGTCGGCGTTGATGTGCCACACCGTCACGCCGCTCACCTGCGCGCCCATGCTGCTGCTGGCGAAAGCATGGTCGAGCACGCCCGACTGGCCGTCGAACACGTACGAATAGCGCTCGGTGGCCGGCAGCCGCTTGATCAGCTCTTCGTGGCCGGCGGTCTCGAGTGTCTTGATCGGGTCTTCGCTGAGGTAGGAATTGAAGTCGCCGACCATCAGCACGTCGGTCTCGCCCGAGCTGGTGGTGAGGGTGTTGACCCAGTTGGCCAGCGTGGTCGCCTGCACGATGCGCGATGCGTTCCAGCAGCCTTGGCCCAGGTCCCGGTCGAGGCTGCTTGCACTCGACGGGCAGGAGCCCTTGCTCTTCAGGTGGTTGACCACCATCCAGAAGCTGCCGTTGTTGCTGACGGCCGCGAAGCGCTGCGCGACAGGCGGGCGCATGCCGCCGTCGACCGAGAAGCCGGCATCGGTGGGCACCACAGGGTTGCCGATGGGTTTCAGCGTCGCGGGCTTGTAGATCAGGGTGACCTTGATCTCATCGGTACCGGGCTTGCCGCTGTCGATGTACGTGTAGGTGCCGGCGCCGAGTTTGGTGTTGACGGCGGCCACGAGGTCGGCCACCGCGACCGTGCCGTTGTTTTCGATTTCCATCAGGCCCAGTGCGTCGGCGTTGAGGCCGGCGATGGCCTCGACCAGCTTGTCGCGCTGGCGGGTGAACTCGGCGGCGGAGTTGGCGCCGCGCTGGTTCAGCGTGGTGAAGTAGTTCAGCACGTTCAGGCTGCCGGCCTTCAGCGTGCCGCCCACGTCGGCGGGTGCGGTGGTTCGCGGGTTGGCCGACGTGAACGAGGGCGCCGCGACGGGGTGGATGCGGTAGGCATCTGCCCCCCAAGTCATCAAGCCGACGACGCTGCTCACGGTGTCGCCCACGCGGCGCGTGCCGGCGGTGTCGGCGGCCGAGAGATAGGGAATCGGGTTCGGGTTCTGGATGCTGCGGCCGTCATCGAGCACGATGCTGGCGAGCGCATTCGCTGCGATCACTTGCTCGGGCGTCGACGTGCCCGGGTGGTTGTAGGGCTCGAACAGGCGGCCGCTGGAGGACAGCAGCAATTCGCCGTAGCGCCCGAGGTTCAGCACTTCGGTCACGGTCATCGCTTGCTTGATCTCGACCAGCATGCCTTCCACGGCCTCCAGGTCCGCGGCGCTCGTCACCGGCCAGGTGATCACGCGCGGAGTGATGGTCGGGCCGGCGCCGCAGACGCTGATGGCCGTCACGTCGCCGAGTTCAGTGAGGCGCGCAGCCGAAGCGGTGCCGCTCTGGAATTCGGCCACCGTGCCGCTCACCTGCACGTAGTCGCCCTTGGCCACGTCCGTCGGCAGCGTGGTCGTCATCGGGGCGTAGATGAAGAGCCCTTCGGAGGTGGCCGGGTCGGCATCCGCCACCGGCTGCTGGATGAAGAAGCCCTTCAATTCGGTGTCGGTCTGGAAGTCACCGGTCACCACGCCACGCACGGTGACGATTTCGCCGACGTGCGGGCTGAGCGCGCCCGCGCCCTGCACGGCGGTGATGTCGAGCAAGTTGCTCGGTGCGGCCGGGCAGGTCGGCAAGGCGACCGTGACGGGGGTGGTAATCGGGGTGTCTTCGTCACCGCCGCCGCACGCGGCCAGCAGGGCCAACAGCAGCGCGCCGGCGATCGGCCTGATGCGGGTGATGCGAGAAGAGATGTTCAGCGTCTTCATGATGTTTGGCCTGTTGTGTGGGGTGCTGGGCGGCGCGTGGGCCCTTACGGGTAGCTCAGGCTCAGCGTGTAGAGCTGCGTCGTGCTGCTGCCCGAGTACGAGATCACCTTGATGTAGACCGTCTGCGCGCTCGACCCGTTGGCGTAGCTCAGGGTCTCGCTGCTGGTGGTGCCCTCGGAAGAGGCGAGGCTGGTGCCGCTGGCGTTGACGAGGTAGAGGTCGTAGTCGTTGGCTGCCGGGCCCACCATGTCGACACGCAGGGTCTGGTTGGCAGCGAGGGTGACCTTGAAGTAGTCGATGTCGCTCGTGTTGCCCATCGTGCCGGTGACTGTGGTCTGCGTGCTGGCCACGGTGTTGGCGTTGGCGATGGTGCCGTTCGATTCGGTCTCGGTCAGCGTCGCACCGGCGTTGCTCACCGTGAAGCTCACTGCGGACGAAGCGCCGCTGTTGCCGGCAGCGTCATAGGCGCGGGCCACCAGGCTGTGGCTGCCATTGGTCAGCGTGGTGGAGTCGAAGCTGATCGAGTACGGCGAGCTGCTGTCGCTGCCCTTCACGACGCTGTCGATGAGGAAGTCGACCCGCGAGACGCCCACGTTGTCACTCGCCGTGGCCGACAGCGTGAGGTTGCCGGCACTGCCCGACACGCTGGCCGTGGCGGTGGGTGCGGTGGTGTCGGTGCTGCCGCCCGTCGTCTGCGTGACCCACACCGGCGCCGACCAGAGGATCTTGCCGTCGTCTTGCGTCACCTTGGCGTAGTAGAAGTGGCTGCCGGTGGCGGGCGTGGTGGTGGCGGTGGCCGTGCTCGCGAGCGTGGTGATGGTGCCGTTGCGGCCCGGCACGCCTTCCAGGATCTGCACCGTGGCGGCGCTGCGGCCGCTGGTGCTGCTGGCGTAGCCGACGCTCAGCGAGAGCGCGCCGCTGTTGCTGAAGCGCTCGCCCATCAGGTGGCCGTTGGCCGTGAGCACGATCTGCGAGGTCTTGTCCATGGTGGCGAAGACGCGGCGCGCTTTCAGTGCCTCGACGAAGCTCGCGAGCGACAGCGCCGTGCCGTTGGGAATCAGCACCCCGGTCCGGTTGGTGTACGACTTGCCCCAGTTCGCGCAGTGGTTGTCCTGGTTGGTGGCCGGTGCCACGTGAAAGCCGCGTTCGAGCAGCTTCTTGTAGGCAGCCTCATAGCTGCTGCGCGAGGTTTCGGTCTCGGTGGTGTTGGCCGAGAAGGCCGAGGTGTTGAGGATCTCGGCCAGCACCATCACCTCGTCGCCGTCGGCGCTGTAGGCCAGGTCGGTGCCGTTGATGGCGAACTGCCCGGTGGTGTCGGGGTGGTTGAACTGGCCGATCAGCGCCAGCTGGCGCATCGTCGAGTACAGCGCCGCGTAGTCGCTCTTGGTGGTGAAGCGGTCGCCGAACAGCTCGTTGCTGCTGTTGTATTCCCAGCTGAAGAGTTCGTTGCTGTTGAAGATGTTGAGGTGCCCGCCGTTGCTGATGACGCCCCACTCCATGCCGTAGATGGCCAGGAAGCCGGGGTTCGCCGTGTTGTAGCTGCTGGCGGCCGTCAGCCCGGCTTTGTAGCGGTTGCGCGCGGTGGTGGCGCTGCCGCTGGCGTTGGTGCTGGATGAACCGTCGAAGTAGTGGTTGTGCTCGGACGTCATCAAGGCGTCGAGCCCCGCGGTCTTGGCATACGGGAAGGCCGCGGCCGGGCCATACGCACCCGACTGCGCAGCCTGCGACGACGAGCAGGTGCTGACCGCACCGCCGCCGTCGGAATCGTTGGTCTGGCTGTGCAGGTTGGTGTAGTAGACGGTGTAGGGCAGCGAGCTGGTCGCCGGCGCCGACTGCGCACGCTCGCGGTCCGTGCCTGCTGCTGCCGCGGCGTTGGCCACGCGCAGTGCGTTGAAGGCGGGCATCGTGGGCTTGGCGGGGTTGCCGAGCTGGATGTCCCAGGCTTGCTCGATCCGGCCGTGGCCCAGGGCCAGCAGCTTGTCGACGCGTTCGCTCTGGCTGCCCGCTGCGGACTTGGCCGCAGCAGGGTCGGCAACTGCCGCGCTGAGCTGAAGCTTATAGCTGCCATCGGGCAGCGAGGCTTGCTTGCCGACCCTGCCCGCCCAGCCCACGTCGACCGACAACGGCTTGCCGGCGTAGGCCGATTCGCCCACCCATTTCTGCACCGAGGCACCGTCTTTGTCGAGCAGCTCCAGCGCCCATGCAAACGTTTGCGCATCGGCCGCGCCGGGGTATGAGAAATGAATCGTGAAGGTGCGTGCGCCGGTGGAGGCGGTCGATACGAACGGGGCGTCCAGCGAGGCCTCGAATTCGTAGTGGTCGGGGTCTTTGGCACCCAGCGCCACGCTTTGGGCGGCGGCGGGCGTCTCGCTTGTTGCCGAGCTGCTTGGGGCGGTGCGATCCGCGCCCCCGCAAGCCGACAAGAGGGCCAACAACAAGGCACAAGGGACGAACCGTTGCAGCGAATGCTGCAGATGAGGCTGTGTCATGAGGCTTGACTCCAAGAGTTGCAGGGCAGGGACTGATCAAGAGAACCGGGTGTTGGCAGCACCCTCATCGCGGCCCGGCAAGCGAGCCGCTCATTCCGACCAGGCCCGCCAACAACTCCTGCGCCTGGGCTGTGGGGGAACCTACTTGAGCACTAAGGCAACTGTGTGACGCGTGGCTGCGGCGAAGGCTCTCGCACCGCAGCCGTCTGCAGGTAGGCGAGCAGGGCATCGAGGTCCAGCCCGCCTGCTCGGCGATCGGTGCCTTGGGCGAGCAGCACGAAGCTGTCGCCGCCCTCGGCGAGGAAGCTGTTGACGGTGATGCGGTAAGGCTGCGTCGGCACCACCGGCGCGCCGTTCAGGCGCATGTCGAGCACGTGGCTGCCAAGCGGGGCATTGGCCTTCCAGCTGTACGAGAAGCCGGCGGAAGGCTGCAAGAAGGTGGGCTCGTCTGAGCCGCTCTTGAGTTGTGATTCGAGCAGGCTCTTGAGTTGCGCGCCGCTCAGGGTCATCACCACCAGGCCGTTGCCGAAGGGCTGCATCGTGAAGGCCTGGCCGAAGCTGACCTTGCAGGGCGGTGTGCCCAGGCATTCGAGGTCGCTGCGAATGCCGCCGGGGTTCATCAGCGCGATCTGTGCGCCGCCATCTTGAGGGGCCTTTGTGGCGGCAAGTTGTGAGTCGGCGATCAAGCGGCCTGCGGCGCTGTCGGTCATGCCGGTGCGGGTGAAGCTGGCCGTGATCGAGCCGATGGGGCGTTGCGCCGTGGGGGCGGCGAGTGCCGAATAGCGCGCCACCAGCTGGCCGATCGCGGCATCGGGCTGCGCAGTGCGCAGCGCCTTGGCGTAGGGCTCGGGCAGCGCGGCGGCAAAGCGCTCGCGCAGGGCGGGGTCGGTGCGCTCGTTGAGCACCGGCAGGTTGATGCTGCGGGTCTGCGAAGGAATGAAGTTCTGCGTGGCCGGGTCAAGGGCCACGTCGACCACCGATATGCCACGCCCGTACGAAGTGCCCTGGATGATCACGCGGCCATCGACGATGCAGCGGTAGCCCTGGTGCGTGTGCGCCGAGAAGATCACGCCGATGTCGGGTGACAGGCGTTTGGCGATGTCGAAGATCGGGCCGTGCGCGTCGAGGCAGCGGGTGTCGTTCCAGTCGCCGCGCTGCTGCGGCGGGCCGAGTTCGCCGCCTTCGTGGAACACCGCGACCATGGCCTTCACGCCGCGCGCCTTGAGTTGCTGCGCCGCCAGGTTCACGGCATCGGCTTCGTCTGCGAACGTCAGCCCCGCCACGCCGGAGGGCGACACGATGCTGGGCGTCGTCTTTGTCACCGCGCCGATCACGCCGACGCTGATGCCGCCATAAGTCTTCACGACATAGGGCGCCAGCACCGGCTGGCCGCGCGTGTCGAGCACGTTGGCGCCGAGCAGCGGAAAGCGCGCACCGGCGTAAGGATTGATCGCGCACGAGGTGACCACCGCGTTCGGCTGCGCCGGCGCACAGCCGCCCTTGGCAATGCGCTGCAGCTCGGTGATGCCGGCGTCGAACTCGTGGTTGCCCACCGCGCCCGCCTCCAGCCCGATCGCGTTCATCACCTCGATGGTCGACTCGTGCTTGAACAGCGTCGACACCAGCGGTGAGGCGCCGATCAGGTCGCCGGCCGACAGCATCAGGCTGTTCGGCGCACCGTCGCGCAGCGTATGCACCAGCCCGGCCAAGGCCGGTGCGCCACCCACCGCCACGCGCACCGGCTTGCCAGGTGCCGCGGCTGTGCCCTGCGGGTCGGCCAGCGTGAGGCTCAGGTTCGCCGCTTCCAGGTTGCCATGGAAATCATTGATGCCGATGAGCCGCAAGGCCACCGGCTCGCTCGCCTGCGGCGTGGCGCATGACGCAAGCAGACACGCCGTGGTGAGGCTGCTCGCGACAAGCAGCGCAGTGCAAAGAGCGCGGTGTTGAAGCATGGTGGGTGGCGGGGTCAGGGACGGGGGTCAGGAGTTGCTGGCGTATTCGAGCGCAAGAACCTTGAGCTGCTCGTTCACACGTTCAACGCGTTCATTGAAGTAGTTGTTGAAGACCAGGCAGAACACCGCGATGCCGATGCCCGCGGCGGTGGCGAAGAGCGCCGTGCCGATGCCCTGGCTCACCGCCTGCGGGTCGGAGACACCTTGCGCCGCGAGGGCAGTGAAGGTGTCGATGATCCCGAGGATGGTGCCCAAGAGCCCCAGCAGCGGCGACAGTGTGATCGTCGTGTCGATCAGCCACAGCAGGCGCTTCACGCTGCCCTGCTGGGTGAGGTACAGCGCCTGCACCTTCAAGTCGAAACGCTCCGGGTCGGCCGTCTTCAGCGCGCCCACGCCGGCCACCATGCGCGCATGCGGCCCGACGGCCACCCGCTCCAGCTCGGCCTGCAGGTCGAGCGGGTTGCGGCTGGCCATCGCGGCCACCAGCAGCTTGCGCGAGCGGTCGACGAAGATGTAGTAGATCAGCCGTTCGATGATTACCGCGATGGCCACTGCAAACAGCAGCGCCATCGCGACCAGCACGACTTCGTGCAAGAGATTGAAGTTCATGTTCGCCTAGCCTCGTGGATCAGTAGTCGACCTGGAAGGTCACGCTCGCAAAGCGGGGCGCGCCGGTGTAGACCGAGGTCGTCGGATTGATGGTCCTGTCGATGCCGATCAAAGAACCGCTGCCAGCATTCGCGATCAGATATTGCTTGTTCATCAGGTTGGTCACGTTCAAGCGAATGATGGGGTTCTTCCAGCCATTGCCGGGGCCGTTGGGCAACTGGTAGGCGGCGTTCAGGTCGAAGGTCGTATAGCCCGGGATCACCACGTCGTTGGCCAGCGTGAGGGTGCGCGGGCTGGTGTACTTGCCTGCGACATTCACGAGGTACGGGCCGCTCGCCCACTGCAGCGATGCCGCTGCCATGCCCTTGGGGGTGTCGGGGAACTGTTTTCCGGCAGTGGGAGAGTAGGTGTCAACGACTGAGGTGACGACGCCTCCCACGGTGGTGGTGGTGCGACCTACCCAGAGGTCTTCGTCAATGGTGCTTCGTGTGTACGTGCCGGAGACATAGCCGCTGAATCCCATGTAGGGCACCGTGCCGGCTTCTATCTCGAGGCCCTTGACGGTGGACTTGCCTACGTTGATGTCGAAGCGCCCTCCGCTGACAGCGTCGAAGCCGGAAGCAATACGGTTCTTGAAGTCCACATAGAACGCGGTGATGGAACCCTTGAACATGTCGCCGCGGTAGCGCGTGCCGACATCCAGATTCACCGAGGTTTCTTGCTCAGCCTGGTTCCGGAGTTGGATCGAGTACGTCCCGTCGGTCGCGACGCCGTTCGTGAAGGTAATTCCCGATGAGATGGGGACAACAGCGTTCTGATATTCGAAGTTGCTGGGAGCCTTGAAGTTCTTGCCCAGCCCCGCGAATGTTTGCAGGCGATCGTTGACTTGATAGCTGAGGTTCAGGCTTGGCAAAACTTCGGAGTAGGTCTTGTCGACTTTGTAGTCGGCGCCGCTACTGCTGCCGACGGCCGTGCCGTTGCCACCGGCCGAGCCTGAGTTGGCATAGTTGGTGTAGTCCCGGTTGATCCGGCGATAGCTCACGCTGGGCGTGATCTGAAACTTGCTGTTGAACAGGTCGATGGTGTCTTGCACGAATGCGCTTTCACCCGTCGAGATGGTGACTTGGTTGCGACCCTCGTAGAGCGTGCCATCGTTGTACTTGAGCAGAACATCGGAATTGCCAAGCCAACGATCCGCAATACTGCCGTTGTTGCTGACACGGCTTGCCGGTTGGGTCTGGAAGTGGCGGGTGCGTTCGTACCAAAGGCCGCCCAGCAGCTTGTGGTTGTCCAGCGTGTAGCTCAGCTTGATGTTGACGCCGGGCCGGTAAGTTTCGGTCAGGCTACCGCGGTACACGAGCACCGTGTCGAGGGTGTCACCGTCGCCGTTGATGTCGGCAATGCCGCCATGAAGGCGGGTGCCCGAACTGGCACTTTCTGCGAGTGAGGTTTGCTGCACACCGCCCGTGCCGTAGCCGTACCAGAAGTACGGCTCGATGTCCAAGCGCATGCGTTCGGTGAGCTGCAGGTTGGCCTTGCCGGTCACCAGGTAGTTCTCAAACGGGTTCAGCGCATAGCCGTAGTAGGCGTTAGCGGAACCCAGGCTGCTTTCGTTCTGGGCAGTTCCGTTGACCGGGGTAATGTGCTGAGGTGGCGTGGCTGCGAAATCGTCGTTGTATTGCAGCCCGCCATTCAGCAAGGTTGCTGTAGCCGAGTTGCTGGAGTCATAAGCCAGGGTGCGGAAATTATTGGTCAGCGAGCGGTTGTAGAGCAATCCCGCTGACAGTTTGGAGCCGCCTTTGAGGTCGTACTGGGCTTTGGCATCCACGTGATCGCGCTTGGCGCCACCCGATCCGCGGAACTTGTCGACGTCAGACTTCGAGTAGGAGATGAAGCCCTTGAAATCACCGATCTTGCCGGTGTCCACTCGCAGGAAACCCCGGAAGAAGTCGAGTTGTCCGCCAGAAGCGGCAAGTCTCACTCGTTGGGTATCGAGTGGGTCGCAGGTGACGAGACCGACGTTCCCGCCTGAAGCGCCAACGTGCGGCGCTTCGGTGTCGGTCGCGCCCTGCGTCACGAAGATTTCGCAGAGATTCTCGTTGTCGGCGTATTCCTGGGGAAACACCGCGAAGTTGCCTGAGTCGTTGACGGGCGCGCCATCGAGCGTAAAGCCCATCTGGTCGCTGTTGAAGCCGCGCACGCGCAAGCTGCCGCCGAAGAGGCCGGTGGCGTCCTGGCTGGTGCTGTTCACGCCGGGCAGCAGGGCCAGTGCTTGAAACGGGTTGCTGCTGGAGCGCGTCTTCTCGAGCTGAGCCTTGGTGACCGTGCTCTTGGCCTTGGGGGTGTCTTCGTCAATGATCAAACCGGTACCCAGCTTGTCGCCTTCACCGGTGACCGTGATCTTGCCGACCTCGGACGTTTGTTGCGCATGGGCTGCGCCCAGCATCGTGAACATGGCCAGGGCCAGTGTGTTGAGCTTGAAAGTCCGCATGGCGTTGTCTTCCTTCAGAGGGGTTGCGGTGATTGGCGAAAGGAACAAGGGAAAGCAGAACGAATCGGTGAAGCGTGGCGGCTCGGCATGGCTCAACCGCCTTCCACGAGGTATTCGATGGGCACGACGAAGCGGTGAAAACTCTGGCCGTTGAACGCATCCGCCGGGAAGGCCGGGTAGCGGCCGTTGCGCACGGTGCGCAGCGCTTCGTTGTCGAGAATCAGTGAGCCCGAGCCCGCATGGATGCCGGCGCCGAGGACCTGGCCTGCACGATCGAGCTCGATCCACACCTTGACCGTGCCTTGCGGTTTCAGCTGCCGTGCTTCACGGCTGTTGGGGTAGCGCTTGATGCCGTTCAGGTAGCCGCGCAGCTCGCCGAGGTAGCCCTCGTCGACATTGCGTGACGGGGCGGGCGGCGGCGGAGCCGGCGGGGGGGGCGCGGCCACGGG